>Ga0180014_1000132_pt1 | contig 21127 bp, 18 predicted proteins | sample KR13_S1_MetaG_FD_116507 | JGI IMG/M metagenome (GOLD analysis project Ga0180014, IMG submission 116507) | Groundwater microbial communities from the Olkiluoto Island deep subsurface site, Finland - KR13_S1_MetaG | ecosystem: Environmental > Aquatic > Deep subsurface > Groundwater | place... | reverse complement strand
CCACAGCGTCACGGCAACACTTCCCGCAACCAGGATGAGAATTACCCCCAGCGCCCGGATGCGCCATTTCGAACGGCGTGCCATGACCACATCCGCATCCCCCGTTATATCCATATCCGGCATCTCGGGCAACACCGACTCCGTGCTTTCCTCTCCAGCCGACTGCCGGGCACCCAGGACGGATGTTTTTCCGGGCATGGGGAGCACCGGAACAGCATTGTCGGGCTCCACCGGAGTGCCGGCCGCCACGGTCATCGGCTCTTCCATCGGCGGCACATCTTCGGGCTGATCCAGCCGGAACAGAACTTTTTCCAAGTCCTGCCGCATAGCCGCCGCGCTCGGGTAACGGTCGCCCGGCCTGGAAGCGATGGCTTGTTGCACAACGGCCTTTAGATCGGGATACAGACGGAACACCCTGGCCTGATAATCCACTTCCGGCACGTTCTGCGTGCGCGACTGAAACACCACCCAGGCGCTGTTAATGTCCGCCGGCAAGCAGGCAAAGGCGGTTTGACCCGCCAAGGCTTCATAGAGACACAGGCCTAGGGAATAGAGATCAGACTGCGGCGTTCCACGGTCGGCACCGGAACGGGAAAATTCCGGAGCCATGTAATCCAGCGTTCCGGGAATACCGCCGCTGGTGACGGTCCCGGACACGTCGCGCGCCACGCCCAGATCAAAAACCTTGGCGTTTTCCGGGTGACCCGCCGGCGCGTAGAGATTCATCGGTTTAATATCCCGGTGAATAAGCGGATGGGAATGGCCATGCAGAAAACTTAAGGCTTCCAGATAATTCATGAAAAGCGGAATGGCTTCCGCAGGTTCGAATTTTCCCTCCCGCCTGATTCGGTGGCGCAAACAGGCATCCGGCATACCCGCCAGCAATTCCAAAATGAGAAAATACTGGTTTTCCCGCGCGGCCCCCTGTACCTCGATGAAATCAATATATTTCACCAGGAAGGGGTGGGCATAGCGCTGGAGCATCTTGGCTTCCTTGATAAAGCGCGACGATTGCCGTTCCGCGAACAGGTGTTTGATCGCCACCGGCTGACCGTCGCTCTGCCGAACAGCCATGAATACTTCCCCAAACCCGCCGCGGCCCAGCAGTTCGCGCAATTCGTAGGTTTCCTTGCCCGTGTGTTGAACAAGGCGGTAATTAATTTTCCGGAAGTCCGCCAGCATCTCGGCAAATGACGGGTAGCGCTGGGAACGTTGAGGACTCAGACTGCGGCTGAAAAAAGTCCTGGCATTTGCCAGAACGCGAAAAGCGCCGGCATTGAAGGAAAGCGCCGGCGGCCTGTCCGCGTTGCGCCACCGGTTCAGATAACCGATATGGGCGTTTTCGCCGAGCGGCTCAAACGGGAGCTTGCCCGTCAAGGCCTGGCAGATACAGGTGCCCAGGCTGAAAACATCGGAGACTTCATCGCCGTGAAAATCGGGCTCGGTGATAAAATCCCGCGCCATGTAATCGAAACTGCCCTTCCAGCCCACCGTGCTCCGCTGGCTGTCGCCTTCGACCCGGGCAATATCGAAATCAAAAATCCGCATCGTGCCGTCCTTGGCCAGGAAGATATTAGACGGCTTTAAATCGCGGTGAATGATCCCCTCGCGGCCGGCATGGATCAGGCCGGAAAAGCACTGTTCAAAAATGGCTTTCACTTCAGGCCAGGGCAGACCCCGCCGCAGAGTGTTCAGCCGGCTCGCGAGCGTTTCGCCCTCCAGGTATTCCATGACCAGGCACTGGGCTTCATCCCACTCGCCGGGATGCCAGGTGAAAAAATCCCGATAGCGGATGATATGGGGATGCTCGAACCGCTTGAGGATACGCGCCTGGGTTTCAAAACGCTGATGGGCCCGCTCATCATCGGGCGGCACCCGCAATACCTTGATGGCAACCACCTCGTCCCGCGCGACCGGCCCCGGGACGTCGGCAACATAGCGGGCCTTGAAGACCTTGCCCTGGGCGCCATCCCCGATAAGCTCGATCAACTCGTAATTACCGATCTGATCTTTGACCGTATCGTTCATGACACCAGGTCAACCCGCGGAAAACGATGAGATGAAACTGCATTCATTTTGGCTATTCCCTTTCACGTGTCAACACCTGCTTTCTCCGGATTCAATTGGCTTGAGATAAAGGTCGGGGGAATTCGGGTCACGTCGCAATTACTGTTGACAAAATCATTATCAACGGCGGATTGCCAAAATCGCCGGGCAACCGGCCCTGGAGATTCAGGGGGTGGCATTGACCTGCGGCGCGATGTGTATGGCGGCTTCCACGGAGAAGTAGTCTTCCGGCTGGAACCCGAACATCCCGGCCACGAGCAGGCTGGGGAAGGTTTCACATTTGATCCGATAGTCGCGAACATTGCCGTTGAAGAACCGCCGCGCGGCCTGGATCCGGTCCTCGGTGTTGACGAGCTCGTTCTGAAGCTTCAGAAACTGTTCATCCGCCTTCAGGGCCGGATATTTCTCCACCACAACCAGCATCTGCCTGAGCGCGTCCACAAACTGCACCTCGTCCACCGCCTGCTCAGCGGGCTTGCCGTTGTTGGCCACACAACGTGTGCGAAGCTCGGTGACGCGCTCCAGCACCGTGCGCTCGTGCGCAGCGTAGCCCTTGACCGTCGCCACCAGGTTTGGGATCAGGTCGTAGCGCCGCTTCAACTCGGTATCCACGTCGCTCCACGCGTCGCGGATGTGATTCCGCAGGGCCACCAGCGTGTTGCGGGTGACAATAATATAGACCAGCGGGAGGCCGAGGATCAGCAACGGTATGATCAGGGTTTCCATATTAGGTGTCGAAGAGATACTTGGGCATGTGCAAACGCACCTGGATCAGGCGGTTAAGGTCGCGTTCGAGGTTCTGAACCGAAAGCCGGGAATCCTGGATGAACGCCAGCGCGCGCTGGTCCACCTCCAGGGTCAGGTCCGGGTTGGCCAGCAGGTACTCCATCATCGGGGCATTACAGAAGTCGTAGGCAAACTTTTTATCCGGCGAACGCACGCAGAACTGACGCGAGAACTCGTGCGACTCGAAGTCAATATCGTCGTAACCGAACGCCTGCGCGATCCTGGACAAGACCCCCTCGGATCCGATCAGCAGCTCTGGGAATGAGCGTGGCAGGGAAATGGCGATAACGGCCAGGTGGTGATGATGGGTGGTCCGCCGGCCTTTGGAGTTCGTATGATGCGTCTCGAAGTGATAACTGAAACAGCACACCGGCTGCTGCTGGTAAGTGCCGGTTATCACATCGTAAGCATAGCGGTTGTCACCCTGTCGTAATTTGTTAAGGAAATCGTAGGTGACCGCCAGCTCAGGGTTCCGGTCCGGATTGTAGGTTAGGCTCAGTCGACCGGCCAGGGCCAGCAGCTCCGCGCGGCGCTCCCGCTCAAAGTAGACTCCGGCCCACCAGATCGCGACAATCGCGACGATGACACCCAGGATGATAAGAACAGACATGCCGAAATCATAATCCAAGCCCGGCCATTGTGCAACCGGAAATGAGGAGAGGTGGAGATCATTCTGGAGCAGGCCCGTGAACAGCAAGCGAAAAACCGTCAGGCAACGCGTAAAGACAAGAGCACAAAAGGAGGTGGATATCCAAGGAACTATCTCTTATTTTAACCGGAAACCTGTCCAATGGATGGAAGCTCACTGTCCTGACAACGCTGGTTTCTTTGGCGCTAAGTACTCGCGGCCATACGTTAGCGGATTTGCGCCCGCGAGTGCTAAGCCACAGATTCGAGTTTCAGGCGGATGCGTTCTCCGTCGCGCAGCAACCGGGCGAAGTTTTTCATCTGGTTGAAGCGTTGAAGAAAATCCACGCGCGTAATCTGGTCGGCGCAAGTAATCGTTGGCACTCTTACCCCTGAGGCTACACTGGGTCGATGAGATCGAGAACGCCGGGTTCGGGCTTATCGTTCACCGCGGGCACCGGGGCGGGAGCATTATCATTGGCCGGCGGGCGGCGGGCCGCCTCCGGCTGACGCTCGGATTCGGGACGTCGTTCAGGCTCCGGCTGACGCTCCTGGCGCGAAAATTCCTGACGCCGTTCCATGGGCGGCCGGGAGCGGCCGTATCGCGGCGGCCGGTCGTTATCCCGCTCGCCGCGATCATCGCGATCATCCATGGCTTTTCTCAGGGTAGATGGACGCATACAAGCCGCGTTCAGCACCATGGCCTCGCGTTCCAGTTCGGCATCACCGGTGATCAGAACCACATCTCTCGACCGAATATGTCCCCGGACCAGTTGCAGCAGCTTGGCGGACTGGGCATCCGCATGTTCGGCATAATGGACCGTGACCCCTTTATATTGCCCCCCCTCGCCCGCTTCCCGAAGAGGACGCCCAATAAAAACAGCCGTCAGGCTGATGCGCTCCCGCCCGGCAAACTGCGCCAGATTTTTGAGGACAAAAAAATGATCCCGCGGGCTCGCTTGTCCGTTGCCGTTCCGCATACGATTCTCCAACAGCCCGGTGGCATCCACAATATACATCCTCTGCGCGGGCGGACGGCTTAAGGGCAACTGGGCACGCCGACCCAGACCCAGAAAACTGAAGAAACTCATAATGGTATCCTTTAATCAGATTATTTCCAACAGGGACGAATCCTATACGATCCCGGGCAGGATATCAAGCTTTCTCCCTGTAACTATTCAGCGAATCCGCCCGCCAACGGCCGGCGGATTCGCTGAATAGTTATAATGGAATTACTTATACCAATAGGACGGCAGGCCGTCACGTTCGGCATCGAGCAGGTCTCGGATGCAAGCATCGGCATCGCCGACGTTATTGCAGAGGGGATCGGCCAGCATGGCGCGCCGCAGCAAGGCGCGGTCGCCGGTGACCGCCGCCTGGGCCGTGAGTTCATGCGTATCCAGGACCTGGTGCTGAAGTCCAAGCACGCCGCGCGGCATGGCACCCGCCGGCAGGGGCCGGGGCCCGCGCATATCGAGGTCACAGCGCAGTTCCAGGAAAGCATCGGCCGGCATATTGGCGACCGCTCCGCCGTTGAAGGTGTTGATGTAAAACGGCTTTCTCAAATTGCCCCACATGGACTCCATGATATCCGAGGCGTGATCACTGCCGAATTTTTTCAGGAATTCGCTCTCCCTAAGCTTTCCGGCCGCATACTGTTCCGTCACCTCCCAGGCCTTGATCATTTCCCGGACCCGTTGGTCGGCGTCAAAGAGCCGGATCGGCTCCGGCTTGACGGGCATCCGGCCATAACCTTGATAATACGGCACATATTCCTTGGTATGGTTGATGGTATCCGGAATGACACCGAAGATATCGAACAGTTCGAGCTGGTAGGCAACATTGAAACTGGCCTTGGAATGAGTGTCAGCGGTTGTCTTATCCCTGGCGGCGTCCTTAACCATCCGGCGCCGCAGAACGGGGAACATGTCCTTGCCATCATATCGGAAGCGGAGAACCCAGGTAAAATGATTGACCCCGGCAATGGCCAGATCCAGTTTCCGCAGAACATCCGACGGAACGCTGGTGGCATCCGCCGGCAACACACCGGCCATTTTGCACCAGTTCAGAGTATTGTACGGCTCGTGATGGCCGTCACAAATGGCAAAGCTGGCCAGTTCAGTCGCATAGCGCCGCAAGGCAATGCCCAGGACAGCGGTCGGGTTCACAAAGTTAATGATCCAGCTGTGGGGCGCGAGCTGGCGGGCGTCGCGGGCCATGGCCAGGACATGCGGAATTTCACGCAAAGCCCGAAATATACCGCCGGGTCCGATCGTATCGGAACTGCACATACGGATGCCATGCCGGGCGGCAATTTCCGTGTCGAGTTTGCGGAAATGAGTATTGCGGTCGGAAAAGGTCAACACCATGAAATCGGAGTCCTTCATGACCTCGCGGCGGCGGGTGGCGCCAAGGAGTTTAACCCCGCAACGGGTCCTGGCAAACACACGGCGGGCCAATTTCATCATGACGGCAAGTTTGTGCGGATCGGTATCCACCATGGCCAGCGTGCCGCCGGCCATGATCTCGCTCGTGGCCATTTTGTGGATGATCTGCTTGCCGAAAAAATAACTGGCGGCACCGATAATGGTGATTTTGGGTCCCTTTGACATGAATCTCCTCCTTCTATTGTGGTTGCATTGCCCCGATGCGTGCGCGATCGGGGTAAACTGAATAAATTCGCTTGTTATGACAAGCCTACCTCCTATAATTACTGAATGATACAAGACTGATGTGATTTTGTCTGGATATTTGTGACTGCCATCCTCACATCCTTTCGGCGCGCCTTGTTTCGCCCCTCGTCGGCGCCCTCGATCCCGATGGCGCTGGGAGCGCGCAGTGTGGGCCATTACCGGATAACACCGGGGTATCACGAGGCCGCGGCAGTCAAGTTTTTCGTGCAGATTTTCTGGGGCGTTCGCGGAATGGGGAACCTGGCGATCAGCGGCCGTGAACACGTATTGAAGCCGAACCAGGTGGCACTCTATTTTCCCGGCCACAAGCACCAGGTATCCGCCAAAGACGGAAACTGGGAGTATCGCTGGTGGACCATGGACGGGCCTCTGGCGGAATCCATCGTGTCCGAATTCGGACTGGTGCCGGGGGTGTTTGATTCCACACCGCCGCCAGTGGATTTATTTCGCCGACTGGAAAAGGCCATCCTGGATCCGACGCCCGGCGGCGAGCGCACGGCCGGCATCCTGGCCTATCAGCTTCTTGTCTGCGCGGCGGCCGGCGCGCGCCCGGCCATCTCCGGCACCCACGTCGCGCAGACCGTGGCGGCAGCCCACCGCCAGTGGAACAATCCGCACTTTTCCATCAAGGCGCTGGCCAACGAACTCGGACTGCATCGCTCGCAGTTGTCACGCGAATTCCGGCGGGTAATGGGAATGCCGCTCATGGACTATATCATGCGCCTGAGGCTTCAGGAAGCGCTCTCCCTGCTCAAGGCCACCGATGATCCGATCTGCGAGATCGCCCCTCGCTGTGGCTTCCTGGATCCCGACTATTTTGCGCGCCTGATCCGCCGCAAGTTTCACGCCTCCCCCAGCCAGATCCGGCGGGGAGGATAGCCGCTCGTTTGCGCTTGCCACAGAGAAGGGACAAAGATGATGAACCCGGAAACAAACGTTGAACTGCCAGATCCGTTTCGATTTGAGAATGGCAAGCAGGTGCACACGATCGCGGAATGGCAACACCGCAGGAGGGAGTTGCGCGATTTGATCGTTGAGATCGAATACGGCGGACTCCCGCCGGCGCCGTCAGCAACGCGATGCGAGGTGTTGCACACCACGACGGTGAAGAATCTCAACGAAGCGCGCTTCGTCTCCTGCCGGGTGGTTACAGGTCCGGATCGGCCGTTCTCTTTCCTTCTGCATCTACTGGTACCGCCCGGAAGCGGACCGTTTCCGGTCGTGCTTAACGGAGACGCGTGCTGGCGATATGTAACCGATGAGGTGGCCGCGGAGGTACTTCGCCGCGGCATCATTCTCGCCCAGTTCAACCGAGTCGAGATCGTCCCCGATGTATATCGTTCCGATCGCACGTCGGGGCTGTATCAGGTTTATCCCGAAACATGCTATGGCGCATTGGCGGCATGGGCGTGGGGCTATCACCGTTGCGTTGACGTTCTCATCGGCCTGAACTTCGTGGATGCCTCTCGAATTGCCGTTGTCGGCCATTCCCGTGGTGGGAAGACCGTTTTGCTGGCCGGAGCTACCGACGAGCGGATCGCTCTGACCTGCGCCAACAACTCCGGCTCCGGAGGCGCCGGGTGCTACCGGTGGCAAGGGCCCAAGTCCGAAACGCTCGCCGACACCATCCGCATGATTCCATACTGGTTCGGCCCCCGCCTGAAGGAATTTGTCAACAGAGAGACCGAACTCCCGTTCGATCAGCATTGCCTGAAATCCCTCATTGCCCCCCGGGCACTGTTGACCACAGAGGCACTGGGCGACCTTTGGGCGAACCCCACCGGCACGTGGCAGACCCATCTGGCCGCCAAGGAAATCTACCGATTTCTCGGTGAGGAGGAACGCATCGGCATCTGGTATCGAGACGGGGATCACAACCATGGTCTCGCAGATTGGCGCGTATTTCTCGACTACCTGGAATGGCAGTTATGCGGACGTGTACCTCAATGTCGCTTTGATAGGAATCCCTACCCTGATATGCCGAGGGCTTTCTCGTGGTCCGCACCTGGCAAAGAGAACGGAAAAGAAGGCGAAACGGATACCGGCGACGTTTGACCGGTCGCCGGGGCTTAGTACTCGCGGGTGCAAATCCGCTAAAGTATTTGTATCCGCGAGTACTTAGATAGCCGCCCGTTTTTTTATTGACACCAATTGAAACATCAGGCATCCATATTGACAACACTATCATCCAGAATTCAACCTTGGATGAATTAGATGGCTTTGGCATGTTGTAATATAACATTCACAACTAATATCTGTTGAGCGGATGGGCACACCCTCAGACTTATTCAAGAAATGAGATGCGCACACACCGCCTCGCACCGTATTGTCAACCCGCTTCCACGGAACTACATAATTTCCATCACGGGAACGGCCGTTTCCCAGGTTTTCATCCTGGCCAGATCGTAGCCCAACTGGCAGTGTTCCAGCTCCAGTTTTTTATCTTCTTCCGCATCCAGGCGGGAACCCGTCCCGGCTAGGGAGGTTTGCCTGATTTTCTCAATTTCCTTGCGCCGGCGCCGGAGACTATCCGTGCGAATACCCAGGATCAACGATTTGACGGATTCTTCATTCGTGCTCATATCACCTTTGACCTTGGATGGCGCCGCCAGGACCTGGGCGGCAAAACGCGACAAATCCCGGGCGTCATTGTCGCGCTCCGCCACCAGGCTCATCAGATCCCGCTTGCTCGGCACGGCCTCCAGGCAAAGCTGGATCATCTGCCGGCACAAAGCATCGGAAATCAGGTCCAGGGGCAGATACGTTCGAACCCATTCCGTCAGTGATGTATCCGCCGCCAGGTGTTCCGCGAGCGCCAGCTCCTTGGAGGTCGGAGACGGACCCGCCTTGGCTTCAGACGGCGCGGACTCCGGACGGGCACGCTTTTCCAGCTTTTGCCATTCTTTTCGCAGGGCATCCTCGGGCACCCCCAGCCGGGCCGAGGCCTGTTGAAGCAATCGGGCCTGCTGAATGGCATTCGGAGTGCGGCGAATCGTTTCCAATACGGCGGCAGTGATACGCAGTAATCCGGCTTCGGTATTCCCGGCCTCGCGCGCGCGAAGAACATCGATCTGGAAATCGATCGCTGCCTGCGCGTTATGGATCAGTTGTTGAAACTGGGCCGCCCCGTCTTTCCGCCGGATCATGGAATCGGGATCCTCACCGACGGGCAAAGCGGCAATCTTCACGGCCAGGCCGACCTGAAGGAACGTGTCGGCCGCCCGCAAGGCGGCATCCTGGCCGGCGCGGTCGGCGTCGAAAACCAGCACCACGCTGTCGGCGTATCGTTTAAGAACGCGGGCATGATCGTCCGTGAACGCCGTCCCCTGGGCCGCCACCGCGGTCGTAAATCCGGCCAGGTGACACCGGATCACGTCAATCTGCCCCTCGCAGATGATGGCTTCCCGCGAATCGACGATGGCGCGCCGGGCCTTGTGAAGGGCATAAAGGACCCGGCCTTTGTGGAACAACGGCGTTTCCGGGCTGTTGACATATTTGGCCGATTTAACGTCACCCGCATCCATGATTCTTCCGCTGAATCCCACGACGCGCCCCTGCTCGTCATGGATGGGAAACATGAGCCGGTTGCGGAACCGGTCATACCAATGGGTCGGCTCGGCGGCGGCCTGTTCCGCGCCATCCCGCGCCGCGGCGGTGAGAATCAGTCCCAAGGCCTGCAAGTGTTCCCGCCTGTAATTTTTTTTCGCCCATTCCAGCACGGTATCCCAGCGATTGGGCGCGAACCCGATGAGAAACCGTTCCGCGATCGAGTCGGAGAGGTCGCGCGCTTTCAGATAATCGCGGGCCTTCTGACCTTCCGGGCTTTTCAGAAGATATTGATGATAAAGATGGGCGACCTTATCGTTGATCGTATACAGGATATCCTTGGCGCTCCCATCTCCCCGCCCCTGCTCATCGAAGGCCAGGCGAATGCCGGCGCGCTGGGCCAGCATCTTAACCGCCATCATGAAATCCACCTTTTCGTATTCCATGATGAACCGGAAGACGTCGCCGCCGGCGCCGCACCCGAAACAGTGGTAAATCTGCCGCTGGGGATTGACCGTGAACGAGGGGGTTTTTTCCTTGTGAAAAGGGCAGAGCGCCTTGAACGTCGCGCCGCTTCGCCGGAGATTGAAATATGCGCCGATTACCGCGGCAATATCGCTGTGAAGACGAATTTCTTCCAGGACGGACTGAGAGACAATCGGCGACATGGCATGCACCACCCAGGTTACGGCTTTTCCAGCCTGCCCGATTTTTCAAGAGTTGTAAACGGCGGCGGCGCGCGGAACTCGACCTGCTCGACCACGGAGATCATGCGGGGATAAAGCCGGACAACGGTGCGTCCTACGAGTGAATTCTGGACGAACAACTGGTGCCAGGCGGGCTGGGGCCAGAGGCCCATGGCGTAGACCAGCAGAAACACCAGCGCCAAACCCTGGAATACTCCGACAACACCTCCGCCCGGGCTGTTGATTTTTTCGTTAAACGTCACCGTCATCAGCACCCGCAGAAGCCATCGCAACAACAGAAAGCACAGTCCCAGCACCACCAGTATCAGCAGGAATGCCAGGGCGCCGGCCATGTCCGGGTTATCCGCAAGCCGGGTCGTATGCTCGGCCAACAGACTGCCGAACGGCTGATAAAAACGCAGGCCGAACAGAAGAATGGCCAGCGTACACATCAGGCGAAACAAGGTCCCAGCCAGGCCCCGGCGCAGGCCCAGGAACATTTCAAGTAAAATCAGAACCAGCGCCCCGATATCCACCGCATTGAAATCCGTGCCATAGATCATAAGACACCTGAGTTAAAACCAGCGCCACCATGAAGACGCGTTCCGATTAGTGGCAGCGGCCGATCCTGACGCATTATCGATTTGACGCGGCATCGCCGCCGGCAATGCCTTCCATCGTTCCCGCGCGGCCGCAACGCGGGGATCCGCCGGGTATTTTTTTTCAAACCGGGCAAAGAATTGCGCAGCCAAGTCCTGAAGGCTCGCGTTCCGATCACACAGCTGAGCCAGGTTCCACAGGGCATCAGCCTGATCCGGCCGGCTCAGGTCGGCCTGTTTCACGGAAATCCGGGCCGTATCGAATTCCTCCGCTTCCACGGCCGTTTGCGCCAATGCCATCTGGGCATCAAACCAGTTCGTTGCCCGGCTGACGGCCTTTTTTAAATAAACCATTGCCTGATCATTCTGTTTATGCTCCGCATAATACAGGCCCATTTCATAATTCGACCGGGCATCGTCAGCGCACAACACGGTGGCATCCCGGAGCGCCTGATCCTTCAGCATGCCATTGCCGGCGCGTTCGGCCTCGCGGACTGCTTTTAAATAATTATTAACGGCCGCTTCGCGGCGTCCGACCCGCTCCAGTTTTCTGGCGTTCTCGATAAAATCCGCCGCCGACGGCGGCGGCACCGTAACGGACCCGGGCTTGTCCACAACCTCCGGCTTGGGTTCCGGATTCGGAGGAAGGATTGATGCGGGCAAGTCTTGCAATGCCAGGCGGGCTTTGTCGGCCTGCGGTCCCACCGCTACCAGGCTTAGAAAGTCCTTGAAATGGATTCTGGCCTGGCCCGGATTATTCGTCAGGCGCTGATTGGCAACCGCCAGATTGAATACCGCCGGCGGATACTCGGCGTCATGTTCCAGCGCCTGTTGAAGAAGCGCAACGGCAGTTTCCACGTTATTCGTCTGAAGCTCCAATAAGGCAAGGGCCGTCATCACGCGGGGCGCGCGGGGCGCGCGCGACTGAGCCTCAGCCAGGACCCGACGGGCCTCATCCCATTGCCGGCGTTTCTGATAGATAAAAGCAAGAAATTCCAGCGGCCGGGTCTCGCGGGACTCGATCAGCGCGGCTTTTTCAAAACAAATGACAGCCTCGGCTTCCTTACCGCTTTCGAACTGGAGCACCCCAAGGTTGTAGTGGGGCTCCACCAGGCTTGGATCCATCCGCACCGCGTTTTCAAATGCCCGGATCGCATTGTCTTTCTGCTGAATCCGGACATAGGCGATCCCCAGGCCGTTATAGGCAAGCGCATTGTCCTCGCGGCTGACATTGTCCCGGACCGCTTTCTGAAACAAGCGGATACTCTGGCCGTAATGGCTGCCATCCAGCGCCAGGAGCCCCTCCTGCAACGCGATCCGATCCGGCCGGCTCCCGCATCCGTTGAGCAGGAGAAGGGCGGCCACTCCCGCCCAGACCATCAACTTCCATCTCTCGTGCGCCATGAAACCCCTTCTTTCATATAGCAACCTGGAGGGCTTCAGCCCTCCAATTTGCCCGATATGTAGCTACTATATACTCCATCTGATTTTCATTGGCAATTCACAAAGTAATTTTTTACTTGCGGCCGACGGAATCCGGCGTATATGACTCTAGCTGAATTGCCGGTCGGCCAGGAATCCTGAACAGTTTACCGCTTAAGGAGTTTACCATGGCAAGGAAAACGTCGCGTGTTATCCGCTTTGGACTGATCGGTTATGGCAAGCATGGGCAATGGGCTGTTGTCCCGGCGATGCGGGCGGCAGTCGGCGTCAGGCTGGCGGCCGTGGCGGATTTGATGCCGTCAAACCTGGCTTTGCTCGATGATAAATCCATTACCGGATATACGGATTACCGGCAGATGCTGAAGCGGGAAGAACTGGACGCAGTCTATGTCGCGACGCGGGTGGAGACCCACTGCGAAGCCGTGACCGCCGCGCTCCAGGCCGGCTTGCATGTTATAACAGAAAAACCAATGGCCACTTCCATCCGCGAATGCCGGCAGATGATCGCCGCGGCGCAAAAGGCCGGCAAACTGCTGGGCGTGGATTTCGAGAGCCGTTATATCACGGGTTTCCAGCAAATCAGGAAATGGATCGCCGCCGGCCACATCGGACATATCCGGGCAATCCACATCGATAACCTGTGGGACGGGCACAAGATATGGGGTCCCCTGGGCAAACGCCGCCGGCGCTTTTGCGACAGCTCCGGCTGCTTGGATTGCGGCATCCACAAACTGGATTTGACAAGATACTTCAGCGGCGGCGGCACTTGGCGCGATATCAAGGCTTTCGGCACATGGTTCGGCGAACACGTAAAATACCCCCCGCATATTGCCATCATGGCATGCCTCGACACGGGAGTGCTGGTTACACTCAACGCCAGTTTTGCTTTCACTGCCTATATCAAGCGGCGTCTTCAAGGGGTTATCTATGACGGACTCGCAATCCTTGGCGATCGAGGGGTCATCGTATTGCATAAAGATCCCAAAGGGGAAAAACATCTTGAACTGGCGGGCGAGAAGCTTGCAAAAACAATCCCGTTCACGGAGCACGGCCACAGTACCGTGATCACCCTGTTATTGAACGATTTCGCCAAATCAATTCGCGCGAACACATCGCTGCCAGCCGAAATTGCCACCGGCTATGACGGACTTATGGCCCAGTATTGCGCGGACGAAGCCAACCGCCTGGCCATCAAAAACGGCGACACGGGATTGCTGACACCGGCGAAATGAAAAGACTTGTGTTTTCCCCGGAAATATGGTTTGCTATTTTGTTTTGAATGAACGAAAGGGAACTGCGCCATGAAGGATAAAATTCACCCCAAGTACGGGGATGCAACTATCGCCTGCATTTGCGGCAATGTGATCCACACCCGCTCGACTGTGAAAGAAATGAAGACCAATACCTGCTCGGCATGTCACCCGTTTTTTACCGGAACGGCGAAATACATGGATACGGCCGGTCGCGTCGAACAGTTCCACAAACGCTACGGCAAAAAGTAGATATTCGCGCCAGCCGGGGCCAGATGGATTATCTCATCTGGCCCTTTTTTTCTATGGAGTGCGGGAGCCGGCGCTTCCGCTTTATGGCGAGCTGCATGCCATTTGCTTTCCGTGAAATTTACCCGCCATGCCATAGGCAGGCAAGCCTTTGGCGGTGCCAGAGCTTGCACGCCTTCGGCGTGGCGACCAGGGCCATCGCTTCACGGTGGTCATGCTGTAGGCGGATCCGCCTAAGGCGGAAAAAGCGGTAGCGCTGGCTACCGCACTCCAAAGTCGGACAACCCGAATAGTCACCAATTGTTGTCCTTGGTTTTTTCGAAAAGAGGACGTTATGATCGATCAGGCATTTGTGGACGCCACCGCGGCCCGGTTTGCGGATTGCGAGTCGCGCCTCTCGGCGGCGGCCACGGAAAACCCGCGTCAACTCAAGGACTTGACCCGGGAATATACCCGCCTGAAAAAACTGCTGGAAAAATCCGCCCAGCTGATGAAACTTAAAGACGATCTGCAGGAACACCGGGCCTTCCTGACGGCGGAAATCGTCGATCCGGATTTGAAAGGCCTGGCCCAGGAAGAACTCGCCCTCCTTGAAAAACAAATCCCGGAATTGGAACGGGGCTTGATGATCGCCCTGCTACCCCCCAACCCGAATGAAAGCCGCAATACCATCATGGAAATCCGGGCCGGCACGGGCGGGAACGAGGCGGCCCTGTTCGCCGGCGATCTCGCCCGCATGTACACGCGGTACGCCGAAACGCAGGGGTGGCAAGTTGAATTCATCGACTCCAGCCCCTCGGAAGTGGGCGGTTACAAGGAAGTGATTTTCTCCATCCAGGGCGACCATGTCTATCGCATCCTGCAGTTTGAAGGCGGGACCCACCGGGTCCAGCGGGTTCCGGTGACGGAATCACAGGGGCGAATTCACACCTCAACAGCCACCGTGGCCGTGCTGCCGGAAGCTGAAGACTTGGACGAAATCGAAATCACGCCCGAGGACTTGCGCGTGGACGTCTATCGGGCTTCGGGAGCGGGCGGCCAGCATGTCAACAAGACCGACTCCGCCGTCCGGCTGACGCACCTTCCCTCGGGCCTGGTGGTCGCCAGCCAGGAGGAGCGGTCCCAGCACAAGAACCGCGCCAAGGCAATGCGGGTGCTCCGCTCGCGCCTGCTGGATTTACAGCGCCGGCAGAACGAAACCGAGATGGGCGCCGCGCGCCGGTCCCAGATCGGAAGCGGCGACCGCAGTGAACGGATTCGCACGTACAATTTCCCCCAGAACCGGCTCACGGATCACCGGATTAATTTCACCCTCTATAATCTGGAAGCCGTCATGGAAGGCGGACTGGACCCGATATTGAAGGCGCTGTATGATAACGACACCGCGGAACGGCTGCGGCGGATTAACATAACCCCGGAGAGTAGTATCCTGTCGCCAACGGCATGATCTATTTTAGATAAAGGAAAATCAATGGAAATACGTCTGCACCTCTCCGGACTGATCGCGGCCCCTTTCTCTCCTATGCATGAAGATGGCCGGATTGATCTGGCCGCAATCGAGCATTATGCCCGATTGCTGGCGGAGGCCGGCGTAATGGGCGCGTTTGTGTGCGGGTCCACCGGCGAATCGCATTCGCTGAGCACCCAGGAACGCATGCAAATCGCGGAAAGCTGGATGAAGGCGGCAGGCCCGAATCTGGCGGTCATTATTCAGGTCGGGCATAACAGCCTGCCGGAAGCGCGGGCCCTGGCGGCACATGCCCAACGGATCGGCGCCGGCGCCATATCCGCCATGGCGCCCAGTTACTTCAAACCCGCCTGCGTTGACGATTTGATCGATTTTTTCGCGGAGATTGCCGCTTCAGCCCCGATCTTGCCGTTCTTCTTTTACGATATTCCGAGCATGACCGGCGTGAACGTGTCTGCCCGGGAGATTCTGGAGAAAAGCGCGGAGCGGATTCCCACTCTGGCAGGCATTAAATTCACTAACCCCAATCTGATGGCTCTTCAGGAGTGCCTGGCCTTCCGCAGCAACGATTTCACCATCCTGTTCGGCATAGACGAAATCCTGCTCAGCGGACTGGTTTTCGGCTGTCCCGGCGCTGTGGGCAGCACGTATAATTACGCGGCACCTGTATATCATCGCATTATCCGAGCGTTTCAGTCCGGAGATATGGCCGCCGCGCGAAGAGAACAGCTGAAAAGCGTTGAATTGGTGCATAGCCTGCACGAATTCGGAGGTTTGCGGGCCGGCAAAGCGATCATAGCCATGATGGGAATGGATTGCGGTCCGGTTCGTTTACCCTTGCGGCGGATGACCGTCGACGAAACCCGCGCGCTGTATGATCGCATTCATCATCTTGATATTTTCTCCCGTCCGTTGACCCGGCCATAAACTGCCGGACGCAGGTTTAACTGAAACGCGAGCAGGATTATGGAAACGACGACGACCGCGACTTCACCCGCCCCACTGGATGCCGGACGCAGGAACCAGTTGTTGGCCTTGTACCGGGACGGCCTGTTGAACGACACCCTCCTCTTCTGGATCAACCATGCCGTGGACTGGAAATGCGGCGGTTTCTTCTTCTGCCTGAACCGCGACGGAACGGACATGGACGCCGTGGCGGAGATATCCATGTTTCACATCGTCCCGAAATTAGAGCCGGCATCACTTCGTGTGCTTCGTGGTAAAAGTTCCATCAGTATTATCCCATGTCATTCACGCTTCATCATCCAGCAATAATTCACGAAGCGCTCCGGCAGGCCACGGCCTTCCTCGAAGAACACGGCATCGAGGAGTCCCGGCTGACCGGCGAATGGCTTCTCAGTCATGAACTGGGATGTGCCAGGCTGGAACTGGCCTTGCGCCATCAGGAACCTCTATCTCCCCTGTCCAACCGAACTTTCCAGCACCGGATCAACCGGGCGGCCATGGGCGAACCGGTGCAATATATCCTGGGAACGGCCGAATTCATGGGACACGCGTTCCGGGTAGACCGGCGCTGTTTGATTCCGCGTCCGGAAACTGAACGTCTGGCGGAATGGGTTCTCGGCTTCGATCCCCTCTGGAACGCTGGGGACCCGGCTCTGGCCGACGTGGGAACTGGCAGTGGGTGTCTTGCCATTTCGCTGGCGCTGGCACGGTCGAAGGGCCATTACCTGGCCACCGACACCAGCGCAGCGGCCCTGGCGCTGGCACGGGAAAACGCGGCGCGGCACGGCGTTTCCGCTCGCATCCGTTTCATTGCCTGCGATCTGTTGTCGGCCGCAACACCCGCAAGCCTGGCGGCAGTGGTGTCTAATCCGCCCTATATACGCACAACGGACTGGGCACGCCTGGATCGGAACGTACGAAATTTTGAACCGTGCGCCGCGTTGGTGGGCGGCCCCGACGGCCTGACGATTATCCGGCGGCTCATGACACAGGCATTGCAGGCGCTTAAGCCCGGCGGTGTGTTCTTTCTGGAAATCGGCGCAGACCAGGGGGCGGCCGTCCTGGAACTGGCGCAGGCGGCCGGATTCCGTGAAAGCCAATTGCGGCCGGACCTTGCCGGCAAAGATCGGATGGTGCGGGCGGTAAAATGATCCATTATTAACCTTCCCATAATAATCCGGATGATATCGGATGAAGTAGAAGCGGCTTCCAGCCGCAGGTCTAGCGCCACGCAAGATCATTTATCACGCCTCCAGCGTGATCTTCATCGTCCGCCACGGACGGGCCACACATATGTTGCCAGCACAAGTCCATAAGCGTGCGGCCTAAGGTCAGCCGCGGCGCCCCCCTAGGGGGGGCGGAAAGGAGGGGAAGAACTACACCCCCCCCCTTCTCCAAGCCATAGCTTGATGTCTTAAGCATGAGTGTAACTAACAAAAAGGTGTCAAACGGAAATCAGGATGTGACAATTGTATTCATCCGCCTGGCTATGCTATTATAAATAAACGTTGGGAGAACACTTTTGGCCATGAATTGCTTCACCATTCACGGAGCGCGGGGCACCATGCCGGTGGCCGGTAAGAATTTTTCACGGTATGGCGGTAATACCACCTGTTTCAGCCTGAAAACCCGGCAGGGCTTGATTGTGGTGGACGCCGGAACAGGGATTAATGCGCTCTCCGATTGCCTGGCCAAGGCCAAAACACTCCCCCCAACAACGTTATTGTTCACCCACTTTCACCTGGATCATGTCATCGGGTTACCACTCTTTAAGCCGCTCTACCGGCCTCAGTCGCGGATCACCTTGATGGCCGATCCCGGACGGTCTGATGACTGGGCACGATCGTTAAAAACCCTGGTCGGTACCCCCTACTGGCCGGTCCGCCTGACGCACTGCGGCGCCCGCCTTAGTTTCCAGGATCTACCGTCAACCCGGATGCCGCTTCAACTTTATGGGATTCGCGTCTCCTGGTGCCCGGTCTGGCATCCCCAGCAGTGTCTGGCCTATCGCTTTGACGTCCCAGGCCAATCCATCGTCATCGCGACGGATCACGAATGCGGTCGTCAGCGCAGGCTGGACGATTGTTTTCTCCAATTCTGCCGCGGAGCGACGACCTTAATCGTTGACGCCCAATATACCCCGCGGGAACAGGCGGCCCATCGCGGCTGGGGTCACGGCACTTGGCAGGACGCTGTCCGGATCGCCCGGGAAGCCGGCATCGAGGAACTTGTTTTGACACACCATGACCGGTATCGGACCGATACGCAAATCGACACCCTGGTCAGGGAAGCCCGCCGGTATTTTTCCCGAACCTATGCCGCCCGCGAGGGCATGATCCTGTAACAGGCCCGCCATGACCACCAACCCGATTCCCGAAAGATCATTCATCATTAACGATTCCACTCAACTGGTCATCACCAGGAAAATTGCGGAAGGTGGCATGGGCGCCGTCTATGAAGCTCGGCAAATCGGCGTGGAAGGCTTTGAAAAAACCGTCGCGATCAAAACAATGTCGGACAACCTGACCCACGCCCGCAAACAATACGCGGAATTATTTATTGCCGAAGCCAAACTTGTCGCCGATCTGGTGCATGAGAACATCGTCCAGATTTATCAACTGGGTCGTTCCTCCTCCGGCTATTACATCGTTATGGAATATGTTCACGGGCTTTCTCTGGCCCAGTTTATCGACCATCATCGGACGCTGAATCTGCCGCTGGCGGTAGAACTGGCCGTGCATATCATCAGCCGGATTGCCCGCGGACTCGCCTATGCCCATCAACGTCAGGATGCGGCGGGAGTTCCCCTGGAAATTGTTCACCGGGACGTCTGTCCCAACAACATCCTGATCACGACGGAAGGACTTCCGAAACTGGCCGACTTCGGCGTGGCCAAGGTGACCAAACGCCTTGTGCTTGGCGACGGATCCTTCGTTGGAAAACTGCTGTATATGGCGCCGGAGCAGGCCTTGAAACAACACGTTGATTTTCGGGCGGACATGTATTCGTTGGGCGCCGTTTTATTCGAACTGCTGACTTTTGAAACCATACGACCCGCGGAGATCAATTTCCGGGCCGCCGACGCCAGGGAATGGGTTGCTCAACCCATTCCCTGGCACTTCCTGCCGCAAGGCCTATCGGGCGATCTGGCGGCCATCCTGAATAAAATGCTGGCATTCACCCCAGGCGACCGTTACCAGGACACGGATCATCTGGCACGCGACTTGGAATATTTCATTTACAAGGACGGGTATGGCCCCACAATTCAGACCATGGAGGAGTATCTGCGTCGGCATTTTCACTACCTGTATGCGATCGATCCGGAACGCCTCGCTCCGGGGCTCAACACCCAGATCACACTGGTAAAGTCGTTCCTATCATGAGCGCCTCGTTCAAGGCTGTGACCCGACTTGACAGGCTTGGAATTTTTCGCCATAGTTATTAATAAACTTTAATTAGGCCTTCGGCAATTTTGCCGTTCGATCTAATATATTCCATCGAGTCATACTATGAATAAAGAATCCTTATCGTTTCTTAAAGACCTGATGCGCCAGCCATCCCCTTCGGGTTTCGAAGTGCCCGCTCAAAGGATCATCAAGGCGCGAATGAAATCCTTCGCGGACAAGGTCACAACCGATGTCCATGGCAACGTCATCGGCATCCTCAATGAAAAGGCGCCCCTGAAGGTGATGCTGGCGGGGCATGTGGATGAAATCGGCCTGATGATCACCCACATCGACAGCAATGGCTTTATCTATTTTGCGGCGATCGGCGGCATGGATCCGGTGGTCGCCGTCGGCCAGCGGATTTGTATTATTGCAAGACACGGTTCGGTGCGCGGCGTGATCGGCCGCAAGCCCATCCACCTGATGGATTCCAGTGAAAAAGGCAAGGAACTCAAGATGGACGATCTCTGGATCGACATCGGCGCCAAGAACAAAAAAGACGCGCTGAAAGCCGTGGCCATCGGCGACCCGATCGTTGTGAATCCCGACTTCATCGAGATGCGCAATGAACTTGTATCCTCTCGGGCCTTTGACGACCGGATCGGCGCCTGGGTCATCGTGGAAGTATTGCGCGGATTGAAGGGCCGAAAGTTGAAGGTCGCCGTGCACGCCGTGTCCACCGTGCAGGAAGAATTGGGAGGGCGGGGCGCGATTACGAGCGCCTACAACATTCATCCGGACGCGGGCATTGCGGTGGACGTTGGGTTCGCTTCCGACTGCCCGGGAGTCGACCCCAAGAAAGTCGGCGACATCGCCCTCGGCAAAGGCCCTATTCTCCATGTCGGCGCCAACATCAATCCGATCCTCGGACAAATGCTGATCACCACGGCGACCAAGAACCGTATCCGGTACCAGATGCAGGCGGAGCCGCGGGGCACCGGCACGGACGCCAATCCCATCCAGTTATCGCGCGGCGGATGCGCCGCCGCGCTGGTCAGCGTTCCCAATCGCTACATGCATACTCCCGTGGAAGTCGTATCCCTGAAGGACCTGGACGCCACCGTGACGCTCATCGCCCAGACGCTCCTCGCGATGAAAGGCAACGAAAGTTTTATTCCGAACTGAATGCGGTTTCCCCCGTTTTTTGGAAAGGTAGCTAAGCGAGGATTTTGGTAAGCTCAGACCTCCTGACATAGCCCTCGACCGTTGTGCTGATTGTTCACGATAATATGTCCGCTTTTGTGGGCAGAATATGCGTTTTGGCCCGTATTCACAAGACAAATGAGCACTGTATTTGTGCT
>Ga0180014_1000128_pt1 | contig 21421 bp, 18 predicted proteins | sample KR13_S1_MetaG_FD_116507 | JGI IMG/M metagenome (GOLD analysis project Ga0180014, IMG submission 116507) | Groundwater microbial communities from the Olkiluoto Island deep subsurface site, Finland - KR13_S1_MetaG | ecosystem: Environmental > Aquatic > Deep subsurface > Groundwater | place... | reverse complement strand
TTTGAACGGCGGTAAAAACTCAAACGGACGCTTGCCGATTTTACCCAACAAGCGATTCTGTGTTGGAACCCGATATCGGTCTTTTCAAGGTGCTGGTTTGATTATAGCAGACCAAGCAAGTTTGAAAAGGGGTATAGGTGTCCACACAATACATCAGAAATCAAAGGATTGGTCTAATGTTCAGACCCCAAGGATCTTCTTAATGGCGGCCATGAATTCGGCATCGTTGAACGGCTTGCGGAAGTAGCCGGCGGCCCCCAGCCTGTTCGCCTCTTCTCTCATCTCGTTGTCGTCAAAAGCGGTAAGGAAGATAACCGGAGTGTTACGGGTGGTGAGCGAGTGCTTCATCCTGTCGATGGAAGAGAACCCACCCCCGGACGGCATCCTCACATCCAGGATTATCAGGTCCGGCTTGTTTTCCTGCGCGACACTGTAAGCTTCATCTCCGTCGTGCGCCCCGACAACCCCGTAACCGGCGGCGCGAAGCCGTATCGATAGGGCCGTTACCAGGTCCCTGTCGTCATCCGCGACCAGGATCAGCTTCTTTCCTTCTTCCAACTACATCCTCCAGGCTCCACTGTTACTCTGTCGACTGCTGCCCTTTGTGGACCGGCAACGCTATGTGGAACGCGCTTCCCATCCCCTCCAGGCTCTCGGCCCAGAGGGTGCCGCCGTGAGTGCGTGCAATCTCCCGGGAGATCGCCAGCCCCAGCCCCGCGCCTTCCTCCACATAGACGTTGTCATTCTCCACCCGGTAGAACAACTCGAATATCTTTCCCAGGTCCTCCTTGGGGATTCCAATCCCGGTATCCTCCACCGAAACTATCAACCTTCCCTCATCCCTGGGCATAAACCCCGCCCGTATCTGGACCATCCCCTGCTCGGTGAACTTGATGCTGTTTCCGGCTACATTGGCGATGACCTGCGCTATGCGTGCCTTGTCGCCGTAAACCCGCGGCAGGTCGTCCGGCACCTGCACCTGCAGGGTTATACCCTTGTCGTCCGCCTGGGATTGCAGACGGTCCATGACGACGCTGAATATCTCCTCGATTGTGAGTACCTGCATCTTGAGCTTGAAATGGCCGGAAAGGACGTTGTTGGCGTCTATCAGGTTCTCGATTATATTGCCCAGCCGGAAACTGCTCCTCTTTATGACACTGAGGTACTGCTTCTGCTCGTACGTCAGTTCCCCGGCAAGACCTTCCATCATGATATTGACGTACTGATCGATCGCCGCCAGGGGGGTCCGCAGGTCGTGGCTGACGTTGCTGATGAACGTCTTGTGTATCTTCCTGACCTCCTCGTCCGGGGTGACATCAGTACCTACCGCGATCTTCTCGACCTCACCCCTCTCGTTCCTGATGAGCGCCGATACGAACCTGTAGCTCTTGCCGTTCTTCAACACCGCCCGCCATCGAGCCGGGCCTTTGCTTTTGGCACAGATCTCACAGGGGTCGGCCCGGTCGTAGAACAAATGGAAGCACGCGCCACCCCTAAGCCCCTCCCCGAAGATCTCCTCCGCCGCGCGGTTCATGTACAGTATCTGGTACTCGGGGCTCACCACGTACGCCGGATCTTTCAAGGTGGAGAGGATGCCGTGCAACTGCTTATTGGTGTCCTCGATGACGCGTTGATACCATTCGATTCGCCTTTGCTTCTGGCCTACGTTCAGGGCGGCGATTATCCGCGGAAGTAAGTCATCCTTGACCGGCTTGTAGATGAAATCGACCGCGCCCGCGGCAAGGCTCTGAATCAACCCTTCAGTATTGTCCCTACTCGCTACGACGGCCACCGGTTGCCGCACAAGCCCCGCTTTCCTTATCTGCTCGAGGGGAACCGGCTTGCCCCGCGGGTTGTTGTCCAGGTCCCAGAGCACGATATCAGCGTTAAACTCCAGGGCCTTCTTCACCCCGGACTGGTCCCCGATGGCGCTGGCAAACGGCATCCCGGCCTTCGACAAAGAGGCCTCGAGGGCCAGCGCCGCCTCGTTGTCACTTCCCAGGTAAGCAACCTTGTAGACCTTCAATCAAACCACCTGACATCGTACTTACTTGCTTTAATAATAACGTAATAACGGCGGAAGTGTGGTACTTCTTCTTCATCCCCCTCGCAGGGGCAAGATCGAGAGGTGGGGTTCAAGCGACCGAGGGATGCCTGGTTACAGCTCCGGGCGCCGGCCTGACCAGGGGTAGGCCGCCTCGAACGCCGCCGCCGCACGCAGGACCAGGGATTCGTCGTAGCGCCGCCCGACCACCTGGAGGCCGACCGGAAGCCCCCCGGCGGTGAACCCACAGGGGACTGACGCGGCTGGCTGCCCGGTAAAGTTAAACGGGAACGTGTACGAAACCCAGGAAGCTGGAGACGCCTCTTTTCCGTCGACCGTGTCAGGCCCGAGTGTCCCGCCTTCCTTGAGGTCGAAAGCCGCGCAGGCGGTGGTCGGTGTCAACAGGAGGTCGTACCTCTCGAAGAAAGGCCATATCTTCTCCCACAGTTCCTCCCTGTGGAAACCGACCCTGACCACGTCCGCGGCGCTGAACATCGCACCCAGCTCCAGAAACGGCCTGTACAGCGGGTAGACCTTCTCCTTCGCCTCCTCCAGGCGCTCCTCGTTTGCGGTCACCATCTCCATTATGACCGAGGTGGTGAGATCCTGGGCCATGTCGGGGATTCCCGGCGTATCCTCCACGACCTCGCACCCGAACCCCTCGAACGAGAAGGCCGCGTCCCTGGCTATCCCGGCAACCTCGGGATCCACCGCGTCGGTTGCCAGGTCCTGTGTGTAAGCGATCTTGAGGCCGTCGATCCCTTTCCTGGTGGAGTCCAGGTAGCACACCGGCGTCGCCGGCAGGGAGAACCGGTCCCGGTCGTCGGGGCCGGCCATGATGTCAAGCATAAGCGCGGCGTCGGCAACCGTCCTGGCCATCGGGCCTTCCGCGTTCATCGTCTCCCACCCGCGGACCACGTGGGGGTAACTGGGGACGCGACCGAACTGTGGCTTCAGGCCGAAAACACCGCAAAGACTGGACGGGATACGGATCGAGCCGCCGCCGTCGTTCCCCACCGCGATGGGTCCCAGCCCGGCCGCCAGCGCGCCCGCCGCTCCGCCGCTGGATCCCCCGGTGGTCTTCCGCGTGTCCCAGGGGTTCCTGGCGGGGCCGAACACGACATTGTCGGTGACGCCCACCAGCCCGAACTCGGGCACGTTGGTCTTCCCCAGCATCACCGTGCCGGCGTCCCTGAGTCTCTCCACCAGAACCGCGTCTACATCGGGGACGTGGTCCTCGTACAATCGGGAGCCCAGTGTTGTTCGTATGCCCCTGGTGGGAATCAGGTCCTTGATGGTCACCGGGACGCCCTCGAGGGGCCGGGGCTTTCCGCTCCGGTAGGCGTCCTCGGACTCCTTCGCCCGGGCCATGGCCAGGTCGGCGGTCAGGGTAACGATAGCGTTGATGGTGGGGTTGACCCGCTCAATCCTGTTCAGGATCGTCTCGGTGACCTCGACCGGGGACAACTCTCCTGTGCGGTACGCGTCCAGTAACTCAATCGCGCTCATCCAGCAGATATCGAGGTCTCTCACGGCCCCTCCTCGCCCGCCCTGTCCCGGCTCTCGCATTGCCCCGGTCCCGCGTGGTGCCGGACTATATCTCCTGACCCATGTCGATGAGCGGCCGGACCTCGGTGACCTTGAAGGTGACGAACGCCGTTATCATGCCCGCGGCCTCGGCGTTTACCGTCTGCTCGATCATCTGGCGTCCCTTCTCGATTACCGGCCCCTCCTCTACTATGCTCGTCATCTCGAGATAAACCCGGCAACCTTCCGTCGCCTCCACCGTGTCTCCGCCGGCGGTAATGAAAGCCGCGTTGGGGTTCTCCTTCAGGTTGCCCAGCGTGCGGTTGTTCCCGGTCAACATTGTCATCGTCTCGCTGTCGGACAACTGAAGCGAGCTTATGCAGGCGATATCACACCCGCCGTCCCTGCCGGCTGTCGCCAGGAACCCGGTGTTGACCTTTCTGAAGTTGACCAGTTTCCATACCCTGTCGCTTACTTGCACTGGTGCCTCCTCCTGTTCATCCCCCCTGGACCCCCCATCCCGGCCTACCCCCTGGGAAACCCCCCATCCTAACCTTCCCCCTGGGAAACCCCCCATCCCGGCCTACCCCCTGGGAAACCCCCCATCCCGGCCTACCCCCTGGGAAACCCCCCATCCTAACCTTCCCCCCAGAGGGGGGAAGTAAGGGTCGGGGGGAAGGGGCGGGGGGGGAATGATATAGCTAGCCCTCCTTGACGTTGTTCGCCTTGTCCCAGGGGAATCCGACCTTTCGAGTGACCTTTGTCCTTTTCTTCTTCACCTCGGGCTCCTGGTACAGCGTCAGGGCCAGGATCTCCCTGGCCTGGTCCGGGTAGTGCGCGATGAAAAGGAGTTCGTCCTCGGTCAACGGCTGCTGGGTAGTGACGTTCGCCAGCCGTACCAGGTCGAGGATATCCCGGGCCTCCTCGTCGGATTGGAACTCGATCTGTATCCGGTCATACACGTTGCGGAACCCCTTGATGCCACCGTACGACCCGGTGGTTATCATCCGCCCGGTCTCGATTATCTCCGGCTCGCCGCGTCCCAGCTCCTCGCAATCGTAGAGTTCGTAGTTTCGCCTGTCCTTGAGGGCTCCGTCGGCGTGTATGCCGGACTCGTGAGCGAAGGCGTTCCCGCCCACGCCGACCTGGTTGACCGGTATCGGTATGCCGAAGGCGTAAGCGGCGTACTTGGCAAGCCGCCATATCTTTTTCATGTCGATCGCGGGGTCGACCCGGTACCGCCCCTCCATCCCGCTGGAGTACCGAAGGGCCAGCAGGCAGCCCAGCAGGTCGGCGTTGCCGGCCCTCTCGCCCACCCCGTTAACGGTAGTGTTGATGTAGGCGTCGACTCCGCCGTCGATGGCCCCCCTGGCCCCCGCCACCGAGCAGGCGACGGCCATGCCCAGGTCGTTGTGGCAGTGGAGTTCCAGATCCATGCCGCACTCTTCGGCAAGTATCTTCAGCCGGTCATATATGGTGAACGGGTCGTCGAAACCCAGCGTGTCGCAGTACCTCACCCGGGCGGCGCCGCACTCCTTGGCGGCGCGGGTGAACTTGACAAGGTCCTCCATGGTGGTCCGGGACGCGTCCTCCGCGTTGACCCCCACGTACTCGAAGCCGGTCTCCCTTGCCCTCTGGCATGCCTCCCGCATCAGCTCAACCACGTTGTCGAACGTCATCTTCCCGCTCCATTTGCCGCTGATCATCTGGGGGGAGGTGGAGATCGAGATGTTTATGAACTCCAGTTCCGGCACCATCTCCCGGGCCAGGTCGATGTCCGCTTTTATCGCCCTGAGCCACCCGGCGATCCTGAGCCGCTTGATCGCCCCGACATCCACCAGTTCGAGGTTCCCCCTGAGATAGTTGGTCTCGTGGTTGGTGGTGGGAAAACCGGCCTCGCTCTGGAAGACGCCCATATCGTCCAGGTACATGTTGATCATCGTCTTCTGGAGCTTTGCCAGGCCTATCCGGGAGGTCTGGACCCCGTCCCTGTTCGTAACATCCAATATATGTATCGTTTTTTGTTCCATCTTTTCCTCTCCTTTTCGAGTGCGCTTCAAACCGCCCGCCCCCCGGTCTCTTGCCTTATCTCCAGGGCGCAGCGGTGCATTATATCAAACAGTTCGGGGATCTCGTCGGTCTCCAGGCAGGAGAAGGCGATCCTCAGGTCCTCCCCCTGGGCGATAACGCCCACCCCGTAACGTTCGAGCAGCCGCAACCGCAGCTCCTCCGCGTCTATCCCTTTCAGCCGCAGGCACATGAAGTAGCCCGCGTTGAACGGGTACGGTTCCCAGACCTCCTCGTAGTCGGGGTTTTGGAGCACCTCCTTGACCTTCAGGGCCCGCCGGCGCATCAGGTCGTACTTCTCCTTCTTCTGGCGCCCGAAATCGGGGTCATCAAGCGCCTGCAGCAGCATCGACTGGGATAGCTGGCAGCAGTTGGATATGCTACCCCTTATCGCCCCCGCAACCTTCTTCTCCAAGGCCTCGTACAGCCCCGCCTCCCGGCCGCCCGCCACCGCGTTAAACGTGATGAAGCCCACCCGAAGGCCCCAGGCGTACTGCTCCTTGGTGGCGCCGTCCAGCTTCACCGCGAAGAGGTGTTCGCTCTCGGACGCCAGCATGCCGAACAGCGACTCTCCGGGGACGTCGTCGGTGTAGAAGAGGCCGAAGTAAGCGTCGTCGAGCAGTACCACCAGGTCCCTGCCCGGCCCCGCCAGCGACAGCAGTTCGGCCACCAGGCCTTTCGCCTCGTCGCTCCGTATGGTGTAGCCGGTGGGGTTGTTGGGGAAGTTCAAGACCACCAGCGCCTTGCCTTTCTCCGCCAGCACTCCGTCAAGCTCGCGCACCAGCCCGGCGGTGTTGAAGCCGCCCCCGGGGGTAAAAAACGGGAAGCTCCTTATTTCGGCACCGCGCCGTACGCCGAACACCATCTTGTAGTTGCCCCAGGCCTTGTCGGGAAGGACGACAACATCCCCGGGGTCCAGGAACAGCTCGCCGGCGAGGGTCAGGCCGTGGGTTATCCCACTGGTGACCACCGGCAGGCTTATCTCCTTACCGGCGAGCGACGGGTTCTTCATGAACATATCCTCGCGCCACCTGTACCTGAGATTGGGGTTGCCCCCGGCGGGGGCGTAGCCAAGCGCCTCGGTGGGAGTCAGGCCGTTAACCAGGCCCATCAGCGCCGGGAGGTACATCGCCTCTCCGCCGGACCGGGCAATCCCGATGGTGGCGTTGTAGCGATGCGCGTCCTTTTTCGCCTCGGCGGTCTGGGTGAGGATGCCCCGCGGGAAGAAAAACTCCCTGCCAAGCTCGGAGAGCACCCCGAACATGGCCGGGCTGGCCTCCTTTATCGTCACGTTTAGCTCTTCTGCGAGTGGATTCATCACACCGTACCTGCTTAGATACTTCAACACCGTATCGTATTAAGGGAATACCTGGCACCTTCATCCTACCTGATTTCAGCAAACGCAAGCAACAGACCCCGCAGGTTCATCCGCGATAATGACGCACTGGTGACAGGCACCGGTGCGTCATTTTTCCGCCGGTTGTGTGACGGGAGGGGTCTTGGGTCTACTGCTTCAGGCGGGATGGAGGCGGACCGCGCAGACCTTGAGTTCGGGGATGCCCGACGCCGGGTCGAACGCGTCGTTGGTGAGCATGTTGACCGGGCTCTCGGCAAAATGGAACGGGATGAAGACCTCTCCCGGCTTCACCCTGTCGGTCACCAGGGCGTCCAGCACCAACTCGCCGCGCCGGCTGGTGACCCTGACCGGTCTTCTCGTCTTTATCTCCAGGGATGACGCGTCCTCCGGGTTGATCTCCACGAAAGCGCTCCCCACCTCCCTGTCCAGTGACGGCGATGACCGGGTCATGGTCCCGGTATGGTAATGAAACGCGACCCTGCCGGTGATGAGCACCAGAGGGTACTCCTCGTCGGCGACCTCGTCGGGCGGCCGGTACTCCGTAACCTGGAAGCTTCCCTTCCCACGCGCGAACTCCCCATGGTGAAGGAACCCGGTCCCCTCGTCCTCCGGGGTCGGGCACGGCCACTGCAGCCCGCTGGTCCTCAGACGGTCATAGCTCATGCCGGCGTACGACGGAGTGAGCGAAGCCAGCTCGTCGAAGACCTCCTCGGGGGAAACAAACTCGAAGCCGGGGGCACCCATCGCCCGGGCTATACGGCAGATGATCTCCCAATCCGCCAGTGCCCCCCCAGAGGGTTCAACCGCCTTTCTGATTCGCTGAACCCGGCGCTCGGTGTTGGTGAACGTACCATCCTTCTCGGCCCAGCAAGCGCCCGGAAGGACCACCGTCGCCACCCGGGTGGTGTCGGTTTCCATGATGTCCTGCACCACCAGGAAATCGACCCCCGAGAGGGCCTCGCGCACATGGCTCGAGTTGGGGTCGGACAGGAGCGGGTTCTCGCCCAGGATGTACATGAACTTGATGTCGCCGGCCGCCGCGGCGTCCATCATCTCCAGCAGGGTCAGCCCCGGCTCACGAGAAAGGGTAGCGCCCCAGGCCCCCTCGAACTTCCGCGCCGACGTTTCATCGGCCACCTTCGCATACCCGGGGAAGACGTTGGGCAGGCCACCCAGGTCGCAGGCGCCCTGCACGTTATTCTGGCCCCGGAGCGGGTTGACCCCCGTGGAGAGGCGGCCGATGTTTCCGGTCAGCATCGCCAGGTTGGCCAGCGCCATCACGTTGTCGGTCCCGGTCACGTGCTGGGTTATCCCCATACAGTAGACAATCGACGCCGTGTCGGCGCCGGCGAAAACACGGGCCGCCTCCACGAGCCCGTCCGACGGTATCCCGGCTATCTCCGAGGCCCACCCGGGGGTGCACCCCGCGAGCGACTCCCGGAGGGCGTCGAAGCCCTCGGTGCGCGAACAGACGAACTCCCGGTCATATAATCCCTCGTCTACGATGACCTTCATCATGGCGTTGATGCAGGCGACATCTGTTCCCGGCCGATGGGCCAGGTGCATGTCGGCGAAAGGCGTGAGCTGTATCCTGCGGGGGTCGAACAGTAGCAGGCTCGCGCCTTTGCGGACGGCGTCCAGCATCTTTCCCGCTATGATAGGGTGCTGCTCGGTGGTGTTTGAACCGAATATCAGTATGCATTCGGCGTCGGCCAGCTCACCAACCGAGTTGGTCATCGCTCCGCTGCCGAACGTTGCCGCCAGACCGGCGACGGTGGGGCTGTGTCACAACCTGGCACAGTGGTCGATATTATTGGTTCCCACCACCGCGCGGGCCAGCTTTCCTACCAGGTAGTTCTCCTCGTTGGTGCACTTCGCCGAGCAAATGAACCCGACCGAGTCGGGGCCGTGCTCATCGACCACCCTTTTCAGCTCCCCGGCCACCAGCCCGATCGCCTCGTCCGTGGATACCTCCCCGGCAGCATCGCCTCTCCGGATAATCGGGGAGGCAAGCCGCCCGGGGCTCCCGACGAACTCGTGCGAAGTCCATCCCTTGATACACAGCTTCCCGTCGGATACCGGGTGCCCCTTCCAGGGAAGCACACCTGTAAGCTCGCCCCCGAACACCTCAAGGAGCATCCCGCATCCCGTGCCGCAGTACGGGCAGATGGTCGGCACCGTCCGGTAATCGCTCAAGTGACATCCTCCTCGGTTCCCAGTACCGAGAGCGGGCTTTTCTTATCCGGGCTTCGACCGGGCCGGTACTCAAAGTGGCTCTCCACAACCTCCCCCACCTTCCGGTAGAGGGTTCGCAGCGGTATGCCTATCGGGCACGCCTCCTCACACAGGCCGCAATCTACACACCTTCCCGCCATGTCCACCGCCCTTATCAGGTGAAACACCGGGAGTAGCGGTGGTTGCTCGCCGTGGTCCACCAGGCCGGGCTCATCCAGGGCGCACTCCTTGCAGTAGCACAGGGGACACACGTTCCTGCACCCGAAGCATTTGACGCAGGCGGCAAAGCGGCTGAGCCAGTAGTCGAGCCTCTCGCCGGGGGGCAGCCCCTCCAGTTTCTCCACCATCCCAAGGTCCAGGCCCCCCTCTACTTTCTCCCCCTGTACCACCTCGGAGGGGTACGGTTGGGCGCACCCGCACGTCCCCGCCAGTTCCCCGTCGCAGGCAAGCCCCAGCAGGACCAGGTGCTCCATGTCCACCTGCCCCTGCTTTTCCAGCTCGATCAAGGCACGCTCGTCGCACCCCCGGACCACGACCGCGAGCCGTACCCCGGGCCTGGCCGCCTGGAGCCGCCTGACGATCGACGACACCGGGTATCGCTCCCCCGCCGGGTACTCCCCGGCCATCTGATCGATATCGTCAGCGTTGAACAGGTGCGGGACGTGACTGCCTCCCTCCGGGCGGAAGGCGAGAACGCCGTCAACCTCTTTTCCAATGATGTCGCGGGCCCTGTCTTTTATTGCCAACTGATGGCCTTCCCTTCCATACGCCCGGAGCCGGCAAGATGCCGGCGCTACGTGTCTCTGTCTATGGCAACAGCGGCTTGAACGCTTTCCTTATCCTCTCCCGGTTCGCCGGGTTCTCTTCCCACCTGGTCCTCAAGGGGCTCGCCCCGGCCTGCTCCACCTGCCCGGTGAACTCCCTTATCACCTCGGCAAACTTCTCACCCTCGGCCGCCGACACCCACTCCAGGCGCAGGCGGTCCTCGCCTATCCCGATGAACTCCAGGACGTCCCTTATGACCTGGAAACGCTTGTAGGTCATGTAGTTGCCCTTGATGTAGTGGCAGTCGCCGATGTGGCACCCGGCGATGAGCACGCCGTCAATCCCCATCTGGAACGCCTTGAGCACGTGGTAAGGTGATATCGTTCCGGAGCACATGACCCGGATGTCCACGACGTTCGGCGGGTACTGCAACCTGCTCACCCCGGCGAGGTCGGCCCCGGCGTACGAACACCAGTTGCACAGGAACGCGAGTATCTTTACCTCGTCCTTGCCATTGTTATTCTCAGGCTTCCGGCTCATCTGTCCGTCACTTTCCCCCTGGATTGCCAGCTACAGCGGGTTGCAGGCGGCTTCTATCTGCGCGTATATCTGGTCCTGCTTGAACCCGAGCAGCGTGTTCGCCCCAGATGTGCAGGCCGCGGTACAGGCGCCGCACCCCTTGCACAGTGCGCTGTTCACCACCGCCACTCCCCTCTCCTCATCGAAATCAATCGCCTCGTAGCTGCACAGGCGCACACACTGGCGGCAGCCGGAGCATACCTCCTCGTCCACCCACGCCACCACGCCCTCGGTTACCACGTTCTCCTTACAGAGCACCGACTCCGCCCTCGCGGCCGCCGCGCACGCCTGGGTCAGGCTTTCCCCTATCGTCTTGGGGTAATGCGCCAGCCCGGCGACAAACACCCCATCGGTGGCGAAGTCCACCGGCCGTAGCTTCACATGCGCCTCCAGGAAGAATCCGTCGGCGGAAAGCGGCACCTTCAGCTTCGGGCCGAGCTCGGCCGCGTCGGGGTTCGCTGCCACCCCGGTGGAGAGGACGACCAGGTCACACCCCAGCGAGACCTCCTCACCCCGCACGTTCCGGTCGGCCACCTTGAGGAGCAGGTCCCCGAAGCTGTGCTTGACCTCCGGTGGCTCGTCCTCGTCGAAGCGGATGAAACCGACCCCGCGCTCGCGGGCCTCCAGGTACCGGTCCTCGGCAAACCCGTACGTCCGAACGTCCCGGTAACAGATGTGGACGCCGGCGTCCGGGTTCAGTCGCTTGAGCGCCAGCGCGTTCTTCACCGCCACGGTGCAGCATATCTTGCTGCAGTAAGGGTTCTCGTCGTTCCGGGAACCGACACACTGTATCATGACCACGTCGCGTACCCCGGCAAGCGAGCCGGGGTCCTGGTGGATTCGCCTCTCCAGCTCGGCCTGGGTGATGACCCGCTCGTCGCGCCCGAAGAAGTACTCCCCTTCTTTCGGCTCGTACTCGACTCCCCCGGTGGCGACCACCACCACGCCGTGGTCGACCTCCACCGGCCCGCCCGGCGTTGACAGGGTTGTGTGGAACTTGCCTACGTAGCCGTCAACTACATCAACCGTGGAGTCCAGGAACAGCTCAATGTTCCCGTGGCTGCTGACCTTGCCGACGAGCTCCTCCAGGTAAGCGCCGACGTCCCCGCCTTCGACGGTCCTGAAGATGTGGCGCATGTTGCCGCCCAGTTCCAGCTCCTTCTCCACCAGGTAGGTGGTGAAGCCCGCGTCACCCAGCCGCAGCGCGGCGGTCATGCCCGCGCCACCGCCGCCGATGACCAGCGCACGTGGCGTGACCGGAGAAACACCCTCCTGAAGCGGCTCCAGGAGCGCCGCCTTCCCAACCGCCATCTTCACCAGGTGCTTGGACTTCCCGGTGGCTTCATCGGGAAGGTTCATGTGGACCCATGAGCAGTGCTCCCTGATGTTCGCCATCTCGAACAGGTACTTGTTGAGGCCCGCCGACCGCATCGTATCCCGGAAAAGCGGCTGGTGGGTGCGGGGGGTGCACGAAGCAACCATCAACCGGTTCAGGCCATGCTCCCGCACGATGTCCCTTATCCACTCCTGGGTGTCCTGGCTGCAGGCGTACAGGCGCTCGTCGGCGAAGACCACGTTGGGAAGCGTCCGCGCGTACTCCACCACAGCAGGTACATCTACCACCCCGCCGATGTTGGTGCCGCAGCGGCATATGACCGCCCCTATCCTCGGCTCCTCCCCCACCACTTCCCGCTCGGGTGGGTGCTCCACGTGGACAATCAGCTCGCCGCGCGCCGCCCCAAGCCCCGCGGATGCCATGTCGGCCGAGGCGCTCGCCTGCACAACCGTGTCGGGAATGTCCTTGGGGCCCTCCACCACGCCGCAGGCGTAGACGCCGGGGCGGGATGTCTTCACCGTCAGGAACTCGTCTGTGGCGACGAACCCGTGCTCGCCCAACGCCACTCCTAGGACACCCGCCAGGCCGGCGGCGTCCGGCTCGATACCTACCGACAGCACAACCAGGTCGAACTCCTCCTCCACCGCGTTGCCGTCCTCGTCTGTGTAGCCGATCAGAATGTTGCCCGATGGCCGCAGTTCCTTGGCGTAAGAGGCAAGGCACCGGACGTATCGCACACCCTGCTCGCGGGAGGCCTTCCGGTAATACTCCTCAAACCCCTTGCCGTAAGACCTCATGTCGATAAAGAAGATGGAAGGCTCTATATCGCGTTGGTGCTCCCTGGCGATGAGTGACTGCTTGGTCGCGTACATGCAGCACACCGACGAGCAGTAGCTGTTCCCAACGCTCGTATCCCGTGATCCCACGCACTGTATAAAGGCAAGCTTGCGCACCGGGCCCCCGTCGGAGCGCCTGAGCACGTGGCCGCCGGTGGGCCCGTTGGCGGCGAGTATCCGCTCGAACTCCAGGCTGGTCACCACGTTGTCGTAGACCCCGTACCCGTACTCCGCCTTTATCCGGGCGTCGAACGGGCGGTACCCCGGGGCCATGACGATGGAGCCGACCCTGAGTGTGTCGGTGCGTTCCTTCTGCTCGAAGTCAACGGCGTCCGCGAGGCAGACCTCCTTGCACTCGCCACACTTGCCCTTGAGCAGGTACAGACACCTGGTCGGGTCGATGAACGCAACCCCCGGGACCGCCTGGGGGAACGGCACCCTTATGAGGGGAGTGCGCTTCAGGTCGGCGTCGTAGGGGTCCTTGACCTTGACCCTGCACTGCTCGGTGCAGATGCCGCAGCCGGTACACTTCTCCGGGTCCACGAAGCGGGGACGCACCCTCAGTTCAACCGTAAAATCCCCTTCCTCACCCTCCACGCCGACAACGTCGGAGAGTGTAAATAGCTCAATGTTCTCACTGGAGCCGACCTCCACCAGCTTTGGAGAAAGTATGCACATGGAACAGTCGTTGGTGGGGAACGTCTTGTCCAACTGGCCCATGACACCACCGATAGACGGGCCCGAGTCCACAAGGTACACCCGGTAACCCATCTCCACCAGGTCCAGCGATGCCTGAATGCCCCCTATGCCGCCACCGACCACCATCACCGCTCCCACTGACGCATTGGTGCCTGATGACACGCTGGTGCCTGGCACCAGCGTGTCATTTTGTGGAATTTGGTTATTATTGTTGATGTTGTGCATTAGTGTGATAGTAGCTTTGTTTCTCTCATCAGCGGCATGGGGTCGATGATGTGGCTCTTCATCCACTCCTCGACCCCGGACAGGCCCATCGCCAGCCCCAGCAGTTCGGTGAAGTACAGGACCGGCAACTTGTGCAGGACCTTGAACGTCAGCTTCCCCGGCTTCTGCCTCATCTCCAGGTTGGCCGCGCACATCGGGCAGGCGGTGACCACGCAGTTCGCGCCCGCCTCCTCGGCGCGGGTGAGCAGTTTGTTCACCATCTTCTCCACGATATCGGTTCGCGACAGCGACAGGCTTCCTCCGCAACAGTCGGTTTTGAACGACCACGGCCGCACATCCACTCCCAGTAGCGCGAGGAGGCGATCCAGGTCGGTGGGATTCTCCACCGAGTCACAGCAGCATACCTCGGGAGGCCGGACCAGCAGGCACCCGTAATAGGGGACCGCGCGAAGGCCGGCAAGCGGCAGGCGCAGCCATTTCCTGATCTCGGGGAAGGCGACGTCGTTCACAAGGACATCCAGCAGGTGCCTGACCTCGCCTCTAAACCTCGGGTCGGCGCCTACCACCTCCTCGACCTCGCGGGCAACCGCCTCGTCACCCAGTATCCGCGCCTGGGCGATCTTCATCCTGGAGTAGCACATGGCGCAGACGGTGAGCATGTCCTTGCCCTCCTCCCTGGCGATGGCCAGGTTCCTTCCCGGGAGAGCGATTGACAGCAGGTCGTCGGTCATGTGCGCTGACGACGCCCCGCAGCAGTTCCAGTCGGGTAACTCCGCCAGCTCGATTCCCAGCGCCCGGCAGACCGCCTCGGTGGATAGCCCGAACTCCTCGGCGGAACCGGATTGCGAGCACCCCGGGAAGTAGGAAAAGGTGAGGTCCGTCACTTAGTCCCTCGCTCCATAAATACACTGCTCTCGGTGCTTAACCCTATTCATGGAACGAAGCACTAGACCTCCATTTTCCGGGTCCTCTTGAATACCCTCCTTACCGCCCGGCGGTTCTTCACCGTGCGGGGAAGGATCTTTATCTTGCGCTTGAAGAACATCACCGCGCCCAGTCCCATGTCGTCAAACAGGTTACCGGTCATCGCCTTGTAACCCCCGATGAGGAACGGCTCATTGGTCCTGCCCAGGAGCTTGATGCCTCCCAGGAACGACCGGTGCATCATGCCCACCTCGCGCTCGGACGGCTCCACGCCACTCTCTATGGCGATGTGCCGCAGGCCGTCCATCACCCCCGCGATGTCGATCTCGTTGGGACAACGGGTGGTGCATGTTTCGCAGGAGGCGCACAGCCAGATGGTCGAGCTGGCAAGCAGTCGCTCCCTCTGTCCGTAGGAGATCATCTTCATGACCTCGTGGGGGAGCAGGTCCATGGCGAACGCCACCGGGCAGCCGGCGGAGCACTTCTTGCACTGGTAACAGGCACGCACCTTCTGGCCGGTGCGGCCCTCCAGCTCCGCATCCAGCTTGCTGTTTACGGCGTTAATCAACTGCTATCTCCGGTTGAATGGCTACCTCTCGGTTATGGAACGGTCGCCGCCCTCCACGTACTGGGCGCGCAGGTCCTTCTTGAGTATCTTGCCGGTCGGGGTCCGCGGCAGCTCGGGGACGAAGATCGCCTTCCTGGGGGTCTTATACCGGGCTAGCTTGTCGCCGCAGAAGTCGATTATCTCCTCCTCGGTCAACTCCTCCCCCTCCTTCACCACCACCAGGGCCAGGGGGGCCTCCCCCCACTTCTCGTCGCGCATCGCGATAACGCCCACGTCGGCGACCTTGGGGTGACCGTGGATGACATCCTCCACCTCGGCCGGGTAGATGTTCTCCCCGCCGGAGATTATCATGTCCTTCTTGCGGTCCATGATGTAGAGGTATCCCTCCTCGTCAAACCGTCCCATGTCACCGGTGTGGAACCAGCCTCCCTTGAGGGTTTCGGCGGTCTGCTCGGGCATATGCCAGTACTCCTTGAACACGTTGGGTCCGCTTATCACTATCTCGCCCGTCTCCCCCTGGAGCAACTCATTATCGTCCTCGTCGACAATCCGTATCTCCACGTGGAAGAGCGGCAGGCCGGCGGATCCCTTCTTCCTGAGAGCGTCCGCCTCTGGGAGGGCGGTGACCGCCGGCGCGGTCTCGGTCAGCCCGTAACCCTGGTTGAACGTAACCCCCTTCTCCAGGTACCGCTCGATGAGCGGCACCGGGCAGGGGGCGCCCCCGACGATGAAGAACCGCACCGAGGAGAAGTCCGTCTTATCGAACCGCTCGCTCTGAGACATGAGAAGGAACATCACCGGGATTCCGAACATGGTATTGACCTTGTACTTCTCTATCATCTCCAGGACCGTATCGGGGATGAAGTACCTGGAAAGCACCACCGTGCCACCGCCGTAAAGGGTCGGCGTCGCGCCGGCCGACAGCCCCCCGATGTGGAACAGGGGAGCGGTCACCAGGTTTACATGTTCATCGTCGAGGCCGTAGGTCAGGACCGCGTTCACGCCGTTCCACTGGGTGTTCCCGTGGGTGAGGACCGCGCCCTTTGGCCTCCCGGTGGTCCCCGACGTGTACATTATGAAGTGGGGGTCGTCGAGGGTGACTTCGACCTCGACCTCCGGCTCGGTGTCGGGGTATCCGGACACCCACTCCTCGTAATCCATCTCACCTTCGTTGGCACCATCCCCGACGCGGATGAACTTCTTGACCCCTTTAGCAAGCTCCTTCAACGCCTCCGCCTGGACCGCGAAATCGGGGTTGTAGATAAGCACGGTAGCGCCACAGTCGGCCAGGATATAAGCAAGCTCGGGCGGTGCCAGCCGGAAGTTCAGCGGAACCATTATGGCCCCGGTCTTGCCGGTGGCGAACAGGACCTCCAGGAACTCGGGGATGTTGGGAAACAGGACCGCAACCCGCTCACCGCGGGTGATGCCTATGTCGGGCAAGGCGTTCGCCAGGCGGTTGACCCTCCGGTCGAACTCTACCCAGGTGTACTCCCGGCCATCGTCGCAGATCAGCATCTTGTCGTCCGGCTGTAGCTTCGCCCTCTTCGATACCCACTGACCGATGTTCATTACGGCTCCTTCCTGTCGGCCTTCTCCTTACATTCTCCTGTTATCTCCATCGTCCGTCCCGGTACCGACCACCGTATCCAGCCAGTCAGCCACGAACGGAAAAACGGTGTTGGGCGCCTCGAGCCCCACCAGCAGGTCGATGTGGCTGAAGCCGGGGAAACAGCGGTACTCCTTGACCGGGCTCGCGACCTCCTCAAACCCGGTCCTGTAGACCGTCTTGTGGTTCACCGGGTCGAGGTCGCCGGTGACGAACAGCACCGGGGCGGTTATCATCCCCATCCCCGCGGTGAAGTTATGGGGGTCCTCGATGGACTCACCGGTGGCGGCGGCCTTCTCGGTGAAATCCCTTCCTATCATTGCGTCCAGCATCTGGACCGTCTCGGTCATGGTTACATCGCTGGAGCCGGATATGAAGGTCTCGAAGAGCGTCTCCTCGGACATGTTCCTGACGTTGATGAACAACCTCACCACCAGGCTGGTGATGGACATCCCCAGCCGCGGCATGAAGTTGAGGGTGCTCACGGTAACAGGCTCGGCCGGCACCCTGGCCATCACCCGGGCCAGCCCCTTGAGTCCCATCCTTACCAGCCGGAAGACCGACCTGGAGACCGGCGTGTCCGCCAGCCACCGCAGTACCGAGTCGTTCGGCCAGCGGAAACAGGTGGGGCCGGCAATTGATACGAACGCCGCCAGGTTCCCGTTGCGCTCCCGTGAAAGCTCTGTGTCCGGCAGGACCCTCACGCGCCCGTCCTCGGACTCGTGCTTTACGCCCTGCAGGTAGCCGTAGGCGGTAACCGCTCCCATGCTGTGCCCTATCCACACCGGCTTCCTGCCGGTCTCCCGGGCCACCGCGCCTAACAGCGCGGGGAGGTCGTGGATGGCCAGGTCCTCGATGGAGTGCGAGAACTCCCAACCGTCGCTCTTGAACGGCTCTCTGCCCGCTCCCCGGAAGTTGGCGATCCAGACGTCGTACCCCCGGCGGGCGAGGTAGAGGGCGAAATTGTACTCCTCGAACGCGAGGTCGTAGTTGAAGCAGTTGCCTATGTAGCCGTGCATGAGTATCAAGGGGGTGGCGCCCCGGTTGCGGTAACGCTTACCCCTGAGGGTTATGCCGTCATCGGTAGTGACCTCGAACAGTTCACCGGGAAAATCATCGGGGGCGAAGTCCTGATAACGAGGGACAACCGGGTTCCGGGCCGCCTTCCTGAGCCGCCCCAGCACGGCTGCGCAGGCAAGAGCAACGGAAGAAGCTACAACAGCTTTTTTCATGCGATCACCCCGGTGGTACCCGTCGGTTGTCGGCAGCCTGAACACGGAACGGCCACCGTTTTCCTATTCTAACCGATTTCCCACGAGAAGATCCGGTGACTATCGCGTTCTTTCCCTCGAGCATCGCGCTACCTCCCGGTCAGAAACCAGTGGAATCAATTACCTGAAAAAGAGTATCATAGTAATGGGTAGAAGGCGGTTCTGAGTGATGGTGGAAGGTGTACTCAAGATGGCACCTGGCGATGCTCTCCAGGTAACATGGTACGGTCAATCCATGTTCCGGATCTCAGGCGGAGGGGTGACCCTGGTCTGCGACCCGGTGGGCCCATCCTCGGGCTACCGTTTCGAGCCGATGCCGGCGGACATCGTGCTGGTCACCCACGACCATGCGGACCACAACTACATTGAAGGCATCACCGGCTCCCCTGACGTGATAAAGAGTGCCGGGAGCCACTCCGTCGGCGGCCTGGAGATAACCGGCATCCCCGGATTCCACGACAGGAAGCACGGAGCGGAACGCGGGCCGGACATCATGTTTACCTGGAAGCAGGCGGAAACCAGGTTCGCCCACCTCGGCGACCTGGGCGAGGTCCCCGGTCCTGAGGTGCTTAAGGGATTGAAGGGCCTGGATGTCCTTATGGTCCCGGTGGGCGGCGTCTATACCATTGACGGCGACGAGGCGGCGGGGCTGGTGAAGGCGCTGTCACCGGCAATCGTGTTCCCCATGCATTACCTTACCCCCGATGTCGTCTTTCCCCTGGAGCCGCCCGACAAGTTCGTGAACCGCTTCCCCGGAGCCATCCGGAAGATGACCGGAAACAGTGTCGAGGTTTCGGGTTACCCGCTTCCGTCCCGCACCGAGATATGGGTGCTTCGATATCGGTAACCGAGAGCCAACTACTCACCGACTGTTATTATAAGAGCATGAAGAAGAATCCCGATGCCTCATTGGAGATACCCGAACCGATTGCCGCCGTCGGCGAGCGAATCGCGGGGGCCGGCGGAGAGGCGTATATCGTGGGCGGGTGGTTGAGGGACCGCCTGCGGGGGGTTGAGTGCAACGATATAGACCTTGCCACCAGCCTTACCCCGGACCGGGTGAGAAACGCAGTCGAGGAACTCGGCCCGGTGTATAACCTCGGTGAAAGGTTCGGCACAGTCGGGGTCCGGGCCGGCGAGTGCACCGTGGAGATAACCACGTTCCGCAGGGACAGGTACTCACCCGGGTCGCGCCACCCCGAGGTCACCCCGGTCGCGAGTATCGGGGAGGACCTTTCCCGCCGGGACTTCACCATCAATGCGATGGCGCTCCAGGTAGCGCCGGAACCGGGGCGCCTGCTCGACCCGTTCGGGGGGGCGCGCGATATAGAACGATGCCTGATTCGCACACCCGGCCTTCCCGGTGAAAGGATGGCGGAGGACCCGCTTCGCATGATGCGGGCGGTCCGCTTCGCCGCCCAGCTCGGCTACGAGATTGACGGGGAACTCCTTGGCGTCCTGAAAGGCGACACCGGCCTGCTGGACTCCATCTCCTGGGAGCGCCGCCGGGACGAGCTGGAGAGAATACTTGTCACCGACGGGGCGGATACCGGGATAAGGACTCTGGTGGACACCGGCCTGATGCGTTCCGTATCACCCGAGCTTGCCGCTATGGATGGGGTCGAGCAACCCACGAGGTACCACCGCGCCGACGTGCTGGAGCACACCCTGCTCACCATGATGTACCTGCCCGCCGACCCCCTGCTTCGCCGCGCCGCGCTGTTTCACGACGTGGGAAAGCCGCCCGCTAAGGTCACGTCCCCCAGGATATCGTTCCACGACCACGAGAGTATTGGCGAGGAGCTCACCCGCCGGTCAATGCGGCGGCTGCGGTACGGAAACATTGACATCCGCGAGACCGCGTTCCTGGTCCGGCGCCACATGAGGCCTATTCTTTACGATAGCGCCTGGACCGACGCCGCGGTCAGGCGAATGAGAAGGGAGTGCACACTGGTCAAGGACGATACCGTGCTGGTCCCTGTCGAAACCTTGTTCGAGCTTGCCGCCGCCGACATCAAGGCGGGAAGCCTGGAGAAAGCCGGGGAGGGCCTGGCAAGGCTATCGGAGCTCAAGGAAAGAGTTGACAGGGCCGGGGAGGAACACCCGGTCGAGATGTCGCGCTCGCCCCTCGACGGCGGGGAGCTCATGGAACTGTTCGGGCGCGAGCAAGGTCCGTGGATCCGCGACGTCAAGGCACACCTCACGGGACTGGTGGTGGATGGCGAGCTCGCCCCCCACGACAAGGACGAAGCCGCCCGCCGGGCCCGCCTATTCATCGAGGACGACTGAGCCCTCCACCTTCTCGACCTCCTGGATCCATTCGAGGATGACCGGGTAGACATCCCGCTCCACATCGCGTCCTATGACCAGGTCGGTGTGACCGTAGCCGGGCAGCGTCACCAGCCCCTTGATCTTACTCGCGACCCGGTCGTACCCGTACCGCTTGATGCCGACCCAGCTGGCGAAGTCCTTGTCGCCGGTCACGAACAGCATCGGTACGCTCAACAGATCCATGTTCATGATGTAGTCGTACGGCTGCTCCCTGAACGTTATAGGGAAGTACTGGCGAAAGCTGATGTTCCAGACCCCATCGATCAGTTGAACGAACATCCGGGTGGACACGTCGTCGGCCCCCCACTTCAGCAGGGAGGTCGTGGTCTCGGAGTCGGTGTTGCGCCTGCAGTAGAGCAACATCCCGATTGGGCTCCTGGAGAGCGCCTTCATCAGGCGCGGCCGGTTTCCGTAGAGTTGGAGGATACGCGTCCCCACCCGGAAGAGGCGGGAGGAGATCCCGCGGGTCGTCCCGGGAGTTCAGGCCTTTCTGGACGGCTACCCTGATCTATGCTCTTCATGCAGGGGACACGTTTGAAGGCCGTCCCAGATGTCATCGGGTATTCTACTAAAATGGTTACAATGGCGCTCTTCGGCCACCATGAGGACCGGACATTGAAGGCACGGCGACTTCCTCCTGCCGGCGAAAGCAAGAATGTCTTTCCGCAAGATTGAGTCCTTAGGAATCAGCTCTTTCCGTAAGACTGAGTCCTCGGGAATCAGCTCTCTTGTCCAGATCGAATCTTTTTTTAGCTTTTTCTCTCTTCGCCTCATCTCGCATTCCCCAGTCAATCACCAATCGATGTATCGGCATCTCGTGCCAGTGACTAAATGAGGAACGAACCAGGGATTGGAAACGGGCAAAGACGTAAGAAGGAAAACGCGGTCTTTTTAGATGATGTTATTCAAACATAGTGCTCCATTACATAAATACGCTGGCATTCGAACGCCGCTGCATCCACTCCGGCTGCGTTCCGCTCCCTCGACGTACTCCAAGAGTACGACTCGGTCGCGCGCCTTGCCGGAGCGGCGCTTCGACGCTCTCGGT
>Ga0180014_1000125_pt1 | contig 21521 bp, 21 predicted proteins | sample KR13_S1_MetaG_FD_116507 | JGI IMG/M metagenome (GOLD analysis project Ga0180014, IMG submission 116507) | Groundwater microbial communities from the Olkiluoto Island deep subsurface site, Finland - KR13_S1_MetaG | ecosystem: Environmental > Aquatic > Deep subsurface > Groundwater | place... | reverse complement strand
CTGTGGATTTATAAAAATCGATGTGGCGAGATTGCTGATGAAACGATAGGGATTTTAAGAAGAAGAAGACTGATTTAAACGAATTATGATTGGCCCTTGTTTTGATGGTAGGACTTCTCTATAACAAGGAGGGTGTGGTTCTTTGGCTGGCGGACCGTCGCGACAATCGACTAGTACTTGCAATAGTTGTCTTTTTTTTAGTGGTTTTCTTTGCCGAACATTAATAATCTCTCCTGTACACTCCCCACAATCAATTGCTTGTCTGGCTGAACCTAGCAATGCCTTGGTTGAATTTCCCCAAAAATCGATTGGGTCTATTTGAGCAGGGATTATTCTGTCAGCCATATATTTTTATTATAATAAAAATATATGGAGATTAAAAGAAGATAGGGTGTAGTAATTTGGTAAAATCAAATATGAAAATTGATGTGGTAAGTTTGTTTCCAAAAATGTTTGAGTCGGTTTTTGAGGAAAGTATGATTGGCAGAGCCGTTAAGAATAAGATCTTGGAGCTTGATATACATAATTTAAGAGATTGGGCGATTGATGATTATGGAACTGTAGATGATAAACCATTTGGAGGCGGAGCGGGAATGCTAATAAGGGCGGATGTGGTATATGAGGCTATAAATGGCGTTAAAGCCCAAAATCTAAAATTTAAATTTCCAAATAAAACAAAAAAGAAGAAAGGAAATACTAAACTGCGACGAGATCCATCAAGGGCGGACAGGTCGACACATCTGCGGGCGACCGCAAGGGTCGCCCCTACAAAAACAGGCAACGACAGGCCTGTAATAAAAGTGGTGGTTTTGTCGGCTAAAGGAGAAAGATATACGCAGAAAAAGGCGGAGGAGTTGTCTAGATTGGACAATTTGATTTTGCTGTGTGGGCATTATGAAGGCTTTGATCAGAGAGTAATGGATTACATGGTAGATGAGGTCATATCGATAGGTGACTATGTATTAACGGGTGGAGAAATACCGGCCATGATATTGATTGATAGTGTAACAAGACTTTTACCTGATGTTTTGGGAAAAGAAGAATCGAAAGAGATCGATAGTTTTTCGGAAGTGAAGATTAAAGGAAAAAAAGTGAGAAAAGTAGAGTATCCCCAATATACCAGACCAAGGGAGTTTATGGGGTATGAAGTGCCGGAAATACTTTTGTCCGGGGATCATGAAAGGATCAAGAAGTGGAGAGAAGCTAAAACAAGGTGCCGGTGAGGAGGATGGTGGCGAAAAGGGCGATGAGAATGTATTCGACTACGATGGAAAGTTGTAAATCTCCACGGCGGTAATGGTGAATTAAACTCCAAAAACAATAGGCGGCTCCAGTGGCATAAATTACCCGGCGCTGATAATGGGAATTAAAGCTGAAATAAAGAAAAAATAAAGCGCCGGTTAAAAGAATGAGGAATAATAAAATAAATTCGAATGGATTTTTTTTTAGATCTTTTAAAATGTCAGTTTTCATAGTTTATTATAAACGCTTCGCTAGATCCTTCGTCCGATGAATCGGACTCAGGATGACGGGGTGTTTTAAAATATACTCCCCTGTTGGCTAAAAAGTAATAACATCAAAATAATGGCCAAAAAACTAATGTGTCCAGTAGCTGAACCAGCCAGGCGCTTGGTTTTGTTTTTCATGGTTATGTAACCGTCTGTTAACATGGCTAAAATCAGTATTGTAAACATAATGATACCCAAAGTTTTACTAATTTGAAGCGGGCTAATTAAAGGCGCTGAATTCTCTTGAGATAAAATTTGCTGAGTTTCTGTCAAAACCGGTGATTCTGAATTAAGATCATTGGGCGGATTTTGTTGATTGGAAACAGAAGCAAGATTAAGAGGCAAGCCAAAATGCTGAACGACTAGGGTGGTTTTTACTCCGTTTAAGGTACCGTTAACTACCCCTATGCCAATTTCTTTGTATTTGGCATGAAGGATATTGTCCCGATGAGTGGGAGATTTCATCCAGGCCTTGACCATAGAATCGGTATCATAAAAGTCTTTGGCCAGATTTTCACCGGCAGTAGAATAGTCATATCCTATTTCCTTAAAGAAATCCCAAGGGGTTTTGCCGGATGGGGAATTGTGGGCCCAGTAGTTGTAGGCGAACATGTCTTTGGCTTTATTGGTAGCTGAGCTGGCTAAGTCTTGGTTATAAACAAGCTGGGGCAGGCCGTTTTTTTGCCTTTCTTGATTGGTTAGCTTAATAACTTTTTGAACTGTAATTTCAGACGAATAACCCAAAACACCGGGTTTAAGAATAGTAAAGGACCTGATAAGAGATTGGTTGAGCAGATAGACGGCAATAAAAATTCCCAAAAAACTGGGATGGGTCAAAAGCGATTTGTAGTTGTTTTTTTCCTGAGGAATAAACAGAAGCGAAAGTTTTTGTTTCACAATATCAGTATATACATAAAAATCTAAAATCTAAAATTCAAATTTCCAAATATAAAATTTAAAATTTTATTTGCGGGTGACTGTGACGAAGAATGCTTTGCTAGATCCTTCTCCCCCTGCGGGTGATCAGGATGACGGATGTGGTTTTAGGATGATGGTGTGTGTTTGGCTTTTTTTAAGAAGAGGAAAGTGGCGAGAACGGTAGATAGGGGAACGGAAAGAATCAGGCCGATACTGGCTACCAGGGTTCTTATTATTTCTTCGGCAATGAATTCATAATTTATAATTTCAGTAAAAGGATGGGGATTATTTACGAATAGTAAGAGCAAGGGCAAGGAAGCGCCGGTATAAACCAAAATTAGGGTGTTGACCATAGAACTAATATGATCACGACCGACAGACATGGCGTGTTTATAAATATCTATAAATTTGGGATTATTGTGTGCATCGACTAATTCCGTAACAATAGATGCTTGAGCTACGGTAATATCATCTAGGGCTCCCAGAGAAGCCAAGATAATGCCGGAAAGAATTAAGCCTTTCATGCTGATGGTATTTTCAAAATTTGTTTTTAAAATAGCGGCTTCTTCGGAAGAAAAACCTGTAAGTTTTCCGATCTCTATGAAAATATAGGCCAAAATACCGGTAACCACAAGGGAAACAATAGTGCTTATAATGGCTACGTTTGTTTTGACATTAAAACCATGAGAAAGATAAAAAGTAATGGGAATGATGATAACTGAAGCTAAAATTGAAATTAATATGGGGTTAGTTCCTGCAATAATTTGCGGAAGAATAAGTTTGAAAATAACGAAAAATGAAAAAAACATGCCAAGAATGGAAGTAAAACCATACCAACGGGTGATAAAAAGAGTAACAGCCATAAAAATTATGAAGAGGAGCAAGAGGCTGTCGCGACGGACATAGTCGATAATTTGGAAAAATTGGTTACCCTCAAAATCGGTGCCATGATTAATAATAAGCCGATCATTGATTTTGTATTTTTGTAAATTTGCAAATGGCAAGTCACCGTTTATTATGGTTATTTGTTCACCCTTTAAATCTCCCTTGTAAACATCAAGCTTGAGTTCCTGGTAAATATGCTTGGTCCCTAAAGTTTCTCTTTCCCCTTCTTCCAATATCTCTATAACTTTGGCTTCGATAATGTTTTCACCCTCAGTCGATGATTGGGCGAGAGAGATTGGGGTAAAAAACAAAAAACAAGTGAGAAATAAAATTGGAAAGATTAAAAAAGAGAGAAATTTATTCATGAGTTAAGTTTACTATGGTTTCTATGTTATTCTAGGTTGTAAGATTTATTAATTTATTAAACAAAAATGTTAGAAACATATTTACATGCAGTTTTTGAAGGTAGAAGTGATTCTATTATACCCTTAGTTCACCCTGTTTTGTATGATATGGTCTTATATCGCGATCCCGATCCGTTTCAGCAGGATGATTTTGGGTTTAATATACAACGAAGACCCGGTGGAGGAGGTCATTCAACGGTTTATGATCGAAGAGCACCTAGAAGAATAAGCTGGGACAGGGATCAAGGAGGAGATGTTGTTCCTGGCACTTTACACGATACTGACCGTAGAAGACCAAGTCGCGACAGAGTGAGGAGATATCCTTAAAAATTAAAAAAATAAAATATGAAACAAGCCAAGCAGGTAGTGGGAGATCCACTATGAGGGGCTTAAGACCTTCGATGACAAGATAGCTACTTTTAGTAGGTTGAGTTGTCCGCCTAGGGTGCAAATCCCTAGATTGGCACTTATTTGGTCTTATTGTAATAGTAAACAGGAACAAATAGGGAGAGGATGTTGCCGATCCAAAAATATTTGCAATACCAAAGGGCGACTTTGCAACAGCGGGTTTTTAGTATGTATGTATCAACAAAGAAAGCTAGAACCGGTAGAAGCAAGGGTACAATATGGCGCAAGGAAGAACGATTATAGGGCTTTTTGGACGCCTGTCTATTCATGTAAATTATGTTGATAAAAAATGCCACCAGATAAAGAATCGGAAGCCAATATTTTTCACATTCAGAAACACCTTCAACATTACCACCAACCAAGCCCTCAACCTCCCCTTCCGTCTCTTCTGTTTCTTCCCCCAAAACTCCCTCTACAAATCCTTCAGGAGGGGTAGTTTCTAATATAGGAGTTGTTGAACCAATATTTATACACGATTCGTTGGAAGGATCACCTGGCATGCAATTGTTTATGGCTTTGACATAAAAACAATATTGAGCACCGGTTGTTAAGCCGGAAACAATGTAGGAATTGTTGGAGCCAACATTAGGATTGCCATAAATGTAATTACCGGGAGATGGGCCGTAGGCCAAAAGATAGTAAGTAAATGGCGGTGGTGTAACGACAGGATTCCAAATTAAAGAAACTTGGCCGTTACCTATATCGGTGGCAAACAAACCGGTAGGAGTGTTGGGTTTTTCATCATCGCAGGTTGGAGGTGATGGGGGTGAGGTGGGAGTTGGGCCGTCGTCGCTGGGACAAAGATTGTTGGCATCGTCTTTGGTTGGATCGGTAAGACACCAGGAATTGTCGGGCTGGCGTGACCAACTAAAAATATAAGAATAACTAGTATAGTCAAAAGAATCGACTTCAATCCCATCTTGGTTTATTAATCTGACAAAATCGCCACCATTGTTAAAATAACTGCCACCGGCTTGGATAACATAAAAACCAAAAGCGGGAATATTAATGATTGGTAAATTTCTGACTGCTCCACTGCTAATAGCATCAAGATCGTCATATTGCCAATTTTCTAAGATAACAGCAAAATTGTTGGTATTATAAATTTCAAACCATTCTTGATTGTCTGACGGGGCTGGCATGAGTTCGTTTAGGATTATTCCGGACGGGTTTATGACTGGAGTGGGAGTGAGGGTTGGCTCCGGTTCTTGGCCACAGGAAAAATTGAGTAGAAGATCAAAAGAAAGATTTTGACCTTGAAATTCATTGCCGGCGTTTTCTTTCATGGTCATTTTCCAGTTGTAAATATAGGTAGAATTATTGGGAATTGTTTCTAAAAATGTTGGGGTCGATAAATCAGCGATGGTAAATTCTTTAATAATTGAACCATCTCTTCTAAGTTGATTTACTAAAACTCCACCAAGACCAGAGGGATCACTAACTTTTGAAGTGCCTATAGTAAGATTGCAAAATTCTTCTTCTAAACTAGTAGTATCAACAGTAATATTTTGGTAAAAATTAAAACCGGGTTTTACATCTGTTTCTGAAAAAAGAGGGATATTGGCGGGAGAGGTGTCACAAAAACCGAATTCTTCAGATTGGGAACAAGTGACCGCTAAGTCGTTGCCGGCGAGAATAGGTTTTACAAAAAAAAGGAATGATAAAGCTAGTAATAATGTATTTTTAAGTTTCATTAAGTTAAATTTAGATGTTAAATCTAAAATTTAAATTTCCAAATAATTTCAAGACTTTTTAAATTAATATATTCGTCATTCTGAATTTAGTTCAGAATCTCAATGGGATCCTGAAACAAGTTCAGGATGACGGATGTTAATATTTTTTTTAGCATTGTTGTTTTTTGCGGGCGACCGCAAGGGTCGCCCCTACATTTTGGTCGGAATGACAAGGTTGTTAATTGATTTCATTTTTTAAAATTTGGTTGTTTTCTCCTTGGTGGAGGGTGAAGATGTAATTGATATTAGTTATAAGAGGGTCTGGAGTGCAGACGAGGCCATCGGTAGAGCAGGTTCCCATAAACATGTCTTCTTTAATTATATCCGGATCATTGGAATCAAAATCATGAAAAGTATAAACACCTTTTTCCAGTTTTTCTGACAAATAAAGCAGTTCTAGTTGGTAGGAATCTTTGTCCGGCATACCGTAGAGCTTGAAATTAACAGTATCTTTGTCCTGATTTAGAGATGAATAGAGATAATATTCCAAAAGGTTATCTTTTTGTTCCGGATCTTTCCAAGAGTAATCATCATTCGGGTCACGAGTGAAAAGATGGTTTTTTTTCGGATCGGTGTTGTCTTCTTTGTATTCATAGGAGTATTGGTCAATTATGTTGTTGTCTTTGTCGAGCAGGAAAATAGTGTCTTTGTCATCGTCTAGCTTGAAATCAGCAATAAGTATAATCTCTTTTTCGGTTGGAATTTCTGTTTTTTTGTCATCGGGATCTTGATCCGGATTTAGCTTTGGTTCAATTTTGACACATTCATCCGGAGTCGGAGTTGGGTTGTATTGCTCCTGGTTATTTTCATCATACTTTGGCAGTGATGAATCAGTGTGGCAAATTTGCCATTCTGTTATATCAACAGGCTGGAATTTGTCATCGGACGGATTGTCACCGGCTTTGAGATCGGGAGAGCTTTGGGTGTTTTTTAGCCAAACCAGTTCATTCATATGAAATTTTGGTTGCGGTATAAATGCGGTTATTAATATTCTGTCCTGATTAGGATCTTCGGCTTTTGTTAATAAAATTGGCGTGAATGTTTGGACCATGGGACTAAATACTGTGATTTGAGCTTGGGGCTGGGGTGGAGTTTCGATTTCACCAAAGGCTGTTAATTCTATGGTTCTGACAGTTTCGGTGTTTCCCACTAAATCGGTAGAATAATAGGACAACAAAACAGTATCACTGGTATTAACCCCTTGACTGGCCAGATTAAATGAAGTCGAATATTCCTGCCAAGCATTTGTACCTGTTTTATAAAAAGTTTTTTCTACTCCGGCACCGGTGTCATTGCTGTTTAGAACTATTTGATTGTTGATATTAATATAATTAGGAGAAGCGGTAACTCTGACATTGTCTATCAGGGCAAAAGTGTTTGATGAAGGATTATTGTCAACAGAAAAATGAAGACGGATGCTCTGTCCGCTCCAGCCGGATAAGGAATGAGTGATTTCTTGCCAATAAGTGTCATCGTACCAACCGCCAATTTCATCAGAACCGGTAGTAATAATAGTCTCGTTGCCGGAAGGATTGTTGTCATCTATGATAGTGGCCTGAAAATAATCGTTGTCGACATGATCACCGCCGACTACCCGATACCAAAATGATAGAGTCGAGGGTGTATCAGCCGGTAAGGTTAAAATTTGATAGGTGTAATCCTGACCACCGGTGCCGACGGGGTCGTTTAGCCAGCCAACCAAGGCGGAGTTATCGGGACTTTTGACCTCAATTGAAGTTGCGGAAAGATCGGTATTATTAACCAATTGATGTTGGCCGGCTCCTGCCCAAGTCCAAAAAGAATCGTTGTCAAAATTACCATTATTGAGCTGATCTCCCTGGGCGTTTCTTGTGTCGCCAAATTCGCCTAAAGATAAAACAGTGTATGGGTTTTGGGTATCAATTTGAACTGAGTAAAAATCAAAGGGGCCAATGGTTTCCGGGTCCGGTAAATCTTTGTTTTCTTGATTGCCTTCTTTGTCGTAGGCAATAGTGGCAAAATAATAAAGACCGTCTCCCTCCGGCGCGTTGAAGTTAAAAGAGCCGGGGGAACTGGGAATATCTGTTAAGTTGGGATCGTCGCAATTCCAATCGTTTAGATCAAAAGAATAGCAAAGCTGGACATAGTCAATATCAATATTGTCACTGGCGGTGTAGCCTATGATAAGAGGCAAACCAGATTGGGCGTCGGAACTAAAAGTTGCGGTGATAGCAGAAAGTGGATTTTGCCAATCGCCGGAACTAATTGTATTTTCTAGAATTTCCTCATCAACAAATCCCCAAGTGCCATCGCTTAATTCCTGCCAGGCGGAAAAAACCAAATTGAATTTGCAAGTCCGATTTTGCAAATCGGGGTCGGTTGTGCCAAGAGATAAGCTGTAGACAAAATGCTGAGGAGTGGAGGAATCGATGAAAAAATCGGCATCGGTAAAATCGGAAAGAGCTGAAAGGGGACCGGTGTATTTTGGTGTAGCGTCGTAAAACGTGTTTAGATTGATAGCGTTGCAAAGATCCGGATAAGAATCGGTAGCGCCGACGGCCTGATAAGAAACTTTGTGCCAAAGAGGAATACTGATGGTTGTTTTTGATAGATCTATATTTCTGCTGCTGTCTTGATCAGGGGTGAGACGATCAGGGATAACACCACTAGAAAAATCTGAATCTGAGCTGACTTCCAAGTCAAGAACGGCGGAATTAAGCTGATTGTTTAAACTTTCTTCCGTGTCATCAAGATAGGCAAAAGCCGGTGATACTCCCCCGCCCCAAAAGAGGAGAGTGAGAGTTAGTAAAAATAATAATTTTTTTAATTTCATTTTATGTTTGTCATTGCGAAGACTCCGATTTATCGGAGGATGTGGCAATCCCGACGGGATCACCACGTCTCCGCCAGTTGGCGGATCCTCGTGATGACAGATGTTTCTTGCGGGCGACCGCAAGGGTCGCCCCTACTTTTTTCTTTTTAATTAATTTATTAATTTCTTTAAAAATAGTATTGATTTCACCGTATATAAGAATAGTAGCAGGGATGACTATTAGGAATATAAATCCGTTTCTGCTTTGGGCAAAATTACTAAAATAACCAAAAAAAGGCAAGTGGAAAATTACTTTACCGATAAGACTTTTGGCTGGAGTGATAAATGGATCGACAGTTTGATTGCCATCACCTTTGGTTTGATAGCCTAAATTTTCGCCCTGTTTTACTTCGACTAGGCGGTGAGTGGTGGGCAGTTTTTGGCGGTTGCCGTTAGAATCGTTAGTGTAATAAGTAATAATGTCATCTTTTTGATAAGAATCTTGGGGCTGGGTAATGATAAGAGAGCCGGCGGGAATTGAGGTACCCATGGAACCGGTAGAAATTACAAAGGCTCTAAGGTTAGATATTCCGCGACGGGATAAAAATGTAACGGCCAGAGTTAGTATTATTAATAGTATTAATAGTAGCTGGGTTAAGGCAGTAAAGATATTTAATATTTTTTTTAGTTTCATTGTCATAACACTACTCATGATAGTGGTTTGGATGCGCATTCCAAACCACTATCAGACAAATCCAAAGCAACACCTATTGTCAATCCGGTGTTGGTGTTGGACAAGTACTGTGTAGTAGTTCAGCCCAACTGAAGGCAACTTGCCCCCAAGTGGCACACCAAGAATCGTTTGGCTGAGTAGCAACTAGCTTGAACTCAACATTACCCGTAACTGGCTGTGGAAGATTGAAGGTAGTGGTTACCCAATTTTCTCCACCTAACAAAGCTTGATAATGACCGAATTTTGTCCAAATACCTGCAATCTTGACATAGAGGTCAAAACTGTCGTCTTGAGATCCGTCAAGATGGTTTAGGGTCAATTGAACTCCATAATCTGTGCCTGCGTGCATGGTAAATTCGGCAGATTCGTAACCAGCGTCACAACTGTCACCTGGACCAGTAAGAAGACGGAAAGAGCCATCGTCTCTACCACCATAGCCTCCACCCCACGCCTCTGTCCATGCGTTACTCCAACCTAGCAGGTTATGACTAGTATCTTCTCCTGTGCCAATATTGTACATTTCCAGACTATCACCATTTTGACAACGAGTCAGGCCGGCCAATTCACCATCCGGTGAAGGAGCACCGCCAACAATTTGTTGAGCAAATAGTTCAACATCAAAAGTCATTTCGTCGCCCTGGGCCCAGTTTCCGGTTGTGCCGTCCATGTGGTAACTTTGGTCAACTGCCATGATTTCTTGTGGCAATAAACGACCCAAATACATCCAAAAACCATTGATTGGTACACCAAGCAAATGCTCCGGTATAGGATTGTCATCTAAAACAAAGCCATCGCTTTCACTTATCAAAACATCTCCGTCAATTTGCATGTCATAGCGAATTACTCCGCCAATATTGTTATCTGATCCGGCTGGTTCTGATTCCGGCGTTAAACCGTCAGAATAGTTTTCTCGATCTATAACCAATCTTTTCCAGACATCGGCTTCGTTTTCACCAACATTTTTAATTTCCATCTGCATATAGTGGACAGTTGATGGCTTCATGTCAGCAATGGTGAAAGTTTCTGCACCGTTAACCAAACCAGCGGTGATATCAATAGTACCGGCATGAATATTGTTACCTGGAATATTTTCTTCATCAGTAAACCAAGCGCCGGATTGGGCGATACCATAAACCGAACCTGCTACTAATGCAAGAACTAATAAACTTTTTAATATTTTTCGCATATTTTATTTTTTAAATTTTCACCTCCTTTTATATAATTTAATTAATTATAAACAATGTAGACTTGAGACCCGCCTTTGCATAAAGCTACGGCGAGGCACAGCGGGATTGCCACGTCTCCGCCAGCTGGCGGATCCTCGCAATGACCGAGTCAAACTCGGCTACGCAGGTTTTTATTAATGGTGGGGCGGTAGAACAAAAAAAATCCCCCAGTTGGTGGAGGATTAATGTTCCAATGAATTTCCGTTCCAGTTTTTATTTTGATGAAAATAAAAAATATAGTGATAATTCATCTGTAAAGAATAATATGGCGGGGTGTGAAAATTGTCAAGAGGAGAATATCTTATATTGCTAGCAAATTTACCGCAGGAGGAGAAAAACAAAGCGGGCGTGAGCCCGCTTTGTTTTGTAAAAATCGAATTAAATTTTACTTAGCGAAAAACCTGAAAAGCCAGCCAAACATACTTTTTGTTTGCTGTTCCGCTTGTACCTGTTCTTGTAGAGCAGTATTTTGCTGACTCATGCCTTGCAGAGCTGTCTGCATGGCTGTCTTAAACTGTGTGTCAGCACCTTGATTGGCTGTTTGACTTTGTACTTGAGTCTGTAGCTGAGTCAAGGCTCCAAGCTTTTCCCGATTGGTTTCCATTAATTTGTTCATGGTCTTTATAGCACCATAATCAGGGCCAAAAAGCTTTTTTGCCAAGCCTTGTCTGGCTTCCAGCTTGTTTAGCTGAGTTTTGATTTGCTCTTGAATTCTTTTTTGCTCTTGGGCAATCAATTTAACCTGCGGACCAATTCCTTGATTGTCAGCATCGTCTGCACTCTCGATGGTAAGTAGATTCTCAACTTCCTGGGCAACAACATTAACATGCTCCCTTGTTTCTTTACTAATGTTTGCTGGGGCACCCATGGTTGGATCGCCTGAACCCCTACTTTCTTGACGACCATCTTCGTTACCGATATCATCGGCACTATCATTACCTGGGCCTTGAGCATTTTCACTACCTCCACGATTTTCCTGTTGAACTTTGTCCCCTACCGCCATAACAGAAGAAGCTATGACTGAAAAGAAGACGACTGCCAAAATGGGCAGAATAAGTTTTTTTGATTTTTTTAACATTTTTATCCTTTTTTGTTTTATGAAATAATTAACCATACATAGTATCACAAATTACCTTTTATCACTAGACCGATTCGTTTGTTGGTATTAGTAGGTTAAAACGGTAAACAACACTTGTAAAACCACCCTCCACAGCTACTATTTTCATCTTTATTTTTGCTTTCAACGTAACCATTGCCACAAGATCTCCATTTGTAGGTGCACTTACCACCGGATGTACTACAAGATTGACTGACTGGTTTTGCGGTGGGAACAGGCTTTGTGGTGGGAGTGGGTTTAACATCATTACTAGACTGGGGTGGTAAGCAACATTTGTAATACCATTTTTGACAACTGCTTGTTTTGCTTTCTATGTGACCATTGCTACAAGATCTCCATTTGTATGTACACTTGCCACCAACTGTGTCGCAAGATCCGCTAATTAAGATTGTGGGTTTAGGTGTAGGTAGAGATCTACTTGTTGGCCGCGGAGTACCGGTTGGTGGTATGGCTAGGGTCGGTGTATTTCTGGTTGAAGTCGGCGTATTTTGAACTGATGAAAGTGGCTGACATGAACTTGAATTTAGAGTAATTATTTCTGAGAAATTTTCTTGTCCATTGACCACCCCTGAAGCAATACAGGTGTCGTTACACATTCTGTCGAGGCAAATTAAATATTTGAAAATTCCTTTTTGATCTTCATAGATGGTTAAAGACTGCTCAACTTGAGTTATGCTGGCCCATCCCTGAGTCATTGATTCTTGAGTAACTTTTACTATGGCGTGTCCACCGGAGGGAATGTTTAGATCAAAAGGCCCACAGGAACCATTGCTGGCAACGCAACTGCCATGAGCAACGGAACCAACTTGTGTATTGTTTGAATCATAATAAGTTATGGTGTATTGATAAGTTTTATCGCTCCAAGCGTGATCACAATTATCAATTATCCTGTTGCAACCATTGCAACTTGAATCTCTCCAATCTTTCCAAATCTTTATCTCAAACTGGCCTTTGCAAATTTCGGCTGGAGTCGGGGTTATGGTTGGGGTTGGGGTTGAGGTTGGAGGCGGGGCCGTACAACAAGACGAGAAGGAAGGTCTGGCGACACAAGCATCTTCAAATTGAGGCATAGAGCAGTATGAATTGCCATTGTTGGCGTCGACACAAATTAGACCAGATTGACAGGGACTGGATGAGTTATCGCAGGGAGTGTAACCACAGATATTTGGCTTTGGAGTTGGGGTGTTAGTGGGAGTAGGAGTGGGGGTTGTGGTTGGAGTTGGAGTTTGGGTGGGAGTTGGGGTGGGAGTTTGGGTGGGCGTTAAAGTTGGAGTTATGGTTGAGGTTGGAGTTTGGGTGGGAGTAAAAGTTGGGGTGGGAGTAATGGTTGGACCGGTAACAGTACTGACACAGTTAAATAGTTTGTTATCCGGAGAGGTGTAATCATAATCGACCCAGCCATCTTCTCCGTAGGAGGCAATTTTGACCCAAACTTTCAGAGAATATTGTTGAGGATATTGGAAATTTGTTAAATCTTCCCTTGTATAGATTATATAGTTTTGCAGATTACAAATTACATAATGGTTTAGGTTGTCTCTTTCATCATAAGAATCAGTGGTGGCATAGGAACAGTTGATGTGAGAATCTCCATGAAGAATGTCTGTAGAACTAATCTCTGTGTTGCTTGGGTTAAAAATTTTGATTCTAAAGTCCATAAGGGTTTGAGGACTGGACCAATCTATTTTGGTATTGTTGTTGGTTTTGGTCATGGCCGGATGCCAGTTGTAGGCGGTTATTTTTTTAATAACAACCATTGGAAATATATGACTGCCGTCATTGGTAGCCGGTGGTATTGGCTGAGCACCATCGACGGGGTCATCCGGATATATGGGTTGATCTTCTCTGGGGATGATCATATTCCAATTAACATCAATTTGTTTACACTTAGCACATTCGGCAAAATTCCAGCTTCGACTGATTTCTTGTTCGCAATTTTTTCCTGAGGCTTCTGAACTGCAAAAATCCCATTTGTATGTACATGTATCCCCTCTGGGGCCTTTGTAAACCCACCTGACTTCTTTGTCGTTGCTCGGATAACCATCGGCTCGACAGCCATTGTAATGACTGTCATCTTGAAGCATTTGACAATAACCCAAATTTTCTCCGCGACCTATGGCATCTTTGTAATTCTCCGGTCCTTCACAAATACTAAACCATTTTTGGGATAAATTGTAGAGACGATGCCAAGAACATATGAAGTGATTACCGGCGGCTGATTTTCTTAATTCCTGATTATTTTTGACTAAAACCACAGCAACCGGTAGTGCCAACACCATTAATATCATGGCTGCAATTGTTGAGAAACCGTTTCTTTTTTTCATGATACTGGTAAATTTAGGATAAATGATTTTGTTAGAGTATGTCAATCACTAGTTTAATTTTAAAAATTTGCCTAACTTGGTTGACGTTTTTGTAAAAACGATTTGACCAGATATAAACCAAGCAGGATTCCTAATAGGTCTATAAAGGTGTCGGAGATTTTGCCGTCGCGACCGGGGATAAAGTGTTGGTGGAGTTCGTCGGTGAGGGCGTAGAGATAGGAGACAAAAATAGTGTATTTTTGCACTTGAGGAAAAATTTTGGTTTTAAAAAAGGCGAAGTAAAAAGTAATGGCAAGAATGGCGTATTCTATTATATGAAGAGTTTTGTGGATTAAAAAACGGTTAGTTCTGGAACCACCAATGCCGGTACTGGAACGGCCGGAGAGAAAAAAAATGACAAGCATCCAGAGGATTGATGGGATGAAATAATAGATTTTGCCACGCTTCACTTCCAGCCAGAGGCGGACACGGCGCAATGACAGATTGGGATTATGTGTTGGTTTGTTTGTTGTTTTTCCATTCATTGATTTTGGTAATTATGACAGGAATAAGTAAGAGTCCGCCACCAATTAACATAAAAATAGCCGGGAAAATGTTTTGATTGCCGGATTTTTCTTTTGAATTTGTTTTGGTTGGGGTGGGTGTCATGGTGATATCAGTGATACCCAGAACATCGCCGTCGTAATCTTTGTCTGATAATTTTTCTTTTAGTTTTTCTGTGGAAGACAAGGTCGGGGTGGGAGAAAGTTTTGAAGTGGGGGTGGGGGTTGGGGTTGGGACGAGTGTTGGCACTGATTGGGAAACTTGAAGGATGTGAAGATCGCTATCGGTTGTTTTTTCCTCGTCGGTTGGCTTGATACGGATTTGGACCTTGTACTCCCCGGTTGGGGCGGATTCTTTGACTTTGGCGGTTAAGATAAAACTGCCGGAGCCACCAACGCCAACTTTAAAAGACCGAAATTCAGTCCATGAACTACCGGTATAGTTTAGCCACTTGCCGTTGTTTTCGGTTTGTATAGAAGAATAATCGTTAACACCACCAAAAGCCTTGGCATAATATTCTTTTTGAGATGGAGCATTTTCGATTAAAAATTTGATGGTAAAAATTTGGTTTTGGGTGGTGTAAGAGGGTATGTCGATGATGCGAACTGAAAGTTGAGGGAGTGGGGTGGGGGTGACTGTGGGGGTGGGAGTTTGGGTGGGAGTTGGAGAATTGGTGGGAGTGTTGGTTGGAGTGGAAGTATTAGTTGGGGCTGCTTTAAAACAAGTGCCGTTGATTTCTCCTTTACTTGGATCGGCTTCGCACCAAATAATATCTGTTTGTTTCGACCAACTTAAATCCGTTGAACTTTTAGAATAGTTGAATTCATTTATATTAACACCTTGATCATTTAATAATTTAGCCGTATCACCACCATTGTTCAGGAATCCGCTTCCGACAGAAAAACCATAATAAGACTTAGCTTGGATAATTTCAGTTGGAATAGGCCTTGTTTTTGTGGTTTCATCTTGAATCTTCCAATTTTCTAAAATAATAGAAAAATTGTTGTTATTATAAATTTCAACCCATTCATCGCCATCTGGCGGATTTGGCATGATTTCATTAAGATAAATTCCCGAATTTGGATTCGTAATAATAGTTGGTGTTTGTGCGTAGCTTGTGTTATTGTACAAAAGGAAAATTAGAAAAAAGAAAAGGGGGATGCAGAGTTTTGGTTTATGCACAAATTAAGAATAGCAGAAAAAATGATATCAAATCTTTAAAATATCCAGAATTAATTTTTGCATATCTGTTTTAAATAAGTTTTTTGCAGGTTTGTTATTTTTGACCCAATTTATTTTATCTATAAGATCAATTGGAAATGTGTCTAATTTTTGGGCTACTGTTGGCGGAAAAATACCTATTGCTTTTGATGATGTGTCTATAAAAATTTGCTCCCAGTCAATTTTTTGATTTTTGGAAATAATCCAAATATCCACTACATCTTTGGGTTCGTCTCTGCTTATAAGGGCTGAAATTTTGTTTGAAAAAATATTAACCGGGTTGTCGACTTTGGAATATATAGGAGTTTTTTTGGTTTTACCAATGTATGAAGCTACGTCGTTTATTAAGTCTATTTTAAGTTTTTTGTCAATTTGGAGTGAGTAATATTTGTCTGCCTTTGTAATTATTTGGACTTTAAAGATTTTTTTTAATTCCTTTATTATTTTTTCTGAATTTGCTCTAAATTTTGGATTATCATTTAGAAATAAATCCAGATCATCGGAATACCTGTGATTAAAATAACAACGAGATAAAGCCGTGCCACCCGTTAAATAAAAGGGGCTTTTTAGTTTGTCTAAAATTTTTAAAACTTTATCTTGAAGAGGATAGAGCTTTTTTTTGTAGTACGAATTGATATCCATTTTTTATACTTTTGTTAAAAATTCTAGATTTTATAATATTCCAGTTTTTTTTTAGATAATCCATATCAATAAGATTTATTGCGTCATAGTAAGTGGCATTTTCTAAAACTTTTGTTGTGGCCCATTGCCTGTTAAACCACTTTTGGGTTTCCTTGCCATTTAGTATGTTAAAAAAAATTTGTGGAGAAATGTTGTATTCCCAAACCAGTTGTTTGTATTTATCTGAATTTTTTAAATATTTTTGCTGTGTTTTGTTCATTTCTATTATTATTATACTTTAAAAATGAGAGAGTAAGGGAAGAGCAAAGTTTTGGTTTATGCACAAATTAAGAATAGCAGAAAAAAATAAGTTATAATAAAAACAATGAGTTATGTGCAAGCAAGGTGTTTGGCTAGTAACGAAGAAGGCGAGCCTTGTGGTTGGGTTGGTGAGGAAAGACATTTCGCCGGAATAGGTTGGTTGCCTATACAAAGAGCTGTTCGACAAGCAAGCAAAGATGTTGCTGCACATCGTGAATTAACAAAAGTTCGTTCTCTTAATTCTGTTTCCTGGCATACGACAACAATTGGGATTGTGAGGAAATAATTAGATTTCTATACCGTCGGTGGTGACAAGGTTGAGATTCCCCTGCTTGTCAATATCAATTTCGGCAATGCAGTTGTCGTGAAACTTTTTGGCTTCTATGCCTAAAATTTCTTTGAACAAAGCTTTGAGCAGTTTTCCGTGTGTAACACAAATTAAGGTTTTTTCCGAACGATATTTGAGTTTTTTGATTAATTCTTTGACCCGTTTTAGGAAAAAATCGTAAGGTTCGTAACCCAAAACTTCTTGATCATTTTGGTAGGCATCAACAAGATCGGGGTATTTTTGTTTGGCTTCATCTTTGTTAACTCCACAAAGAAGACCATAGGTGTTTCGTTCTTTTAGATATACAAAAGTTTCGATGGGAAGATTTAACTCTTTTGCAATGCCTTTTGCCGTCTGGATTGCTCTTTTGAGCGGTGAGCTTAAAATCAGATCGGCTTTGACAGCTTTTTCTTTTAATTTATGACCGGTTTCTAAAGCTCCTTTTGTGCCTGCCGGTGATAGATCTGGGTCATACCAGCCACCATATTTGTTTTCGATATCGTCCATGGCTTCGCCATGACGGGTAAAAAATATTTTCATAGATTGATTATATATAATTTGTGTTTTAATTGATTAGTGAAGGGAAACAAAAGTTTTTGGTTAAAAATAATTGGCGGGATAATGTTAGTCGGATCTTTGGTGTTAAATGTTTTTTTCTATTCAGAAAATAAAAGACTGACTCCGGGGATTAAAGTGATTGGGGTGATTGATGGAGACACGATAGTTTTGGATGGAAAAGTGCGATTAAGACTAAGGCAAGTAGATGCGCCAGAGTTAGAATTTTGCGGAGGAAAAGAGGCTAAGGAAAAGTTAGAAGAATTGGTTGGTGGTGAAAAAGTGGTTTTGGAAGAAAAAATTTTGGATCAAATGGGAAGAGATATGGCCTTGGTTTATGTGAAAAATAAATTAATTAACGAAGAATTACTGGCCGGCGGTTGGGTAAAATACCACAGCGATTCTACTTCAAAGAAAGAAGACTTGAAAAAGGCCGGAGAGTTGGCAAGAAAAGAAAAAAGAGGAATTTTTGGGCCCGAATGCAGGCAAATGGAAAATTTGGAAAATCCTGAATGTGTAATTAAGGGAAATATTGATCCTTCAACTCAAGAAAAGAAATATTATTTACCCGGTTGCGTGCAGTATAAGTTTACGGTGGTGGAAAAAAATGTGGGCGAGAAGTGGTTTTGCAGTGAAAAAGAAGCACAAGAGGCGGGATATGTGAAATCAAAAAGGTGTCCTGAGAATGAGTAAAACAAGGAAGGTCGATTATAATCGATCTTTGTTTAATGGTCGATTATAATCGACTAATGATATAATGAGTAGTATGGATGTAAGAACTGACTTTGATTTTATAGAAACATTAAATCCATGGTGGGAGAAAAAAACGTTTAAGTATGATGTTTTTAACAGGCCAGCTTATTTGAGAGAAATTATGGACAGAAAAGATCGACTAATAGACATACTTATTGGAGCAAGAAGGGTTGGAAAAACATATATTCTTTATTCTGTTGTAAACCGCTTGTTAAAACATGGCATATCTCCTAAAAAAATCATTTTTTTGAGCGCTGATTTGAGAGAGGTGAAAGAAGCAGGATTGAGGCAAATAATTACTGATGTAATTAAATTAAATAAATGTAAAATCGGTGATTCTTTGCACATATTGGTAGATGAAATTCAAGAGCTTGATAACTGGCAGTCAGATCTAAAAACTTTGTATGACCACACTAAGATAAAGTTTTATATTTCCGGATCTTCCAGCTTGATATTGACGCAAAAAACCAGCAAATTGACTGGCAGATATTTTTTGCAAAAAATATTGCCATTGAGTTTTTCTGAATTTCTTAATTTTAACGGAGTGGTTGTTTCCAGACTTTCTAAAAATAAAAAGAAAAACTTACTTGAGGAATATTTGAAAAAAGGCGGTTATCCTGAATTTGTTTTAAAAAATAATCAAACATATTTAAAACAAGCAATTGAGTCTACTTTGTATAGAGATCTTCTGTCGCTTTATGGAATAAGAAATCCTGTTATTCTGGAGGATTTGCTTTATTATTTGGCTGATAAAATTACAACACCTGTAAGCGCAAAGAGAATTCAGAAAGACTTGAAAATAGATGATGAAACAGCCAAATTTTATTTGAAATACTTGGAATCGGTATATCTTGTTTATCCCGTGTATCGCAAAGGAAGATCTAATCGAATAAGTAGATCATCAAATCCGAAATATTATTTTAACGATACAGGAGTGTTAAGCTTGATGAGTATTAGACCAAGGATAGGACATTTGGTTGAAAATGCGGTTTTCCTTGAATTATTAAGGAGAGAGTCGTTAAGAGAAAAATATAGAATATATTATGAAATTTTTGACGACCTGGAGATTGATTTTGAATGCAAAGATGGTTTGTTTGAAGTAAAAACAGGGATGAAACTGGATGGTAAAATACTGGAAAGGTATGATTTTATTAATAAAAAAATAAATGTTGTTTCTATGAATATTTTAAAAAAAATAAAAGATTTTTCGGCTAATGTGAAATTGATCGAGTTGGGTGATTTTTTGAGATAAGTTGAGATATAATAGAAATGCTCGGGGATTGGCGCAATTGGCTAGCGCGCACGCATGGGGTGCGTGAGGTTGCAGGTTCGAATCCTGTATCCCCGACAATTCATGAATGTTCTGATTTTTTAAAGTGGCGCAGGCCAAACTCGCACCGTTGGCCAGCGCCAAGAATCCGTCATTTTGAAATTTTGGGTGTATTGTTTTATCCAATAAAAAGTAGTTCGAGCCGACAGTTTTGGCACCGATTAGTAAATCGGTGCAATTATTTTTTGCACGCGCGATTTTGTGCGCTAGTAGCGCACTATTAACAAATTCCGTAAATGGTTCGAGCCAACTCGAACCATTGGTATTAATTTCTTTGATTTTCTCCTCGGTGGTAACTTTATATTGAATTAATTCGTTTTTCTTTCTTTGGTAATCAAGTGGATCGATGGTTTTATCAATGTAACCATCGAGAAGATTATTAAGTTTGGAATCTGTATCTGAAATTGCCGAAGATAGGGTATTAATCTCATCTGATGTATTTTGGGTTTCACTATTAACATCATCACTAGCCCAATCAAGAAACTTTTTGGCGACAAATGGTGATATTGAAGCCTTAAAAATTATTTGTCTTAATTGATTTTCAAATATTGATGATGGTAGATATGATTGATGACATGGCATTTTCTTCTTACTGCACCGATAATAGTGGTAATCAACATCAATGTTTCGACGCAAGTAATGCTTACGATGTTTTTCAGCGGTAATGGACGAGCCACATTCGCCACAGGTGGCTAGACCTAAGAAGTGAAAATCAGTTTTGTTGGATAAATAATTTTTTGATTTACGATTGATTACCGTTTGAACTTTGTCAAAAAGTTTCTTGGTGATGATGGGTTTATGGACTCCCTAAAAGAATTCGCCCTTCATCTTCATTGTTCCGTAATAGATGGGGTCGATCAGAATTCGTTTTAATGTACCAATGTCGATTTTATTACCATGCTTAGAATAAATTTTGTGATCGAACAAAAAGTTTTGCAAATCAACATATGTATACCGACAGGTGGCATACATTTCAAAAATTTGTTTAACATATTTACCAGTTTTACGGTCAACTATCAACTTTTTGGTGGAATCCATTTGATAACCAAAGGGAGCTTTTGATGGCCATTCACCCCTGCGGAGTTTTTGCCTTATTCCGCGCCTTACATTTTCGGACAGGTTATCGACATAATATTTGGATTGGCCAAAAGCGATATTAAGCATAAATTTGCCTTGGGGAGTGTTATCAAACCAAAAAGTTGGAAACTTTAAATCAAGTAGTTTTCCAATGTCTAGAAGATATATCAGTTGACCGCTATCGATTGAATTTCTAGCTAGCCTATCCGGATGCCATGAAATGATGCCACCAACCTTGCCAGTCTCAAGCATTTGCAACACTTTTTGGAATTCTGGTCGACCCGGCTTTCGAGCGGTGCGACTTTCGATAATAAAATTGACAATTTCTAGGTTTTCTCTTTGGGCGAATTCTTTTACTTCGGCAATTTGAGCTTCAATTGAAAGAATTTGGCGATCAGGTTCATCAGTAGATTTACGGCAGTAAGCAACGTACTTCATAAAAATTTTTGCGTTTCTATAACTACTTTTATTGTACGCCCAAAATTTCAAAATGACGGATTCTTGGCGCTGGCCAACGGTGCGAGTTTGGCCTGCGCCACTTTAAAAAATCAGAACATTCATGAATTGTCGGCATTGTACCGAAAAATTCGAACTATATATATGAAATTATAACACTCGCCCCGCACGCCGTGCCTGTCCGCCTGTGGCGGAGGCGGTCGGCACGGCGTAAAACGCGGGGCTCGATTGAACAAAACTGTCGGCTCGTAACGCAAAAATTTTAGTAATAT
>Ga0180014_1000123_pt1 | contig 21545 bp, 21 predicted proteins | sample KR13_S1_MetaG_FD_116507 | JGI IMG/M metagenome (GOLD analysis project Ga0180014, IMG submission 116507) | Groundwater microbial communities from the Olkiluoto Island deep subsurface site, Finland - KR13_S1_MetaG | ecosystem: Environmental > Aquatic > Deep subsurface > Groundwater | place... | reverse complement strand
CTCCAAAGACTTTCTGATCATAATCCGTGCCAATCCGTGTTCATCCGTGGTTAAAAAAATCTTTGCTGATGTTTTCTTGTTTTTCATAGCGGTTTCTGGTGGATAAGGTACTAATGAGACATCTAGTTCAGATTCGTCACTAACGCGCAACGTAGGCCCGATAAGCTTAGTATTTTCTTTACTTTCGGATGTTCTTAGTTTCTTAGCGCCGTTGTGGTAAAGAATCAGGTTAGCCGTAAGATTCTTCCAGCAGTTTGACCAGGTCGGTAACGAGCGGATATGACGGATTGGCGCCAGCGCACTGATCGTCGAACGCCGTTTCTGCCATGAAGTTCAGCTTGGCCTTGAACTCGGCCTCCGGCACACCGGCTTCGCGGAGACTGGCGGGAACGCCCAAGGTTTTCTTCAACTGCGCCACGGCCGAGACCAGGGCATCGATCCCCTTTTCCGGCGTGGAGGTGTCCAGCTTGAGTGCCGCCGCGATTTCCAGGTAACGGTCTTTGCCCTTGGGCGAGGTATAATTTGGATAGGACGGGAACTTGTTCGGCAACGCGGCGTTATAGCGGATAACGGGGATCATCACGAACGCGTTGGCGCGGCCGTGCGGGATATGGAACGTGGCTCCCAGGATGTGCGCCAGACAATGGTTGATCCCCAGCAGGGCGTTGGTGAACGCCATACCGGCGATCGTGGACGCATTGTGCATCTTTTCACGGGCCAGCTTGTCGCTCCCATCGCGATGGGCCGCGGGCAAATACTCGAAGACAAGTTGAATGGCCTTCAGGGCGAGCGGATCAGTGTAATCCGAGGCCGCCACGGATACGTAACTCTCCAAGGCATGCGCCAGCACGTCCAGCCCGGTGTCCGCCGTGACCGATGCCGGAACCGTCAATACCAGGTTCGGGTCGATGATGGCAACGTTCGGTATAATCGCGGCATCCACGATGGGATATTTTTTACCTGTTTTGGAATCGGTGAGAAATGTGAACGCCGTGACTTCCGATCCCGCGCCGCTGGTGGTGGGAATGGCAATCAAACGGGCCTTCTTCCCCAGCGCCGGGAACTTGACTACCCGCTTGCGGATATCCATAAACCGCAGGCGCAAGTCATCAAAGCTAAACTCGGGATGCTCATACATCAGCCACATGGCTTTAGCCGCGTCGATCGGCGAGCCGCCGCCAAGGGCGATAATCAGGTCCGGTCTATCCTTGTTCAGCATGGCAACCCCGGCCTCAATGGTTTCTACTGTTGGATCCGATTTGACGTCCGAAAAAACGGACGATTGAATACCAGCCGCCTTGAGATATCCCGCCACGCGGTCCGTTATACCTTCCCTCATGGCAGACTCCGAGCAAACGATCACGGCCCGTTTCACACCCATATCCTTGATTTCGTGAGTGAAAAACACATCCAGGCAGCCCGGCTCAAAATAAATGCTCGGCGGTACGCAGAACCATTTCATATTGACCATCCTTTTGGAAACGCGTTTGATGTTCAGCAAGTGGGTCACGGTCACGTTATCGGTGGTGATGTTGCGTCCGCCCGTGCCGCACCCCAGCGTCAGGGACGGGCGCAGGCGGTTATAGACATCGCCGATGCCGCCAAACGAGGACGGCGAGTTGACGAGAATGCGGCCCGCGTTCAAGTTCCGGCTGAACTTCTCGATGGCCACGGGATCCTGTGAAAAGATCGACACTGAATGGCCCAGTCCCCCGAAGTGGGTCAAGCTGGTGCATAGATTGATGCCTTCATCCAGGTCTTCGGCCACGTAATAGCCCAGCACCGGGCACAATTTTTCGCGCGACAAAGGCGTTTTCTCCCCCACCCCCGCCAAGCGCGCCAACAGCAGGCGGGTATTCGGAGGAATCGTAATACCGGCCAATTCGGCGATCTGCCGGGCATTCTTGCCGACGACTTTCGACGACATGCTTTGCTTGGCCGGATCGATGACGATATCCTGGACCGCCGCCACTTCAGCCGGTTTGAGGAAATACGCGCCCTGGGACACGAACCGGGCTTCCACCGCCTTGCAGATATCCTGGTGGACCACCACGGCCTGTTCGGACGCGCAGATCATGCCGTTATCGAACGTTTTGCTCATGAGGATGTCGTTGACCGCCATATCAATATTGGCGCTCTTATCGATGTAAACCGGCACATTGCCGGGCCCGACGCCGATGGCGGGTTTCCCCGAGCCGTAGGCCGCCTGCACCAGGCCCATACCGCCGGTGGCCAGGATCAGCGCCACATCGGGATGAGTCATCAAGGCCTGGGTCATTTCGCGCGACGGGTCCTCCACCCAGCGAATGACGTCATCGGGTGCGCCGGCAGCCACGGCCGCATCATACATGACGCGGGCGGCCTCGTTACTGCACTTGAGCGCATTGCGGGACGCAGAAAACACGATGGCATTGCGCGTCTTCAGCGCAATCATGCATTTGAACATGACCGTCGAGGTCGGGTTGGTAATCGGCGTAATGCCCAGGATGACGCCCAGCGGCTCGGCGAATTCCATAATACCGGTGGCGGGATTGTCGCCGATTATCCCGACTGTTTTGACGTCACGGATGTCGTTATAAACGGACTCGGTGGCGAAAAGATTCTTGATGACCTTGTCTTCAAAGACGCCCATGCCGGTTTCTTCAACCGCCATGCGCGCCAGTTCGATATGCCGGGCGGTGCCGGCCCGGGCAACAGCCGCCACAATCCGGTCCACCTGCTCCTGGTCATACTGCGAAAAAACAGCGGCCGCAACAGCGGCCCGGGCCACCAAGGCATCGGCCGCAGCCTTGATATTCGTCTCTGATTTATTTGGATCCATAAATCCTCACAAATAATCCTGAATTAGCTCCGATGATTCAATATCAAGCGACATAAATAGATTCTACGAAGTAAAAGTTATCCTCCAATGGCCTTCACTGCTTCGTCCTCGGTCTCATGAACGGAAAATGTGGTGTCCAGCGAGGCCAGCTTGAATAATTTATAGATTTCAGGCTGGGGCCGGATCATGGCAATCCTAGTTCCGCTGGACGCCGCGCTTTTATAGACCTCCAACAACAAGCGCAACCCGGCGCTGGTGACAAAATTGACCGCCTTGAGATCGATGATCAGCCCGTGGGGGCTTTTCTGAATCGCCTGGACCAGCAGAGGCCTGACCTGGGCTTCGGTCTCGACCGCCAGCCGTCCGCTGAGCGCCATGAGATTGACCTGCGGGTTGATCTTGCTTGCCGTCAATTCACAGTTCATAGGGATCTCCTGAAACAACCGGGGTGACCTGCCCGCAGTCGCTATCCGTCGGCTGACGGATTGCGGGCGGGGGGCGCCCCGGCTCCATGTTTAATCTGTCTTTAGCTTTTGGAGCCGGCCTGTCCCCAGGCCGGTCCGTTGTTTCTTCACCATCTCCGCCAAAGGCGGATCTGCCCATGGCATGAAATTCCCGCTCCGCCGCGGGGCGGACAAACTGGCTCCTTTGGAATTATTCTCCCGAATATTCAGGGTTAATGATCAGCCTGAAATTCCCGTCAATATCCCTAACAACCTTGACCGGAATTGCTGGCGAAATGGATTGAATCGAACGGAATAGATGATGATGAAATTGATCCATATTGTCAATGCAGATATCACGGATTCCAAGGCGACGTTCCACTGTCGCCCCGGCATCAACATTCAAGTTGCACCACTACAATTAAACCGGTATTTTACATTACGAAATCAACGCAAGGGGTACACTAATTGAGGGCCACCCTATGAATGCCGATGATGAAAAAGGTGAAGCGCTAAATTCAAGCAATGCAAACTTTGGAAATTTTCAATCTGCCATAAATCCCACCCCACCCATTCCTCCACCCCAAGAGGATTATACACCGCAAGCGATCTCATGGATTAAGACTTTTTTTGGTTTTAGCGGCGGCAGCATATTTTACTGCCTTAGCGCCTTGTCTATTCTTTTCGGCATTGTTCAAATCATCGGCCCCGTTCTGTCCAAAAGCCACGTTTATGCCGAACGCCTTTCTTGCATCGGGATTCTCAACCTTTATGAATGCGCCTTGCTTGTAATCATGCTTCTCATCGTGCTCTGGCGTCGCGTCACCGACGATGCCGTATCACTGATGGTGCTCATCGCGCTATTCCTGATTGCCAATGGCATTGCCCTCGACCAGGTGGTGGTGGACAATATTCCCATTGCCTGCGTCATCGGATTTATTTGCTTCGCATTGTCCGTTGTCAAACTGTGGGCCATGCGGCGCTACATCTCCCTCCGATTGGACCGAATGCTGTTGGCAGGCATCCTCCTGCTGCTTGCCTGGAATTTCCTCATGTCTCCAACCATCGCATTAATGAAAAGCCTTGGATGCAATAATGCGTCAAGCCTGAGGACAATCTGGCAGATGGGATGGGCGGTGATGCTGACGGGCGGGATACTTTTGTATATTCATTCCTGCGCGACACCGACCGGCATGGCTCGATCTGAACATATTAATCGACCGTTCCTGCAAGCCCCCGGAATGAGCTGGATTTTCGCTGGAATATTATTCGTGGTAGGGAGTTTGCACCAGTATGAATTAGCATATATTTTCGATTTGCGTTTTTGCTTTGGAGACTTCATCCCTCTCATTACACTCGGCGTCCTCATGGCCATTGAAACGATGAGGACATATGGAAAAACACCGGGGCTATGTGAAATTGGACTCGCATGTGTGCCTTTGGTTCTGATATTGGCGGCCTTGTGGAATGGCCTGATGATCGAGGAATCGATTATAGGGATCGGGTTCTTCTGGTATCCACCGGTTATACTACTCATGACGGCCATAGCCGTTATATATGTCGGGTTAAGAAATCGCCATTATTCGCTGATGTATGTGGCTTTGGCCTATGGACTTGGTATTCTACTTACGGCTGGGGCTCCGCACACCTCGTTTCACTGGAAAACTGTGGGTTGGACATTGGGAGCCATCCTGCTCGGCATCGGGATATTTCATCGATATTTCCAAGTGGCCGTGGCAGGCGTCATCACGCTGGCCTTGAGCTCCGGATCGATCCCGTGGATGATTCGCATCGCTTCCGATTACAATCTTCCCATCATGGCTCCTATGGGAATCGTGGCGGGATTAGGCATTATCGGACTTTACTTGATTTACGGGAAAGAACTCAAAACAAGCGTTGTCATCATGGGGGCAATTTTCCTGACTGGAGGCACCCTCCGTTGTTTTGGAGAATTTTCCCCATTGTATCTCATCATGCTAAGTGGGGTATTTCTGGCTGTATTAGGCGCTTTTGCCTTTTGGCTTCATCGCAACCTGCTGGTCAGCATTATCCTATGGATCCCTTTGTTAAAGGCGGTGTACCAGCTATCCCGAACGGCATCCGGATGGCGCTATGTGATCTTGAGTTTCATCCTGCTTGCCGTAGGCATGTACCTTAGTTTGCGTAAGGGTCGTCTGCTTTCAGTAAATCACACTGAACTCTCCTCCAATAAGGCGAGCCATCCATGATATCCGGAAGTTCACAGAAAGACGGATATACAACATTAACCGACGTGCTTGCCGTTATTGTTACTCTTATTTTCCTTATCACTATTTTTTCAGCATCCCAAATTGGCCAGCGGGAAAGAGCCCGACGAGTCAATTGTTTATCAAACATGAACGGGCTATGGAAGAGTTTATCCGCATGGGGACTCACTGAAGAAGATTCGTTCAGGCCCAGTTTCCCGAAATCAAATATCACCGGCTTAAATGGCGCTCTACCCCCCATCGACGGCATTTGCCCGGAATCGTTCGTATGCCCCACAGCGGCGGGAGAATTTGGGACTCGGCCCGCAGCTCATCTCGCATCGGTAACCGATAGTAACTGCAACTATAATTATTTTTCCGGGCGAAGCGATAAGGATGGAGATTTAGTATTGCTTGCCGACAAAGACGGCCTTGCGGACATAAAAGTGACCAAAACGAAAATTCACTGGGGCGGCAACCACCTGGGAAAAGGCGGCAACATAGTCAAGGTAGCAGGTTCGGGGATGTGGGTAGCATCTACCAACGACCATACATCATCCCATAAAGTTATTATTACAAACGTTGATATTATCGCGGCATTTAAAACAAACGGCGTTGTCTTTGGCCATTGACGGCATCAAATTTTGATGCGACCAAGGGCCAAGCTTTTATCACTTTATTTTTTCTTGCCGTAAATCCGACCACCGATAGTGGCGCCGGCGATTTCCTGCCAATCCCGCACTTTTCGGATGCGTAAATTATAGGCATGGACTTCTTCCAGCAGCTTGCAGTCCACCTTCAGTTCACGGCAGCGGCCGATCAAGGCGCCCAGGTCCTTGGGAAAACATTTGCCGCCGAATCCGCGTTCCGTGGTCACATCCAGATGACTCGGTCCAATCCGCTTGTCCAGGGCCACTGCCTTCTTGACATCGTCATAATTCACGCCTTCGGCCCGGCAGAGATCGTAAAACACATTCGCCAGCGACACCTTGGCGGCCAACATAACGTTCGCCTGGTATTTCACAATCTCGGCGGCCACCGTGCTCATGTGGATGATCGTGGCGGCGGGAAAACAGGTGCGATAGAGATCGATCACCTTCTGCGCCACCCAGTCATTGTCGGCGCCGATCACGATCCGGTCGGTATTGATGAAATCCTGGAGGTAATTGGCTTCCGTCAGGAACTCCGGGTTCATTGCGAACGGAACCTTGGGATAGCGTTGGGCGTAGCGGCGGGTAGTACCGGGAGCCACAGTGGACTTGATCACCACCACCTTGCCCTTGCCGGCGATTTTCGGGCACATCTGCGTCATGAAGTCGTCATAGATGGACAGGTCGATATGCAATCGCGTCTCGTCGTAGGGGGTGGGCAGACAGGTAAAAATAACATCACTGCCTTTCAACACCTTGTCCAAATTGTCGCGCGGCTTGTACTTGTCATAGATCAGGACGCGGTGTTTGGGTGCAAAACCGCGCTGGCGATCGTATTCCACAAATCCGTATTCCACCGACCGTCCCACATAGCCATAGCCGATAAGGCCGATTGTGCTCATTGATATTCTCTCCCGATATCGGTTGCCCAAGGATCATTCATGGCCACATGCTATCCCAGGCAAGCACGCGCGTCAAGGCGCTCAGTCCCGGAATTCCCATTGTCATTCACCGCATCCCGAGCTAACATTGATCGATTTCATCTGGGACAGGAGGGAGACCGATGAGGAGTGTCTTCGAGGAAAGGGTGCAGGCTAAACAATTATTCGGCCAGGCCGCCGGGTAAGCCGTCAAGATGAACCCAACGCTCAACACTTCGCAACGCACTATTATCCGAGCCGTTGACTCGTCCAAATCCTACGCCGAGCGGATTTGTTCGGAACTTGTCCGAACCAACACGGTCAATCCGTATGCGGGCGGACCCGCCGGCAATGAAACGGACGGGCAACTCATCCTGCAACGGGAACTAAAAGGCTTGGGTTTCACCACCGAACTTTTCGAATGCCCGCCTAATATTTACAAGCGCACCGGCATCCTGGGCCCCACCCACCGCTCCCATGCCGGACGGATGAATCTGGTCGCCCAACGAACTCTGCGCCAACCCGGGAAAACCGTCGTGATAAACGGCCACATGGATACGGTGGGCATAACGGATATGACCATCGCCCCCTTTTCCGGAACCCTGAAAAACGGACGGATCATGGGGCGCGGCGCCTGCGACTGCAAGGGCGGATTGACGGGCGGTTTGGTCGCTGTCAAAGCCCTGGTTGAAACCGGCGTCCTGGATCGCGGCGCCATTATTTTCGAATCCGTGATTGATGAGGAATGCAGCGGTTGCGGCGCAGGGACCATCGCCTGTTGCCTGGCCGGGCATGGCGGCGACTTCTGTATTATGCTGGATGGGACTGCCGACTCCATTACCGTCGAATGTCTGGGAGTGGTAACGGGCAAGATCAGCGTGACCGGACAAGGCGGTCATGCTGTTGAACGCCAGGCCATCAGTGCCCTGGATATGGCCTGCCTGGTCAAAGAAGAACTGGATCGTGTCAAGGCCCGGCGTCTGGCCGGCCATCGGCAGACCTCGTTCTGTATCGGACAATTTTCCGCCGGCACCGCCCCCTGGACCATTCCGAGCGACGCTCACATGGCGTTCAATATGTCGTATCCAATCGACGAGGCAAGAAAAGCGGAAAAGACCCGGGGCGCGTTTAACGGGATACTGGCTCGGGAAATGGTGGAGCAAGCGTTGGCCCGGGCGCGTCAAAGCCATCCCTGGCTCCGAGCCCATCCCCCAAAGATCGAATGGATCAAAGACATGATTCCATACCAAACCGACCGACGTCACCCGCTGACGCAAGCCGTAGCTAAGGCTTATCGACAAACCACCCGCAAAAAAGCCCGGATAACAGTCGAAAGCGGCTGGTCGGACGCCACTTGGGCCGCGCGTCTGGGCCGGATGCCGACAGTCGCCTTCGGCACTGCCCGGCCGGGTGCCGCGCACGCGCCGGATGAATGGGTGGCCGTGGCCGACATTCTAACTCAAGCCAAAGTGGTGGCCCTTGCCGTGACCGATTTAACGGCCGCCGAGTAGGACTGGCATCATTGCACCCGGCGGATTATGGCGGAGGGACTGAGGGCAAGGCAGACTTTGGCTTCAAGACGACATAAGTGGGCAAGCCGACCACGCCAAATCGATCGAGCATTTCACGATCCGGCGATTGATTGGGATGATTGGCGCGATATTTGACTTTGATAAATCCGCGCAAGACGTCCCGCACCTTTTCATCCCTCAGGGTGGTGGCGTCCATCGCCTCACAGCTCTTGCACCAACTGGCCCAGAAGTCGATCAGCACAGGTTTCGATTCTTGCCGCGCCATGGCCAGAGCCTCAGGAATCGAAGCCAGCCAGCCTTCAGCGACCTGAACCGGGGCCGGCCGCATCCACAGGCGGATGCCCATAACGGCATAATAGGCCGCCATCCCCAAGATCAGTATGCCAAAGCCATGTTTCACATGGATCATCCATTTACCGGCTTTCGGCAGCAGAGACAACCCGGCGCCGGCTAACGGCCAGGGCAATCCCATTCCGATCCCAAGAATCAGCGGCAGAAACACCGCAAGCTGATTCCCTTTCGCCATCAGATCCGTCGCCAGGAGAAGCACGGACAGCACCACCGGGGCGACACAGGCGCCGGCCAGTAAGGCCGACACAGCACCCATGACCGGCACAATCCAGACTGATCGTCCGGTTTTGATCGCTTGCCCTTGAAATCGCGTAAAATCAAGAAAATAGACGTCGAACATGGCCAAGGCCAGCACAATAAAAACGACGGTAACGGCCAGATTAAACCAAGGAGAGGCATTAAGCGCGCCGAATTTGAGTCCCGTGGCAACCACAATGCCGCCCGCGATCCCATAAGCCATGGCCATTCCCGCGCCATAAAGAGATCCAATGAACAATCCACGCAGACGGTGCCGGTCTCCGGCTTGGGCGCCGGCACCAATAATGGCCAGGTTGATTGGGATCATAGGCAACACACACGGCGTCAAGTTCAAGGCCAAGCCGCCTAATAGAATTACGATCAAGGATATTCCGGTCAATCCAGGTATCCCCCCTTTCCAGGTTGATAACAGGGGGGAACTTCCTTTTTGCGCAGCATGCAAAAATGCAATGAAATCAGCGGCACGAACATAACCGACTTTAGTCGCAATGATTGTAAAGTTTGTTACGGCCGGCGCCGCATCAGGCCGTTTACCGGACATCTGGACGTCGGATTTCATGGAACCGGCCGGAGATACCGATTGCTCCCGCTTCAGCACAAACGGCTTCTCCTCCGGAAGTAAACATACGTCCTGCCGGCACCCCTGGTATCGAACCGTAATGGAAACGGGCGCATCATCCGCTTGCGTTACACGATATCGAACACGGAAATCCTTTTGGAACACGGCCTGAATTTCTCCGGACAATGCGTCGCGTTTCAATTCCGGCGCAGGAGACTCCAGCAGACTTAATTGAACAGGCAGACGCGCCTGAACGCCGAATTGATCGGCATAAAGCCAGTAATCCGGCGCCACCGTGACCGACACATTTAAAATCAGGCTTGTGGCTGAAGACTCGTCGAGGGAGGCCGACACCTTGAACGCTGAATCATCGTTGACGGCGGCAAAGGCGCCAATCACACCGGTCGTGAGGGCCATGGGCACAACCCACGTCTTGATCATTTGACGGAGGCACTTAAGACTTCTGCTTGAATCCACAAAATGCCCTTGACCGGTTCACGCCGACGGGTTGCCGGCGGCCGGCGGCGGCGTAAAAACGCGTGTGGCCAGTTCGTTATCAACCATAAAGAGTCCATTGCCATCCTTGCCCACCAAGCGCAACCGGGCCAGCACGTCATTGTCATTGGCTTCTTCCTCAACCTGTTCGGTCACGTACCACTGCAACAGGACGGCGGTGGCGTGATCCTTTTCCTTGACCGCCAAGTCCGACAGGTCGTTAATACAGCGGGTAATGAATTGCTCGTGTTTAAGTGTTTGCTCAAACATATCCAGCAGCGACTTGAAGGCCGACGGCGGCGCCTTGACCGTCGCCAGCGTGACCGCACCGCCCTGGCTGATAACATAATTATACAACTTCATGAAATGTACCATTTCTTCCTGGTACTGAACCATAAACCAGTTGGCCGCGCCCCTCAAACCCATGGCGGTGGATGCCGCCGACATTGAGAGATACAGGTAGGCCGAATAAAACTCGTTGCTCATCTGGCCGTTCAAAGCGGCAATCATTTTTTTATTCAACATGGGGCACCTCAATGTTACTTTCATTACGTTTCGTATTACCCTCTTCACCAATTTTCGGCCAACAGCTCAAAGTAGGCTTGAGGATGAGCGCAGGCCGGACAAACTTGCGGCGCAGCTTTGCCCTTATGCAGATAGCCGCAATTCCGGCATCGCCAGACAACATCCTGGCTTTTGGTAAACACGGTATCCGCTTCCACATTGGACGCCAGCCCGCGATAGCGTTTCTCATGCTGGCGCTCGGCAACAACCAAGGCTTCAAACACCTTGGCCACGGTTTCAAATCCTTCCTGCCGCGCGATCTTGGCAAACCCGGGATACATCTCACTCCACTCATGGAGCTCTCCAGCCGCGGCCGCATTCAGATTCTGAAGCGTCGAACCCACCACGCCAGCCGGAAACGCAGCCCGAATTTCCACATCGCCGCCCGGGAGCAGTTTGAACAGGCGATGAGCATGCTCTTTCTCCTGGTTGGCGGTTTCCTCAAAAATATCGGCGATTTGGACGAATCCATCCTTGCGCGCCTGTCCGGCAAAATAGGTATACCGGTTACGCGCCTGAGATTCCCCGGCAAATGCCGTTAGAATATTTCGCTCCGTTTGACTGCCTTTGAATTCCATGACGCTCACTCCCTTTTGTTTAAACGTTGGCTTCGGCCCGACGCTGTGTTTCCATTTTCATTCCGGCGAAAATTCATCCTTGCCTACTCCGCATTCAGGGCATACCCAGTCAGCCGGCAAGGCCTCAAACGAGGTTCCAGGTTTAACCCCATGCTCCGGGTCTCCTTTCTGGGGATCATAGATATATCCACACACATTGCATACATAGCGTTTCATTGGACTCCTTTCCGTACGATGCTTCGGCCATGTTCTTCATGGTTGCGCGTTCGATTCATGACGCTGCATCTGCAGGCACTGCCTGAAGATTTTGAATTAGGCGGCTACGCCGCAATCCGTCAGCTGCCGGATTGTGGCGGTTCGGTAGAACCGCAAGATTGAAATTCCTATTCATCAAATTACAAAACAAACGGCTTTCAATCAACATCTTTTTTATATTTTCCATTCAAATCGCTTGCCGCAAATGATAAAGTATCACAGAATGTGATATAAGGGTTTGTCCTTTATGTGATGGGACGCGCTAGCGCAGGCAATGATCGACAATCAACAATTTACTATCACGATTAATGAGCGAAGGGAATTCCGGAGCACGCCGGGTGTTTCACTCTTGACCGCTTTAAAGGGGCAACAGGTCTTTATACCCTCCGCCTGCGGAGGCCGGGGTGCCTGCGGGCTGTGTAAAGTCCGGGTGGTGCGCGGTCCTCACAGTCCCCTATCATCCAAGGAACGCTTTCACCTGACGGAAGAGGAACAGCGTCAGGGCCTGCGTCTTTCCTGTCAGGTCCCGGTGGATCAGGCTATGGCCGTCGCGATCCCCGACGGCTATTTCCATGCAAAGGAATACCGCGCCGAGGTGGCGGATATTCGCAATCTGACCCATGATATCCGGGAATTGCAGTTACGCCTGATCGATCCCCCGGTTCTGGCCTTCAAAGCGGGGCAATATATCGAGTTGCAGATTCCCCGATACGCGCAGGTCCAACGCCTGTCGTTTCGGGCCTATTCCATTGCGTCGCCGCCCTCGTCCCCTGACAGGATCGAACTGGAGATCCGATGGATCCCTCATGGATTGGGAACCACTTACATATTCAAACACCTGAAGCTCCATGATCAGGTCATGTTTCACGGGCCCCACGGAGATTTTTATTTAAGGGAGTCCCCGCGGGATATTATTCTCATCGCCGGCGGATCGGGCATGGCTCCCATGAAATCCATCCTCCTGGATATGCGGGAACGGCACGATCCGCGAACAACCAGGTATTTTTTTGGGGCCAGGAATCGGCGCGATCTTTTCCTGGTTGACGAAATGAAACGACTGGAATTAGATCTTCCGGATTTCAAGTTCATTCCGGCTCTATCCCAACCGCTCCCGGATGACTCATGGCATGGTGAAACGGGGCTGATCATGGATGTTGTTGACCGGCATATCGATTCCAACCGGCCGGCCGACACCTATCTGTGCGGCAGTCCCGCGATGATCAACGCCTGTCTGGCCGTGCTGACCCGAAAAGGATTTTCTGATGACCGCATCTTTTTTGACAAGTATTCATGATCGCATACCGTTAACCCATGGAGCATGAAGCCATGAAATTATCAAAGAAACTGGTTGCCATTACGGCCGCCATGCAGCCGGGACAGATCGCGTGCGACGGTTTTCTCGGTAACGATCCCCGTTCCCTGGCGGCGATCATGGCGGCTGACCAGGCCGCGGTGAACCGCATCGGGTTGTCGCACCGGCAAATTGCCCGGCGCATGATTGAATTCCGCGATGCCGGACAAAAGGCATGTGGAGATTGGATCACCATTCCGCCCCGCTGGGAAGTGCGCGTGGATTCCGCGCGTGGAAAACTCCTCTGCCCATTCGGCGATCCGGGGTTATATCCGAAAACAAGCATTACCGTTCGCGATATTCAAAACGGCACGGAAATCACATTTACCGATCTGCATATCCACCTGATCGGCCGACATGGATTCTACGAAGGAAGCGGCTGTGCGTTCCGCGTGGAACCAGCCCGGCTTGCGGAGGTTCTCGACATTAACTAGGAGCCGGGACGCACGGTGCCGTCCGGCATGATCGTGCCGGAGAACACGGTGTCATTCGTCTGAGCTCCGGCCAGGTTGGCCCCCCTCAGGCTGGCGCCGGTCAGGTTGGCGCTCTTCAGGTTGGCCTTGGTCAGGTTGGCGCCGCTCAGGTTGGCATTACAGAGATTGGCGGCGGTCAGATCGGCGCCGGTCAGATTCGCATTCACCAGCCTGGCGCTGTTCAGATCCGCCTCATACATGACGGCTCCTTCCAGATTGGCCCCGCTGAAATCGGCGCGGCACATAAAGGCATTATGAAGAACCGCCTTCTTCAAATTGGCCTCGCTGAGATCCGCGGATATCAGCATGGCGCCGCTTAAATCAGCGTCATTCAGCTTGGCCCCGCGCAGGTCCTTGCTGATTTCGCTGGACTTGGCGCGATCGATACATTCTTCACGACTCAATGCATTAGCCTTGGCATTCAGGGTCGTGACGGTAATACTGAATTTTTTATTTTGAGCCCGGGCCTCCACCACCATGGAAGCCAGCGCAACCAGACCAATGAAAAAATAAATAAATCTTAACATGACAATCCCCCTTGGCCGCATGATACACCGCTACCATGGAAAAGCAAGCCGCAATTTTAAAATAATAGTCATGCGGGAAGCCACCTCGCCCGCATGGGTAACGTTTTGATTATAAAGCGGATGCGGTAATCTGCGGCATCGGTTCAAGCCTGGAACAGGCCTAGTCCTTGACTTCCAGGAAACCTTCCAACTTCTGCAGGCGGGTTGGGTGGCGAAGTTTTCGAAGCGCCTTGGCTTCTATCTGGCGAATGCGCTCGCGGGTCACGGAAAACATTATACCGACCTCCTCCAAGGTCCGCGGACATCCATCATCGATGCCAAAACGCAATTTGAGGACTTTCTGCTCGCGTTCCGACAAGGTCTTGATGACTTCCTGGAGGCGCTCCCTGAGCAGACTGTAGGCGGTCATTTCAGACGGATTCTCAGCCGATTTATCCTCGATGAAATCCCCGAAATACGCATCATCGCTGTCGCCTACCGTCGCCTGAAGGGAAATCGGCTGTTGCGACATCTTGAATACTTCCTTGACACGCTCCACGGGAATATCCACTTCATTGGCCACTTCTTCCGGAGTGGGCTCCCGGCCGAAATCCTGCAATAATTGTTTTTGAACCCGGACCAGTTTATTAATGGTCTCTATCATGTGCACGGGAATCCGGATGGTTCGCGCCTGGTCGGCGATGGCTCGCGTCGCCGCCTGCCGAATCCACCACGTGGCATAAGTGCTGAACTTATACCCGCGTTTGTATTCGAATTTTTCCACAGCCCGCATCAGCCCCGTATTGCCTTCCTGGATAAGATCCAGAAACATCAGACCACGGTTCATGTACTTTTTCACGATGCTGATAACCAGCCGCAGGTTGGCCTCGGCCATTTCCGTCCGCGCTTTTTGCCCCTTTTTCAACCATGATTTAAATGCCCGATATTTTGATTCAAACAATTCACCCCGCATAAAAAAGATGGTTTCCAGATCATGCGCCCGCCGTTTCTCCGCACGAAGTTTAGACTGACGGACTGCGGTTTTAGGCCCCCGGCCTGCTTCCAATCGCTTGATTTGGACACAGCAATCCGCATACTGCTGGTAATATCGGTCGGCAATTGTGACAAAATCCTCGATGGCCTTCTGTTTGAAATAAAACCCGTCCAACTGGCGGGAATATTGCTGAAGCATCTTGTCATACGGCTTCTGATAACGCTGGGCTTTCTTTTCATTGCCGCGGCAACGGCTGATACGAAGAAACATTCCGGTAAGTTTCTTGTGCATGGCTCTAATTTTCTTCTTCAACTCTGAAAGAACCCGGAAATACTTATCCCTCCCGTTAACATGCTTATCAACGATAATCCGGTCGAAACGCTCCTTGCCACTTTCCAGACGCTCCCCAAGCGCAAAATACGCTTCCATGGAAAAACCAAACTGCTTGAATAATGAACGGGAATTGATTTCAGCTTCCTCAATCCGCTTGCAGATCTCAACTTCCTGGCTCCGCGTCAACAAGGGGACCTGACCCATCTGATGGAGGTAGGTCCGGATGGGATCGTCCATTACGTCAAAGGATTTTGCCTGTTCGGCGCGCTCGTCTTTTTCCACTTGTTTCTTGAACTGCTCGACCGCAGCAGGATCAATAACCTCGATATCCATTCCCCTCAGGAGCAGAATAAACCCTTCGATTTCATCCGGATCGATCAGGTCGGTCGGCAGGCTTTCATTGATGTCAATGTGGGTCAAATAGCCCTGATCCCGGGCCAGCTTCATCAGCTCCTTCATTTTTTCCCGGAGTTCTTCACTACTCATCTTGACACGAATCTGCGGAGGCAACACATCCACCGCATTGATCGCTTTCCGGGATTCCTGCTTGCGGCGGGAGGGCATCGGCCCGGCAGCAGGACGCTTTCCGAATCCAGACGCAGGGGCGACGTTCTTCGATACTTGATGCGCCGAATCCATAACCTTTTTGGCCAGACCGGCCTTCTGGGCTGACGGTTTTCGTTTCGGAGACGATTTTATCTTTGATTTCTTCTTGTGAGATGTCATAGAAACCATGTTTGCAGATTTACTTTTCGATTCAAATCGGCGTTTACACGGTGGCCGGTATCTGTCCGTATGAAATACCGACACCTGGCTCCGAGCCTCATGCGATCCACGGGAAACCCATTCCCCGGTATGCCCCGCCTGGAAATACCCAGCCAGGCGAGCCTTCAAAGCCAACGGGCGGAATCGAACCGCCGACCCGCGCATTACGAATGCGCTGCTCTACCAGCTGAGCTACGTTGGCAATACATAAAAAACCGTAATTTACCTTTTCCCCAACGAGATGTCAAGCGGACGCAATGAACACCAACACTTCCAATTCATAGTCGCATTTGAGTGTTGGACGGGGCAAGAGCAAAATGGTGGCGTGATAAGAGCAGATATCGGCGGACCGTGCGCGGAGCGTTGGATAATGAGATTGTCGTTAAAGGCAGGCGGGGGCGGGCGGGAGGTCCTGCTACGTCCATCAGCAGGCAGATGGCGAGTCAGGGAAACTCAGCATGCAGGCGCTCGGCGAGCCGTCCGAAAGCGTTTAGTTCACAGTCCTCCTTGTCGCGAACCGGATCGCGCATGTCCTCATCAAATTCCGTCATCAACGGAAACATCGTTCCATCGGGACCGACCAGCTTTGCCTCAACGACATACCGGTAGCGCGCCTCATTCGTCGGCGTATCATGGCCGCGATCCTGTAGCGACCCATCGACCGCGATCAGCCACCAGCGGTCAAATAATCGCGCGCGGTCCAGCAAGCGCATACTCATAAGACGGCGTACCATTTTGAGGGGTAGTCTGTCCAGGGATCAACCGTACTGAACTCAAACCAGGGGAGCACCTTTTCCAAGAACATGGCCTCGTCTTCTCTGAGGTCGAGTCTGGCTGCCTCAAAAGCGTGAAGTAGAGCTTTGCTTCGAGCATAACCCTGTCTGATTTTTACTTCCTCTTCCGCGTAGGCTTTCGCCTCGAAAGGAGACATCTGCTGCTTGTCTGCTTCGCTTTCAATGGCGCACATCAGCCCGGACATCACGTGCGTCATCGCCCTGTCAGCAACGGTGTCTATCGCGTTAGCCAGTTCCCGTAGCCTGTCCGATCTGCTGTCTGGTTTTGTGTGTACCATGGCTGTTATCTTGGCAGACCTCATTCATTGTGTTCCGGTCGCCTGAATCATGCCCAAGCCGGCTTCAGTTTCACCGCTCCCTCAATCCCAACAGCCGGCCTCAACGAGTTGCATCTCTATCTTCCCGCATTTCGGACAGCGATAGCGGACTTCGGGAAAAGATTCGACTTCCTCTTCCGTGCAGTCCCAATCCCAGGGAAAATCAACCTTAAACCGTTTTAGCACATCGGCGGGAACAAAGTTACCGTCCTCGTGCAAGTAGTAGAGCGTTGCCTTGCATTTCCGGCAAGTTCGCCTGTGGCTCCGCGAATATGTGACCCACACAATATGACACTGCGGACAGGCCACGGGCACACCGTAAGGATGCGCGTTCATCATTCCACGCCCCACGTACAAATCCCGCGACTTGAACCCGCAAGGACACTCGGCTTTGAAGATCTCTCCCATACCCGATTTCCTCACTCGCAGTGAAGGACCGTGGTCAACAACACGCGCCCGGATTGCTTGGAGATACACAGTAGCGTCCGGAATCCTCCGGTCCTGTTTGTGTGCCTCGGCCCGCAGACCACATACCAGCAATTCTTCGGCAAAGGCCGGTGCCGGTACACGGAATAGCCCGCCGGTAATTTCCCATACACCGCGCAACCAATCAACTCCCGGGCAAGCCTTACCCGCGCAATCGCCGCGGCGCGAACGCGGGTCACACCCACTGCCCGGCGGGGACCCCACGCCTTCGCTCGTCTGGTATGTTGCTTTGCCTTCACATTTTATATTTGCCTGCCGTTCGGTCTTGTTGTTCCAAAGATCCACAGTCCCGTTTCTTTATTTTTCTTTCCTATGCCTTGTCATAAATAGTATTCCGTATTTCTTCGATTGAATATCCACGTTTTGCTGAGAAGTGAAAGATCGGAATACCGGAACTGCGCATGACCTGATCGACGAAGGAATCCCTATCCTGCCGCCCCTCTTCTTCATGACTCTTGTCATCGAGTTCAATCACACACTGCACGGTTATGCGATCGTTATCGCACAATACAAAGTCAACATGTTTGCTCTGGATTGAGTTAAACAAACGCTGACGTTCTGGATTCTGAATGCCCTTTTTGACGGCAACCACATCCGCTAATCGCACTTTGCACATGACGCGCATTTGCCCTTGAACAGCTTGTTCTAGAACGCCAAAGAATGATCGTTCCGCCTTTGTAAGCAAGTAATCACGCTTCTCGTATAGATCCGGTCGCCGTCCGTTCTTTTTTCCAGCCAATAATATTTTTAGTACATAAATAACGAGCAACAATATCGCAACGATAACGATTAAGATAATTAGAGGTTTCATGGTGTCTTACCCTCTTGAGGTTGTTGCATGACAAATCATGTTCTTGCGTGATTATGATGGGCTAACAGTTCCGGAGTGTCAAGCTCTACCCTCTACAGAACCGTTGCGGTCAAGCCGACGATGGGCAATATTTATCATCGGCAAAACGTTCTTGGGTAACATTGGCATATTGTGCTATATTGAACATCAAAAGATGAGAATCCTTGCGCTATCAGACATAGACGATTTCCATTGGAAGGGCGGATCTGGATCAGCAGACGTGCTTCTGTCCTGTGGCGATATTGTTGATCAGGTGATTCTTGAGGCCGCAGAGGCATTCTCTTGCTCGACCATCTTGGCCGTTAAAGGCAATCATGACAGCAACACTGCATTCCCGCACCCCATCGTGGACTTGCATCTCCAGGTCTATGAACATAACGGGGTAACATTCGGCGGCTTGAACGGGTCATGGAAGTATAAACCGCGTGGGCATTTTCTGTACGACCAAATCGAAGTCGACAAATGGCTGGCGTCATTCCCTCCGGTCGACGTTCTACTGTCCCACAACTCGCCCAGGGGAATTCATGATCGGGAAGACGAGGTGCATTACGGTTTTGAAGCGCTCAAGGATTACGTGCTCAGGGCAAGACCGAAAATCGTCGTCCATGGCCACCAGCACGTGGATGCTGAGACCCTGTTGGGTGATACGAGGATCATCGGTGTCTATGGACACAAGATGATCGAAATATGAGGATTCTGAACCGAGCAACATTTATCGCCGGCATGGGCAGGGTCACGACCTTCCGTTTCGATTCGACGACCGGTCTTGTTGTCTCATGGACGCTGACGGATCGTGGCGTTCAGATCATCAATGGACATTCTACCAGATTTATCGGGTTTCCGTGTGATTTTTACCGTGCCCGCAAGGTAGGCGCGGAGGAGTTCTTCGGCCATTTCGTTTATTGTGAAGCCATTCGCCTTACACATCTTCCGCAGAACCGGGATTTGTTCAAAGGGCAGATTAATCTCCAGCTTGCATTTCACGAGGGTTCCGGGAGGCGGAAGTGATCTCATGGCTTACGTCCTTTCTGGGTGTGCAAATTCACGTCTAAATGGACACTGCTGGCATTGATAGATCACTACCATCCGTTTCTATACGCCACCTTCCTGGCAATGCTGAATTGTCGATTGTCGAGACGTGACCCTAATTTCCTATCGGCCATTCGGTCCTTGAACTCAAACCGGCCAGGGCGCCGGCGACCGAGACGTTCAAAGAAAGCAAGATCTCGACGAATGTTGTTGTAGTATCCGCGGCCGACATATCTCCGGGCAATCCCGGTCGCCCAGAACCATTTCTTGATCTCCCGACGTTGACGGGAATTGGGCTGGGCACGGTTATTGGCATGGAAGAAAAAGGCGAGTACGGCAATCATGAGGTCCGACGGCAGGAAACTGAAATTAATGACCCCAAGATCGAAATGCAGGTAATCAACTGATCGTTTGACGCAATCGCTAACACGTTTCCATTTTCGAACAAACTCACTGGATGCTGCCCCGTCCTCAAACTCGGCTTTATCGAGCCTGGCAATAATGCTCTCCACGGCCTTAGAACTGGTATCCCGCTGGCCTTCGATAACAGCCATGGAGACCTGCAGTATGCGGGGATCAATTTCCTCGAACCCATTCGGGAGTGACTCGCGGAGCTCGCGGATGAGCCGGCGCAAGTCCAAACGCGAGGCACGGCTGAAGGCCCGGTCAGCCTTGCTGATGCGAAGACCGCCAGAGTTGATGCGCAGAAAAGCTTCCCGCACCTCATCCAGCTCGTGGGTGTGGACGGAAATGACCGGGACTTCGTAATAGGCAATTGCTTCGCGGCACTTACGAATCTGACTCCGCTTCCAGTGCGGGAGTTTATTGATCCGCCTCGCCCATTCAGGGGAAAGAATATCCGTGACGGGGATTTGAACATTAGGTATGGGCCGCCGGGTAAAGAGGAAGCGGGATTCGTAGTTCTCGGTGTCAAAATTAAAGCAAAGCTGATCGAAGTTGATCGGGCTGCCGTTGGAACTCAACACCTCGCCGCCCTTGCGGGCACGATAGAGCACAGAAAGCCGCTGCTGCCCGTCAATGAGGAAAAACGTGTTTTTGTTTGACGGATCGTGGGGCGGCAAAAGGACTTGGGTCTGACGCAAAAGATGCCGATGGTCGCCATGAGCGTCCCATATAAGGATACTGCCTATTGGAAGACAGCGATAGATGCTGTCGAGCAAATCACTGGCCCGGCGCTTGTCCCAGACAAACTCCCTCTGGATTTCAGGAACAGCAAAAAGGCGCTCGTCACACCATTTCCAAAGGGTTTTGATGGTCTGTTTGCCGACTGATATTCGATCCATTGATGATCTCCTATATGCCGAATACATCCAGGCGGTTGTATAACCGGCCGCCTTAATAGCACGCAATAATCGCTCTATGATACATTCTTTGAAATCAATAAAGACGCTACCAGAATCGGGATAAAAAAGAAAGCGCGCACATCGGCGAAAGCATCCCGAAATCAACTTGCTATAGTGCCCGAAAAGGTGTTTTATGACTGCCGATGTCTATACTGCCATATCGAAAAACCGCCAGCAACCGAACACAGCCAAGACGTGGATAAGATCACACCAGAGCACAGAAGTTGGAACATGAGCCGGATCCGTGGCAAGGACACGCAGCCGGAGCGGACGGTCAGGTCCCTGCTGCACAGAATGGGCTACCGGTTCTCACTGCGGAGGACGGACCTCCCCGGCAAACCGGATATCGTCATGCCGAAACACAGGACGGTCATCTTTGTGCATGGGTGTTTCTGGCATCAACACCCGGGATGCAAACACTCAGGCGTTCCCAAGTCCAATCGTCGTTATTGGCGGCCAAAACTTCAGACGAACGTCCATAGAGACAAGCACATCCAAACGGAAATACTGAATGCCGGCTGGAGGCTCCTTGTACTCTGGGAGTGTCAAATCGAGGGGGGCCCACGCCGTGTCGGAGAGGCACTTAAACAAATATTGGCACACCGCAAATGGCATGCAATACTCTGCCAATT
>Ga0180014_1000122_pt1 | contig 21647 bp, 18 predicted proteins | sample KR13_S1_MetaG_FD_116507 | JGI IMG/M metagenome (GOLD analysis project Ga0180014, IMG submission 116507) | Groundwater microbial communities from the Olkiluoto Island deep subsurface site, Finland - KR13_S1_MetaG | ecosystem: Environmental > Aquatic > Deep subsurface > Groundwater | place... | reverse complement strand
TGCATCCGATTCATCGCCGCTTTGCACGATTGACAGCAGTTCATCGGCCAGTTCGTTGTTGATCACGGTGAAGTCGCCCGCCAGCTCCGCCGCCAGGATTCGGTCGGATTCACCGGCCTGATCATCCTGGAGAACCTCCAGGAAGAACTCTCCGGCGCCCTCCGGCCATTCCCAGGACGGGACTTTTTCAAAGAATTCCAGGTCCATTTCGTTCTCGCCTCCCTGACTCTTCGGTTTGGCGCTCTTCCCATGCAGTCCTTTCCCTGACATCTTCTATCGCGAAGCGCACCCCCTGGTTGTCTGACGGATTGAGCCGGAGCATGCGGTCGAAGACGCACTCGGCTTCGTCAAAGCGCCCAAGGTGCCAGAGGCACAACCCGTAGCCGTGCATGCAGCGCAGAAACGGGCGGTTGTCGATATGTCCCCACGGCAGAACGCCGTCGAACTCTCCACCGAGGGACAACTCACCGATACGCAGGCCCACCTCGTAATGCCGAACGGCGACCTCTGACATAACGCCGAAGAGGAAGTTGCCGAGATGGGAGTGGGCGTCGAGGCAGCGCAGGTCGGATTGGCAGAGCGCCATAAGAATCTTGTGCGCTTCTGCATGGAAACCCGCGTCTTTCAGGTCGTTTGACTTGGTGATTGGGTCTGAGAACGGATCGTCGGGATCAGCCCCCGGCATAACCTGCTCCATCTCGAACTCCGGGCGCGGCCCGCGGGCGATGATCGACCTGGCCCACTCTTCGATTGGCTCGTCTTCCTCGCCCCAGTACTGTTCCCCCGGGTCCCACACGCCCGTCTCCTCGAGCCTCAGCGGTACGAGTCCGAGCGCTCCCACGTCGATCCTGGTGGATTCTATCTCCCCTGACAGGTACGGGTGGCCCGCGAAGCGCCACTGCTTGCGGGGCCTGACCGTAAGAATCTCGCCGGGCACCATGTTCTGGAGCAGGGTCGCGCGAAGCGTGATGCCCCGGTCGCTTCCCAGCAGGAGGCAGGGGGCGGCGCGCTCCTTGATCGAGAGAACGACGAGCTCGACGGGGCCGTTTGAGTCGAGATCGTCCGCCGTGGCCTTATGTCTTCGCTTTCTGCCCGGGGGCGCCGGAGCATCGGCGGGGTAGGGGTCGAGGCCGAGCCACTTGCGGTAGGCGGCTGTATGCAGTGCTCCGCTCGATCTCTCCGGGAAAACCACATCTGAAGCTGAGATCACGTGCTCGGATTCATCCTCCCGGCGGCATTTCGCCGTCAGGCCACGGCGCTCATTGCCGTCATAGTCGACCTCGACCACCGAAACCGGTTCGCCAATGACGAACCCGTCCGCCGGCAAGGTGACGTCGTCCTCGAAGGCCTGCCGAAAAGCCCATAACTTTTCATCGTCGCCGTATGCGTCGACAGTTATCTTCTCGATCAACTCATCCAGAGCGGTCAGGTCGTTGTCGCGGTTGTCTCTCCGGCTCATCGTCCACCCTTCGTGAACAGCGGCTTCTCAGGGTGTCGCAAGGCATATCACATCACTCGGTCGGTCCATTGGAGCATCCGTGTAATGATATCCAGATGCGCCGCTCGTTACCCGCACACAATGATTTACATCACCATTTGAAAATACAAGATGATATGGGAATCGTCAAATCCGGCTTTCCGGCCAGGCGGGACACCGCCCGAAACGACCCATAATCCGCGCGTCGCGCCCCCATCCCGGGGCTAGCGTCGCCTCGCCTTCTCCTCCTCGCACTCCCGCTGGTAATCGCACCAGCCGCAGAGCGGGGTTTCGACCGGGGGGAACTCGGTGGCGCTCTCGATCCTCTCTATCAGCGCGAGCACGTTTTGCCCCAGCCTGTCGAGCTCGGCTGGACTTCTCGTGGAGTCGACAACGTTCCTGTGGGGAAGCATGTACCAGTGGAGGATTACCGCACTCGCGTCGGGAAACATCTGCCGGACCCCTATCTCGTAAAGCGCGAGTTGCCTGTCACTGTCGGCGTCCCGCTGGGTCATGTCCCTCTTTGATGTCTTGTAGTCGATAATATGGTAGGTGCCGCCGTCTCTCTGAAGTCGGTCAACCACCCCGGTCATCTCCGCGTCCCCGAGCTTGAAGGAGAGGGACAGCTCGAGGTCCAGGAGCTCACCGAAATCCTGACCCTTCTCCATCTCGAAGTAGTTTCGCAGGCACATGAGGCCCCTTTGCCGGTAGTCGTCTGCGGCCATGTTTCTCCTCCGTATCAACACCGCGGGGTGGTACTTCTCATCCCAGCTCGCGAGGAACAGCTCCCCGGCCTTCTCGAGGTCGGGCTCCCCGCCGGACTCCTTCCCGAGCCCCAGGAGCATCTCCAGGGCCTCGTGGACGCGATTGCCGGTGAACGCCTCGATGCCCTCCTCATCCTTCTTGATCTCGTCGATGTACCTGAAGCGGAACTTCAGCGGGCACTGCTTGAACGTCTCCATCCTGCTGTGTGAGTACGTTGTCAACTCGGTTCTCCCTCCTGTGGACAGGCAGCGGTCTCGCTACCGGGTCTTGCGCCTTGCGCATAGAACATAACAGAACGGCGTGACACCTGTCAGGGGGCAGTACCGGACACCGCGGGGGCACCGCGACCCGTAGCGCCGGCAACTTGGCGGCATCCCCCCACCAAACGCAATAAACGCAACATGCCACCCCGTAGCGCCGGCAACCTGCCGGCATCCATCTGAACCCCTTACCTCGTCGCCCTCAAAAGCCTCCCCGCCAGGAACGCGATAAGGCAGGTGGCCCCGATTGCCAGCGCGACCAGCACCAGGCCCGAGTTCACCGACCTGACAGTGCGCACGGCGTTCTGGGTGAGCGATGAGATGTTGTACCTCGACGACAGTTCCTTTCCCAGGAAGTATCCCGCCGTTCCCAGCACTACTGACGTAACCACGAAAGCGGGAAGGCTCTTCAGGTCCTGCACGCTGGGGGCCAGGCCAAGCGCCAGCAGGAAGGAGAGGAGAAGGAACAGGTACGTCCAGCCGCAGGTAAGAATTGAAACGGCGCCCCCGCCTTCCGGAAGAAGCCAGCGGGCGCTGAGATAGATGAGGGCGGATATGCCGAACAGGGGCGCCATCCCTATGATCCCGTTCCGTATCGGCCCCACATCCGCGTGGACGACCTCCCCCAACTGCACCGTGCCGTCCTCGCACCTTCTCACCCGGAACAGGTGGGCCTCGTAGACCGGGACAAAACAGACCAGGGACGCAAGCAGGTGGCACAACTCGTGGACGATAGTCCCCGGGGCCAGTAGCAGGTAGAAGAGCCGCTCCGTACGGATAATCCCGCTTAAAACCCTGGACAGCAGGTACGACATCAGCGCCAGAAGCGTGAGCATCCCCACCAGTATTGCCGCCTGCTCTGCCAGTTCTCCCGTCACAGTGTCCTACTCAAACGATCTTCTTCTCACTGCAAGTCATTGCACATCATTGCACATCAGAAAGGGAATTGCCTCGTTACTTTCGCAAGTTCCTTGTCCAGTTCCCCTCTGGGGACAATCCCGACAGAGTAGAAAACATCTTTTTCTATAATCCCTATAACTCTCCAGTCACCCACCCTGAAGTGACCCAGTTTCACGCTGTACCGCTTGAAGAAATCCTTGTAGATGCCGGCTTGTTCAATTGTCAGATTGGCTTCGAGTAAGTCGGGCTTGTTCTCAAATTCTCTGATTTTTTTCCTTATTCTTTCCCTGTCCGACTTTGTCACCTTCAGAAGACAATGGGTAGCCCTATCCGCTACTCTAATCTTCATCTATTTCTTTCTCCATATCATCGGCTCTTGCAAACGCTTCATCAACAGTGTAGGTTCTCCCCTGCCTTATATCCCCAAGACCTTCCATGACCATCTTGTGGATCTTCTCACTGTGGCGGATAACAAATTCATCAATGTCGTCTTCCGAAAAGGTGGTAAGAATCCCCTTCGGGACACCGTTGCTGGTGATGATTACGGGCCCGGTGCTCTCGAGATTATTGAGATAATGGGACAGCTTCGCCTTTGCCGTTCTTGTGTTTACAAACTCCATCGCTTGCTCCTTTGTCGAGACTACACTTGTGACTACAGTATAGCAAGAAGTAACTTCCATAGCAAGCGGTGCTGAAACCGAAGTGGATGGTTCACTACTATGTCACGAGCGTATGTTAGTCTTTGACCGGTAACCGCATAGTACGGCCCGAGGGGGGGTCCAGATGAAATTTATCCATACCGCTGACTGGCAGATCGGCATGAAAGCGGCACATGTCGGAGAAGCGGGATCCCGGGTAAGGGAGAAGAGGCTCGAGGCGGCCAGGAACGTAGTGGAGGCGGCGAAGGAGTTTGGAGCCGACTTCATACTTGTGGCGGGTGATACGTTCGAGGACAACGGAGTCGATCCTATCAACATCCAGAAGGTCGCCGACATTCTGGGCTCCTTCGACGGCCCTGTTTATATCATTCCCGGAAACCATGACCCCTTCGTTCCCGGCTCTGTCTGGGGCCACTCCTCGTGGAAATCGCACGACAACGTCCATGTCCTGACCGAAGCTGAGCCCATGCAGATTACCGGGGGGTGGCTCTTTCCCTGCCCTGTACTCGAGAAGTACTCACTGAAGGACCCGACCGCCTGGATAGATACCAGCGGAAAAGACGGAATAATGGTCGGTATGGCACACGGTAATGTCGAGGGCCTGCAGTTGGAGGAGCCGGACTACCCGATACCCCGGGATGCCGCGGCCCACCTCGGGCTCGATTACCTTGCGCTGGGGCACTGGCACTCCTTCGGGAGTTTCCCTGGTACGGATGGCGCGGACCGGATGGTGTATTCCGGTACCCATGAGAGTACCGGGTTCGGTGAACGCGATAGCGGGAACGTGACCCTTGTCGAGATAAGCGAAGAGGGCCAGGCGCCTTCGGTAACACCTGAGAGGACCGGTGTCCTTGAATGGATAGACATGAGGAAGGAAATAATGGGGGAGGGCGACCTTGACCTGGTGAGAAAAGAGATCGAATCGGTCGGGGAGCCTTCCAACTGCCTCGTACGGTTGACGCTCTCAGGGTTATTGCCGCTTTCTGAAGACGAGAGGCTCACCGACATCAAAGGCGTTATCGCCTCGAGGTTCCTGTTCGGGCAGGTCAACGACCTGGAGTTATACGCGGCCGCCGACGACGAAGAGGCGCTGGAAGAGATACCTGATGGCATCATGCGTGAAGCCGGTGGTGTTCTGATCGAGCTAGCCGACCCTGGATACTCAGGGGAACGCCCGGATGGTGCCAGCCCTGAAGTTGCTCTCATGGCATTCCGTGAGCTCTACGCGATAGCCAGGAAACAGACAGATGGGGGGGAGCAATGATAGTCAGGTCTATTAAGGTATCCGGTTGGAAGTGCCTGGTGAACGAGGTTACGGCTGGGCCGTTCAGTGACCACCTGAACATACTCCACGCTCCTAACGCCAAGGGAAAATCAACTCTGCTCTGGGCTCTCATCAGTGGGTTCTTCGACTCGCACCACCTGGGCGGACGGGAGGTGGAAGCGCTAAGGCCCTGGGGCCGCGCCCTCGCCCCAACCGTTACAGTTGAGTTCGAACACGATGGTAAGCGGTACCGGTTGGCCAAGCGCTTCTTAGACAATCCCACGGCGGAGTTGCTGGAGGAAGAAGGCGGGAGTTATCTCAGGGTCTCCGAGGGCAGGCACGCGGATGAGGATATCAGGGAGGTACTCCTGGGCAAGCCTCCGGGAAGAGGCCTTTCAGATACGGTCAACCTCGGTATCTGTCAGGTTCTCTGGGCACCACAGGCTGAAATAGCCCTCACGGATCTCTCACACGATCTCGTCCAGAATATCCAGGAATCCCTGGGGCAACAGGTATCCGGTGGTCCGGGGGCAGGCAGCATCGAGGAGGCGGTAGTGAAGCTCTACCGCCACTACTACACCGACAAAGGTAGCCTCAAGAAGGGAAAGGATGGCTCCGGCCTAGCTGATTTGCGGAAAGGGGTTAATGCCGCCGAAGGCCTGCTTCAGGAACTTGCCGAGCATGCGGGCAAGCTGGAGAAGGTGGGCAAGAATGTCCAGGGATACCGTGAGAAACGGAAGCAGGCAGTGCTGAGGATGGATGGCATAAAGAAAGAACTTGGAAAGGAACGGGAGCGAGCGCGGGTGTGGACAGGCCTTGTGGCTAAGAGAAACAATGCGTCGCAGACACTGGAAACCCGCAAGGCAAAACACTCGGCGTTAAAGCAGGCGGTTGAGGCAATCAAGGTTTCGAGAGAAGAACTGGAGGGATCGCGGGAGAGAATAAAGCGGGGGAAGAAGAACCTCTCCGCGCAATCAAAGGTGGTTGCTGGCTGCAGATCCGAGGAAAGAGCGGAGAGGAAACGCCTGGAGGACGCACGGCGAAAACGAAAGGCCGTTGAGAAAGCGGAGAAGGAGGCCGGGTCACTCCGGGATTACATCGCCGCGAGGGACGGCAGGATCGCGGCCGATGAACTGATTGGCAAGATCAGGACAGCCGAGGAGGAACTCCGGCGTCATACTAATAAGTGTGGCGACCTGATGGCCCCCGACTCCCGGTTGCTCGGCAGGATTCGAAAGGCCGCAAGCAAAGCGGAGGAAGCGCGGATACGGCTTGACGCGGCAATGATAACCGTTGAGATCGAACCGGAGCAAGCGCTCACGCTCGACGTGGTTGCCGCTGAAGAAACGGGCAAGAGCAAGATAAAGCCTGGGAGGATAGCAGAGATCAAAGGTGCTCCGGAGGTCGTAGTTGACCTTGACGGTATCGCCAGGATAAGCGCAAGAGGTCCCGAGGGCGAGATCGAAGAACTTCGGGAGGCGGCGGAAAATGCGGAGAAGAAGGTAGGGGAATTGACGTTGGAGTTCGGGACATCCGACCTGGCAGAGCTCGAGAAGCTGAACGAGAAGGCAAAAGAGCTGGACAAGAAGGTCGCCAGGGCCCAGACGGTGCTGGATGTCCTGGTTTCGGATAGGTCTCTCGAGGAAGTGAAGCGGGACCAGGCGAAGGCGGCCGTGGGGGAAGAGGAGATCCTTGAGGTACACAAGGACTGGAAGGACGAACTTCCTCAAATAGAGATGGTCGAGGCGGAGGCGCGAGATAAGCGAGACGAAGTCGATCGTGAGATATCGGATGCGGAGGCGGCCTGGGAATTGAAGAAGGACACGGTAGAGAGTGCGAGCAACAGGCAGGTCGAGCTGGAGACCGAGAAGGAGACACTGCAAGAACAGGTTGATTCACTGGAAAACAAGTTGGCGGAACTCGAGGCCGACGGGATGGATGACAAGGAGCGGGCAGACAGCCTGAAGGAACTAGCCCTGGGCACAGACGCTTCACAGGCGGCTCTCGAAAAAGCGGAGGAGAAGTTGAAGGAGTACCCCGATGACCCATCGGAAGAGTTAGGGATGCTCGAGAAACAGATTGAAGCCAACCGAGATCAGGTGGCCCAGGAGCAGAGGAAAGAAACAGAGGAGGAGACCAGGCTGAACCAACTCGTGATGGAAGGCAGCTACTCGAAGCTTGCCGAAGCGGAAGAAGAAGCAAGGGACAAGCAAGAGGAACTGGAGCGCGAGGAACTGAAGGCGGAAGCGGTAAAGCTTCTCTACCTGACTGTTGTATCGGTTCGCGAAACGAGCCTCGAAGTGGTAAGGAAGCCCGTGGTCGATGTTGCGACAAGGCTCATGCGGCGGATTGCCGGCGCGGACCAGTACGGGATATCGATGAAAGGGGCTTTTGAGCCTTCTGTTTCCACCGGCATATCTTCCGTCGGTGACGTGGATATAGGTGAACTCTCGGGGGGCGAGCAGGAACAGGTCTACTTCGCGGTAAGGCTCGCTCTCGCCCGGCTGATTTCGCGAGACGAGAGGCAACTCTTCGTGCTGGATGACGTGCTTGCTGTTACGGACGACGTTCGGTTCAGCCGTATCCTGGGTATCATTGACGAGTCCCTTGACAGGTTGCAGTTCCTGATACTCACCTGTCACCCGGAGAAGTACAGGGCGGTCGAGGGCGCGAATTTCATTGACCTCGAGGAGGCGATCGCGGCGGGGAGTTGATTGCGATTACCTCTCGGGACTGTATCCGCGCCGCGAAGGCGGGATACTCTTAGTGCCTCGTTCCATGGATACGGTTAAGCACCGAGAGCGCCTCCGCGCCGCTCCGGCAAGGCGCGCGACCGAGACGTACTCCCGTAGTACTTCGAGGGAGCGGAACGCGGCCGGTGTGGATGCGGCGGCGTTCGAATGCCAGCGTATTTATGGAGCGAGGTACTCAATCAATCATCTTATCGTCGGGGGAGTTGATATAATGAGGCCCATCGTACGTGAGAGACAGCAAATCCAGGGGATGAGTACCGTTGGCGAGGATCTATCCCGAAGTTGACACCGGAATCACGGTCAGAAGCGAGCGTCTCTTCTACAGGTGGCTGAGAGACGGGCTGGATGATGGCTATGCGGTTTTGCACGGCATAGAGTTACTAACGCTCGAACCCTCCGACACCCTGAAGATCGGCGAGGCTGATTTCCTGGTAATACACAAGGACATGGGGCTCCTGGTCATAGAGGTGAAGGGCGGCGAGGTGAGAAGGGTCCCCAGCAAGAACAAGTGGTTGTCTATCGACCACAACGGCAACAAGCACGAGATCCCCAATCCCTTCCACCAGGCGAGAGAGAACATGTTCACGCTGGTCAACAAGATCAAGGACGAGAAGGTGTTCGGGGGGGAGTGGAAAGGAGAGCTACCCATCACCTACGGATACGCGGTTGCCTTCCCTGACTGCGCCGCCCCCGACAGGCAGCGCCTGCCCGAGGCGGACGCGAGGATCGTCATGGACCGGAGGGACGGGAAGAGAATCGCCGGGAGGATTGATGCCATCTTTGAGTACTGGAGGCACAAGCAGAAAGGCTCGAGGGGCTTCACCGAAGGTGAATACCAGGCCCTGCTCTCCAACGTGCTGCTCGCCCACTACAACGTGACGCGGCCCCTGTGGACACGGTTCGAGGAGGAGCGCAGCCAGTTTGTTAGACTCACCAGGGAGCAATGCAGGATACTGGGCGCCATACCGGACCTGAAACGGGCATTGTTCAAGGGGTACGCCGGCACCGGCAAGACCCAGCTCCTGATGGAGAAGGCGAGGCGCTTTGCGTCTCAGGGCGCCCGGGTCCTGGTTCTCTGCTACAACCAGCCCCTGGAGGAACTCCTCTCGCTCTGGGCGGGAAGCGGCGTGGAGCATGTGAAGGTGAGTAACTTCCACGGGCTCTGCGAGGAGTACGCGAGGGAGGCGGGGCTCGAGTACCCGGAGCCCTCCGAGGACAGGCCCGCCGAGCGCCGGCAGTTCTACGAGGTGGTCGCGCCTGAGGTCCTAAAAGGATCAATCAGCCGCGTGCCGCACCGGTTCGACTGCATACTGGTGGACGAGGGCCAGGATTTCCGGTACGAGTGGCTCGATGCCGTCATGAGACTGCTGGACCCCGGCGGGCTTAACATCTTCTACATCTTCTACGACGAGCAGCAGAACATCTACGGCAAGGAACTGCGGTTCCCGTTCGAGGCGGAGCCCTTCGAGCTGAAGATAAACTGCAGGAGCACTAAAGAGATACGGGACATCACATGCAAGCTGGGGTCAGTCGAGATCGAATGCTTCGAGGGTTGCCTGAGAGGTGAGAAGGTGCGCTACCACGCCTACGGACGGCCTGAGGACCAGGTCCCCATTATCGAGGAGATAGTGGTGCGGCTGACCAGGGATAAGAAGGTGCCGCCGAGCCGGATCCTTATCGTCTCATCCCACAAGAGGTCGAGGTCGTGCCTGGCGGAGGTCGGCAAGGTTGCCGGCTACCCCCTGGTAGAGTTCGAGCCCCCGGGAAGGGAAGGGACAATCGGCTTCTCGAGCCTTCACAGGGCGAAGGGCCTGGAGTCGGACGTGGTGATATTCTGCGACGTCGATGGGGGTGAGCCGCAGTGCAGCAGGTCGAACCAGTACGTGGCTGTCTCCCGCGCCAGGCACCTCCTCCACGTGGTCCACAGCCAGGGTTGGCAGCGACCGTAGCCGGAAATACTGGAAAGGGGCGGAAACGCATGAAGAGGGGAAGGCTGTTCCTACAGGACGAAGAGAACGCGTTCCTTGCTCCGTTCGCGTCCAGGAGCGGCGCTCTCCCCGGGAGGGTACAGAGGCCCAGGCGCTTCGATGAGCCTGAGGATAAGTGGCGCACCCGCTTTCAGCTTGACCGAGACCGCGTCCTGTACAGCGGCTCTTTCAGAAGGCTCCAGTACAAGACCCAGGTGTTCGTGACCCACGAGGGAGACCTCTACAGAACCCGGATGACACATTCGCTTGAGGTCACGCAGATAGCACGCTCCATCGCCTCCGCGCTTGGCCTGAACGAGACCCTGGCCGAGGCGATCGCCCTGGTGCATGACATCGGGCACCCACCTTTCGGGCACGGGGGGGAGAAGGAGCTCGGCAGGCTCATGGACGGCTCCGGTGGGTTCGACCATAACCTGCAGGGGCTGAGGGTAGTGGACGAGCTGGAGCGATGCTACCCGGAGTTCCCGGGGCTGAACCTCTGCTGGGAGACCAGGGAGGGGCTCGCCAGGCACCAGACGCTGTTCGATAGACCGGCCCTGCCTGACGAGTTCGCTGTCTACAGCCAGCCGTCTCCGGAATGCCAGGTGGTGAACGTGGCAGACGTAATCGCATGGTGCACTCACGACCTTGACGATGCCTTGAGGATCGGGCTCCTCAAGCCGGGCTGGCTCCAGAGCAAGACGGGCGATATCCCGATGCTTGACGAGGTAAAAAACACCATGGATTCCATGCACACTGTCGTGCAGGGCCTGGAGCCCGCCGGCAGGGGCATAGGGCGCAAGAGGGCCATGAGCAACATGCTGGGAAGGTTGATTGAGGACGTGACCGACGCCACATCGGGCCGGATAGAAGACGCGGGAATTGAGACCACCGAGGAGTTCAGGGGTCAGGAATCGCCACCGGTCTCGTTCTCGGAGGAGGTCACATCACAGGTCAAGGACATCGCGGAGTCCATGCTCTACCATCTCTACCTGAACCCTGTGGTGAACCGGATGGTATACAAGGGCAAGAAGATAATCGCGGAGCTGTTCGCGACGTTCCGCGAGGACCCCACCCTGATTCCGGAGGGATTCCGCAAGGAGGAAGCGGAGGAACCCGCGGAACGAGTCGCCTGCGACTACATCGCGGGTATGACCGACAGGTACGCCATGGACCTCCACGATATGCTCTTCCAGCCCCACGCCCGCACCACCGACTGGTTCTAGCGAGGGTCTTTCCCCTCTCTCGAACGGCCCTGTAGCGCCGGCACCCTGCCGGCATTACCCCCTCCCCTGTAGCGCCGGCAACCTGCCGGCATTTTCCTCTCCCCCGTAGCGCCGGCACCCTGCCGGCATTACCCTCTCCCTTGTAGCGCCGGCAACCTGCCGGCATCGCCTCCCACCCCTCTTAAGCCTCCTCTCTCTTAAGCCGGGACTACCAGTCCCGGTCTCGCGTGGAAAGGAACACGGCCCACGGCAAGGAAAAGAGAGCAATATGACGCGAAAAGCGCATAAGAAAGCCACAGAAGAGGTTTTCGACGAAACGATCAAATAATTGAAAAAATGCGATGGATACGGTACAAATCAAGGTACGTTGTGAGTAACCGGCACCTTGACAACTTGCGAATACCACATGATAAGAGCTATTGACACCATTGACCCGATGAATAGGGGATTGAAACAGGTGTCCCCTGACAAACCCATTGTCGATTGTGTCGACAACGGAGAGATGGGGTGCACCTCCTTTGTTCCCAGCTTCTATATCCGGGAGATAGTGAAGGTTCTGCTGGATTGTGGCACAAGGCCGTTCCTGACAGATAGCGGCGTCCTCTACCTGGGAAAGCGAAGGAACGCGCGCGACCATGTGATGACCGCGCACGCTAACGGTTTCACCTTGGCAACCACAGGAGCGCCCATAATAATAGCTGATGGCCTGCTGGGCTCGGACGTCGAGGAGATAACAATAGATGGAAGATACTACAAGAGCGTTGATGTGGTGGGCGCGATCGCCCACGCGGACTCGCTCGTTGTTGTCTCACATGTCACCGGACATGGTCTTATGGGTTTTGCGGGCGCATTCAAGAACCTCGGCATGGGCGCGGTTGGAAGGAACGTCAAGCTTTCCGTCCATGAACTCGTGAAACCCTCCGTCGACAGCGACAGGTGCGATGCCTGTGCCTCCTCCTGTCTGAAAAGTTGTCCCGCCGATGCCATATCAATTGACAGGAACTCCAAATCAGCGGTAATCGACCTTGGTCCCTGCATAGGATGCGGGGAATGTTTGACTGTCTGCCCTAATGAAGCCATCCAGATAGAGTGGAAGGGCGACAGTACTCGCGCACAGCAGAAGCTCGTTGAGGCTGCATCGGCGGTGATGAGACAGAAGGCGGGCAGCATCTGCTATTTCAACTTCCTGCTCAACATAACCCCTTCGTGCGATTGCTTCCAGAGGAGCGCGGCCCCCATGGTGCCAGACATTGGGCTCTTGGCTTCACTGGATCCTGTCGCGATTGACCAGGCTTCCGTGGACTTCACCCTAAAGACTACGTCAGCAAGAGACGACCGATACACGGATCCATCTCTACGCTTCTTGCCGGTGGGCGGGGGGTCCTGGGATTCGGCCTTTGATTACGCAGAGGCACTTGGACTTGGAAGCAGGTCCTACAAGCTTATTCCCCTCTAGGAGTCGGGGTTCTCGGCCCGGTAGCGAGAGCGGTTATTTCCGGATCTCGTATATCCCGACAAGTCCATGCCCGCAGCCAAGCCCCTTCTGGAGCTTCATCTCAAGCTCACGCAAGGCGTATCCGAGTTGCGGCTCGATGATGTTTGCCCTGGTGTCACCGACCGATATCCAATGACAGCTTTCCACTATATTCTGCATGTTTCGCATCATTCCCTGGACGATCTCGGGGTAAGTTCCGGGTATCGGGGGCAGGCCAGTGCTGTTACCTTCCGAGTCATAATGAGACAGAAGGTCCATCGTATAGCGGACGAGTGCGTTCCAGCTCATCTGGTACATCTCAAAGAAACGATTGACCTCAGGGAATCCGTCCCTGGCATTATAGTCGGCGATAAGCGTCTCGAGATCCGTCCTGAGATTGACCTCAAAGAGGGAATTCACGGCTTCCCGCAATGGCTGGCAGTACTTGCAGTAGTCACCGGTATCCATGTGCCTGCCCACGAACACCGAGCGGTCGAACATCACCTGTAGCTCGATGTCTGTCCCTGCTTCGGCGGAAGCCCTCTCCACCAGGCTCACGATTTCCCTGGGGCTCACCAGCCTCAAAGTAAGGCAATCCAGCTCCTTATCCAACCGCTCCTCCTCCGGGTAGATGTAGGAGACCACATAGTCCATCATGTAGTTGGGCTCCTCCTCCAGCTGCCACAGTTCCTGCCACTCGTAAGAGTAGCGTCCGAGCCAGTCACAGATCAGGAGAGCATGCCTGCCGCTATGCTTTGCAATATCAACAAGGAGTCTCACAAGCTGGTCATCCTTGAGGTGCGACAAGGTGCCGAAAGAGGAAAAGTAGATGTCGTATGAATCGTCATTTTCGGCGACCGGAAGGCCAACAGAGAAGTCTCCCAACTCAAACCTCACCTTGCCATTACTGCCATGAACCTCGCGTGCCTGCTCGATCAAGAGCTCACTCATGTCCACGCCACGGTATACCCCCAGCGTCTCAGGCGTTATATGGCTGACCTGGTGGTCCACCAAGCTCGCGTCCTTAGCATTCACTGACTTCAACAGCTCCAAGCCGTCGCCACTACCGCATCCCAGGTCCAGGATGCGTAGCCTCTCCATATTATTGATCTTCTCCGCCACAAGACCAGCCAGGTACGGCCGGGTGAAGATTCTTGTGATCTCGTCCTCCCAGTACCTTCGTACATTGTCGTACTTGCCCGTAAGGCCGCTTACTTTTTCGTACATACCGCTGTTCGCAGCCTCCCTGTATACACCGCTTGTGTCACCCAAAATTACCACCCCTGAGTTTTAAATGTCCGTGAAATCATCAGCGAGCTTTAGCGCCTCGAATGCGTCTTTTCCGTAACCATCGGCCCCGATTTCCTCAGCGAATTCGCTCGAGATTGGCGCTCCTCCTACCATGACTTTCACTTTATCCCGGAAACCGACCCCGGAAAATGCCTCAATCGTCTCGGACATCTGATGCATCGTTGTCGTCAGAAGCGCAGATAGTCCCAACATGTTCGCCTCATTCTCCACTACCGCACTCACGATATCATCAGGATCCACATTATTCCCAAGGTCAATTACAGAGTAACCTGTGCCCTTCAGCATGAGCCCCACTATGTTCTTGCCAATGTCGTGCAGGTCGCCTTTGACCGTGGCAAGCACGATCTTGCCCCTTGACTCTATTCCCGCTTTGAGAAGATATGGCTCAAGGATCTCCATCGCCGCCTCCACTGTCTCTGCTGCGGCCAGCATGTCGGGAAGGAAATACATGCCCTTCTCGTACCGTTCGCCCACTTCAGTCATACCCGAGGATATCGCATCAACGAGTATACCCTTGGCCCCGATCCCTCTATTCAGCGCATCCTCTACAAGTTCGGTGACGCCCGGGGTTCCCGAGAGGTCTTCGTCGAGACCCTCGTCGCTGCTGTTCCTGCGACCCTGCACTACATTAAGCTCAATCTCCTGTAGTAACTCATCACCCTTCATGCACGAACAACCTCCTCAAGAGTATGGGTTTATCCTGTCAACGAGTCCCGCAATCTCTTTATATATCCTCTCCACCACGGGGCGGCTGAGGTACCGTGGCGGCACTTCCATTAGCTCCAGCCGCCTCCGGTGGGCCTCTAATACAGACCTGTCCTCACTCTCCTTGGTCTCAAACTGGTATGGAGGGAAGACGGTACCGTTCCGCATACTCTTTCGAGTATACCTGGCGTAGAGCTTGTGCGATGTTCCCATGACCTCCTCGATCATGGAAAGAGTTGCCTCAGCCGCCTCCCCATTCACATCAGGGGCTTTAAGCATATGCTTGACAATCCCTATCTGAGCATCATCCAATACTGCCTGGTCCGGGCTGAAGACGTTTGTCTTCTCAAGGAGGCCGAACGCGTAATGTACATACTGAGCGCCTGCCATGGGTATCACGGCGTGGGATATGAGTTTCTCGACCGTTGCCTGCACACCGGGTACCTTCGCGTCCCCTACCCCGGCCGTCGAATAGCATGGAATCCCATACCTGCGGGCCATCTGTATGCAGTCGATGTTATACCAGCAGAACTCCGGGGCCCCGTATAAATCGTTCAGGTCGTCCATCCTTGCGCGTACCGGCACACTCCCATAGAGAACCGGTGCGCCTGGCTTGACCACCTGGCTCAACGTGATCCCCGCGATTATCTCCGCGTTTATCTGGGAAACCATGCCCGTTTCCTGGATTGGCGCTGTCGAACCCCCCTGGGGACTGCTGCTGATAACCACCGGCATCCCCCGCCGGACTATCTCCATCATCTTCCCAGTCGTGTCCTCGACAAACTGAAGGGGACTCTTCGCGATGCATGTTATAAAAGAGAGAACCGGGTTCTCGCGAAGTTCCTTCTCGCCGCCGGCTATGATTTCCCCAATCCTTATCACCTTGTCCAAGCTCTCAAGGCATGTCAGGCCTGCCATCACGTGCTTGCTGGTATTGTTTAGACTGGCGAAGAACTTGTTGGCGTCCTTGTCCATCTCGTCTATGTCCGAATCCTGTATATTTACCGTTCTTATGAAGAAATCGAGGTTCTCGAGCTGCTGACAGAGGTGCGCTGCCTCGCATAGTAGTTCCACGTTGCCTCGAAGCCTACGATAGACAGGGTACTCGATTGAGGCTTCGCCATCCTCTTGTTTGAACTTACTCGGTTCCATCTCGAGGTAGACGTTGGCCTCCGAACCGCTCCCAAACCTCACTCTTGGCTCTTCAGCCCTGAGGACGAGACTATTCTCTGGATCACGGGCTCCCAGCAGAACCGTCGAAGGAGCCAGTTCAATACATCTTTCTATCAGGCCCCGGGGGAATCTGACGACACTGGCGTCATCGTCTCTCTCGACCACCTCACAACCGGCGTCCTTCAAGAGACTGGAGGCTTCGTCGCTGTAGCAAATGATCCCAACCCGCTCGAGTATTTTCAGAGAGGTCTCGTGAATGAGTTCCAGTTGCGACTCACCCAATCGCCCTATGGGATCTACCAGCACCCCTTCCCTGCCATTTGCGTTATCATTCATTTTTCGTTATCCCGCCTTTCAAACGGCTATCTCGGGGAACTCGGACTTGAGCTCAGCCTTTATCGCTGGTGACAGGTATTCCTTTACGTCGGAATCAAGTATGCGCCTTACGGTCGCCCTGGCCCGTGCCAGCGTGTTCTTCGCGCCGGACTTCTCCCATTCCTCCCTGTCCAATCGGTCACTCAGAGTCGGGATATAGTGCTCCTTTCGCATGTTCTTAACAGTGTGGTTCTTGGAGATGAAATCACCTCCGGGGCCTGCCTCCTTGATGACATCAAAAGCAAGGGATTCGGGGGTTATCCGTATGCCCTCTACGGCCCTCATTACCATTCCGAGTATCTCGTTGTCGATTACGTACTTCTCGAGGCTAACCGTCATCGCAAATTCCATCAGGCCGGCCGCGTCGTGTATGTAATGGGCCCCCGCGAGAGCCGCCATGATCGACGTGATGGCCGATTCGTAGGCGCACTGAACATCGACCGTCTTGGAGTCGGTTGCGCCGGCCGTCGCGTAGTACGGAAGTCCGTAGAAACTCGCCAACTGGGCGCCGGCCGCGTTCAATAGCCCCATCTCCACCGAGCCACACAAGTAGCCCATGTTCTTCAAGTTCGTGCTGCTTGCCACGCTTCCGTAGATAACCGGTGTCCCGGGATTCGCCGTTTGGGCAAGGACAACGCCCGTGAGAGAATCGACGTTCTGCATCACGAGGTTCCCCGCTATGGTAACCGGGCCTGTCGCCCCGCAAAGCGGTTCAGCTGGTACCGCTACCGGTATCCCCTCCCGGGCAATATCAACCATCAGGCGCGTGTAGTGTGGATCCGGCTTGAGCGGGCTTGTCATGCAGGTGATCATCGATATGAAAGGTCGCTCGCGCAAGGACTCGGCAGAACCGGCCATCCGCTCAGCCATCCTGATCACCCTGGACGCCCCCTCCCTGGTGTAGACCCCCCCCATCACGTGCTTTCCCGTGTACAGGAGGCCAGTGTAGAAACGGTTCACGTCGACCTCTTCAACCGGTAGTTCGTTGGGGTAAGTTGGAAGCAGGAGGAAATCAACGTTCTCAAGGCTGTCCACAAGCCGAGCGACATCCACCAGATCTCCTATTTTCGCCGTTCGCTTCTCGCCGGAATCGAAATCGAGTATATTCAGGGCGGTTCCTCCAGTCCCGAGGTATACGTTCCCGTCCTGGATATCGAGGTCGCACCTCCCATCGCGGCCGCAGAGCCTTACTTCAGTGGGTGCCGACTTAACTTTCTCTGCAATGACCTCTGGCGGTATCCTGGCGACATTGAGCTCATCATCGACGTGGGCGCCTGCCTGTCTGAAAACCTCTGCAGTCTCCGGGTCCGGCACGCTTATCCCAACCTCTGAAAGAACGCGCAGAGAGGTCTCGTGCACCTGTTTAATACCATCATCGTCAAGAGGTTGGTAACGCCCGGGAGCGCCGGCATGATGCATCCATATCATGTTGTCTCACCCCCTGGATTGCTGGTTATATTCTTATCCGTTCCGTTAAGTAACACGATAAATCCACTTACAGCGAGTACCTCTCAAGCAAGGCACCTGTGCCTCCATGCTCAAAGAGACGGCGGCACTCCAGCGCTGGACAGCTTCTTTCACGCAACCGCTCCCAGAGCGGGGCGAGGTATTCCTGCTCGCCCATCCCCCGGCTGGCAAGCCCCTCCCCGGCCAGCATTAGCATCTTCTCGCTCAAATCGAGCACTTGAAGGTCGCCCACGGCCGCCTCCGGCCCCTCTATCAAGGCCTTGTCCCTCAACTGGCGGAGAGTACTCCACTCAAAGCCCGCTATGAAATCAGCCGCCTTATCCACGTTTTCCACCAGCCCCAGGGTAAGAGCCGGTACTGACATTATGTCCTCTGGAGGCTGCTGGCAGTTTGCCCTGTTTTCCACCGTGCCGTAATGGGAGAGCCTGCATGCATACCAGTTGAAGGTGTCATGCAGGTCGATGTCCTTCTCCTCCGGGATTACCGTGACTTCTCGGCCTTCGCCGGTTACAGCAACCGCCCTCTCGTTTGAGCAGTAATAATCTTGGAAGCTCGGATAACGGTATATTCCCAGGCTCTCTCCCTCACGCTCTACGAAGACAGGCCTCATGGATGAGATACGCCGCACGTAATCCTCAAGCGACGAAAAGGCCACGCGGGCTACCCCGGCGCGGTCCTCGCCGTCCAACCACCAGTCCCAGAACGCCTCCCGGACATCCACGTGCCCGAGGTCAACGCTCCCCTGCCATACGGTGGCGTTTGCGGTCAGTGCTATCTGGGGTCCGGCGAAGCCCTGAAGGACGTTCAGTGCCGAGTGGGCCTCTTCCGCCCCTATTGCAACATGAACCTGGCAGTCAGAGGAGATGGTGAACAGGTGGAGCAAGCCACTCTTGAAGACCTCGTCCCAGAATATGTGCCGCATTTTCTTTTGGACCATACCGGGCTCGGGTTCGGTCACCGGGTGCACCCCGAGGCACAGCAGGTGAGCTTCGCTGGGAACCGTATGGCACTTCACGTCCTTGACCATGCGGGAGAAGTTGGACTCAAGCTCAACTATGGATTCGCCATAGGGTACGGAGAACTCGATCTTGCAGTGACCCGTCCCCGTGGATACCACTGCCGGGCAGGTGTCTGATTCCCTTATGGCACCGGTCGAGATGCCAAGGTTCCCATCCCGGAGGACTCCCCATCCCAGACAACCAAGATGGGTGAAAAGGTCTTCCAGGAACCCGGCGGAAACTGCATTGCCATCAGAATCAGTAAGGCAGAACTTGGCCTCCATTCCAACCGTTCTTGGGGTGGCAACACCCCCGGGGTGTACTCTTCCAAACCTTGAAACATAATGATCCAGGATATCGTCGCTCATGCAATCATTCCCATCGCAGGTCGCCCATGACGTTGCCTGAACCGATGACAAGGTTCTTGTAGGTGGTAAGGTCTTCAATGCCCATCGGTCCCCGGGCATGGATTTTGTCGGTAGAGATGCCTATCTCCGCGCCCATGCCCAGCTCGCTCCCGTCACAAAACATGGTCGAGGCGTTTACGACCAAGACCCCGGAATCGACTCCCTGGAGAAACGCCCCGATGCTGTCAAAACTGTTGGACACTATCGATTCTGTATGCCCTGATCCGTACCTGTTTATGTGATTTACCGCGTCATGAACATCCTTCACAACCTTGACCGAAACGACAAGGTCCAGGTACTCGGCACTCCAGTCTGCATCGACCGCCTCCTTGATGCCGGTATTTAGACGCATCGACCTCTCGCAACCTCTCACCTCCACCCCGTGCCTTCCCATGGCCTTGAGAAGCCTGGGAAGGAACTCGTTCGCCACAGACTCAGCAACAAGGAACGTCTCGGCAGCATTGCAAACCTCCGGAGCATACGCCTTTGAGTCTACGCAGATGTTCAAGGCCATCTCGAGGTCCGCCGTCCCGTCCACAAATACATGGCAAATGCCATAAAAGTGCTTTATGACTGGTATCTTGGATATCTCCAGCACCGTCCGTATCAGGCCCTCTCCTCCCCTGGGAATCACGAGGTCAATGTATCGTTCCATTTCAAGAAGTGCTCTTACGGCAGCCCTGTCGGTCGTCTGTATCACCTGGATGCTCTCTGCTGGCAACCCCGCTTCCTCGAGTGCCATTGTCCAGAGGTCACCGAGGTAACGGTTGGTATTGATTACCTCAGACCCTCCGCGTAGCACAACAGCATTGCCGGACTTCAGGCATAATGCGCCGGCATTGACTGTGACATGCGGCCTTGACTCGTACACCATTGCTATAACCCCGATAGGCACGCGCATCCTGCCGACTGAGATACCGTTTGGCATACGGATCATCTCGCCAATGTCACCTACGGGGTCCTCAAGCTCGGCGATAGCCTCAAGTGCCATGATTCTGGAATCTATTTTTTTCTTGCCAAAGACCAGCCTGTCCACCAGGCGCTTCTCGATACCGGAGACCCTTGCGTTCTCCAGGTCCTGTAAGTTGCGTGCCTCTATCTCGTCACGGTTCCGATCCAGGAGTTGCGCCATGGTCAGTAACGCCATGTTCTTGTTGGCGGTTGAAGCGCGGCCCAGTTCCCGAGAGGCTGCTCTCGCACTTATCGCGATCTCCATGACTTCCTGTTGCACGCTAAGACCTCAACCCCGTATAAATCACCGAAAAAAAATGGGCTCTGACCTGTAAACGGGGTCCTAACCCATTTCATATGAAACTATCAACTCTGTTTACTCTATCGCAGTCTAGCTTCATTTTCAAAACGACCATGACCATGCTTCCTTCCCCTCGCCCTACGGGCTCAGGTCAGGAAGCATGAAGGATCTCTCTTGTGAGAGATCTCAAGACGACCCGAGTCTTGGAGGGGACGAAAGTGCAGAGCTTTGTGGGCTTGACTGGATTATGGTGGTGCCTCAGTTGACACCATTGACCCGATGAACAGGGGATTGAAACATGACCACCACCACGTAGCGTACAGCAAGTCAACCCTTCCATGGGCCATGCCCTCCAACCAGCAACTATCGTGTTGGCCATTGACTTGAGGCCGCAATAAGTTATAATAATGTTATAACATAATAGGGGTTGATAAATATGGTAAAGAAGCTACAAAGAGTCGGGAACAGCAATGCTCTAATCTTGGACCTGCCGATCATGGAGATGGTTGGGCTGGAAGAAGGAAAGGAAGTCCAGGTAACTGTCAGTAACGGGTCCATTATCATCACTCCGGTTAACCCCCGCCGGGTGGACCCGGAGGAACTGGAACGCCGGTTGGACCGTGTTGTGGGTGAGCGGAGGGAGATGCTAAAGGAACTGGCCGACTCGTGAGCCTGGAGCCCGTATTCCTTTCAATCGAGAACGTCATATCGATTCACGCTCGAATGATTAGTGAGTTCGGAGGGATGCCGGGCGTCGCGGACCAGGGCCTGCTGGAGAGCGCGGTGTCGATGCCTACCGCCGGTTTCGCGGGGAAGTTTCTTCACGAAAGCCTGCCCGCCATGGCCGCGGCCTACCTCTTTCACGTGTGCAAGAATCATCCGTTCTTCGACGGTAACAAACGAGTGGCCGTCGTGGCTGCCGAGATATTCCTCAACGTCAATGGTATGCGGCTCGATGTCTCGAATGAGGAGCTAAAGCAGCTATGCCTCGGGGTTGCGGTAGGGGAGATCTCCAAGGACGAGACAATTACCTTCTTTGAGAAACACGCCAAGTAATCAGGCGAGTACGATTACCTGCCTTTCTGGAAGGAGCTAAGTACCCCATTCCATAAATACGCTTGCATTCGAACGTCGATGCATCCGCACCTGCCGCGTTCCGCTCCCTCGCTGTACTCACGGAGTACAGCTCGGTCGCGCGCCTTGCATGAGCGGCG
>Ga0180014_1000121_pt1 | contig 21681 bp, 15 predicted proteins | sample KR13_S1_MetaG_FD_116507 | JGI IMG/M metagenome (GOLD analysis project Ga0180014, IMG submission 116507) | Groundwater microbial communities from the Olkiluoto Island deep subsurface site, Finland - KR13_S1_MetaG | ecosystem: Environmental > Aquatic > Deep subsurface > Groundwater | place... | reverse complement strand
GGGGACTCATGGCTGACTCCTTTTCGAGTCCGGTTTATTCCGGAACTCGTTGGAGTCAGCTTAGCGCATGGGAAATAAAAAACCGCTCCGCGTTTCAATCCGCGAAGCGGTTCCGTTCAACACGATGGATGACTGTAAATGGGCGTGGAGACACAGTTCATTGGCCCCATGGTACGCATCCCAGGAAAACTGGCGACCCAGTTGGTCATGGAAATCCTGAGTCTGCTGGCTTACCCAGATGGCGGCATACCGCACGGTTTCGCCGTCTTTATAAGGTATGAGCGGCGCCGCCGCTTTCTGCACAGCCGCTAATGTGCCGATCACATCTTTGGGATGTGCGCCAATACCCATGCTGGCCACGCCTCCGGCTGAAAGGGCCGCCACAGCGCCTTGTTCCAGTGGTAGGGGCTCGATGTCGGGCACCCATAAGTTCCAGTGATCGCAAAGGGGCATCCATGATTCAGCGCCGCGGCGACAGCCATAAGCCCGGTGCATCTTTATCTGAAAATCAGCCTGCAGGACCTGCAGACTCAGCTCGCCGGCCATGACTACATCCCAACCGAGTTTTTTCATCGGAATACCCGTGGTCCAACGAGGGAAATTTTCGTAGCGGTGACGAGAATTGTTGAAACAGATGGTTGCCTCAGGTTTGACAGCGTGTACGGTATCAGCTATCCGTTTCCAAACATCCATCAGGCGCTCATACCGCCAATTGATCCATAGGCGAAACGCGCGGGAGGAAAAATCGGCCCTGGTCGGAAGTTCAAGCCCGGTGTCATCATGAAAACGTTCGTGGCAAAACGCGCACAGACACCCCGGATTGGTGGCGCTCACGTCTGCCAGCGACGCTCCGTCAAACCATATCCCGTCAAATCCGACGTCGCGCACAACTTCCGCTGCAAATTCAGGCAGTATTTTTCCATAAGGTGTATTGACACAACACCATCTTTTCAAATGCTCTGGCGATGTTCTTCCTGGAACAGGGATGCTCTCGTCAGCCATCGGAACCACCTGCCAATCAGGATGTTTCTCCGTAAGACCAATGCAATGGCTGAGCGAATACCAGCTTAGCACCGGCCTGCCGATTTCATGCAGGCGTCCGATCAGATAATGAAATGACTCGAAATTCGCATCCTTGTGACAATTCGGAATGACTTTGGATGGGAAAAGGGCCCGGCAGTCCGGATCAACCGCTGAATGCCAACATGCCTCGACCCCTGATCGCCGCATCGCTTCCACCAATCCGTCCACATACTCCCTAGTGGGCGGATGATAGCCGCGATTTTCCAGCCGGCTGGCACAATCCTCATATCGTTTGACAGTCGCCATGCCTTACTCCTTTTCCTCCGCCTTGCAATGCGTTGCACTTGACTTCGTTCCACTTATTAGGCCCGACCTCGTGGAAAATCTCTAAATGTTTCGTTCCGCCGATTATCCGTTTTCCCGGATGCAAAGGAATAGTCAGCGTCCGCTCGTTCGGATTGCCCCAAATATAGCTTTCATGATCGGGATGCGAGTCGTCGAAATAGTCGATGTCATAACGGGGTTTGCCGTGGATGTCGCCCTTCCGATCCGGCGGAAACCATTGTTCTGGCCCCTTGTGCATACGGATGACTATCCTGTTTGAAAAGCATTCCACTGAGGCAAAGTCACAGGGGTTCCCGCAGGTGCCAGCCGGCATTATATGGTAAACGCCGTTTTGCCTCCGGACCGAAGTCAGATGAATATGACCGCACAGGACGGCGATCATCGAGTCGGCGTGGGCTTCGACGATGTCGAGCATCTGCGTGTCCAGGACATGCCAACTGTCGAAGCCGAAGCTGTCGATCAGAACCTTCTCCTGCCGCATGGCGATGAGAGGGACATGCGTCACCACAAAGTCCGGCATCTGCCCGAAACGGTCGAATGCCCGGCAGACGAAGGCATTTCTGGCCGCCGTCACTGCATCGGGGAGGCGATGCGCCCCCGACGTGTCCACCACGATGAACGCGGCACCGCCATAGGTGAAGACATAATTGTGCCAGAGAGATCCGAAAAAACCATCGTAGGACAGGTTATTCTCGGGAATTCCTTCACCTTGGCAGTTCTCGTGATTGCCCACACAGGGTAGGAAAGGCATCTTAAGCTTATTCAGCACTGAAGATTTCAAATACGCAAATTCCTCACGGGTTGCAGATATACCAATGTTGTCCTTACCATTGATAATGTCGCCTGCGCCCACGACGAAAGCGGGTTGTTCGAAGCCGTACTTGCCCGAAGCGCATTCCACCGCCCACCCGGCTTTTTCGTTGGCAAAGGGGTAATGCGGATAGGCAGGAAGATATTGCGGGGCATCAACATGCATGTCGTTCCACAGGAAAAAGCGAAACAAAGGGGTATCGAGGGCCGTATTGAGCCCATGATCTTTCGGTTTCGGCATCGCAATTCTCCGTGTGCTTGCGATCACGACTGTCCTCCTCTTCCCAGTTACTCAGGCGACAGTTCGTAATCCGCGCCGGCCGTTGTCGAGAACACAATCTGTTCCGCCGCGCCGGTCAGTCGGACGCTCTGACGACCAGCCGCTGAAGTCACCCTGACGGCGCGACCCGGCCAGGGATTCGCCACACGGCATTCTCCGCCCAGCACGCTCAGGATTTTCACATCACGCATTTCTCCTTTTGCCGGGCGAACCGCCCAGACGCGGAATCCGCCCTGGGCCGCGAAATTTTCCATCCGAATCTCAACATCGTGCGGCGCGGCAGGAAAAATGCGGATGGATTGATATGAGAGCAACAAGTTCTCCGCTCCGATCGGCGCTCCCGGCCCGCATATTCCGAGTCTGGGCCTGATACATGAATCCAGGTAAAACCTGTGCGGCGGCCAGACGTTTATCTGTTCCAGTGTCCGCTTCGCCAGTTCAACTGTCTCCGTCGGCGAATCCAACCCAACGTCGTCGCCCCAGAAAACCGGCGACAACGGCACAGGGACGTTGTATTCGATGGGCGGCGCGCCGAGCACGTCGACCCACACGGGGCCCTTGTCCGTCATATGCGTCGGGTAGGGCGTCAATCGCACCGCGGCTTTCTTCCATTCCGCCGCTTCCTTCAAATCCTGCCCGAGGGTCTCCGCCGCTGAGAACGCCGACATGAGCAGGTAACGCGTGAGGGTGAGAGCGGACGCGCAATCGCGATTGCGCTCGAATTTGGCGGTCAAGCCCCAATGCTCCGGCGACACCGTCGGGATCATGTGCAACCATCCGTCGTCGCCTTCGCTCAGATAGGCCAAGCAGAACCGCGCGCATTCGCGCAGGACGGGATACCCAGTTTGCTCCAGGAAAACCTTGTCGCCCGTGTAGCGGAAGTACAGCCAGAGTGGTTTGCTCACGAGACCGTTCAGACCGATGTCCTGCTCCCAAGTCAGGTTGGTGTGGGCAATGCCTCGGCAGCGGAGCGGGAAGTGCACCAGGGGATACATGGCTCCGGGCAGGCCATAGACGTCGCGGGCGTTCTCCTGGGCTTGGGGCAACAGGGTACGGATGAGGTCGCAGTAGAGAAGGATCTCCTCGAATTGGCCCAGTGTCAACATCCCTTCGGCGCGGATTTCGTTGAGGTGGAAATCGTTGTGCCAGAGCCCCGCGTCCTGGAAACAGAACTTCGTGTCGCCGACGCTGCACAGGGGAATGTCCCCGTAGCAACCCAGAGGGCGGCGGAGATTCGGGAGCACTCTCGCCGGGGCTTCAATCCTTCGCGATTCGCCGACACAGGCAGTTGCCGGGTTCTTTCTTCGGCAGCGCTCCAGAGCCAGCTTCTGTTCATCCAGAAGCACTTTCACGCCCAGTTCTCGTGCCTCTTTCAATATATTGGCTGCTAGGCTTGCGGGGTTCGGGTCGTCTTGAGTGGTCACAATTGCCACATAGACGCAGAACGACGCCGGCAGGGCGCGGAAGCTGGCGATCGAGGCGGCGCCGATGGCTTCGTTGATCGGCCGGTAACGCTTGATAACCATATGATCCAACCGACCTTCCTTCTCGGCCCAGAGCGGCGTGCCGAGTCCTTTCTCCCCGGCCTTGGATTCGATAACCGGCTCCGCGCCGTCAGCGGTTGCGGCCACTACGGCGTCGAATCCGTTGGGGAACGTGCTCTCCGGCGGAAACCGCTGGACGATCCCCCAATCGTTTCCCTGTTTGTGGCAGACCGGCGCGGCCATTTGCTCGAAATCGGTATTGGACGGCCGTCCGCCCAGCGTGGGGGACATGGGTTCTCCAGGTAAGATGGTGTCTCTGTGGCGATAGACCCGAATCCAAAGATCAGCCGGTTCCAGCCCCTCGCACTGGAATTGGATCGCCACAAGAGGGCGAGTCAGCATGACCCACGTATGGGCGGTTAGCCTCTTGCCTTTGCCTTCAACGAACAGGCGGAAGCCGCCGTCGGGGAACCGTTCGACCGTGGCATTTTCGGCGAACGGAGTCCCCAGGATCACCTGCGCGCCGGGTTTGGGGCAGGGAAAGTCATACTGGCCGTAGACGTCGTAGACCGTGTCGTTGGGGTCACGAGCCACTTCGGATAAGCGGCCCGCCATTGCCAGTTCGCGGATCCTGGCCATGGTGACCAACGGCTGGCGGTCTCCGAACCAGCGCCGATCCCATATATCGGACTTGCCCACCGACAGCGTCGGCTGAGTGGGCGGACCCCAGAGGCGAACGCCCACCACATCGTTCTGCATCAGCAAGGCGTCGAACGGGTCGCGCGGAAGAACACTCTTGTTATTCATAGGCTCGCATCACATGGTCTGAGCCTCGGCAGCCATGAGGAACTTCAGGCCGGTGAACAACGCACGCGTCTATTCCAAGAACCCAATCCGTATCCAACTAGCCGGACCGGGCAATTCCATCGTGTTGACGGCGCGGACCGCCAGTTTGGTCGGGCCGGGCACGAGGTCAAGGCTGAAACCCGACTTGACGGGCGACCATCCCTGATCGTTGAAGGATGCCTCGTAGCGGGTAAAATTGGGCATATCGTGCTCAAGATGCACCTGCAACGCCTTAGGACCTTCCTGTGCCAGCGTCAGGTGAACTTGATTGTTGGTCCAGTAGAAGTCGGCCGGCCGGTTGGAGTGTTGCGAAAAATGCATCATTGGCGGAACCATATCGTCGGCCCAGTTCAAATACCCGTCCCAACCCCATATCTCCCAGCCGTGGGCAACCGGCAAGGGATAGGGACGGCTGCAATAGTCGTTGCGAGGTACAATCCGAAAATGCGCGGTTGTCAGATAGATCCATTCCGAATCCAACGGATTCTGCCATTCCCCACCATCGTGGGCCTTGATCCGTCTGCCTTCCAGCACACCCCCGAGGTCGCGATAGTAGAAAGGATCTTCCCAGGTCTCGATCCGATCCAGGCGCCTGATCAGTTCATTGTGAACGTCAAGCACGGATAGCGGCTGGCTGGTTGTGTTATCCATCCAGTAGAAGTCCCTGGTGGCATCCAATAGAATCCATTTACGATGCACGTTGGACCATGCCTCGCAGACTTCATGGCCGGATGACCCCTCGCTATTGATATTAATATGCCTTGCGGGAATGCCCATCGCGGTTAGCATCTGAGTTAATTCCACGTTCGAATACAGACACATTTCAGGGCGCTGGCGTTTTTTGTACTGGTTGACAATAATTTCGCCTTTCTCATCACGAGCAAGTTCCATCCAGGCCAGCGCGTCCCAGGAACCGATCTTCTGCCAGCGTGGCAGGGGAACGATGTATGCCCAGCGCATCAACCGCTGGATCATTTCCCAATCATCTTTGGTTCCGGCCACAACCTTGTCCAAGTCGCACGCTTTTCGCAATTCCCGAAGTCTTGGGTGATCGTAGCGCTCGAAGGGAAATTCATAGGAGGACCTCACGATCCGTGGGTTGTCCATTTCGATGACTCGCAATCTGGTCTGCGCTGGAACCGGTTCGTGAATACTCACAAGCTGGACCGACCGCAAGGCCGGGCTGACCAGCCGGTTCTTGGCGGTAAACTCGGCCTTCCACTGCAGGTAACGGCCTTGGGCCGGGATCGACCGACCGGACGCGTCGACCCGTTTCCACGATGTCCAGCTTTCGCTCTCATAGTATGGCTTGTTGCCCCAGCGAAGACTCATCAAGATATCAGTGCCCGCCGGCAGTTCGGCATCAAGCGTCAACTCAACCGAACTCACTCTAAGCGGTGACTTGATGGTTGCTTCCTGCTGACCAGCCGCATCCAACACTTCGGACATAATCCAGCCGTTTTCGCGATAGCGGCGCATGGCCAGACGAACTGCGTATTCTCCGGCAAACCCATCCGGTGCGCCCAGGCGCCGGCTATCCCAGGTCTTGCCACCATCCGCGCTTTTCTCGCTTGCGGGTGCCGGCTTCTCGCCCATTTGGGCGCCCTTTTCAAAATGGGTGTAGTCTCCAACCATGATCTGCCAGCCGGGAATTCCATCCACAGAACTGATCTCGATGATGTTCTCGCCGGTGCGCAGATGGTCGCCAGGTATGGCTACATAGTACCATCGCGACCAGCACCATTTGCCCTCCTCCGCACGCAACCAGTATTGCCTGGCATTGGGCGTGGCAATGGGAGACGGTGGGCGCCGCGTCTCGCGTCCGTTGACCGCAATACGCAAGGTGGCCTTGTGACCGCGCTGTTCCTTCGCCACAAATGCAAGATATACATCCTTGGTCTGAGGATCCGGCAGAACCAGCCTCTTTCGCAACACGATGTCTTGAGCGAGTGGTTCGAACGCCGCCCCACCGTAGACCGCACTATCGTTCTGAACGACATCGCCCCAAAAAAGCCGGATGGCGCCGTCTTTGTCCCCCATCCACACCCCGCGCATTGTCGCACCGGACGTGTAGATGGCGCGCGCCTCTTGACGCAGAGTTGCTCGCGAAAGCTTTTCCTCAGCCCCATTAGCGGCCAAAGTTAAGAACCGCGACCATATCATGCAGTTCACAAAAAAAAGAGATGAATAGGAATTTAGCCTTATGCCAAATATGTCAGTAGGTCGCATATTGATAATCTCCCAATCGGGCATTGCCCGCATTACAGAATCATACCTGCCGCCAGCGACCTTGATTTTTCGTTTTTATGGTTCAGTGCTCAAACCGGCGCCCATCATCACTTTCCCAATTGCCATGCCTTGAGCATCTTGAAATTGGCATCCTCATCCGCGATATTCTTCTTGGCCTGATCGGTATCCGCCAGGGCCTTCGCCTCCTCCAGATATTTCTCGCACCCGGCAACACATTTGTTTCGTTCCGTGTCGCGTTGATCGCGCGGTTGGTCGAGATGCTGGTAAAGGAAAAGATACCTATTGAACTCGCGGCTGTAGCGTTCGGCCTCGTTGAGGTACTTGACCATCGGTTCGGCGGCCTTGCCGAACCGGCTTTTGGCATAGTCGGCCAGGATATCGTCGGTTGACGCGGACAGGTCCCAGCATTTCTTCGCATACACATACACATTGCCCGGGACGACTTTCCGGTTTGACCAATGGACCTCGGTAATGCAGCCTTTGGCGCCCAGCTTTGAGAAGTAGGCGAGTTCGTCCGAGATCAGGTGCATCAGATAGAATCCAACGCCCTTGCTGTATCGGTCCGTATAGTACTCGTACAGTGTAACTTCGCCGCCGTTGTCCTTAGTCAGATCGATCCATTTTTGGAGTTGTTGGCTGTGTAACTGGAACGGATATCGGCCAACCCCCACCTCTCCCTTGGCATTGCCCCAGGAGACGGTGTACCAGAAGCGGGTGAAGAAGGAATAGGACAGGAACAGCCCGGGCGCGGGTTTCTCCTTCAAAGGCGGGGGCGCGTAGTTCACATACGCCAGCGCGCCGATTCGCTTGCCCGCGCGGACCTTCTGCAGATCCTCGTTCAACTGACTGATCAGCCTCATGTATTGGTCCTGGCCCTGTGGCCCCTTCTTGGGATCTTCCTCCCAGGCCGGCCTGTCCTTCGCGCACAGATCGCATTCGCACCAGCCGTAGCCATCGGTGGGATACGGGGCATAGATATCCACTTCCGGGTGTTCCTTGACAAAAGCCGTGAAATTATCGCGGAGAGTCTTGACCGCGTCGCGGTTGGAGAAGCAGAACTGGCCGTTGAGCCGATGTCCCGGAATGCGCTTGCCGTCGATCAAGGGGAACCATTCAGGGTGGTCCTTGAAATACTTGTCCGGCGAGAGGAAATAGCGGAACGAATGATGGCCCACGACCAGGATGGCACCGCGCGCGATCATGCCGTTTTTCACGACATCGACATTCCACGCCTCAGCCTCCATGTACATGGGGACCTGCATCAGAAAGGTGTTGATCTTGTTCTTGGTCGCCCAGTCCACTATGTTAATGGGAGTGTTGCCATACCACGCATTGGCGCGCATGCCCCGATACTTCAAACTTGCCTTCTGCCGATCGTCAATGGCGGCCAGGCTGATGCTCTTGGATACCGGCACGTTTTCCTCAATCTGATTCATCCACTTCCCTTCCGCGGTCTTCCATATCTCCCCGTAGGTCAGCCACCGGCAACCCAAGTGTTTCTCCAGAAACGTGTAGACGGCGTAGATTACCGCCCGCTTGTTGGAGCCGACCAGGTACAGGTCCGCCCCGTCGGTCTTGATGACGAAAGCGTCGTATTCGGTCTCGTCTTTCGTGAAACTGATGCCGCCGGGGCCTTTGCCGTCCTTTGCCTGGGCGACCACGATCTTCCGGCCTGCGGCGTTGGACGTGATCGACAGGTCCGCGCCCGAGATCTGCTTGAGGTACTTTGCCAACTCCTTGCCGGCCAGCATTTCCTGCGTGGTGGGGGCGTCAGGGATCACGATCGCGTACTGGCTCTTGCCGTCCTGGACCAGCGAGAGCCCCTTTACCTTCCCCGCAATAGCCCCGTCCAATCCGATTCCCGCCGTCCAGACCAGCGCCACCGCCAAGGATAGCCGCCACGCGCTCTTCATGTCTATCTCCTCGTGTTCCCGCAGGAGGCATCCCGTTTCGGGATGCCTCCTTGCGAGTAGTTACGATCAGCGAACAAGGTCGCGGTTGAAATAGTCGGTCACGTTCTTCGGCAGAGCCGAAATGGTAACCGGAACAGACCCGTGGCGCAGGGAATGCGCCGCTGAACAGCCGGCGGCCACGCTGTAACGAGCCGCAATCGCCGAGGTCTTGATCTTGGTTTCGCCGCGTATGTATTGCACGAATTCATTGACAATGCGCGGGTCTGCTCCGCCATGACCGCCGGAATCACGGGGGATAAAGAACTGCTTGTCGCCATAAGGCTGGTAATAATTTTTCTTATTCCATAACCGGACAACACAGTCGCCGGGGGAATCGCCGAAGTTTTCAATCCGGCCCTCGGTGCCGATAATCGTGTAATTGCGCCAGCCGTCGGGTGTATAATGACACTGCTGATACGAGGCGAAAACGCCGTTGTTGAGCGTCATCAGCATCATGGAAATATCCTCCACGTCAATAATCGGGTTCAGGCCTTTTTGCTTGAGTGGCGGCCAATTATCCAAGTGCCAACTGGCGTCGCCCCGTTCCGACTTCGGATGCCGATCTTTGATTTGGTCGTAGACCGTCAGGCCGCCCATCGCGCTGATCAATTGGCTGTATCCTCCGCAGAGCCAGTGTAAAATATCAATATCGTGCGCGCCTTTCTGGAGAAGCAGGCTGGTGGCTTTTGACTGCTCGGCATGCCAATCTTTAAAATAGGCGTCGCCGCCGTAACATACAAAATGACGGCACCAGCCGGCTTTGACCTCGCCAATCGCGCCTTTGTCAATCAGTTCCTTCATCTTATTGGTGAATGCCATGTGGCGCATATTATGGCCGATATAAAGTTTGACCTTGTTTTTCAATGCGGACTTGAGCATCCGATCGCAGCCTGCAATCGTTATCGCCATCGGCTTCTCAACATACACCGATTTGCCCGTCTCCAAAGCCGCGACGGTCTGTTCTTCGTGCAGAAAATCGGGCGAGGTGACGAACACGGCGTCAATATCGTCTCTTTCAATCAGTTTGCGATAGTTATCCGTAAGGAAAACGTCCGGCCCATACTTTTCCTTAAAGTTCTGCAAAGCTTTGGGGTTGACGTCACAGGCTGCCGTTAATTGCACACCCTGGTGGGGTTGGTGAGCATAACCGGCTAAACCGCCTCTGCCACCGGATCCAATCACTCCGATTCTTAATTTTTTATGGGCCATGATAAATATCCTTCTGTTTGTTGGTTGCCGCAGCCATATTCCTTTTTTTCTTCTTCCGAACGCAGGAACTCAGGAGCCTGGTTTGACAGAGTCCGCTGGAGGGACGGGTTCGGTCGCGATACCGAGGGCCTTGAGAATGCCCGGAGTGACGATGCGCCGGCATCCCTCTTCATTGATGTGGATGCTATCCGGAACATATTGGGCAAAGGTCTTTTTGTCCGCATCCCGAAGGGCTATCCATTGCGGGTAGAGGTCCACGATTGCCAGTTTTCGCTTCTTGGCGACCTCGCGGTACATTTCATAGTATACCGAGATATTCTCGCGGTGTGAAAAATGCCCCTTTGGGTAGGCGTCGGCTGGCGTCGTTGTCATCAGGATGATTTCACAGTCCGGATTTCCGCTCAGGATGCGGGTGACCATCGATTCGAGGTTGGTCCTGGACTGCTGGACCGTGCAGTTGAACCGGGCCACGGAATCGTTCACGGCAAACTCAATTATGACCGCATCCGGCTTTTCCTTGATCACACGCCCATCCAGATTGTCAACTCCCCACTGCGACCAACATCCCGCACTACCGCTATTGATGATTGCAGTCAGCCCGGGATAACGGTGATCCAAAATGACCTGCAACTGTTTGACCCAAGCGCCATCAGCAGTGAGACTGGTCCCGTAGACCACGATGGTCTGGTGTTTTCCGGATTGCAGATGGGCCGCCACCCTGTTTGCGGACTGTGCCGTGCCCAGACCGGGTGTCAGGCAGACCGCCGCAGATAACAGGACGAATATCCTTCTCATAAGTGTCGCGAGCATACAACGGTGACCGATGCGGCACAAGCGCAAATCGAGCGGGATAATGGAAATTCCACGGATGTGTCATGCTCGACTCGGTGCAGTCTCGACTTCTACGACATAGGCAAGACCTGTACATTCGGGTGCGCGGAGAAAACCGGCGAATCATGTGTAACCCGAAATTGAACTTTAAAAAACAGACTTTCAATTCAGGACAGCACTTTTCTTGCCGCCTTGCGCCCTGTGGCGCCATAACCTGTCATGAATTTGGCTACAAACATAACCGTGTTACCCTTCCGGCCAATGCGACCACCTTACACCTTATTTGGCGGTTGATCCAATTGCCCATACTTGACGCCGCAATCATAGAAGAATTCGATACTGGAAAGAGGGGTCGCCACGGGAACATATCCGGTAAGGGTGATGGTTGCCCTTTCCTTTATTTCCGCCCGTAGAATTGCGCTTACCTCCTGCTCAATCTTTTCGCGCGAACCCAGCAATGTTGCATGGCCCACTTCTGTTTCGATGACCACCGGTTCCCCAATGTCCTGTATCATCCGCATAAGATCCACCACTTTGGGACCAGGCCCATTGAACGTGTTGATGCCGAGATTGGCATGCAGGGTTTGAAACAGATGTTGGGCCCGCCCACAAAGATGGATGCTGCGTGCCCCGGTTGTCATTTGCTGGTAGAACTTTCGATGGCACGGGAGAACAAACGACTCATAGTGTTCTCGTGAGATCATGGCGATGCTGTCATCTGCCATGCCCCATCCCCCGCTGTTCGGGAATTCCCGTCCGGTCCCCAGCAGCCGGTGCCAAGCCACTATTCTGGCCGTCAGGATATCCGTCACGCATTCAAGCAACTCGCGCGCGAAGGGAGGATCATCCATAAAGTCAAGGCAGATTTGCTCCAGTCCCCTGATTTCGGCGGTCTTGGTAAACACGCCATGGGTCGCAATCACGGGAACCCCAACCTCAACCGGTCTCCCCTGAAACTCCATACCGCGGGTGATCTCCTTCATCTGTGTATATTGTCGGTAGAGCGTAGATTCCTGAATGCGTTCGGTTACGTCTATTCCCCTGAGCATGGCGAGCAACTTGGGCTTCGGCAAATCGAGCGGATGAGACCACGAATAGTCATTCTCTTGGGTCACAACTTCCGCGCCAAGAAACTCGTTTTCAGCCATCCAATTCGGCGGACAAACCTGCCAGGTCACGGGCGGCTCCATGAGTTTGTCGTGAACGATGTTCCGGATTATCCAGTCCTGGCTTTGCAGTTGGATTTCGATCTGGGATTGCACATCGCTGTAGTACCGGGCAAAAGAGCAATCCCATCTGGGCAAGATAAACTGTTCGTCAAATGCAAGCACGACGGGTACTCGCTCATTCCGCCCCAGCCGGTAATCATTCCACAATCGCGCCACCTGCTTGTTGTGTTGGCCAATATCTTTCATAATCATGTTGTCCGATCCCTGAGACCAAACGCCGCGTGGCAACCAAGGCCATCGCTTCGTGGTGGAAAACGGCGCGGCTATTTGTAAAGTTATTTACGGGACACCACCCTAGAATTGAATCATTGCCCCCAACTCCGGCAGACGTGCCGCTTCAAGTTTCACGGATTTAGTGAGCGTCCCAGGCATGAAATAGACCTGCCCCTTGGACAGCAAGGCGCCATCCAGAAACACACGCACCGTCTTGGCATGACCGAAGGGCGGCACACAACCCACTTCACAGCCCGCGAATTCCAGCACCTTTTCCGGCTTCGCGAAGACCACCCGCTTCGTCCCCGCCTTGGCCGTCAGCCGCTTGGAGTCGAAGCGCTGGTCGCCCGGCAAAACCACCAGGATAATTTCACCCTCCGTGGTTTCCAGCATGAGATTCTTCACGGTATCAGCCAGTGGCACCTTGAGCGCCTCCGCCATCGCCGCATTGTTCGTGACTGCCGGATGCGCGATCACCTCATGCGGCACCTGGCGTTCCTTCAATAAGTTCATGATAGTCTCTTCCACGCTGCTCATAAGTTCCTCCATTTCTGTTTTATCCACACAGGGCGTACAGTAGATATTACCATGCGGGTATGCAATCACATAAACTAATCTGATTAATCCAGTGACGTGCCCCTGACACTTCTTGACATATGAAAGGGAAAGGTAGAGTCGGTTTCATGCCGACTATTCGCAGACATTAAGCCTGCGCTACCCATATAACAGCGCGACTATTTGTAAAGTTATTTATGGGACACTAATTCCGAGAAAGGTCCTGCCATGGAACTCGTTTATCTTAGCCGCAAAGACGTTGAAAGGCTGCGCCTGATCATGGCGATCTTGCGCGCATCCCATCCGGGTCGTGGAACAGGATCAGGACAATCCATACCAGTAGGCCAGAGCATCCTGCGGCGCATTGAATCCTTCGGGCGGACTAAGGGCCTGGTCTATTGAAGGAAACAGGACACCTTGCTTCGCCCATGGATGGAGACGGTCCAAATACAGCTTTCCCGTTTCTCCCGGTAACCGTGGCCAAGCACCGCAATACACCTTGCGGGATGACAGACAGCGCCGCATATCTTCCTCAAACCGGTGGTCGTGTTCACGCCCCGGAACGTGCCCGAAATTAATGCCCCGGACTTCAGGAATGGCGCAGAGAGAATCCGTCAGGTGATCGTTGCGGCCGCAATAATGAAGCCAGGCGCCGCCGAATGCCTGGGCCAGCCGGCGCGTGTAAGGCATGGCAAACTCATCGATAACCGCAGGTCCCACGATGGACGTGGTGTCCTCGCAGATGCGGATTCCCATGTTCTCCGCATATAACCAGTTGCTGTGATGAAGGCTATGGACCGGTTCACCAATGACTTCTTTCATCCAGCGGTGAGTTCGAAGACCCAGTTCAAGGGACAAGGTCATCAGGTGATGGACAAAAGGCGGATCATCGTGGACGGCGTAAAACAAGTCATCGCCGTACAGCAGGTGCGCCAGGTCAAACGGCCCCTGGGTGTCCATGCAATAGATGGCCAGCCGATCCCCCATGATTTCCTTGAATCGCCGCATATACTCCAGTCCCCGGGAAAAACTGCCCCGGATTTGAATATCATCCGGCGTTAAGCGGGCAATTTCATCCCCGGTTAGATGCCGTTTAAGCCACGGCATTTTATCTTCAAACACTTCCTGCTCCAATCCCAGGCAGGCCAGGCAGACCCCGGCGCCGAAATTAACCCTGATTGAAGGCACGGCGTCACTGCCGGCGTTGAGCGCGGCAATGGCAGCGCGAACCTGCGAGCAGAGCATACGATCGGCATTCTCAAAGGCTTCCTTAAAATTCGACTCTGGAATAACCTCTTGCTCCGCAGTTAATGCTCCCGAAATCATCGCCGGCCAGGCATCCGGCTTGTTCCCGCGCCAGATCGCCACCTGACGTTGACGCGCCAGTGCAATCCGCGCCGGCTCCGGGTGATAGAGTTCACGCAACCTATAGACATCAAATCCTGACAATCCCATGACACCCCCCATTTTTTGTAAATCTGCTTCAGGAACCGTGATAATCACGGATGGAATCGGAACAGTCGAAGATGTGTGCCAGGAGCGCAACGCGAATCCACATGCCGTTACGAACCTGCCGCCAATAGACGGCCCGGGGATCATGATCCACCTCTACGGCAATCTCCTTGCGCCGGGGCAACGGATGCATGATCACGGCATGGGGCTGGAGAAGTTTGAGATGCTCCGCCGCAAATGAGTATTTGGAGATATCAACCTTGCCGCTGTCCCCCGTCTTGTCATCCCATTCGTCCTGGATGCGTGTCATGTAGATCGCGTCGGCTTCAGGGATAACCTTCTCGAAATCGCTCGCCAATTCATACTCGCTGCCCGACGCCTTCAGGTGATCGAGAATATCCTTGCCGATCTGCAGAGCCGGCGGAGCGATAAACACCTGCTTGACTCGCTCATAGTTGGTCAACAGATAGGCCAGCGAACGCACGGTCCGTCCGCGGGCCAGGTCGCCGACAAACACCACGGTCTTGCGGTCAATCCCGCCCCGCTTCTCGAAGCTCCGCTGAAGTGTGTAGATATCCAGCAGGGCCTGCGTCGGGTGCTGATCCTTGCCGGAGCCGGCGTTCACGATCGGCACGGGCCGTTCCGTGTGGGAAAGCATCCAGGCCATTTTCTCCGCCAGTCCGCCAATGGCGCTCCGCATGATGATGACATCCGAAAACGAACTGAACGTGCGGATGGAATCCTCCTGGGTTTCCCCCTTCATTTCGCTGGAGGTGGACGTATCGCGAACCTCCACCGTCCGCATGCCGAGAATCTGGCAGGCGGAATGAAACGACAGGAAGGTCCGCGTGCTCGGCTGGGTAAAGTACAGCATGGCCGTCTTATGCGACAAGAGGTTGCCCAGGAAATCCATTCCTTGCTTGCTTTTCGCAACCTGGCGGATGCGCGTGGCCATATCGCCCAGTTCCTGCAGAAGCGGTCGGTCGAACTGCTGGGCCACGAGGATGTGCAAGGGGCGATCGCTCCGGTTGAAGCATCGGGCTTTGTCATCCAGGGTGAGCTGTTGAAGTTCGTCCCAGGTTATCTCCGGCAACGGCTTGATCTTCGCTTTCAATGTCAGACCCTCCCCTATACTTCTATATTATCAATCTTGTTCAGGTCAAGGTGGCCACTATCACGGCTTTGATCGTATGCAGGCGGTTTTCAGCCTGATCAAATACCTTCGAAAATGGCGCTTCGAACACGTCGTCGGTCACCTCCAGGGCGCCGCACTGATGCGTGAGTTCGGTTTCATTGTTATGAAACGCCGGCAGGCAGTGCAGGAAAATCACGGTGTCATTCTCCAGGTGGCCGGTCTGCCGCATGAGGGACATGTTAACTTGGTAGGGTTTCAAGAGCCGTACACGCCGGGCAAACTGATCTTCCTCACCCATGGAGACCCAAACATCGGTGTAAATCACGTGAGCATTCTTGACCGCGTCCGCCTGGTCCGGACACACAGTGATGGTGCCGCCGTTCCGCTGGGCGATCTCGGCCGCCTGATCCAGAAAATCCTTTGGAGGCATTAACTCCGGAGGCGTACAATCGACAAAATGCATCCCGCTTTTGGCACACCCCATCATGAGCGAAAGACAAACATTGTTCCGACCGTCGCCCAGATAGACCACTTTCAATCCCTGAAGATAATGAAAATATTCCCGGATCGTCATCAGGTCTGCCAGAGCCTGGGTGGGATGCTCGTCATCGGTCAGACCATTCCATACCGGCACGCCGGAATACCGGGCCAAGATCTCGGCGGTCTCCTGCCTGAAACCCCGGAATTGGATGGCATCAAACATGCGACCGAGCACCCGGGCCGTATCCTTGATGGATTCCTTCTTGCCCAGGTGAATGTCATGCATGCCCATGTATTCCACGCTGGCGCCTTCATCCACCGCCGCCACCGTGAACGCCGCCCGCGTCCGGGTGGACGCTTTCTCGAAAAGTAGGGCAATATTTTTCTTCCTCAGGCGATCCCGCGGTAGTCCCATCTTCTTTTCCTTTTTCAGGGTATCCGCAAGGTCCAGCAGGTACATCATCTCGCCGTCAGTCAGGTCCGACAACTTCAGGAGACTCCGCCCGGTCAATTGAATCTTCTCTTTCATAATCGCCTTTCGAAGGTACGACGCATATAGTACACGGAAAAGACGGACTGGCAAGCTGGGATTGGCGGCGGAGTAATGCCTCAGTCAGTCATGGGGCAGATAATTTTATTGTAGTGCCGCACGGTGTGCGGCGATCCCGGAAATCCACAGAATGTCGCGCCACACCCGGGCTTCGCCGAAGCAAGCCGTGGCGCGCTACAGTCCCGGCCAGGTATTTTCTCTCCCCTTGACCGGGGGGTTACACAGGAAATATATTAGCACGTGTCGGTCCATGCGTTGCGGCTAAATTTTAATCTCGAACAGTTGTTTTGAGGCATAGCGCCACCATGATCCTCAAGGACATCGGCCAGCGGTTCAACGTCAGCAAACCCCAGAAGTCTGCCGGCGAATGATACTACTGGAGCTCGATTCGAGGCCCGGTGGATTTGACCACAGAAGCCACCACGCGGGTTCTCACCGAATGCAAACAGTCATTCTCATCTAAAATACCCCCAGCGCCGGCAGGGCCAGGTCACGGTCTTCCGTTTCCATCCCCCACCCGTCCGAATGATTAATTGCTGCAGGTCAAGATGTGGCTCCTGGCGGTCGGGGCAAATGCGGGTCCATGAAAACGTAATGCTTCGCCAGCACCCAGCCAGTCACAGTGATTGCGCAGGTCTTATACTCAGCCTCTGATCTGTTCGAACGTCGCGGATGGAATGCCAAACAGATCCTTGATTATTTCGTCGGTATATTTCGAGACGATGTCGCGGCCGATCTCATCCCATCCGGCAAACAACTTTTCACCCGTGATATGATTTGCCACCAGGTCGTCCATGACGGCCGGCCGTTCGGACACCGGCAGGGTCACAATCCATAGCGTGCCGGGCATAGCGCAATTAGTGCCTGTTTTGGAATTATACTTGGAAAGATGCTCATCGAGGTCTATCGGAGCGGCTTGATATGCAAAGACACCTTCCTGTATCGCAAATCGAATATCGCCGAAGTGAGCTGGCCGGAAAAATGCCCATATACCTGCCCATTTGACTGCGTCCAGATTGAGGTCCAAAATCGTTTTAATGTTATACCTTCCCTCATTATTTACCGTATCCAACGCCAGTTTGTTTACTTTCCCGATGTCGGCGATATAGATCGTGACATTTTCAGACTTATCGGCGGGCGCGTTTGCAAATGCGAAATATAGAGCATATTTCACGTTGAGCGTCCAATCGAGCAGAGGAGATATTCTGGTATAATGCTGAAGGACAGTCATTAAGTAACCGTCATCCGGCTGAAGATTCTGCCAGTTGGGATTGAGATGTTTCTTCGCCAGGTCCTGGGTGCGAGACATAAAACGGTCTAACTTCATAGAGGTTCCGCAATTGTCAGCCATTTTCAACTTAGTCCATAGGCGAAACAGGCTTGACTCAAGGGGCCATGCCTCCGAAGCTTGCCCTCTGAATGCAAGCCCTATGTTGGTATCCAAGGCGTAATTCTTATTGATGAAGCGATCCTGAAACTCTTTGAAGGTGGAACAATGTTCCTTGACGACAGGACTTGTTTTGTTGGCGCTTAGTCTCCGCAGAAAATTACTGTCATGGTTCTCTGTTTCTTGCAGAATGCGATTCGCCTCCGTGTAGCCAAAATATGAGAATATTCCGAGAAATGATTTCTCCGTCATTTGATTAAGCCCTTCCCCACGTCCGCATTTGACGGCACGCATCATGTGAAACTCAAGCAATATTCTCCCAACGCAAATAAGATACCATCGAAACGCGTGACTTTGCGAGTCTCTTTGTGCGTTTTTTTCCATCCAAGTGGTTAAGCCACTTGACCGCGGAATTCTTCATCTCGATTGCTGGTTCCCGAATACCCGCAAGAAAATCAGCGCGGTCATTGAGCCGAATCATATTCAGGCCTAAGTCCATGGATGGGAATTTCAATCTTGCGGTTCTACCGAACCGCCACTACCCCCGTATCCGTTGTAGAGTTCAATAGAACGGCAAAGTTGCCGAACCAAATTTATCGCGGACGTCCTATTTTCCACCCACCTCGATGATATATCGCCAGACGATATATCATCCAAATCCGAGTGTTTTTTTCAAGCGGAATTGGCACGTGGCTGTCCACCCCGGGAGAAGCAGGATGAAGACTTGTTGCCCAGTATATCGCGTGCTATTCTCCAAATCATGAAACCGCACGGCAATACACCGGCAGCCGCGGTGTGGAAGGGGGAATCACGCACCTTCCCCACCGCACTCGCGTTCGCAACGGCCTGCGTTCAGGCGGCGTCGGCTGGCGCGTTCGTGCTCTGCGCCACTGCCCGCCTTGCGCGTCGGTTTCTGCATTACTACCGCTTGGCCCAACAAGTAGCCGGGACCGCCGGATGGGAAACGCCCCAAATCCGCTCATTCCGGGGATGGGTCAACGAAACCTGCGACAGCATCTGGTCTTCATGCCGCCCGCTTACTCCCGCTCTTTCCTTGCGACTCTGGCACCAGGCCATAGCGTCAGTTTCCCCGCCGGACGGCCTGATCATCCAGCCTGCCCTTTACCGACAACTGCAATTGGCCATGGATGCCCTGTTCGATAATGGCATCGAAGCAGACGGGGACGGGAGTGACCACCCGCTCGCCGGTTTCCGTCGGGCAGCGACCCGCCGCTTCCTGGAACTGGCCAAACAGGAAGACGTGATGCCGTGGAGCGAAATGCTCTCCACGGTCCGCCGGGCCGTCGCCGAAGATCGTGTCCCCCTGCCTCCGCAGATTATTCTCGCCGGATTTGACAACCTGTCCCCTCTGGAAAACATCCTTGTCACCGCTCTGGCCGCGCAACGACAAACGGTCATCTGGCACCCGGCAGCCGAACCGGATGACTCCGTCTGCGTCCGCGTATTCGCCGCGCCGGAACAGGAATGCCGGGCCGTCTGTGCCGACGTGCTCCGGAACTGGAACGATGGCCGGAAAAATCTTGGCGTGGTTTTTGCCGACCGCTCGTATTTGCCCATCCTTAAACGCTGTTTCGACGACCTTGCGGGCCTGGAGCGTCCTGATTTCGAAAAGTCAATCCGTTACAACCTGACGGTAGGCACACCGCTGGCGGATCACCCGCTCTTCCAAACCGCAGTACTCCCGCTCCGCGCGCTCGACGAGCCGGAGCCCGCGCCGCTGCTCACCTCTCTTTTGGTCTCACCCTACGTCGGCGTACCCGGGATGAATCCCCAGCCACTCCGTGACGCGCTCTGGGAACCGGACCACTCCCTTCAGTTAGAGGAAGCGCTCCGCGCACTTGAAGAACACGGATTCCCCGTCATGCCGCTCAGTAAAATGGCGAAGCATCCGGTGGCGCCCCTGGCGGACTGGCTCGCAAGGTTAAACGACGGTCTTGCCGCGCTCGGCTTCTGCCGGTTCGAAGGTCAGTACCGCGCAACCGACGCGCTGGCCCAACAGCATCTGAACGAGATCATAACCGCCCTTACCCGGGAAACCGGCGACATCGAAATGGATGGAACGGGAGTGCTTGCGTGGCTTTCAGCAGCTGCCGACAGCGTAATCGTCGCGGAAAAGACACCGGAAACCGCCGGTATTCAGATATTGAACCTCACCGAGTCGCGGGGCCTGGCATTCGACTGCCTGTGGGTGGTCGGCGCGCACGGAGCGGCCTTACCACCACCCATGCGGGAATGGCCGTTCCTCGATCCCGATGAACAGCGCCGGATGGACGGCGGCACGCTCGATCAGCAATGGGATGAGGGCCGGCGCCGGCTCGCCTCGCTTTGGGCCTCGGCGCCGAACGTTTATTTCAGCCGCGCTACCGCCGACGGCGACGCATCGCCTTATCCACCATGCCCCCTTCTCGCTGACGAAACCGGCGCCGATGGCCAGCCCGCAGAATTGACTCTCAACGTCTGGAAAAACCCATCCGCCGAATGGCTGCGGGCACGGTGGCTGCGAGATGGGCATCGCGCCCTCGTGGCGCACCACAACGAGGATCACCTCGCTGCGGCGAAGGCAGACATAGCCGGCGTAACCTTTGCATCCGGCGACAGACATTCGGACTACCCGCCTGAACCTGCCGTCCGCCCCCTGTCCGGCGCTTGGAACGTAACGGCCCTTGAAGATTTGGCGGCCTGCCCGTTCCAGTTCTTCTGCGGCCGAATACTCAAACTGGAGCCCCTGTCCCTGGCAGATGCCGGCATCGATCCGCGTGTGCGAGGCAAGGTTCTCCACGGCATCCTGACGACATTTGTGGACGGCTTGGCTGAACATGTTCCAAGCTGGCCCGACGACAACCAAAGCGCCCAGCAATGGCTCACGCGGACAGTGGATCAGACGCTTGCCCGATGTCCACGCAACGTCTTCTGGCGCGTCGAGCGCTTGCGGCTCATGGGTGATGCGAACACACCGGGCATCCTGCCGGCCTGGTTGGAACAGGAACGCCAGCGGGCGCACCTGGGATGGAGATTCGCCGGGACCGAATTGGCATTCGAGGGACTGCCGGTCGCCGGGATCACGCTCCGCGGACGGATCGATCGGATCGATCGGCATCCCCAGGAGGGCTTTGCTGTCTGGGACTACAAATCCGGCGCCGTGCCGTCGGTCTCATCCGTGATTTCCCAGGTTACCGAACTCCAACTACCCGCCTACCTGCTCGCGCTCCAGAAAGGCCTGCTTTCGGGATTGAATATATCCGGCGTGCCGCTTCAGGCCGGGTACATTGGACTAAAAAAAGCGTCGGAGATTAAGATCACCCCTTTGAGCGTCCGGCGCCAACCAGTCAACTGGACCGAATGCCTGCCGGAATGGGAAACAAACCTGGATCAACGACTGGACGCGCCGCGCCGGGGCCGGTTCGAGGCCGACCCCCGCCCGGCAATCGACGCACCGTTCCATAAACGAGCCGGAGCCTGCCAGTTCTGCGAGTTTTTCAGCCTGTGCGGCTATTTCGATCGTCGTCCGGAACCACCGGACGACGATAATGGGGATGGAGAGGAATATGTATCATGACTCGAATATTCATTAAGCGGCTTCGTTGTAAGCGAAATTCTAAGTTCCTATTTTTAAATAATATTTAAATGTT
>Ga0180014_1000120_pt1 | contig 21704 bp, 17 predicted proteins | sample KR13_S1_MetaG_FD_116507 | JGI IMG/M metagenome (GOLD analysis project Ga0180014, IMG submission 116507) | Groundwater microbial communities from the Olkiluoto Island deep subsurface site, Finland - KR13_S1_MetaG | ecosystem: Environmental > Aquatic > Deep subsurface > Groundwater | place... | reverse complement strand
GGTCGCCATCGCCCGCGCGATTTTGCATAACCCGCGGATACTGATCCTGGACGAAGCCACGGCCTCGGTTGACTCCGACACGGAAAAACAGATCCAGGAAGCCATTGCGCGGATGATCCGGGGACGCACCACGTTTGCCATTGCCCACCGGCTGAGTACCCTGAGACATGCGAACCGGCTGGTGCTGCTCAAGGAGGGCGAGGTGGCCGAAATGGGTACGCATGCGGAATTGCTGGAGAAGAAAGGCGAATTTTATCGCCTGGTGGAGATGCAGAAGGAACTGTCGTCGGTGATCGGGTTGGGAATTTAGGGTGGCATTTTACACTGATGTTGATTTGTCATTTGTCGGCTTTTTTGCCGTGGACGGATCCGCTTCCGGCGAAATGCCGACTATGCGCAGGCATAAAGTCTGCGCTGCCCATAAAAACAGCGCGGCTATTTGTAAATACCCTTGGATGGTGAATGGATATGCAAGTTCCTGACACAGAATTGAAACGGACCCTGGGATTGGCCGAGGCCGGCCAACTTCGATTCCTGGATCCGAAACAACTTCGGTTTTTCCAAGCAGGAGCCACGCTGCGCCTGACCGTCGAGGACGATATCTGCTGGCTTAAAATTTCCGTTTTTCGGGTATTTCCACTTTCCCTGCCGGCGCGTTTTTTCAGCGTTCGGGATGGAGCGGGCGAAGAAATCGGCATGCTCATCGATGTGAACGAACTCGACGGCGAAAGCCGGCAATTAGTGGTGGCCGAGCTGGAGCGCCGCTACATGGTGTCCATCATTCGCCGCGTCTTGTCTGTGATGGAGCGGTTCGGGACGGTGGACTGGGAAGTGGAGACCCACCGCGGCGATTGCCGGTTTACGACTCGTGACTTGCGCGAGAATGTCCTGCGTCCATGCCTCGGTCACTATCTGCTCACCGATGTTGAGAACAACCGGTATGAGATTCAGGATCTGTATGCCCTTGATGATCGGAGCAAGGACCTGCTGATGCGGCATTTGTGATGCAGTATTCCAAAACTGGATGAATAGCTACGACAAAAAGCTAACCCGGCTGGCTCTTGTGAGCCAGCCGGGTTAGCTATGTATCGAAATGGAATAGAACCCGCTTACTTGGCAGGCTGGTCAGCCTTCTTCTCCACGGCCTTGGGTACGGTCGTCACCGGAACGGCGATAATGGCAACCATTTCCTCCACGGTCACGAAACCGTCGTGGTTGGTGTCAAGCCCCTTGAACTGCTTGTCGTTAGCGGCCTTCATATCAGACGGGGTCACTTTACCGCAGCCATCGGCATCCATGGCCGTAAAAACGCTCTTTTGATATGCCACGACCTCAACCGAAGTCACTTCGTTGTCACCGTTGGCATCCATTTTGTCGGAAGCCTCCTGTTTATCGGCGTAAGCGGCACACTCTTTGCATACGAAGAAAAGAAGGTATTCTTCCAGCGTGATCGTGCCGTTCTTGTTGATGTCGATATTCACGAACCGCTGGCCCTGGAATTCATCGGCCGTCAATTTACCGTCGCCGTTGGCGTCCAGTTCCTTGAACCATTCCTGAATGCGGGCCTGGCGCTCGGCAGCCGTCGCCTTGCCGTCGTTGTTGGCGTCCATTTTACGGATGACCGGTTGCAGGGTTTTCGCTGCTTTCGCCGGCGCCAATTGGGTGTCCGCCGGCTTATCCTGCGCCACTGCCGTTGACGTCATGGCCGCTGCGACCATTCCTGCCGCTACCCACTGGAACATCTGCCTCATGATTGAACCTCCCTGACTGCGGATTACGACGGCATGGGTATTTGATGTTACGCAAGCTGATTGGCTCGTATCCGATACCGGATAAAACATGCCGGCCAAATTTATTTATGTTTACCACGGCCTAGGGGGGCGCGTCAAGCTGTCATTTGCTCACCGGGAAATGCCCTTGCGTAGAATGATCCATTGGGGTATGTTGTCTGCCGTCATGTGTCATTAGGGCTTTGCAATCTCAACGATGTGATGAAGGGAAATATATGTTCTTCGACAGGGGACTCAAAGATAACATCACGCTCAGGCGCGAAGACGGTGGGCGCCGATCCTGGCTGCTGATATTGCTGGCACTGGTGATTGTGGTGCTGGCAGTTGGGGTTGGAGGATACGCCTGGAAACGTTATCAGTCGGTTCAAGGCGCGAAACAAGTTCAGGTTGCCGAGCCGGCTCAATTGGGGCCGGAACAGCAAGCATTGACTCAAATCCGATCGTTGGTGGCCGCCAAGTCGCTGGTGAGGGCGAGGGAGTTGTGTTACCGGTCGTTGGATCAGTGCAAGGATCCGGGCGTGGTAACCGACGTGGAGCGCTTGCTTGGCCAGATCAACATTAACCTGCTGTTGACGCCGGCGCTCATGCCGGAGAAAGTGGAATATGTCGTTCAGGGAGGCGATTCGCTGGAGCGCATTGCGAAAAAGTTCGGGACGACAGTGGAGTTGATCCGGACCGGCAATGATCTCAAAGGCAGAATGATCCATCCCGGCGATCGGCTGACCATTTTCAAGGCGGTCCTAACCCTTGCCGTGAGCAAGAGCCGGAATGACATGCTTCTGAAAGCCAACGACCGTTTTTTCAAGCGCTACCAGGTGGGCACCGGCCAGTATGGAAAGACGCCGGCAGGCACATTTGTTATCTCGGAAAAAATTGTAGAACCGCCTTGGTGGCGGCCTGACGGCAAAATGATTCCCTTCGGGGACAAGGACAACGTCCTGGGGACCCGCTGGATGTCGATTACGCCGGTCAAGGGGACGCCCAGCGTCAGCGGCTACGGTATCCACGGCACATGGGAGCCGGACACAGTCGGAAAACAGGCCAGCGCCGGCTGTATTCGCCTGGTCAATAGCGATGTGGAAGAACTATTCATGCTGATACCCCTGGGCGCGCGGGTTGTGATTACGGAATAACGTTGCAGACCGTGGTCCCTGATTTCCATCGGGGCCCACGGTCTGCAAGGGTTGAGGCAATTCATGGCGCATCATTCGCTCTCATTTGAAAAACCGATCCTGGAACTGGAAACCAAGCTGAAGGAGCTTCGGGCCTTCAGTGAAGCCCAGGATATCGATGTGTCCCGCGAGCTTTCCGATTTGGAACGGAAAATTGTCGAGACCAAGCGTCAGGTTTTCAAGAATCTGACTGCGTGGGATGAAGTCCAGCTGGCCAGGCATCCCCAGCGTCCCTATACGCTGGATTACATTGGGGAGATATGCCGGGATTTTGTCGAACTCCACGGTGATCGGCATTATGGCGATGACCGTGCGATTGTGGGCGGATTTGCCATGCTGGATACGGAAGCCGTCATGATCATCGGCACCCAGAAGGGACGCGACGTCAAGAGCAATGTGGAGCGGAACTTCGGCATGGCGTACCCGGAGGGATATCGCAAGGCTCTGCGGCTGATGAAACTGGCCGCCAAGTTCGGCCGTCCTATCGTTGTGATGATTGATACGGCGGGCGCCTATCCCGGCGTTGGCAGTGAGGAGCGGCAGATCGCGGAAGCCATTGCCATGAACCTGCGGGAAGCTTTCCTCCTGCCGGTGCCCATCATCGTTACCGTGATCGGCGAGGGGGGTAGCGGTGGCGCACTCGGCATCGGTGTCGGCGACCGGATTCTAATTCTGGAGCATTCGTATTACTCGGTAATTTCACCCGAGGGATGTGCCGCTATTTTATGGCGCGACCGGGCTTTTGCCAGCAAAGCGGCTGCAGCCTTGAAATTGACCTCCCGGGATCTGCTGAAAGCCGGCCTGGTGGACGAGATCATTCCCGAACCCCTGGGCGGCGCGCATACCGATCCCAAGGGCATGGCCGCCGATCTCCGGCGGCGTCTGCTGTATCATCTCCGCGAATTGAAACAGTATTCCCTGGACGAGCTGCTGGACCGCCGCTATCGGAAATTCCGCGCCATGGGGGTCATCCGGGCCGAGTCGCCGTCCGCCGGAGAGTTAACAATTAAAAATGAAGAATGAAAAAATAGCGGGGCGCGCTCTCTTGCGACCGCCTTTTTATTTCAGCAGATCCGGCGCATCTCCAATCCGGCAATCGTAAATCAATAATCAGAAATTTGAAAATTCTATGCATCCCTATCGAACTCATACCTGCGGCGCGTTGCGATCGAACGATGTGTCCCGTTCGGCCCGGTTGTCCGGTTGGGTGTTTCGCAAACGGGATCACGGCCAGCTTCTATTTCTGGATCTCCGGGATCATTACGGACTTACCCAGGTGGTCATTCACCCGGATCGCGAGTTCTTTGAGTTGTGCACGAAGCTCAAACTGGAAAGTATCATCACGGTGACCGGTGTTGTGGTGGCCCGGTCTCCCGATACCGTTAATTCCGATCTGCCGACCGGCGCGATCGAGTTGGTTGCCGATGCGGTGACGGTTGAATCGGTCTGCGAACCGTTGCCTCTGCAGATCGACTGTCCGGAGGACGGCCCGGAAGATATTCGGTTGCATTATCGCTATCTGGACTTGCGTCGGGAGCGTTTGCATCGAAACATTATTCTGCGGTCGCGGGTCATTTCCTACCTCCGTCAGAAAATGACCGAACTGGGATTCAACGAATTTCAAACGCCGATCCTGACCAGCAGTTCACCGGAAGGCGCCCGGGATTATCTCGTGCCCAGTCGTGTCCACCCCGGCAAGTTCTATGCGTTGCCCCAGGCGCCCCAACAATTCAAGCAATTGCTGATGGTGGCTGGATTCGACCGGTATTTCCAGATTGCCCCGTGTTTCCGTGATGAGGATGCCCGCGCCGATCGGTCGCCCGGTGAGTTTTACCAGTTGGACCTGGAAATGTCGTTTGCGACTCAGGCGGATGTGTTCCAGGTCGTCGAAGAAGTGATGGCCGGGGTCTTCGGAGCGTTTTCCTCCAAACCGTTCAACCCGCCGCCGTTCCCGCGCATTCCCTATGCCGAGGCGATGCTGAAGTATGGTTCGGATAAACCGGACTTGCGCATCCCGATTGTGATGCAGGATGCCACCGGCATCTTCAAGGGGGGTGGGTTCAAGGCGTTTGCTTCTGTTATCGAGCAGGGCGGCGTGGTTCGCGCCGTCCCGGTCAAGGGCATCGCCGGCCAACCCCGCAGTTTCTTCGATAAGCTCGTCGATTACGCGAAATCCATCGGTTCGAAAGGATTGGCCTACCTGGTCTGGGAGGGGGGCATCGTCAAGGGGCCGATCGTCAAGTTCCTGACGCCGGATCAGATCCAGGCCATCGCCGGGCTCTGTGAAGTCGGCGAAAGCGACGTCGTGTTCTTCGTGTGCGACCGTCCGGCGCTGGTCAATAAGATCACCGGCGACCTGCGTCTCAAACTCGGGAACGATCTGAAACTGGCGGACCAAAACGTCTTTAAGTTCTGCTGGATCGTGGATTTTCCCATGTTTGAAACCGATCCGGAAACCAACCGGATCACGTTCTCCCACAATCCGTTTTCCATGCCGCAGGGCGGTATGCAGGCGATCGAGGAGCAGGACCCGCTCTCGATCCTGGCCTATCAATACGATATCGTCTGCAATGGATGCGAACTCTCCAGCGGCGCCATCCGCAACCATAGTCCGGATATCATGTACAAGGCGTTTGCGATCGCCGGGTATTCACGGGAGGACGTGGATGAAAAATTTTCGGGAATGATCAATGCCTTCCGGCTGGGCGCTCCGCCGCACGGCGGCATTGCGCCCGGACTGGATCGCATCGTCATGCTCCTGGCGGGCGAACAGAACATCCGCGAAGTGATTGCGTTTCCCATGAACCAGAAAGCCCAGGACTTGATGATGGATGCGCCGGCGCCGGTTGCGGATAAACAACTCCGCGAATTGCATCTGAAGGTTGTCCCGCCGAAAACGGCGCCGGCCGCCGTTCCGCCGGCGGAAATAATTGGTCCGCTTGGTGGGAATCTGCGCTGACTATGTCGGCGTTGCAGACGCCGGAAGCCGTCGCGCCGAATTTGTCTTTGAGGTTGCGACGCAGTTTCTCAAACAGATGTTCGACGACCACCAGATCGTGCAACTCGAACATGGTGCACCCCGCCGGGCTTACCCCTGAAGACGTGGCAATGCGGAACGTTCCCGCACTCCAAAATTCATGAACACAGGATGATGAATATCAGGGATGCGCGGTGAGAATTAACCTTGCATTCTGGAATGGGAATTGCTAAATCCATTTCCATTCGAAATACAGGAGTGAATGACGATGACGAATCCCTACCATAAGTTTGTGTCGGAATATGCCCGTCTATTAAATGAAGGCACGGGATTTCCCCTGGGCAATGTTCCGCATGATCCGCGCGGAAGCCTGCCGAAAGAAGCGCCTCGGGTCTTGATGTTTTCACCCCATCCGGACGATGAATGCATTGTCGGCGCCCTGGCCCTGCGCCTGCTTCGGGAAATGAAAATGAACGTCCTTAACGTGGCCGTGACCCAGGGGAGCCGGAAGGATCGGCAGGCGGAACGTCTGGCGGAGTTGTGCAATGCCTGCGATTACCTGGGCTTCGGCCTGGTTCAGACCGGCGAGCGGGGACTGGAAAAAATCAATGTAACCACCCGGGGAAAAAGCCCCGAGGCATGGGCGGAAGCCGTCAAGGTGATTGTCGGCATCCTGGAACAGTACCAGCCGCGTGTTATTTTTGTGCCGCATGCCAAGGATATGAACAGCACGCATATCGGCACCCATTTCCTGGTCAATGATGCCCTGAAGCAGTTGGATCCTGCATTTTGCTGCCGGGTGTGCGAAACCGAATTCTGGATGCCGTTGACCAGGCCCAACCTGATGATAGAGTCCAGCGTAGCCGATGTGACCGACCTGGTCACAGCTTTCTCTTTTCACGTCGGTGAGGTAAAACGAAACCCTTGTCACTTACGATTGCCGGCCCATATGCAGGATAATGTCCGCCGGGGCGGCGAGCTGATGAGTGATCAGGGCGGTGCGGCTCCTGACTACTGTTTTGCCGCAATGTACCGGTTCCGAAACTGGGCGCACGGGCAATTTGAGGAAATCCATAAAGCAGGCAAACAGATTTCCTGTCATGATTCACTGGAAGATTTATTTGGCTGACGGATAGTAGACAATTGCTTCGGTCTGGCCTGAAGGATCAAGTCCAAATTTCTTTTTTCGACCAGGCTGGCCTGACACTTTCAGCGACTTCCCGGACCGTTGATCATTGAAGTCTTGAACAAGAATATGGCAAAGGGCCATTAACCTCTCGGCATGGTGGCTCGGTACCCAGACAAACTTCCGCTCGCCCGTTGAACTCAACCGCATCAGCTCACGGGTCACCGCAGCCAGAGGAACTTCGACTAAATGGAGCCCGCGTTCCGGGATGGCGCCGCGCTCCGCGTCAGTCAATTTCACCGGTCCGCGGAATTTAAAGGTTTCGAGCGTATCACCCTTATCTTGTAAGGCTTCGGCAACCTCCCGCGAGCTCTCCAGATCATTATTCACCACGATATAATCGAGCGTGTCCGCGACCGGTCGGCCGGTGTTCAGCTCCCAGAAATCCAGGAAGTCCGTGACGTGCCATCCGACCGTTTCATTGTTAAGCGTAAGGTTCAAGAATAGTATCCGGGGACAATCAGACCGGTTGGCAATCTGGTCCACGACTTCCCGAATGGCCAGGCAGGGAGCAATGCTTGCCACATAACTTGAAGGTCCAAAAAGAATAGGGGCACCCGGACGCACTCTCCGAATGGCGCCGACTGCTTCAGGGTATGATCGGGGCGCGGGCCGCTCCGGATCAAATCCGAATCGGCCATAGCGCGCGTACTCTCCGTTTTTCAACAACTTGACCGAATCCGGCGCATTACTCAATGCCACCTGACCACTCATAGCCGTTACAGGGTTGTCAGGCAACGTGTGTTTTGTGCTCCAGATCACTGTCCCGGCCCGATCGACCCATTCAGCGTAGAGTACCTGCTCATCCAGAGAGCAGGGGAAAACAGCGTGCTGGATAGAGAGGGCATGCTGAAGAAGAGACAACCCAACCATGAACCAGTCCGGATCAGGTGTTTTGCGATTGGAGTCATAAGCGCCGATGCGAATCATCAGGGCATTAAAACAATGGTGGCGAATGCTTGCCTCTGAAAGTTCAAGCCCCTTAACACCGGAACGGATGAGTCCAACTTCATCAACCAGCCGGCCGCACTCAAGTAATTCAGCGGCAAAGCGTTCTTTTGATGATTTTGACTCTTCATGGTCTGCAAACTTATCAAGGTACCATTTGACGCTCAAAGCAAGGCGATCATAGAAGCATGATATATCTTTCAGCGCTGCGTCAAACGCCTGTCTCTCATTCGCTGTAAAACGTTCCGGATCCAGGTGCCAGCTTCGAAGGTTCAGGAGTCCATATTGGAAAGGATCTTGCAGTCCGATGAGGGCGCTTGTAATATCGCCAACCGGAAGTGTTGGACCATACTCGGGACGAAGAGCTTCTACAATTTTCTGAGTGCTACCGCCGTTATCCGACCCATTGGTGAGGAAGCACATGGCTTTCCAGCCGAAGCGGGCAGCATACCGCCCTACGACTTTCGGGCAAGACCCGCCCCCAAAAGAAAGAAGATCATAGGTCTCGCGGCCCCGTTCCTGAAGCACCGTGCTGACAGGATCAGCATTAAGGAATGCCTTCAATGGCGCCGGTGAAAGAATAGAACCCCTTTTCATTGTATATTACATTTTCAGGTCCGCGCGTTCAAAGGTCTGGCGAAGCTTAATAACGCTATTTTCCGGAATGAATCCGACAATATTACTGCCGGAATAGACGAGAGTATTCTTTCCTACAAACGTTCCGGGGTTCAGCACGGAGTTGCACCCCAATTGTACCCGGTCTCCAAGTATGGCGCCGAACTTCCGCATACCCGTATCATACACCTTGCCTTCGTACTGGACTTTGACCGTGTTGACCTTCTTGGGATCGGGAGTAATTTTAAGGTTGGATATCTTCACGCCGGCGCCAATGTGCGCTTTATACCCGAAGATACTGTCACCCACGTAATTGAAGTGGGGCACTTCGGCTTCCCGGCCGATGAGCGCGCACTTAATTTCACAACTGTTACCGATGGTAGCTTTTGTTCCGATGAGCGAAAGCTCACGGAGATACGATCCTTGGCGCAAAGTGGCTTTTTCGCTTACACAAATGCTTCCTTTGGAAGCGTCAAGATGCGCGTTCGGGCCAATCCTGGCGCCACGCCCGATATAGACCGCGTTCTTGCCGGCAATGATCATGGAGCCCGGTCGTATCTCGGCGCCTTCATCAATGCATACCAGCCCCCCATCTCCCGATATGACAACATAGGGTCCGACCCTGGCTCCCTTCGCAATGCGGGTTTCAACAGAGCCTGATATGTCAGACTCGTTTTCCCCAGAATCGGCGACAGACTTGCACCGGGCGCGAGTAAGCTCGTCCACGGGAGTTTCTTCCTGCATCTTCTTTACGATTTCCCAGACGCAGGAAACATTTTCGAACAACTCCCGATACTCCATCAGATCAAGATCAAAGAAATATTTTGATCGCAACACTTCAGGTACGTCAGTCATTGTTATTTAATCCTTCCTTTGCTGTTCAATGGAACTCTTTCCACTGCGGTTCGGTCTTAAAGACGTTGCGGTAGTAATCCTTTTCTTGAAGGTTGGCAGCGGCATCTTCGTCAACAATCACCGTGCATTGCGCATGAAACTGAAGCACCGACGCCGACACCATTGATGTGACGGGGCCTTCAACTGCCTTGGCCAGGACTTCAGCTTTCTCGGAACCAGTGGCAAGCATGATGCAGCGTTTACTTTCCATTATTGTCCCGACCCCCATGGTAATAGCGCGTCTGGGCATGAGTTTTGGGTTTCCAAAGAGAGGCGCGTTCTGAGCGACTGTTTCGGGAGTCAGCGGTGTGACCCTTGTACGTGAATAAAATGCGGAGAGAGGTTCGTTGAAGCCGACGTGTCCGCTGCGGCCAATACCCAGAAGCTGGAGGTCGATGCCGCCGCAGTCCCTCATCGCTTCTTCATAGCCGCGGCATTCCAGGTCCAGGTCTTTAGCCATGCCATCGGGAACATGCGTGTTGCGAAGATCTATGTTCACCTTTTTGAACAAGTGTGTGTTCATATAGGCACGGTATGAGTGCTTGTTTCCGGGCAGAAGCCCCACGTATTCGTCCAAGTTAAAAGTCCGGCATAAGGAAAAATCAAGCCCTTCCTTTTCATGAGCTTCTGCAAGGAAACCATAGACGCTTTCCATGGTCCTGCCGGTCGCAAGTCCCAAAACCAAGGATGGTTTCATACGCAATGCCTTGGCAATAATACGGGCAGTCAGTAAAGCTGCCGTTTGTCCGTCTTTCCGGATGATTACTTCCATTCCAAGTCCTCCTTCATGAAGTCATCAAAACTGTTAGAGTTGCAATTCCGAGTTTCGAAATATATATGTTGTTCTATCTTTGTCAAGCGTCAAAAAAGCAAAGCGGCGTTACTTTTTTATTGCATTTTCCGTTGCCGTGGAATACATTATTTTTTCGAACTGAATATAAGCGGAGAAAGGAGATGGGAAAATGCCAGAAGTAGGACGGAAGAAAGTTGAAGGCTTTGAAGTATATATTCCGGATATCAAGGAAGGCATTGATAAACGGGAGATTTACCAAAAGGGTGTAACCGACGGTAAGTTTTATCAGATCGGCCTGGAGATGGCCCATCACAGCGGCCGGGGTGGGCTGGCCGTTATTGGCGGAGATTTACGCCCTACTACGGAGGCGCTGTTGATGGCGTTAATCCGTGGGATCACCGACGGCGGCGCCCGGGTTATCAACCTCGGTAACGGACAGGGGCTCGCCAGCGGGGTTTCCGTGGGAGTTGTCTGCTACGCGGCGGAACTGTTCAATGCCGGTGCGATGGCATACGTGACAGCGTCACACCAGACATCGGAGTGGAACGGATTGAAGGTGGATATCCTCATGGACGAAGACAAGGTGCCCGCGGGTGAGAAGCTGGAGCGCCTGATGCCGCTTTACCAAATATTTTTTCCGGGATGCCCCGTGCGTTGCTCGGCGGAGGCATTGCTGGCGCGATTGCAGGATGCAGCTGTTGAGAGGGGCATCGCGGCTGATATGGTGGCGGTGTACGAGGATTATCTCGTGAGCCTCTGCAAGCCCGTTAAGCCCGCGGAAGATAAAGTGGTGGCGATCGATCCAATGTCCGGCGTCTATTGCAGTTCCGCCCGGAATGTGTTTGAACGCCTGGGCTATTTGGTCGAAACCGTTCATGATTACAAAGACGGTCGCTTCCCGAGCGGTTCTCCCGACCCACACGATGCCAGGAAACTCGCACTGCTGGGAGTGCAGGTGCGGCGAGCAAAGGCGCTGTTTGGTGTCGCGTTCGACGGTGACGGAGACCGCGTTGGGTTCCTGGACGAACAAGGTCTTCTGATCAAGGAGGATGCGATTGCAGCGCTCATTGCCAAATACCTTATCGGCAAGGCGAAGGCCGCGGGGATTGATAAGCCCAGAGTTGTTTATGAGCTTAAGTCTTCCACGCTTGTTCCCGACGCCATCTGTGAGGCGGGCGGTGTCCCGATTATGGAGAAAACCGGGCGGGAGCCCATAAAGCCACGGATGAAAAAAGAAGGAGCGATTCTCGGCACCGAGATCAGCGCGCACTACTACCTCGGTCGGCAGTTCTACTGTGTTGACACGTGTGATGACGCGCTCTACGGCGCTTTGTTGTTTGCCGAGATCGTGCAGGAGGCGGGAAGCGTTACCAATGCCCTGAAAAACCTGCCTGAAGCGGACTACTACAACAGCGACGAGCTGCGGACAGTCTGCGACTCTGCCCTCTGCAAGCAGATCGTGGCGCGGCTCAAGTCCGAATACGGCAAGAGAAAGGACTATCAAGTCGATTTGCGCGATGGCGTACGGCTGAATAGGGACCCGCAACCTTGCAAGCAGTGTGAAGGCGACCATCCCAGGCCTCAGGCCTGGGCCCAAGTTCGGACGTCTTCCCATGAGCCTAAAATTACGATCGTCATTGAGGGCCGTGAGAGCGACGATTACACCAAGGTGAAGGAAGAATTGGCACAAAGTATCCTGGGAACCGTTTCGGCGGACATGAAGCAGGAAGCCAAGCGGGAAATAGAAAAAGTCGCCGAGAAGGTGCGCGGTCTCAAAGGCCGGGGTGTGAAGGCCTTTCACAAGCTGTCTGATACCTGAAGTCCGCCCCTGTGTGGATGCAGGATAATATTCACCGGAATGGCGAGCTGCTGCGCTACCCGTTCGGTAGGTGGAGGTTGGACTTCGATTCGACCACCGCGGAATTTATCCCCAATCTTCCTCGTAGGATTTTTACATACTGGAGGTGCTAACTCCGACAGTTTGCTATCCCGGAGTCATCGTGAATACCGCCTCGGATTCTCCTTATCGCCAGTTTCTGACGTATTTTGTCCCGCTGGCTCTTCAAGCCATCGCGCAAAGCCTGACTTATCCGCTTGTGACCATGGTCGCTTCCCGGGGACCCGGCGGTCCGCTCAACATCGCCGGCTTGGCGCAATCCATGTCGGTGATGGTGGTTCTCTTGACACTGGGCAGCGGATTGATCACCACGGGGATGGTGTTTGGAAAAACGCGGGAAGGCTTTGCGCGCTGCGTGCGCATCAACAACGGCATTATCCTGTGCATGGCCGCTATCTATGGCGTGCTGATGCTTCCGCCGGTGTCTCATTTCCTGTTTGGCACGATGCTGGGCTTGCCGCCCTTGATAGAAAAGCCGGCTACTGTCACCTTTATTGCCTCGCTCCCTCTGATGGTGTTGTTCATGTTGAGAAATCCCTATCAGATCGTCATGTTTAATAGTAATGCCACCGGCCTGGCCTTCGGCGCTACCTTGGTGCGGATTCTGCTGACGTTGATATTATCGCCGCTGTTTTGCGCGCTGAATGCCGTCGGCCCGATTTGGGCGGTGGTGTGTCTGACACTGCCGGTTGCGGTGGAGGTGATGATTTCACGGGCATTTGCATTGCCGTTCATGGGCCGGATCGAGAAAGGATCGAAGCGTCCCCCGGACTATGTGGAAATTATCGTATTTTCATTGACGCTGTCGGTTGGCGGTTTATTTCTAGCGATTTCAGGATTCATGATGGGGGCGTTTATCGCGCGCGCACCCGATCCGGAGCACATGCTGCCGGTTTTTTATCTCGTCTTGGGTATCGTCGGTCCAGTGGCGTTTGGCGCCATGCGTCTTCAGGTCCTGATCCTTACCTATTATGGTCAGTCGGCGCGCATGAACCGTCAATTATTCAGGTTTTCCACGGTCGTGGGGATCGTGATGGGGGTTTTGCCATTGGGGTTGCTGTTGCCGGGTCTGATTGACTGGTATTACGTCACGCTTCAAAAATTGGATCCCGGCGATTTGCCGCTGGTGCGCGGCACTGCGTGGATGCTGGTGTTATTCCCGTTTACCGTGGCACTGCGCGCTTACAGTGAGGGCAAGGCGGCCTGGTTCAGGAAGCCTGTAACGGTGCTGACCGGTCAGGCGGTGTATCTGGCGATTGTGGCGGTGGTGGCGTTTTTTGCCCTGAACATCGGCATGCCCGGCAATTTGTTGGGCGCGCTGGCCATTTTGTTCGCCAACTTGGCCGCGGCCGGTATCGTCCTGTTCTCCCTCCACTGGGAACACCGCGGGGACCTTCCGGTGCCGCCCATGGAGATTGAAAAATAACTATTGGACCAAAGAACAGAGTAGCGAAATGCCAACCGGCGCCTGGAACATTACGGCACTTAGCCCGTATATTTCACGGTCAAAGATTACCCGTGAAATATACGCTTTGGCCGCAACGTGATGCGGCCAAGGTTTCGGCGCGGCGCAAGAGCGCCTTGCTCAAGGCGGCGGAGGAGGAACTGATTTTTCCTTAAGGCGCGCCTTTTGCTCAGCCGCTTCCTGGTTGTCGAAAAAGCCGTCGCCGTCGGAATCTGAGTTCAGCGGGTTGGTTTTCCAAATGGTGATTTCATCATAGTCGGAAAGTCCGTCTTCGTCGGCGTCCGGCGCCACCGTGACGGTGACCTTGATCTCGCCCCGCTGGCCCAGGGGAAGGGATGCATTGTTGGCAAACAGGAGGCGGCCTTTGCCCAGGGCGGTGACGTTGATTTCCTTGCCGACGCAGACAACCTGGGCCAGGAGGTAGGTGTTCGTGTGATAGTCGATTTTCATGAGCAGGGCGTTGGCCGGAGCGCTGAGTCCCAGATGGTCCTTCAGCAGTTCCGGGTTACCCTCGGGGCCGTACGTGCCGTTGCGGTCGCTCCATTTGCCCTCGGCGATACAATGGACGATTTGTCCGCGCTTGATCATGATGCCGCTCTTCTGCCAACGGGGTTTGTCGGCCTGAACAAACAGCACAATCTCGATGGGTTTTTCGGGGTGGATGACCGGTGTTGTGCGGCAACCGGCAATACCCAATCCGGCGAGCGCCGTCAGACTCAGAATCAATTCGGAATTAATTTTCGATTTGAATTTCATCATTCAGCGCATTATGGATAACGTAAAATTAATTCACCCGTTCTTCTTCTCAAAGTCTTTCATGAACGCCACTAGGGCGGCTATGCCTTCCATGGGGAAGGCGTTATAAATGGAAGCGCGGATGCCGCCCACCGAGCGATGGCCCTTCAGGCCTTTCATGCCCAGTTTGGACGCTTCCTTGACGAACTGCTCCTCAAGAGCTTCGCTGGGCAGGCGGAACGTGATGTTCATGTCGGACCGACATTCACGCGTGGCAGTTCCTTTGTAAAAACAGCCGGCGTCGATCGCGGCATAAATCTTGCCGGCTTTATCAATGTTCCGTTGATAAACGGCGGGAAGTCCCGCCTTGAGGAGCCAGCGCGAGACAAGCATCATGATATAGATGCTGAAGCAGGGCGGGGTGTTGTACAGCGAGTTTTCCTCGATAAACGTTTTGTATTTCAGAATGGCGGGCACTTTCTCGGAAGCCCGCTCGGCAAGGTCTTTGCGGATGACGACCAGGGCGATGCCGGAAGGCCCCAGGTTTTTCTGGGCGCCGGCATAGATCAGGCCGAACTGGTTGATATCAAACGGACGCGAGAGCATATCCGACGACATATCCGCTACCAGCGGCGCTTCGGTCTTGGGAAAGTTTTTCCATTGGGCGCCGGCAATGGTTTCATTCGATGTGAGGTGGACATAGGCGGCGCCGGGAGTGAGCTGGAGTTCGCGTTCGGACGGCACGCGGGTGGGAATCTCCTTGCCGCAGTCTGCCGCCACGTTCACGCGGCCGATCAGTTTGGCTTCCTTGACGGCTTTGCCGGCCCAGGCGCCGGAATTGATGTAATCCGCCGTCTGGCCTGCCCCGATCAGATTCATGGGCGCCATGGCGAACTGCAGGCTGGCACCGCCGGCAATAAAGAGCACGGCATAATCGTCGGAGCAGTTGAGAAGCTTTTTAAAGTTGGCCACGGCCTCGGTATGCACCGCGTCGTATTCCTTGCCGCGGTGACTGCTCTCCAGGATGGACATGCCCGATCCCTTGAAATCCAGAAGTTCGGCTTGAGCTTCCTGGAGAACTTCCAACGGCAGAACGGCCGGACCGGCATTGAAATTATACATGCGCGTCATGACGAAGCCCCTCTTCCTTAATGGTGATGAATATGACGATTTGAAAGCCGACCCCGTGGGAGGCTGAAACCTGAATTGCACTAAACCCTAGCGTGTTTCTCGCGCCGACGCAAGTGCAACCGGAAAGAGAACGTAATGCCTCGGTTACAGTGGGTGTAGAGGCGGTTCGATCGAACGGCCGCTACAACTGAATGCCCTCTGCCCAACTCGGTCGCGCCCTGCGATGGAAGGTCATAATTAGAATTACTGAATTCAGCCCGGCGCCGGAAATCGTTCTCTTGTCCGATCTATATCGCCCCGTAGCGGCGCAGACCCGCCAGGACTTCTTTTTCCTGCGCCAGATTGCATCCGGCAAGCAGGCAAATTCCCTTGGCGCTTCCCAGCTGTGTTGCCAGTGAGTCAAGCGTCTCGAAGGTGCCGCTGATCTGGATCAATTTACCGGCCTGCCGGATCTTGCGATAGACTTCCGGCCAATGAGCCATGTCCGGTTGGCCGGCGCCGGGAATCCATTGCACCCCTTTCAATTCAGGGATGGAGAGCAGGGAATCCAGGTGCGGTAACTGTCCGGGTCCATCGAGGTGATAAAAAGCGTTCCCCAGCCGCCGGCAGGAAGCCTGTAATTCCGGTTTGACGAATTCATCAAACATGGCCGGACTGATCATGTAACAGAAATCACATTGCAGTATATAATAGGGTATTTCGGAAAACAATGGGGTCCAGGCGGTATATCCGGGATTGACGGGATGCAGCAGGGCGTTAAACGTATCGAAATACTGCCACCAGCACTCGTGGGCTTCCCCAGTCAGCCGCTTTACTTCGGCGGGGTGATCGTACAGGTCCAGGAGCAGTTTTTCGCTGGGGCGGAAGGATGATAAAATATCCAGGTTTCCACCGAGATCTGTCATGCCCATTTGCACCTGTCCCTGCCAGTGATCGAGACCGGCGCGATATATATTCTGAATCCGTTTAAACCACCGGTTATCCGGTTCAAATTGGAAGTGAATGTTTTCAATTTCCTGGGCCCGCTTAGGGTGAAACCAGACCGTGCCTGCCGGGATGGCCTTCTTCAGGTTGGCCCCCATAAATGCGGCAATCACGCCGGCCCCAAAATTGGACCAGATCGACGGAAAGGCATCGCCTAAAAACCGGAGGGAAGATAAATTATAATCCCACCGATCAATAATTGCTTCGGCGGGCACGGCGTCGTCATAAAAGGCGCTGAACCCGTAGCTGGGAATGGGAGGTTCCGGCCGGCCGGGGTCCCGGCCGCTCAGGGTGACCTGGATGAGAGGGCGGTCCAGTTCGCCGGCCCACCAGGCGCGGGCATCGGCCTTGATTTTGTTCCAGCGGTCCGGACTGAATTCAATGCTCATGCCGTGGTATCCTTTATGGGTGAATAACGACTCCGATCTATCCATGCCCCGGGAAAAAAGTCAAGGGAAGATCGCGGCGGTCAGGCTTCCTTTATGGCTGCCTTTCAGCTGGAACGCAAGTGAAATATATTTTGGTGGCGTGTTGTCGCGAACAAGTATGGCCCGGATACAAAATTCGTGGAATAGATTGCTCGATTATTTCGGGCGGGGATCGTATATTGTCTTGCATGCGTTTTCTACTCTATAACGTTCGATATTGCACGGGTAACGGAGGGCGCCTGCATCTGCCGTGGAGCGGGTATTTAAAACGCACGTCGAAAAACTTGAAGCAGATCACCGCGTTTGTCAAGTCCTGCCATCCCGATATCGTCGGCTTGCTGGAGGTGGATGCCGGTTCCTACCGCTCGCGGCGAAAAAATCAGGCGGCGGTGATTGCCCAGGCGCTGGGGCATTATCATCTCTTTGAGTCCAAGTATGCCAAGCCGTCATTTGCCCGCTCGGTGCCGGTCCTGAACAAGCAGGTCAACGCCTTCCTCAGTAGTGACGTTATCCAGGGGGGGGAGTTTCATTACTTTGACAAGGGCATCAAGCGCCTGGTCATCCAGTTGGAATTGAAGAACCTGACGGTGTTCCTGGTGCATCTCTCGATCCGGTTCCGGACGCGCCATCATCAACTGAGCGACCTGTATTCGCTGGTCAAGGACGTCTCCAAACCCTGCATCGTGGCCGGGGATTTCAACGCGTTCTGGGGAAACCGGGAAATGAAGCTGTTCCTGGCGGCGACCGGGCTGACCAACGCCTGTCCGGAAGGGACAGCATCCTTTCCCAGTTGGGCGCCCAAGCGGCAACTGGATTTTATTCTATACAACGACGGCATTAAGATCAGAGATTTTCAGATTCCCCGGGTCCTGTTCTCGGACCATCTCCCACTTATCTGCGATTTTGAGATAAAATAGATTCTACAAGGTAGAATCTATATCCTGAATATCGTGCCAAGCCGTTTTCCGAGGAGGGAATTGGCGGCCAGGATAGTGATCAGCAGGAAGACCATGGCCCAGACGCCGAGCGCGGAGGCGATGAACCGGCCCTCGCCCAGGAGTTGGAAGAGCTCATAGAGGGCCTTGGTGATGGGGAAGTACATCTGTTTCTGGGCGAGCATCAGGGAATCCGACACTTCCAGCATGGCAAAGCTGAATGCCAACAGGCCGCCCGCGATCAGGTTGGCGCTGATCAACGGCAGGCTGATGCGGATAATGGTTCTTACCGGGGGGCAACCCAGATTTTGAGCCGCTTCTTCCAGCGTCACTGATATTTGCTGGAAGCCCGCTACGGCGGATCGAACCACATAGGGCAAGCGCCGAACAGCGTAAGCGATGATCAGCAAAGGAACCGGGTTGTCCGTCGGATTCAGAAACGCGAGCCAGCGGCCCGGTTGACTCATGGCGATATAGCCGAAGGCCACGATAATACCGGGAACGGCCAGAGGGAGCATGGTCAGGGCGTCCAGCGCACCGCGCCAGCGCAGGGTACTGCGGACAATGACATAGGCAGCGGCAACGCCCAGGAACAGGTCCACGACCATGGCCAGCGACGCGTACCGCAGACTGTTCTGAATGCTTGGCAGGGTCATACTATGTCCCAACGCCTGGAGATAATGATCCCCGGTCCAGAGGGAAGGCAGGATGGTGCGATACCAGGCCTGGCTGACGCTCGTCAGCGCGACTCCCAGGTGGGGCGTGGCGGCGATCAGGAAGACAGCGCCGAATGCCATGACGGCCAGCCATGCCCGGGGGCCGGTCAATTGGATCGGCGCCGCCGCCGGTCCCGCTTTGGCCAGCATGGCATAACCAGTCCGTCCGAGAAGCCATTTACCGGCGGCATAGAGGCCAATGGATGCCGTCAGTAAAATTACGACCAGCGCATAGGGAAAAGGGTTGACCCCGATATCCTTGATGCCGTCATAGATCTGGACGGCCGTGACACGCGAGTAATCGAACATTAGCGGTGTGCCCAGTTCCGTGAAGGACCAGATGAACACGATGATGCCGCCGGCGAATAATCCCGGCATGATCAGGGGCAGAGTGATCCGGAGAAACCGACGCCAGCCGGTACATCCAAGGTTTTCCGCCGCTTCTTCCATGGCGGGGTCCAGGTTGGCGATGGCGGCCACGGCGTTCAGGTAAAAGATGGGATACAGATGCAAGGCCTCGGTTACGGCGACTGCCCAGAATCGGCCGGTACCCAGCCAGTTGATAGCCTGCGGCCAGTCCAGCAGGTGAAAATGCACCAGCACGGCGTTCAGGACGCCGTACTGGCCCAGCAGTTGTCGAATGCCGATGGCGCCCACGAACGGGGGCAGGATCATGGGCACCAGGATCAGACCGGAAAGCCATGACTTGCCGGCAAAGTCACAGCGGGCCGCCAGCATCGCGAGAGGCAATCCCAGCAGAATAACCAGCAAGGTTGTTACCACGGCCAGGGCAAGGCTGTTCCATAATCCTTCCCTGTAGACCGGGTTTTGAAACACTTCTCCCACGAAAGCCAACGTCACCTGCCCCTGATGGATAAAACATCCTTTCAGCGTTTGAAACAACGGCCAGATTAAGAACACGCCCAGAAACGCCAGCGTCAGCAGGGCAATCAATATGGCTCCGGGTTGCTTCATATTTCCTTTATGATGGCGTTATTCCTGTTCGGAGTTCCATTGTAATATTTTTTCTTTCATCGGTTCTCCTGAAATCCGTGTTGATCCGCGCCATCCGCTGTTCAATTCCTGGGTTTTATGTTCGATTGGCTGTCGGCCAATAACTTTGCCTTTTGATACTGCGCCCGGAAGAACACAACCCATTCCCGCGCCAGCCGCACCTCTTCGAGCTTATTGCCAATTCTCCGGCTGGTTGTCCCCTGGGCCTCGGTATATTCCGCGCTGGCGGGCAAAACGGTCAGGGCGGCCATGGCGTCCGGACAGGCGGCCGGTCCGCCCGCCCGATGAATGGCTTCCCAGGCCGCCGCCAGTTCGGCGTGGGTGTCCAGGCACATGGCCCGGATCAGCACGCGCATGACGTTAAACAATGAGCCGGTCCATTCCGGATGGTAGGTGAATTGTCCGGACTTCTCGTAAGGCATGGCCTCAGAATCCGACATGTGTTGGAGATGTTCCGGGCGATACAGATCACGGCGAATCGGAAGACGCCGCAAAGCGTAACGAACCGGTCCGCCGGGTTCACCCACGCGATAATCCCACACTTGCTGGCCCTCCACGCTGAGGCAGAAATCAATAAACCGCTCCGCCAGTTCCCGATGGGGAGCGCCCCGCAGCATACTGATGGGATCCACCGAGAGCGAGGAACCATTGATGGGTGTCAGATAATGCATCCGTGTCGAACCCTCTTTTTGAGCAATGGTTTCGCTTTCGAAGCGCCCGTAATAATCAATGCACATGCCGGCGGCGGCGTCGCCCAGGGAAACATCGGTCGGCACTTTGCCGGCGGAGTCTGTAAAATACCGGGCATTGGCGGCTATCTGCCGAACGACGCTCAGGGCGCGCCGCCAGCCGGCCGCCAAAGCCTCTCCCGATGCCTCGGACGGCGCCTGATGGCGGACCGAGAGCTCGGTCATCATTTGTTCTTGAATGAGCATTTCAAAGGCCTTGGCGATGGAGCCGCTTTTGGTGGGATCGGCCAAAGCCACCTGCCGGAAATACCGGAAATCCGTCAGGTCAATCCATTGCCGGGGAGCGCGATCAATACCGCAGGCTCGCAGGACATCGTCGTTATAGCAAATGCCGAAACTGGTCAGACAGCATCCATACCAGCGGTCCTCCGGATCGTAAAACTGCTCGCCCGAAAACTGGCGGGGGATAATGGTGTCCGTCAGCCATTCCGGATGGCGGATGCGAAGGCCGCAGGGTTCGGTATGGCCTTTGGCGGCCTGTCTCGCATGGTCGTACTGGCCGCCACCGAACAAAAGGTCGATGCCGATCCCTGGCCGGGAGACCCGTTGGGCGGATTCATATTCGCTGTCCAGGTAGCGGACGATTTCGCTGGTGCCGCCGATATTCCGCCAATCAATCGTTACCGCTTGGCCGAATTGGCGCGCATGCCAGCGCCGGAACGCCGTTTCGAACTCGCGCCGGACAGCCTCGTTGTGCGGGCTGATGATGACCAGCGTCCGGGCATCCCGGGGTGCGGCTTCGCCTTTCGGTCTCAGCAGGAAAGGGATCGCCAGGGTCACGGCCAGGGCGAGGAATAGGATTGCGTGTTTGATGTGATGAGTGTCCATCGGAAGGCGCCGGCCGCATAACATTTAGAAACTCTGCCGGCCGGCAATCAATTGGTCGGCTATCCCGGCCATCTCAGCAACATGACTGTGTGGGCCGTGGATGTCAAGCTAACAAATCCGCGTGTAGTAATGGCAAGAAAAAAAAGATAGCGGTTATGTATAGGAATTTCAAAAGTTGGAGCCGGCCTGACCAAGGCCGGTCTGAATCGTTACCGGGGTGAGGGCACCCCGGCGCCAAGAAAAAGTTACCGCTTTTGGCCTAATTAAAGCTCGACAAGAAGCGGGTAACAAATTATCATTCTTTAATAAAGCGGGAGTATTATCCTACCTGAATATTGCGCGAAAATCGCGCAATATTCACTTTTCGTCAATGCTGACAAGGCATTGGCGAAAAGACGTCGCGTTGGGCGGATAACCCAATGGGTTATCCGCTCAACGCAAGTGGTT
>Ga0180014_1000118_pt1 | contig 21730 bp, 16 predicted proteins | sample KR13_S1_MetaG_FD_116507 | JGI IMG/M metagenome (GOLD analysis project Ga0180014, IMG submission 116507) | Groundwater microbial communities from the Olkiluoto Island deep subsurface site, Finland - KR13_S1_MetaG | ecosystem: Environmental > Aquatic > Deep subsurface > Groundwater | place... | reverse complement strand
GGAGCGGATCGCCAACCATGAAAACCCCACGCTTTTTCATGGTCATCGCCATGTTGACGTGGCTGGGCGACGGGCTGCTTGCGGCAGAGATCGATTTGAAGCAGCAATGCAGCGCCTGGTTCTCCCTGAACGATGACAAACCTTTGACCCCCCGCTTCGGCCTGCGTTACCAGCCGACCCTCTCCCTGGCCAAAGCCATGGGCGGGGAATGGAAACTCGACAGCGAAATTTCCCTGGACATGTACGCTTCCGGTTCGGCCCCGGCCTGGAAAGACCCCAACCTGAACGGAGAGATCAATCCCTATCGCCTGTGGCTGCGCCTTTCTCATTCCCAATTCGAAGCCCGGCTAGGCTTGCAAAAGATCAATTTCGGATCGGCGACGGTTTTCCGTCCCTTGATGTGGTTCGACCGCATCGATCCCCGCGATCCGCTTCAGGTCACCACGGGCGTCTATGGGCTGCTGCTGCGCTACTATTTCAAGAACAACGCCAACATCTGGCTCTGGGGGCTCTACGGCAACCCGGACGTCAAGGGCTGGGAAACGCAGCAAACGGCTGACGATACGCCGGAATTCGGAGGCCGCTTCCAGGCACCCCTGTTCTCTGGCGAAGCCGGGGTTACGGTTCATTGCCGCCGCCTCGATCCCGGCAGTGATGTCGCGGCTCGCCGCCCAGCGGAAAAGCGCTTGGCCCTGGACGGGAAATGGGACATCGGCGTGGGCCTCTGGGCCGAGGCGGCATTCGTCCACCGCGATGATCCGGCCGCGGCCCGCCCCTGGCAGCGGTCGTTCGCCCTGGGCATCGATTACACCTTTGCACTTGGCAACGGCCTCTACTTGCTGGCCGAGCAATATTTTTCACAAGGGGCAACCTCCCCGGTCGGAAACGGCAACAACGGAATTTCTTTCTCCGCCCTACAGGCCCGCTACCCCCTGGGCTTGCTGGACAGCCTGGCAGCGGTCGTCTATTTTGATTGGCGGCAGGAGCAGTTGTACAGTTTCCTGAACTGGCAGCGCACTTACGACCGCTGGCAGTTCCACGTGATGCTGTTCTGGAATCCGCGCCAGGCGCAGATCGTCCAGACGCAATCGGGAAACAACCCGTTCTCCGGCAGGGGGTTGCAGTTGATGGCGGTATGGAATATATAAAATATAGAATGGGGGAAAAAGGTGACAGGATTGGAACAAATGATACGCTACAATAAAACAGAGGTGGCAAATGCTTGAAGAAAACCTGATGCAAACGGAAAAACTGGTCAAGATCTATCCCATGGGCTCATCACAGATCACGGCCCTGGACCAGGTCAGCCTCACTTTCCATGCCGGTGAATTCGCCGGGTTGGTCGGTCCGAGCGGTTCGGGAAAAACCACCCTGCTCAACATACTCGGCTCCCTGGATGCGCCCACTTCCGGCAGCGTCGAAGTGTTGGGGCGTAAGATCGAGGGCCTTTCCCACCGCGAAGCGGCGGAATTGCGCAACCATTCCATCGGTTTCATTTTTCAAACCTACAATCTCCTGCCGGTTTACACGGCTTATGAAAATGTGGAATTTCCGCTGTTGCTGCTCAAACTTCCGGCCCCGCAGCGGAAGAAAATGGTCATGGATGCCCTGGACTGGGTCGGGCTTGCCGACCGGGCCGGATCCCGACCTTCCCAGTTGTCGGGCGGAGAAAGCCAGCGTATAGCTATTGCCCGGGCCATCGTCAAAAAACCGGAGCTCGTTCTGGCCGATGAACCGACCGCGAATCTCGACGCGAAAAATTCACACCACATCATGAAAACCATGGTTCATTTAAATGAGAGCCTTGAAACCACATTCATCTTCGCCACTCACGATGAAAAAGTCATGCGCTATCTGAAAAGAAAAATCTCATTGGATGACGGCCGGGTCGAAAAGGATGAAATCATTAATCCAGAGGCGAGAAAATGATCATTGCTAAACTTGCCTTTAAAAATATTTACGGGGCCGGCCTGCGCACCTGGCTGAACGCGATCGCCCTCTCGTTTTCATTCGTTGCCATTATATTTTTGCAGGGGCTTTACAACGGCATGAACGACCAAGTCGAAAAAGCAACGGTGGAGGCCCAATACGCCGGCGGACAATACTGGCAAAATGACTATGACCCTTACGATCCCTTGACGCTGAACGATGCCCACGGAAAAATCCCGGGCGATCTGGCAAAATTGGTCGCGGCGAAAAAAGCTACGCTGATCTTGATCCGCCAGGCAACGATCTATCCCAATGGCCGCTTTCAAAGCGTCTTTCTAAAAGGAATAGAGCCGCAGCAAAACATTTTATCCATTCCAACTTCCGTACTGACAAACGATAAGGAATCCATTCCGGCTTTGATCGGCAGCCGCATGGCAAAAAGCGCCGGCCTGAAAGTCGGCGATTATATTACCATTCGCTGGCGGGACAGCAACGGCACCTTCGATGCCAATGAAATAAAAATAGCGGCAGTGATGAAAACCGATGTTTCGGAGATCGACAACGGGCAGTTTTGGATCCCCATCGAAAAAATGCGGGAAATGACGGCCATGCCCGATGAAGCAACGATCATTGTCCTGGAAAAAGGCTCAAGTTTCAACGCCGAGGTCGATCATTGGCAACACAAGGACCTTGAATTTTTGCTGCGGGATTTACGGGCGCTTTTCCTGACAAAATCAATTGGCGGCAGCATTTTTTATATTGTCCTGTTGTTATTGGCCATGCTGGCCATTTTTAACACGCAAGTACTATCCATCTTTCGAAGAAGAAAGGAGATGGGCACTTTGATGGCTTTGGGCATGACGCGTTCAAAGATCATTCAGCTGTTTACCCTGGAAGGCGCCATACACGCTGTTTTGGCGGCATTTGTCGCGGCGGCTTATGGGCTGCCCTTGCTCATTCATGTTGCCAGAACCGGATATGGTTTACCGGAAGCATCGGATAGTTTCGGTTATGCAATGGGGAGCAGAATTTTCCCGACCTTCACTGCCGGTCTGGTCGTCGCCACCACATTACTGGTTTTAATAGTGACGACGATTGTCAGTTACCTGCCGACCCGGAAAATCGCCAAACTTGAACCGACAGACGCCCTAAGAGGGAAATTGACATGATTAAATTTTTATTGAAAGGTCTGATGCGCGACCGCTCACGGTCACTCTTTCCGGTGTTGACCGTTTTTATCGGCGTTTTTCTGGCTGTCTTTATATACTCATTCATGAACGGTGTCTTGGCGGACATGGTTAGGTCCACGGCCCATTACCAAACCGGGCACGTGCGAATCATGGCCCAGGCCTATGCTAAGGAAGCCAATCAAAATCCCAATGACCTGGCCTTCATCGGGGTCGCCAAGTTGCTTGATGTGTTGAATGAAAAATATCCCGAAATGATCTGGACGCCGCGCATCAAATTCGGCGGATTGCTGGATATCCCGGATGAAAAAGGGGAAACGAAAACCCAGGGTCCGGTCAGCGGCATGGCATTGAATCTGTTTTCCAGTTCCAGTGTTGAGATCAGACTGCTCAAGGTGAAAGAAGCCATTATGCGCGGACGCATGCCGAAACAGCCCGGCGAAATTTTAATCGGTGATGAATTCGCCAAAAAATTGCAAGTTTCTCCCGGTGATACGGCAACATTGATCAGCTCAACCATGTACGGCAGCATGGCCATGACAAATTTTAAAATTGCGGGAACGGTTCAGTTCGGGGTCGCGGCCATGGATCGTGGCACTATTTTCGCGGATATTTCCGATATTCAAGTTGCCCTGGATATGCAGGATACGGCCGGTGAAATACTGGGATTCTTCCCGGATGACATCTATCACGAAAAACAGGCCCCGATCATGGCAGCGGCATTCAATAAAGAATTCAAAGACAGCGACAACCAATTTTCGCCGCAGATGGGGACACTGCCGGACGAAAGCGGACTAGCCGATTATCTCGGTCTGATTGATTCAATGTCAATCATTATCATTATGATATTCGTGGTTGCCATGTCGATTGTTTTATGGAATGCGGGCCTGATGGGAAGCCTGCGCCGCTACGGTGAAATCGGCGTCAGGATGGCCATTGGCGAAGCCAGAGGACACATTTATAAAACCTTGATCCTGGAATCTGTATCGATAGGCATCTTTGGTTCTGTTTTGGGAACGCTGGCCGGCGTCGCTGTCGCCTATTTGATGCAGATTTATGGGCTTAATTTCGGTTTTCTTTTTAAGAATTCAGCGTTGATGATATCGAGTGTTTATCGTGCCCAGGTAACTTTCGGCAGCTTCATCATCGGCTTCGCGCCGGGAATTATTTCAACCGTGCTGGGAACGGCAATTGCCGGAATCGGCATTTATAAAAGACAAACATCGCAACTGTTCAAGGAGCTTGAAGTATGAAATATGCAATGATAACCTTGTTATTGATTTTGCCGGCTCTGCTCTTTTCCCAAGCACCGTCGGCACAAGAGATAATTGAAAGGGTGGATAAAAATACCCTATCCGACAGTAAGATAGTTGTGTCCAAAATGATCATACACGGCCGACGCGGCGAAAGAACTGTTGAAGCAAAATCGTGGCAGAGAAGTATCGACCATTCATTTACGGAATATCTCGCCCCGGCCCGGGAAAAGGGAACCAAGATGTTGAAACTGGGCGATCAGCTTTGGACCTATTCACCGGCAACGGACAGGATTATTTTAATCAGCGGGCACATGCTGCGCCAATCGGTGCTGGGTTCGGATTTATCCTACGAAGACATGATGGAGGATCCGTTCCTCCAAAACATGTATGAAGCGAAAATCATAGGTCCCGACACGGTCGCAAACCGTCCGGTATGGATATTGGAGTTGAAGGCGAAAAAAAAGGGAATAGCCTACGATACAAGAAAAATCTGGGTGGACCAGGAACGTTTCATCATACTAAAAGAAAATCTTTACGCGAAAAGCGGCACACTGCTCAAGCAAATCACACTAGGTGAGATGATGCAGGTTGAAGGAAGATGGATTCCCAAAACCGCATTATACAAGGATGTATTGAAAGAAGGAACCGGGACCGAAATGATCGTCGATTCGATCACTTTCAATGAAAATATCCCCGATTACATTTTTTCAAAAGCGTCTCTGCGGAAGTAAAGGGGACGGGTTAAACAGGAAGGCCGGGTATACTTGACAGGCACGCCGGTCACCGGTCAGGGCTGATTTTTTTTATCGCGATTGAAGAAGTTTTTAAGGTTTTCCCGGCTGGCCGCGATCACAATGATCATGGATACGCTCAGGGTCAAGAGCAAGACCCCAAAGCCGATAAACACGATCTCCTTGGCAATGTTGAGCTCCACCAGGGCCATTGCCGAGAAGAAGAGCACGATGATGAATTTGAGAAGCTTGGCGAAAAGAGATGCGCCTGACACTCTCTCCTTGAGGAGCGAATGAGCCACGGCGTTGGCGGTGCGGGAAGCGATCAGCCAGCCGATTCCGAAGATAACCAGAGCGACGATCAGCCGCGGGATGAAGAGCACCCCCTGCTCGATCAGTCTTGATAGTATCGTGAGTTTCAGGGCGGCCAGAGCCGAATGCAGGAAGATCAGGAAGACGATGAAAAACATGATGTTCCCGATCAGGTTGTAAAGGGCATAGCGGATGTCCGCTTTGGTGAGGCTGCTTTTCCAGCGGAATCTGACGAACAGCCTGTCGAATCTCAGGATGACCAGGATCTGGATGATGATTCGTTTGGCGATCCAGGCGATGAGCCAGCCCAGGAGAAGGAGCAGCAATCCTCCCAGCAGGTTCGGCATGAAGGCAATGATCTTCTGGCCCAAGTCATTATAGAGCTCTTTAAAATTCATATTCATCTTTCTCTCCCGGCTTTTTCAATGGTTTTAGAAGGAGCTTCCAGAACGGTTTGCGCTCCTCATATTCCTTGACCCAGAGGACGGGGCAAGGGCTTTGTTCCGTGATTTCCTGGGCCAGGGATCTTCCCAGGAAGAGCTCCAGGAAATCGCCGGACCGGCCCCCCATCAGGATCATGTCGGCGTCCCTGGCTTCGGCCAGGATGCCCCGCAGGATATCGACATTGTGCAGGATCTTCAACTCGGCCGGGAGGGAGTTTTTGGCAATGAGTTCCCTGATGGTCTTTTCCCGTTCTTCCTTCTCCGCAGGGCTGGTGCCGGGCTCGAAGACGAGGACGATCCTGACCCGGCAGTCAAGATAATCGATGAAAGCGGGGGCGACCTCGGTTGCCAATAGGGTGTGGATATCCCGGCCGAAGGGGATGAGGATGGTCTTTATTTTATCAGCCGGCATCTGCCCGTGCAGGACAGCGACCTCACAGGGCGCCTTGGCGATGACGCTGTCGATGATCGAGGAAAACATCCTTTCCATGAAATCCGGATCCTTCTCTCTGCCGAGGACGATGAAGTTGCATTCCTCTTCTACGGCCGTATCAAGTATCCCCTGGGAGATGCGGTGCGAAATGTTAAGGATGGACTTCATCGGGATGTTCGAGTCGGCCAGGAAGGATTGGGCTTTTTCGAAGAGGGAATTCGACCACTCCGTTTCGATGGTCCCGGCGATCAGGGGCGCTCGCTCACGGACCTCGTTGACGTGGAGAAAGATGACCTTGCCATTATGTTTTTTGGCGATGGCCTCGGCGATCCTGGCCAGACTCTCCACGTTCCGCCCATTGGCCAGGGGGACGAGGATCCTGTAGTCCTGGCATTCGAGCCTGCCCAGGCATTTGATCTTCCTGACGTGCTCGATCTCCCGTTTCGACGCATAGGATTTGTACATGAACAGTCCGGACAGGATCCAGATCCCGGCCACGGCCCAGGCGATTGGACTATAATTGAACATGTAGAGCGCCAGGAAGAGGAGGAGGGCAATCCCCAAGATGGAGAGGTAAGGGAAGAGCGGGGTGAAGAAACCGCGGTCCAGGTCCGGCCGTTTTTTTCTCAGCCGGATAAGGGTGATATTGACCTGCAGGAAGAGGAGCAGGAACATGATGTCGGCAGCAGCGGCAACATCCTCAATGGGAAGGGAAATCGCCATCAGGACAACGAGGAACAGGGAGAAGACGATGGAAAGGTGGGGCGTAAAATTTTTCTTGTGAACCTTGCCGAAAAAACCGGGAAAATTCCTGTCCCGACCCATGGCGAAGGCCACGCGGGACGAGGAAAAGATAGTGGCGTTCAGGGCTGACATTGTCGAGATGATGCCGCCGACGAGGAGCATAATGCCGCCGCCGACGAAAAATTTCTTGGCAACCTCGACCAGAGCAGTCTCTTTGTGAGAAGCCAGATACGCCCAGGAGGTCATGCCCTCAGCCTGGACGGTCCCGAGCGCCGTGAAGGCCACAAGCAGATAGATCGGTATGACGATCACCAGCGAAAGGAAAATGGCCCGGGGGATGTTTTTCTTCGGATTCTTGATTTCCTCCGAGCATTGGGAGATGACCTCGAAGCCCTGAAAGGCAATGAAGGTCAACCCCATGGCCTTGAAGACTCCTCCCCAGCCGTTGGGAAGAAAGGGAGTGAACGCAGCCTGCCAGTCGGGCTTGCGAAAAATGATCGCCAATCCGAAACTGACGAAGATCACGAGGATGACGATTTTGGCTATGGTGATGAAATTTCCCACCTTGCCGGTCTCTGACGCGCCCCGGAAATTCACATAAGCAAAGGCGATGGCGGCCGCGACCGCAAGAATTTTCTGGGGCGAGATAAATCCCCAATGGGGCATGACGACGTGGAATTCCCTGAGGACCAGATCGAAATAGGCCCCGAATCCCAGGGCGTATAAACTACAGGCTACGGCGTGGGCGAACCAGCTCATCCACCCCGAGATGAACCCGTTCCATTTCGGCAGGCCTTCCTTGACCCAAAGGTAACCGCCCCCGGCGTCATGAAAACAGGAGCCGAGCTCGGCGTAGGAGAATGCGGTCAGCAGGGCCACCAGGCCGTTAAGGGAGAAGGTGATGATGAGGCCCGGTCCGGCGACGCCGGCAGCGATCCCGGTCAGGACGAAGATGCCGGCGCCGATCATGGCCCCGACGCCGATCAAAGCGGCGTCCCAGAGCCCCATCTCGCGACTCAAATGGACTTCGGTTGAGAATTTTTTCATGCGAATGCCTCTTGTCCGGCATGATCCCCTGCTTCGATCGAAACAGTGACCCGGGCAAGATTAGGGAATCAAGCCCATGCCCATGAGTCTTATCCTTTGTTGATCAGAGCCGGCATATTCATTGCTGCCCAGGCGCATGATCGGCCGCATGCCGACAGAAAAATCAATTTTTCCCATCTTGGCATTTTAAAAATATTGATCAGAAATGTCAACATATTCGGCAGTGTTATTTCAAGAAATGCGTGCAAGAAAATTTTTTTTCAAAAGTATTGTCTTGCTCAGGTCAAGTGCATACAAACTTCTATTACAGGCATACGTCTGCTCGTCTATCAGGAATGTTTCCACGGTACCAGCTTCAAGCAACGCGTTCAGCTTTTCCCAGCGCACGTCCACATATGCAAAGAAAGTATAACCACGAAATTGACAGAAGCTGTCGATTGAAATAGAATTCAAGCATGGAAGCCAAAGACATACCCGATGTACAGCTGAAGGAGCTGATCGATACCATTCATCGCGATGGCGTAGACAAGGTCCGCCAGGAGAGCGAAACACTGCTCAAACAGGCCAGGGCACAGGCCGCGGAGATCGTGGCTGCCGCCCAGGCGCAGGCCGATGCCCTGTTGGCCAACGCCCGGCGTGAACAGGCGCAGCTGGAACATTCCGGATGGGAGTCACTCAAACAGGCCTCCAGGGACCTGCTGCTGGGGATCAGGAAACAGCTCGAAACGCTTTTTTCCACGCTGCTGAAGGAAAAGACCCGAAAAGTCCTCAAAGACAAGGAGATCACGCTCGCCATCGCCGCCATGATCGAAAACTGGAAGCCCGAATATCAGGATAAGATAGAGATCCTGCTGCCCCAGGAACAGTTCGACTCGATGGCTGGCGCGCTGCGCCAAGCCCTGGCCGGGAAGATCGCCGCGGGTCTTGAAATCAAGGCGGCCGCGGAACTGGAGCACGGGTTTCGCGTGGCCGAAAAAGACGGAAATGCCTATTATGACTTTTCCGCAGAGAGCATCGCGGAGAGCCTGTCCCTGTTTCTCAACCCGGCCATGGCCAAGATCGTCTCGGACGCCCTGCGGCAGGACGGGTGAACTTGACCCACTACTACTATCTCGTAGCCTCACTGCCCCTGCTCTTTTTTGACGATGCCCCCCCGTTCAGCAGCCGGGCCTGGCTTGAATTGTGCCGGGAGCAGGTGGCCGAAGGCGATCATGCCCTGCTCTCCCGCATCTCCTTCGAGGCGCTCCGCCCCCATCCCGACGATCATGCCCTGTGGCGCGCCTATGCCGCATGGGAGACGGCGCTGCGCAATGAACTGACCTTGCAGCGCGCCCAAAGCCTGGACGTCAGCCCGGATCCGTTCCTGCGCGAGGCGCCGTTTTACTCAGGGTTGCCCGCCCTGGTCAAGGAAACGCTGGGCGCCGGGACTCCGAAGGAGATCGAAACCGCGCTGGCCCGCAGGCGCTGGTCCTATCTCGAAGAACTCGAAACCGCCACCCAGTTCGACCTGGGACGCCTGATCGTCTATCGCCTGAAGCTGCTGCTCCTGGAACGAAAAAACCGTTTCCGGCCCGAACCGGGCCGCGAGGCGTTCGCGCAGGAATACACCCGGGTCTTGGACATCGCGGCCGCTTGGATGAGCGCCGCCAGTCCGCTAGTGGATACGGAGAAGCGAAATGACTGAAGGAAAGGTCGTAGGGGTCAACGGCAACATGATCACCGTCGAGGTCGAAGGCGATGTTTCCATGAACGAGGTCGCCTACGTGGCCAGCGGCGGGAAAAAGCTCAAGGCGGAGGTCATCCGCATCCGCGGGCGCCGGGCCGAAATGCAGGTCTTTGAAATGTCCCGCGGCATCGGCATCGGGGACAAGGTCGAGTTCACGGCGAATCTCCTTTCGGTGCGCCTGGGTCCCGGCCTACTGGCTCAGATCTACGACGGCCTGCAAAACCCGCTCCCGGAACTGGCCGCCCGCTGCGGTTTCTTTCTCGAGCGCGGAATTTACCTCAGCCCCCTGGACGAGGAAAAAGAGTGGCCTTTCACCCCGGTGGCCAAAACCGGGGATGCGGTCATGGCCGCCGACACGCTGGGAACCGTTCCGGAAGGCATCTTCAGTCACCGCATCATGGTTCCGTTCCACATGCGCGGATCCCTGAAGGTTATCAAGATCGCCCCCGCCGGCGATTATCGCATCAGCGATACCATCGCCGAGCTCGAAGACGAAAATAGCAAGCGGTTCCCGGTCACCATGAGCTTCAGCTGGCCGGTCAAGCGCCCGATCACCTGCTATCGCGAACGGCTGAGGCCCGGCGAGCCCATGGTCACCAAGATCCGCATCATCGACACCTTCATTCCCATCGCCCGCGGAGGCACCTACTGCATCCCCGGGCCATTCGGGGCCGGAAAGACCGTCTTGCAGCAGATAACGAGCCGCAACGCCGAGATCGACATCGTCATCATCGCCGCCTGCGGCGAGCGGGCCGGCGAGGTGGTCGAGACCCTCAAGGAATTCCCCAAGCTGATCGACCCCAGGACGGGCCGCTTCCTGATGGAGCGCACCATCATCATCTGCAACACCAGCTCCATGCCGGTCGCCGCCCGCGAGGCATCGGTCTATACCGCGGTCACCCTGGCCGAATACTACCGGCAAATGGGCCTGCACGTCCTGCTGCTGGCCGACTCGACATCGCGCTGGGCCCAGGCCCTGCGCGAGATGTCGGGCCGCCTGGAGGAGATCCCCGGAGAGGAGGCGTTCCCCGCCTACCTGGAATCGGTCATCGCCAGCTTCTACGAGCGGGCCGGCCTGGTGCGGCTGCGCGACAACAGCTGCGGATCGGTCACCATCGGCGGCACGGTCAGCCCGGCCGGCGGCAACTTCGACGAGCCGGTGACCAAGTCGACGCTAAAAGTGGTTGGGGCTTTTCACGGCCTTTCCCGCGAGCGCTCCGATGCCCGCAAGTATCCCGCCATTCACCCCCTGGAGAGCTGGAGCAAGTACCCGGGGCTGATCGACGAGAGCGGCACCGAATACGCCCGCGATATCCTCTTTCGGGGCAACGAGGTCAACCAGATGATGAAGGTCGTCGGTGAAGAAGGCACCTCCCTGGAGGATTACGAGCTGTTCCTCAAAAGCGATTTCATCGACTCGGTCTACCTGCAGCAGGACTCCTACGACCCTGTTGACGCCGCAGTATCGACCGAAAGGCAGCGGCATGTCTTTCGCCTTCTTTTCTCGGTCCTGGTCGCGCGCTTTGACTTCGGCAGCAAGGAGAGCGCCCGGGGATTCTTCAACCAGCTGCGCCAGAAGTTTCTCGACTACAACGGCGCCGCATGGAAAAGCGCGGAGTTCAACGACTTGGAGAGTAGGATCAAGGCTTTCCTGGCAACCCGGCAGGTCGGGGTGGAAGCAGGCGGCAATAAGATCAGGGAAGCGCTTGAAAGCGGGGAATAAAGGGAAAACAGCATGAAAAAGGTCTACAGCAGGATCGAGGCGATCGCCGGCAACGTCATCACCGTCAGCGCCGGCGACGTCCAATACGGAGAGTTGGCCACGGTCAGCTCCGCCCATGGTTCATCCCTGGCCGAGGTCATCCGGCTATACGAAAACAAGGTGTCGCTCCAGGTGTTCGCGGGCAGCCGGGGAATCTCGACCGGGGACAAGGTGCGCTTTCTCGGGCACCCCATGCAGGTCTCCTTCTCCGACGACCTGCTGGGCAGGATCTTCGACGGCGGCGGCAAGCCGCGCGACAAAGGTCCGGAACTGGGCGAGAATATGATCGAGATCGGCGGCCCCGCCGTCAACCCGGCCATGCGCATCATCCCCAGGAACATGATTCGCACCGGCATCCCCATGATCGACCTGTTCAACTCCCTGGTGGAGTCCCAGAAACTGCCCATCTTTTCGGTGTCGGGCGAGCCGTATAACCCGCTGCTGGCCCGCATCGCCATGCAGGCCGAAGTCGACCTGATCATCCTCGGCGGCATGGGACTCAAGTACGACGATTACCTTTTTTTCAAGGAGACCCTGGAGCAGGGCGGCGCCATGAGCCGGGCCGTCTTCTTCGTCCACACCGCGTCCGACCCCACCGTCGAGTGCCTGCTGGTCCCCGACCTCGCCCTGGCCGTGGCCGAAGGCTTCGCCCTGCAGGGCAAGAAGGTACTGGTCCTGCTGACCGACATGACCAATTTCGCCGACGCCCTCAAGGAGATCGCCATCACCATGGAGCAGGTGCCGTCTAACCGCGGCTATCCCGGCGACCTGTACAGCCAGCTCGCCGCCCGCTACGAGAAAGCGGTCGATTTCTCCGGGGCGGGATCGATCACCATCCTGGGCGTGACCACCATGCCCGGCGACGACGTCACCCACCCGGTGCCCGACAACACCGGCTACATCACGGAAGGCCAGTATTACCTGAAAAACGGCCGCATCGAACCCTTCGGCTCGCTCTCCCGGCTCAAGCAGCTGGTCAACAAGGACACTCGTCCCGATCACCGCGCCCTGATGGACAGCATGATCACCCTCTACGCCGCCTACAAGGAATCCCTGGAAAAGAAGTCGATGGGCTTCAAAATGACCGACTGGGACCAGAAGCTGCTGAAATACGGCGTGATCTTCGAGCAGAGGATGATGGACCTGTCGGTGAACATCCCCCTGGAAGCCGCCCTGGACAACGGCTGGCAGATCCTCGCCTCTTGTTTCTCCCCTGAAGAGACCCGGCTGCGCAGCGAGCTGATCAAGAAATTCTGGCCCTCCCCGGGGGGCGGCGCTGATTGAACATGCCCGCGGTAAAGCTGACCAAGAACGAGCTGAAGAAGCAGAAAGACGCCCTGAAGCGTTTCCGCCGCTATCTGCCGACCCTGGTCCTCAAGAAACAGCAGCTGCAGATGGTCATCCGCCAGCTGGAGAGCCGACTGGCCGAAGAGACCCGGAAGCGAAAAGAGCGGATCGACGGCGCGGCGCCATGGCTGGAACTCTTCGTTGAGGCGTTTCCCTTCCAGGACTGGCTGAAGGTCAAAAACGTGGGGACCGAGTCCGCCAACATCGCCGGCGTGGAGATCCCGGTCTTCAAATCCATCGATTTCGCAACGGCGAGCCACGACCTGTTCCTGACCCCGCCCTGGGTCGACGAGGCTCTCTCCCTGTTCACCGGGCTCGCGCGCCTCGACGTGGAGATCGGCATGCTGCACAGGCAGGTCGCCCTGCTGGAAACCGAATTGCGGGTAACCAGCCAGCGGGTGAACCTCTTTGAAAAGGTCAAGATCCCCCAGGCGATCGCAAGCATCCGCGAGATCCAAATATTCCTCGGCGACCAGCAGACCGCCGCGGTGGTCACAGGCAAGACGGCCAAGAGAAACCTGTTGCGCCGGGAGGAAGCCTCATGATTGTCGCCATGAAAAAGGCCACGGTGATCGCCCGGCGGCAAGAAAATAATGACGCTTTGAACAAGCTGCGCCGTCTCGGCGTGTTGCACCTCAGCGCCATACCCGCCCAGGTAGCCTCGGCCCAGGAATGGCGCGAAAAAAAGGCGCTCCTCGAAAAAGCCCTGGCCCTGAGCTCTCCCCAGCCGGCACCCCGGCATGAGCGGGCAGCGCCCCCCCCGTCGGAGACCTGTCGGACCGTCAGCCTGGAAGCCGCCCTGGCCGCGGCCCGGTCCATTCTGGAGAAGCATGAGACCATGCGCATGCTCAACGATGAGTATGCGAATCTTGAAAAAGAAATTGTCCGCCTTCATGATTGGCAGGGGGTGTCGGTCTCCGAATTGCGGGCCATCCGCGATGGGGACTATGAGGTCATGTTTTTCGAAGTCCCGCCCAAAAAGCTTGGCTTGATACCGCCCGGGCACAAAGCCTTTGTCGTCAAGCGCAGCAAGACGTTGCTTTGGGTCGCCCTGGTCGTAAAAGCGGGCACCGCCGTTGACCATGAATTCAAGCCGCTGCATGCACCCCGGCACGGCGCTGCCGAACTGGAAAAACTACAGGCAGAGAACCGCTCCGCTCAGCGCCGGCTGCGCTTGGCATGGGACAAGCTCGGCAGCGAAGCGGACGATCTTGAGCGTGCCGTCCATGCCGCGAGCCGTGAGATCGAGCTGGCCGAAGCGGCGGCGGCCATGGGCCATACCGAGGCGCTCTCATACCTGACCGGTTTTTTGCCGGGCGATCAGGTTCAAGGCCTGAAACAATCCTGCCTGGACAACAGCTGGGCGCTGCTGATCCAGGACCCAGCCGCTGACGATGATGTTCCGACCATGGTCCGCAACAAACGCTGGATTGACATCATCAGCCCGGTTTTTCAATTGCTGGGCACGGTACCCGGTTATCGGGAGATCGATATCAGCTTCTTCTTTCTGATCTTTTTCGCGTTCTTTTTCGCCGTGATCATCGGCGATGCCGGTTACGGCCTGGTGCTGCTGTCCGCAACCCTGCTTTTTACCTTGCGCCTGCGCCGCAAAAGCCGGAAGATCCCCAACGCACTCCTGCTGATGCTGCTGCTGAGCCTGAGCACCGTCGTCTGGGGCGCTCTGACCGGGACCTGGTTCGGATCAGCAACCCTGGCATCCCTGCCCTGGCTCTCCTGGATGACCATTCCCGCCATCTCCAGCTTCGACCCGCGCAGCAGTGAGACCATCAAGTATATCTGTTTCATCACCGGCACCATCCATATCTCGATCGCCCATCTGTGGAATTTTTTCCGCCAGGCCAGGAAAAAACCTTTCATCCGTTCGTTCGCGCAATTGGGCTGGCTGTTCCTGGTGCTCGGCCTCTACTACCTGGTCCTCAGCCTGGTCCTCAGCAAAGAACGCTTTCCGCTGCCCTCCTTCGCAACCTGGCTGATAGGGACGGGGCTGGCCATGATCATCGTGTTTTCGCGCCAGCAAGGACGGTTTTTTCACGGCATCGCCATGGGCGTGGCCAACCTGCTGTCCACATTCCTGAGCGGCATCAGCGCTTTTTCAGACATCATATCCTACATCCGCCTGTTTGCCGTCGGCCTGGCCACCGTCGAGATCGCCAAAAGCTTTAACGGCATGGCCGCGGGCATGGCCCACGGCGGCCTCGGTATCATTCTGGCTTCCATCGTGCTGTTGCTTGGGCACACTTTAAATTTGGCCATGGGGGCCCTGGCCGTTGTCGTTCACGGCGTGCGCCTGAACATGCTGGAATTTTCCGGCCACCTGGGCATGGAGTGGACGGGCAGGCCGTACAAACCATTCAAGGAGTAAAAAATGAATTTCAGTTTAATCGGAATCGGTGCAGCGCTGGCCTTGGCCGCCATCGGCTCGGCCCTTGGGGCCGGGGCCGCCGGCATGGCCGCGATCGGCGCTTGGAAAAAATGTTTCGCCCTCAACAAACCCGCTCCCTTCATGCTGGTGGCCTTTGTCGGCGCGCCCCTGACCCAGACCATCTACGGCTTCATCCTGATGAATTCGCTCCGGGCCGCGGCCGCAAAGATCGATCCCGGGCTGCTCCTGGGCGTGGGCGTACTCGGCGGCATCGCCATCGGCTTTTCTGCCTGGCTGCAGGGCCGGGCGGGCGCCTGCGCTTCGGATGCCCTGGCCGAAACCGGCAAAGGGTTCGGCAACTACATCATGGTCCTGGGCCTGATCGAAACCGTGGCCCTGTTCGTGATGGTCTTCATGATGGGCGTGGTCGGCTGAATGAAGAAGGGTACAGGGTTCAGGGTACAGGGTTTAGGGTAGAGGGCAAGACAAACAGGCAATAAGCGAAACCTAAGAAAATTTTCTATGTTGCTTCTTGCTGGCTGCCGAAAACCGTTCAGCTTTTTGATTTGATATGAATTCCCCCATTCAGTAAGATGCGCCGGTCAAGGAGATCGTCCGCAGCCACTGAACCGCCTGCTTATTTTCGTTTTATTATCGGACGCGATGACCGCACCCCTACAATTTCATCTCATTCTTGGGCACGGCACGCCGTGCCCCTATCTGGCATGTCGATATGCGGGCGGGTCTGGAGGCATCGCTCCTACATCAACCCAGATAGACGCCAATTTTTTTATTAACGAGTGGGTTATGTTCGGGCGGGTTTCCCCCTTCGGGGACGGACAAATCAGATCCTCCAAAGTCGGCGGATAATTTGTGCTACAAGACGCCGCCCCTACATCTCGATTGTCTGTTTTTTCCTATTGCCTCTCGCCTATTGCCCATCGCTCTTCTTATTTGACAATTTTTTGGCCAAGTTCTATTATGAGATCGGGGAATTGATGAAAATACATATAGAAATTGTTGATTTTTATTTGCTGAAAAGAATCTGAAATGCAATGACAATATCAAGTGCTTCGATGCGTGAAGGATGTATCGTATCTGGTCCGCTGTTTAGCGAACCGATGCGGGTGGTGACGGTGCAAACCGATTCTGCCGGCAATTGGACAGTGGGGCTCGTTGGCATGCAGTCGGAGCGTTTCCGTAAGGTTAAACTCACTGCCAAGGATATCGAAGGCTTGAATATTTTTGATACAGGTTTTACCTATGATGGTGACGGACAGCTTCTTCGTTTGGGCTTGCAGGCCTATGCGCTGGGTATCGCCTGGGAATATGATCCCTACTTCGGCCTGTCGATCTCCCGTGTAGATCCTCTGCCCCATCAACTGGAAGCCATTTATGATTATTTTCTCAAAGTCCCTCTTATCAGATTTCTTCTTGCTGACGATGCCGGAGCCGGAAAAACCATTATGGCGGGACTTCTCATACGCGAACTCCAACTACGTGGACTGGCTGAAAAAATTCTTGTTGTATGCCCCGCGAATTTGGCCTTCCAATGGCAAAGAGAATTAAAGGAGAAATTTGCCGAAAAATTCCTGGTTATTAAAGGCAGTGATATTCGTGATCAGTTCGGGGTTAATCAATGGTTGGAGCAGAAGAAAGTAATCACATCTCTCGACCTGGCCAAGCGTACCGAGATTTTCCCTGGCTTGAAGCAGGTTCATTGGGACCTTATTATTGTTGATGAAGCCCACCACATGTCATGGACACCTCCAGCCCGAAAAACAGCCCGTTATGCCCTTGGAGAACTTCTTCGGGAAACGACGGATCATTTTCTTCTAATGACAGCCACGCCCCATAAAGGTGACCCTGAAAATTTCACGCTGTTTTTGCAATTGTTGGATCCAGATGCCTATGCGGATGTCCGTTCCATACGCGAGGCCATGGAACGCCGCCGTGCTCCGTTCTATTTACGCCGTACCAAGGAAGCAATGGTTTATTTCCCCGAGCAGCAAGCAGATGGAACCTGGACGGCCAAAAAGATTTTTACCAAACGTATTCCCACCACTGTCGATTTTAAAATCGATGGGGCAGAGTTTGATCTTTATAGAGATATTTCGCTCATGGTAAAAAGGCAGAGCGCGAAAGCCGCCGCTCAGGGTGATGATCCCCGCGCCAGAGCTGTAGGTTTCTTAATGGCCCTTTATCAGCGCAGACTCGCATCCAGTACGTACGCCATGAGGCATAGCTTGGAGAACCGGGCGCGCAGATTGGAAGAAGGGCTGAAAAAAGCTCAAGAAATATCCAAATATGCTCCGGCTGACCTGCCCAACCCGGAAGAAATCGAAGAAATGGAAGATAGCGAACGCGAGATGATCGAAGCAATTCTCGAAGCCATTACTCTTTCTGGTAATGCTGAACAAGTGCGTGAAGAGATCGCCGAGCTTCGTCAATTTGCCGAGCAAGCCAAGGCTTTAGAAAATTCGGATGCCGAGGCCAAACTTGCCAAGCTCAAGGAATTGCTTCAAAAGGAAGGTTTTTTTGATCAGACAAGCAAACGCTTGCTCCTCTTCACTGAATTTAAAGATACCCTTGATTATATTGTCGGGAAATTAAAGTTATGGGGCTTTAAGGTCGGTTTTATCCATGGCGGCATGAAACCAGGTTCCCGCGATGATCCGGGTACGCGAATCTATACTGAGCAGCAGTTCTGGGAAGGGGATATCCAGATCCTTGTTGCCACGGAAGCGGCGGGTGAAGGCATCAATTTGCAATGCTGCAATATTCTTTTTAACTATGATATTCCCTGGAATCCAAATCGCTTGGAGCAGCGCATGGGGCGTATCCATCGTTATGGTCAGCGCAAGGATTGTCTGATCTTCAACTTCGTAGCCACCAACACGATCGAGGGCCGAGTTCTACAAAGACTCCTGGAAAAACTCCAGGAAATCCGTAATGCGTTGGACGATGATGCGGTTTTCAATGTAATCGGTGAGTTGCTCCCTGCCACTCACGTGGAACGGATTCTTCGTGATTATTATTCTGGAAAACTTGGTGACGCGGACCTCGAAGATCGTATGCTTGAAAATGTGGATGAGGGACGTTTCCGGGCAATTTGTCAAAACGCCCTTGAAGGGCTGGCTTCAAAGAAGCTCAACTTGGCCATGTTGCTCGAACGTCGAGCCCAGGCCCAGGAACATCGAGTCGTTCCCGAAACCATTTCTCGTTTTATCTACGAAGCAGCTCAATATGTACCGCTCAAGCTTAAAATAGTGGAAAGCTTGCCTCACACCTTTGATCCAGCTCGAATACCAACAACGCTTCAGCGGTACGAACGCCAACCAGATTGGAAATTGCCTGCACTAGCGTCAAAGTATCCGCGCTGCTCGACCGACCGCGAAACAGCCGAAAAGAACAATCTTGAATGGATTACTCCAGGCCATCCGCTTTTTGAAGCACTGCGCAGGTACACTTGTGAAAAGGCCAGTGAAGTATTTGGCAAGGGGGCTTGTTTCTATTCCCTGCAACATGAGACATCCGCCAGGATGGATTTCTACCGTGCCAGGGTTGTGGATGGCTTAGGTCAGGTGGTTCATGAGCGTCTCTTTGCCGTGGAAATTACTGGCAGCGCCGAACCATGCCTGCGCGAACCAACTATGCTTGGTAATTTTACTCCTGCCGGCCTTCCGGAGCAGCTTCCCGAAATTGCAAACGAACCCGAGCCATCTGCCTGGCTGCAAAAAAATGTACTGGAGCCCTTCCTTGCAGAAGCACGTGGAGAGCGCTTGCCTGAGGTGCAGCGCATAAGTGACCATGTGGAGCTTTCCTTGACCGAGCTGCTGCAACGAGCGGATGAAGAGATCGGAAAGACCAATGAAGAAATCGATAAAAATGTAATTGGAGCCGATGGGCGTTTGGCTCAGGCTGAAAACCGTCACGCCGAACTCTTTTCGCGCCGTGAGCGGCGTCGGCAGGAACTCGAACGTCAGCGGTCGCTTTCCCTTCAGTCTGTGGAACGAATCGCGAGTGTCCTTATTCTTCCTCACCCCGAACGCGATGCTCCGGAGATTCAACGGTTGCGGCAAAATCTTGAGACCGAAGCCACCGCGATGAGGGTAGTGATCGAGTACGAAAAGGCCCAAGGCCGTCAGGTTTTTGATATTCATGAGAAAAACCTGGGCTACGACATCACCAGTCTGGATCTCAATTCCGGAGAACTGCGGCTTATTGAGGTTAAAGGCTTATCTGCCGTCACAGGCACGATCCTGCTTACACCCAACGAAAGACGTGTGGCTGAGGACCGCCGTGATTGCTTCTGGCTTTATGTGGTTACAAACTGTGGCATTACCCCAACGATGCAAGAGCCAATCAAGGACCCTGCCCGTTTCCCTTGGCAAGAAGTTATAAAGGTGGCCCATTATTGGATGGATGTAAATGCCATGACAAAGCCGCTAATAGTGCGGGAGGGCGGAACGGCGGATGGAGATAAACTCAAATGATGACTTTGCGGAGAAAGGCAAAGTCACCTATTCCGGCAAGAGGGAAGGGGCTCGTTGGCGGTATACAGGTGATTGAGTGTACTATACCTTAATGAGTGTATTATTGAGTGTATTAGGGTGCTGTGGTTAATTTAATAGGAGGCTATTGAAAGAACATCCAAGTAACGATGCAAATGCCATGAACAAGCAGATGGAAAAACAGGATAACCAATCACCAATCAATAAAGAGAAACAATGAAGAAAAAGCGGATGATCGAACATAAATGCATTTTCCTTAGTAGTGTTCAAAAGGAATTGCAGATCGAGCGATATGCTATAAAGGAATTTGTCGAGGGTAATGAGTTACTTAAACGCTTTTTTGAAGTGTTTCTCTTTGAGGACCTTCCTTCCCAAGATCGAAAAGCTGATGATATATATCTTGAGCAAGTAGAACTTAGCGATGTATGTGTAGGCCTTTTCGGGAATGAGTATGGTGTTGAGGATGCAAATGGCATATCGCCTACTGAGCGTGAGTTCGACCATGCGACCTTAAAAGGCAAACCGCGACTGATTTTCATTAAAGGAACTGATGATAAATTGAGGCATCCAAAGATGCTGAGATTGATCCATAAAGCTGGTTCTCAACTCATTCGTCGTAAAATAAATAGTATCCCTGATCTTACTGCAGCACTTTATGCCGCCCTTGTCGAATATATGGAAAACTGTGGAGATCTTCGCATCCTGCCATTTGATGCATCTTTTTGTCCCCGGGCGACCTTGGATGATATAGCGCAGGAGAAAATCGAATGGTTTCTGGAAACGGCGAAGCGCGAACGAAACTATGCTTTGCCGACCAGGAGTGGTCGAGAGAAAACCTTGACTCATCTAAATCTGTTGGATGATGGCCGACCCACTAATGCCGCGGTCCTTCTTTTCAGTGGGAATCCACAGCGTTTCCTCCCGACTTCAGAAATCAAATGCCTGCATTTTCATGGCACCGAGGTCCGCAAGCCTATTCCGTCCTACCAGATATTCAAGGGTACTGTTTTTGAATTGGTGGACCAAGCCGTGGATTTTATTTTGTCTAAGGTTGCGAGAAGAGTTGGCACCCGTGAGCAGGGCCCTCAAGCGCCTGTGGCATATGAACTGCCCAAGAAAGTGGTAGCTGAGGCCATTATAAATGCCGTGGCCCACCGTGACTATTCAAGCAACGCCAGCGTGCAGGTCATGTTGTTTGTAGACAGACTGGAAGTTTGGAATCCTGGAGAACTCCCTCCGACCCTTACTCCAGAAAGTTTGCGGCATCCACATACTTCTATTCCGCGAAATCCATTAATTGCTGATCCTTTTTTCCTTACCCATTATATCGAGAAAGCCGGTACTGGCACATTGGATATGATCGAGCGTTGTCGAGAGGTCGGTATCCCGGAACCGGACTTCGAACAGCGCGCGGGTCAGTTTGTTGTTACCATTTGGCGGGACTGGCTGACGGATGAAGTGTTGGCGGAACTCGGTTTGAGCGACCGACAGATGAAAGCAATCTCGTATGTCAAGGTGAACGAGCGAATTACTAACAAAGAATATCAGAAAATAACCGGCGTAACGGGTAGAACCGTTCTTCGTGAATTTAAGGATTTGTTGAACAAGGGAGTTTTTGAAAAAGTCGGCCAGACAGGGCGCGGAACATATTACATATTGAAACGAATAACCCGACATAAACCCGACAAACGGGACATTCCGTTCCTCACAACGAAAGGGGCCACAAAGGGATCAAAGGGGTCATAAAAGTGAATATATTATGAGGACTTGTATGGAAATTTTATTTAAAGGAGCAGATCTAAATGTGGTCTGACAAAGAAACTCTCTATGACTGTCTTGGTTACTCAAGCTATGTGGAAGTTCTCGCGCATATCTGCACTCAGCGCGAGTTGGCACCCTTGACGCTTGGAATCTTC
>Ga0180014_1000117_pt1 | contig 21869 bp, 25 predicted proteins | sample KR13_S1_MetaG_FD_116507 | JGI IMG/M metagenome (GOLD analysis project Ga0180014, IMG submission 116507) | Groundwater microbial communities from the Olkiluoto Island deep subsurface site, Finland - KR13_S1_MetaG | ecosystem: Environmental > Aquatic > Deep subsurface > Groundwater | place... | reverse complement strand
CTCGATTTTTCCTTCGGCATCAAGGGGCTGGCTCGTTTCCGAGCCAATGTCTTCATGCAGCGCGGCGCCGTGGCCGGAGCTTTCCGCCGCATACCCTACGAGATCTGGTCATTTGAAAAACTGGGCCTGCCGTCTATTGTCCCAACCATGACCAACAAGGCCCGCGGTTTGATCCTGGTCACCGGTCCGACCGGTTCGGGAAAAACCACGACACTGGCCTCCATGATCGACAAGATCAACAAGGAGAACCCAGTGCATATAATCACCATCGAGGACCCCATCGAGTACCTGCATTCCCACCGCAAGGCCATGGTCAACCAGCGTGAATTGCACGCCGATACCAAAAGCTTTCCCCTGGCGCTGCGTTCGGTTCTGCGCGAGGACCCCGATGTGGTGCTGATTGGTGAAATGCGCGACCTGGAGACCATCCAGGCCGCCATCACCATCGCCGAGACCGGTCACTTGACCTTCGCCACTCTCCACACCAACTCGGCCGCTCAGACCATCAACCGCATCATCGACGTCTTTCCTCCTCATCAGCAGGACCAGGTTCGCACCCAGTTGTCGATGAACCTGGAAGGCATCGTCACCCAAGCCCTGCTGCCAAAAGCCGACGGCCGGGGCCGGGTGCTGGCCATTGAAGTGCTCATCCCGACGCCGGCCATCCGCCACCTGATCCGCGACAACAAGATCCACCAGATATACGCCTCCATGCAGATGGGGCAGGAAAAATTCGGCATGATCACTTTCAATCAGTCATTGGCCAACCTGTATTTCAAGCGTGATATTTCGCTTGAACTGGCCATGAGCGTTTCCCACAATCCTGAGGAACTGCAGGAATTGATCAACCGCGGTCCCACGGCCCTGTCCAGCCAGTTCAAGACAAGCCATGCCGCCGCGGCCGCCACTTCAGGCGCAAGCAAAGGGCCTTCATTTTAGGAGGAAAAAATATGCCAATTTTTAAATACAGAGGTAAAAACAGGATTGGAAGCATTGTGGAAGGTGAACGTCGCGGCCTGAATTCCAATGAAATCATCACTGCCCTGGAAAAAGAAATGATCCAGGTGTTAAGTATCGAGCGCAAGAAACTTAAAATCAATATCCCCTTTGTCGGTGGACGCAAGAGTGTTTCGCTCAAGACCATTGCCGTTTTCAACCGCCAACTTTCGGTCATGTTCAACGCCGGCCTGCCCATCACCCAGGCCATTGGCATCCTGGGTAAGCAGCAAAAGGATAAGTTTTTCCAAAGTGTACTGCTTGAGGTCCGCAAGGATGTCGAAGGCGGGGCCAACCTGTCCAACGCCATGAAAAAGCATCCCAAGGTCTTCAATGAACTGTACACCAGCATGATACAGGCCGGCGAAGCTTCCGGTAATTTGGATACTATCCTGTTGCGCCTTTCACAATATGTTGAGAACATGAACAAATTGATCGGCAAAGTGAAATCGGCCCTGGCTTACCCGATTGCCGTCCTGGTGATCGCCCTCTTACTGACCGGTGTCATTTTATGGAAGGTCGTTCCGGTTTTCACCGACATGTTCGGGCAATTGGGAGCCGAACTTCCCCTGGCGACCCAAATCGTGGTCGGAGCCAGCAATTTCCTGGTCGGCAATTTCTTCTTTGTCATCATTATCTTCGCCGTGCTCATCTTCGCTTTCCGCTCCTATAACGCCACCTTCAAGGGACGGCGTGTGATCGACAACATCAAGTTGAAGATATGGATTTTCGGCGAACTCTTGGTCAAGGTGGCCGTGGCCCGCGTGACCCGCACCCTGGCCACCCTGTTGACTTCGGGAGTCGAGATCATCGAAAGCATGACCATCACCGCCAAGACGTCGGGCAACTCGATCATCGAAGACGCGGTGCTGAAAAGCCGCTCCCTGGTCCAGGAAGGAAAACCGTTATGGGAGTCCTGGGAAGAGACCAAGCGTTTCCCCTATATGGTGACCCAGATGGTCGCTGTCGGCGAGCAGACCGGCTCCCTGGCCACCATGCTCGGTAAAGTGGCCGATTTTTACGATGAAGAGGTAGACCAGGCCGTGACGGCTCTCGTGTCGTTGATGGAACCGATCATGATCCTGTTTCTGGGCGGCTTAGTCGGAGGCATTATCGTAGCCATGTATCTCCCCTTGTTCGATATCATCGGCAAAGTGGGTTAACAAGCGAAACTTGATTGCCGTTGAAGATCAGAATCTGCATAAGAAATTAATTTTTCTCAATTCCATCCGCATTGCGATTTTGTCGGCCCTGGCCTTGGTTTCGGTCATCATTCTGCTTTTTTTCAACGCCCCTTTTGCGCTGCTGAGCATCATCATCTCCTTAACCGCGGCCGTCGCGATCAGCATCCTATTTTTTCCCTTGGGAAAATTGCTCAAAACCCGGAAACTGCTTTATGTCCAGCTGACGTTCGATATCTTGATGATCACCCTACTGGTGTACCTCTCCGGGGGCATCGTCAGTCCGTTTTACTTCCTTTACATCCTGCCTATCATCGTCGCTTCCATTTTCCTTTCCCGGCGCGATACGCTCATTATCGCCACGGTGTCGTTCATTTCCTTCGGGACGCTCTCCGACTTACTCTTCCTGGAAATCATCTCTTTTTATCCGAACTTCGCCGTGGGCGATGTCTCTTTGGGAACCTTCATTTACAACCTGCTAATGAGTTTCATCGCCTTTTCCAGCGTCAGTTTTATTTCTTCCTATTATTTTGAAAGGATAAAAAAGACCGGCCAGCAGCTGAAAAACATCCAGGAAAACCTGCAGGACATGATCCTGCTGAACAATTCGGTCATGGAAAAAATGGAGAACGGCTTCATCACATCCGACCCCCAGGGGCGGATCGTTTCCTTTAACGCCAAGGCCGCCGCTTTCCTGCGCCTGAAAAAAGGAGGAAATATTTTTGACCTGCTGCTGGCCAAGGATGAATCGCCCCAAATACGGAAGATATGGCAGAGCAACAACTCCTATTATTTTGAAAAAACCCTGCGCGGATTTTCGCTGGGGATTTCCCTTTCTTCCATTGAAAAAGTGTCGTCTTTCGAGCGCCTGCTCGTATTTCTGATCACCGACCTGAGCGCCATTAAGGAGATTGAAAACAAGCTTAAGGAAAAAGAGCACCTGGCCTTGATAGGGGAAATGGCGGCCGGAATCGCCCATGAAATACGCAATCCGTTGACTTCGATCTCCGGCTCGGTGCAGTTTTTACGCCAGGGACTCACACTGGAGCCCGAATTAAAGAACCTGATGGACATCATCATCAAGGAATCGGACCGCCTTTCGGCTTTCATTGAAGAATTCCTGAATTTTTCCAGGCAGTCGCCTCTGGAAATTTCGGAATTTGACTTGGCCGGAGTGGTGGATGACGTGGTGGCCATAATATCACACAACCTGGGTACGGTGCGCTTCATTAAAAAATACAATCCCGGGAGCATGGTCCATGCCGATTTCAAGAGGATCAAACAGCTGGTCTGGAACCTGCTGAACAATGCCGTGAAAGCGCTGCAGGAACACGGCGAGATCGAGATCAATCTGTTTCAGGATGCCAAAGCCGTTTACTTGTCCATCCACGATTTTGGCGTGGGTATGGACCGCAATGAAGTCGAGAAGATCTTTATGCCTTTCTATTCCAAATTCGCCTTCGGCATTGGCCTGGGCATGAATATCGTTAAAAGGATCGTCGAGGAACATGGGTTCAAAATGGAGATCAAGTCCGAAAAAAATCTTGGCACCGAGGTAGTGATATGCTTCAACAGGCCGTAAACATACTGCTGGTGGATGACGATCACAGCCTGCGCAACATGCTGTCGTTCGTCCTGGGCAAGGAGGGGTACCAGGTGGATGAAGCGGTGAGCGGCATGGACGCGCTGAAGAAGCTGAAAACCCGGAAATACGACCTGGTCATTTCCGACATCCGCATGCCCGGTCTGAACGGCATCGACCTGCTCAAAAAGATCAAGACCCACGACCAGGAACTGCCGGTGATCATGATCACGGCATATGCCGCCACCCACGATGCCATCGAGGCCATGAAGCTCGGCGCCGAAGATTACATCATGAAACCGTTCAACCTGGAAGAGCTGAAGATCATCATCAACAAATCGCTGCACAAGAAAAGCATCGAAAAAGAGAATATCGAGTTGAAGCAGAAGCTTTCCGACAAGGAAAACTTCGAGAACATCGTGGGTAGCGATCCCAAGATGGGCAAAATCTTCGAGCTGATCAGCACCGTAGCCCAGACCGACTCCACCGTGCTGATCAGCGGCGAGAGCGGCACGGGCAAGGAACTGATCGCCCGGGCCATTCACGCCAAGAGTAGTCGCGCCAATCAAAAATTCGTTTCCATCAACTGCGGGGCCCTTCCAGAAAATTTACTGGAAAGCGAATTGTTCGGCCACAAGAAAGGCGCTTTCACCGATGCCTACCAGGACAAGGAAGGGCTTTTCGAGGCGGCCAGTCTGGGGACGCTGTTTTTGGATGAAATTTCGGAAATGTCGCAGAAAATGCAGGTCAAGGTTCTGCGCGGAATTCAGGAAAAGGTGATCCGCCGCGTTGGCGGGAACAAAGAAATTGCCGTGGACGTGCGCATCATCACGGCGACCAACCGAGACCTGGCGGAAAGCATCGAGAAAGGGGAATTCCGTTCCGACCTCTATTATCGGCTGAATGTGATCTCCATCAAGGTCCCGCCGTTGCGCGAGCGCAAAGAAGACATTCCCATTTTGATGCAGCATTTTCTGCAGCGCTACAACCAGAAATTCGCCAAGAACATCCAGGGCTTCGATAAAAGGGTATTTGAATGCTTTGCCAACTACCGCTGGCCGGGGAACGTTCGTGAATTGGAGAATTTCATTGAGAGGGGCGTCGCCCTGGAGAAAGACGAAGTGATCCGCGCCAGTTCGCTGCCGGCGGAAGTGATCTACAATATGGACCCCAGCCAAAGCAGCGGAGCGGATTGGCCCATTCTGCTCGACGCCGGGGATTTTGATTTCAATCAGTATATCGATAACTTGAGCAAGAGCATCATCATCAAGGCCTTGGAGATGAGCAACGGCAATGTAAAAAAAACAGCGCTGCGGCTGAAGGTTAACTACCGTTCGCTGCGCTACCTGATCGAGAAATACAATTTGAAGCTTCGTTCCTGACCGCTTCCGGTCCATCTTGACTTTTGTTGGTGATACTGTTATAAACAGCCCTTTTACGGGGTATTGATGAAAAAAATATTTTTATTTTTGCTTGTTTTTTTGCAATTGCTGGTCCTGCCTGCCATTGCAAGCGGTAAACAAACAGCCGCCGCCCCCAGTTTTTCCCTGACGGCTTTGGCCGGTCGGCGCGACTTCTCGAGCGCTGATTTTAGGAAAATTTATGACGGCAGCCAGTTGGCATTCGGCCTTGACCTGGGCTACCGCCTGGGTAAAAAATTCGCTATTTTTATTTCTGGCCAGCACCTTTCCGCCACCGGGGAATTATCCTACAGCAAGGAGACGACAAGTTTTCGCTTGATCAGCCTGGAAGGTGGTGCCAGGTTGGCATTGCCCATGGGGCGTTTTGTCCCCTATGCGGGAGCCGGGGCGGGGTATTATTTGATAAGGGAAGAGAATGTCATCGCCACCATGGATGAAAAAAAAGCGGGATTTTTTGCATTGGGCGGCCTGCGCTTCCATTTTTCGAAGGCGTTTTTCGCCGCCGCGCAGGTGAAGTTCGTTTCCCTTGAACTCAAACCTCTCAGCAAGTCGGTCGATCTGGGCGGCTGGTTTGCCGGCGGCGGGATCGGCGTGATGTTTTAATTTTTCTTTACCGGTGCAGCAATAAAAAATTAAAATGGCGCGCTATTCCAGTGCCGCTTTTTTTGCTTAGCCGTTTTCCCAGGATGCGAAAGGCCGCCAGTCCGGCCAGCGACCCGAGAATATCGTAAAGCCAGTCCAGCAGGGAGAAAACCCGGCCGGGAACCGTCAACTGGTGCCACTCGTCGAGAATGCCCAGAAAGGTCAGTGCCAAAAGGGCCGCGGCCAGGCAAGACCAGCGCCCGGGCCTTGGGAATACCTGGATGAAAAAGAAAGCCAGGGCGAAATATTCCAGGAAGTGGGGAATAAAATCGGGGACATGCGATGGCAGTGAACTGGCCGGCAGGGAAGAGAGCAGAAAAATGGACAGGTAGATCAGCAGTGAAATTCCCCCGGCAGTGAACCTGGCCCGGGAATTCATGGGACTTTTGCTTTAAATAAAATACATGAGCCAGCTGAAGAGAAAGACGCCGCCGGCCATGTATAAGAAGAGTTTCAGGGCATAGCGGAAAATGTGGCGCCCATCGTTGTACTTGATAAAAGCCAGCAGGGTGGAAACGATCAGGGCGAAGATCAGCATGGAGAGGACATGACTTTTAAAGATCACGTTTTCCTCCCTTTGGCGATGTCGAAAGCGTTCAGGGCCACCAGGTAATTGAGCAATCCGGCCGCTGCCAGGTAGGCGGTGCCGTAATGATACGTTACGGCTTTGATGTCCCCGGCAGCCAGGTGGGTCATGCGAATGATGATGTAAAGCAGGCCGTTACCCAGATCGCCGAGAAAGCCCAGCAGCAGCAGGGGGTGCAGGACGGAGGTGTCGTAGAAACGGCCTTTCATAAGCAGGCCCATGACCAGCAGGGAGACGATGCCGCAAAAAAAGACCAGGGCTTTCAGCTTTTTTTTCTGCAGCAGATGCCCAAGCCCCGGAACCAGCCAGGCGAGTATGAAAATTGCGTATGGATTCATTGAACACAGTATACCGCAGGACTGCGGGAATTACAAGTTCGATGTTTGAACTTGAATGAAAAAAATAGCAATTAAATTCCAAATAACAAATCCCAAATAAATTCCAAGTTCCAAATTCCAATGTCCCAAACGAAGACACTTTCAGGTTATCTTTTCTTTGTTTTGGTCATTTGGTTATTGGAATTTGGTGCTTGTTTGTAATTTGGTGCTTGGGATTTGGAATTTTCTTTCTCGTCACGCGTCACTTGTCACGGAGCTCGCTTCATTTTCGGCCTTTCTTTCCCGCCTGTTTTTAGGTATAATAAGGACGAAAATGAAGAAAATACTGATTGTTGACGACGAAAAGAACATCCAGGTTTCGCTGGCCACAGTGCTCGAAGATGAAGGTTACCAGGTCTATTTCGCCAAGGATGGAAAAGAAGGGATCGAAAAATTCAAGAACATCAAGCCCGACGCGATCTTTCTGGATATCTGGATGCCCGGCATGGATGGTCTGGAGGTCATCAACCGCATCCTGGCTATCGATCCGCTGCAGATCATCATCATGATCTCCGGGCATGGTTCGGTGTCGGCGGCGGTTTCGGCCCTGAAGGCCGGCGCCTACGATTTTCTGGAAAAGCCGCTCAGTTTGGACAAGGTGATCTTCGTGCTTAAGCGCGGCCTGGAATTCCGTCAGGTCCGCGACGAGAACATCAAGCTGAAGACCATACTCGACCAGGAAGACGAATTGGCCGGCAACGATGAAAAAAAGAGGCTGCTGCGCGAAAGCACGGCCACCCTTGATTTTGAAGCCGCCGACCCGCAGTATCTCCGTAAGCAGCGCACCGTGGCCCTGAGCAATATCATCTACGGCATCGGCCTGCATTCGGGCGAGAAAACCGGTATGGTCATCAAGCCTCTGCCGCCGAACAAGGGCATCCGTTTTGAAAACATATCCAAAAAAAACTACATTCCTGCCCGTATCGAATACCTCAATACTACCGGCTACGCTACTTCGATCAAGAAAGACGATCTGGAAGCCCGGACCATCGAACATCTCCTGGCCGTGCTGCACGCTTTCGGCATCACCAACCTGGCCGTCAAGATCAACAAGGAAGTCCCCATTGATGACGGTTCGGCCATCAATTTCTGCGATTTCATCAAGGAGTGCGGCATTGTCGACCAGGCCGAAGAAATTCCCGAGATCGTCATTACCCGGCCCCTGCTCATTGGCGAGGAGACCCACGACGGGAAATTCATCAAGATCGAGCCGGCCGATGTCTTTTCGGTCCGTTATACCTGCATTTACCCCGAACCTCTGGGCCGCCAGAGTTATGAATTCGTCATGCATTCGAGCGAAGATTTTCAGCGCGAGATCGCCCCGGCCCGCACCTACGGTTTCGTGGACGATTTCAACAAGCTCAGCGACATGGGGCTGGCTGAAGGCGGCCGCATGAACAATTTTATACTGATCGACAGGGACAGGATCATCAACACCACCCTGCGTTTCCCCGAAGAATTGGCCCGCCACAAGATCCTGGACATCATCGGTGATTTTTACATGTTGGGCCGGCCGATCCGCGGCAAGATCACCGCCCAGAAAACCGGACATACCGACAACGCCAAGATGGTCAACATGGTCAAGGACACGTTCCTGAAGACCAAGTCCTAAAGGCAAAAGTAAAAAGGCAAAAGTTAGGAAAAGAGGCACTTTTAAGAATTATTCAATTCCAATTGATTTGGTTTTTTAACCCCCTTTATTAAGGGGGGTGGCGCAGCCGGGGGGATCCGGATTTTGATGAAATATTTCTTTATGACGATATTTAGATCCCCCCTGTTTCCCCCCTTCGGTAAGGGGGGAGTGAAATGGGGAATGTATTGATTTTCTGTATAATATTCGCCGTAAGCCGTTCGCGGATTTCTATTCTTAAATTTTTACTTTTGCCTTTTGCCTTTGTCTTTCTCTTCCCCGTCACGCGTTACGTAGTTTTGTCACTTCCGACGAAGGGCATGTCTTTTTCAATAGGCATTCCGTGCATTTCGGATTCACCGGTCTGCATATGGTCTGCCCGAATCCCACCAGCGTCTGGTTGACCTGGGTCCAAAAGCGGCGGGGGAACCGTTCCATCAATTCCCTTTCCACGGCGGCAGCCGTGCGGCCGCCGGCCCAGTGCAGGCGGCGCGCGATGCGGAACACATGAGTATCCACGGCGATGGCCGGATGGGAAAAAGCCAAGGCCAGCACCAGGTTGGCCGACTTGCGGCCGATGCCCGGAAGCGCCAGCAGTTCCTCGAGAGTAGAAGGGAATTTCGCGTCCTGCTGCAGGGTCCTGCAGATCGCGAGGATGTTCCTGGCCTTGGTGCGGTAAAAGCCGACCGGGTAGATCAGGCGGCTCACCTGCGCGAGGGACAGCCGCACCATTATTTCCGGGGTGGCCGCTGCTTCAAATAGCCTGGCCGCGGCCTTTTCGGTTACCGGATCCTGGGTGCGCGAACTCAACAGCACTGAAATGAGTATCCTGAAAGGGGTGGCGCGGATGCTTTTTTCCATGGCAAAGACCGGCGGTGCCATGGGCATGATGAATTTCTTGATGGCGTTCAGGGTGCGGACGGCGTGGATTTCAGCTGGGAACTTTTTGGCCGTTAAGGAAGATCTCATGGCTGATGTCGACCGCGGGCGCGGAAAGCAAGGCCTTGCTGCCAGTCGATCTTTGCTTCTAGTTTCATCATAGTTCTCCTCGAATAACTCGTGATGCGTGAATGAACTTTCAGGACTTAGTGATGCGTAATGAGAAAGTAAAAGAAACCTCAAAAATTTTCAAGATATTGCTGTTTCTCATCACTCATTACATATTACTCATCACGAGAGCTCGCTGCCTGCCTTTGAGCTCGGTCTAGTCCCACACCCCGCCCAGCTTGTTTAATTCCTCGCCGGTGTATTTCCGGAACAGGATCTCCCATTCGCGCGAACCTTCGGGAATATTTTTTTTCTGGGAAATGATCTTTTCTCGGGCCCGGGTTTCGATGTCCTCGAACATTTTCAGTTCGTCCAATATGAAATGGTAGATTTTAAAGCGGATATTGCCCAGATCATCCGTATAATCTATGTCATCGGTGTTTTGGATGGAATCGACGATCAGCTTGGTCAGGAAATTCACCCGGTTTTTCGACAGTTTCAGGCTCATAGGACTATGTTCTCCTGCTCGGCCAGCTTGCTTTTGATCAAGCGGAACATTTCATAGTAATCGATGTTGGAGTTGCGGATCTCGGTCAGCTTTTCTTTAAGGATATCCTTGACTTTTTCGTCAAGCAAATCTTCTTTTTCCAACTCCTTGGTGATGATATTTTGCACATCACAGACGGTTTTTTCCCGGCTTTCGACCATGAGCAGGTTTTCGCTGAGCAGTCCCTTGACAATTCGGAATGCCAAGTGCTCGATTTGCTGCTTATTTAATCTCATTGATAAATAATATAACAAATTTTGTCATTTAAATCAACCCTTGTTTCAGGGCGAACACGGCGTTTCGGGAAAATTCACTCCGTGACTGCCGGGGTTTTCGCCTCCGCCAGGCGTTATCTGTGGCAAAAATTTGTTTTCAGCACAGTTTTTTTCTTAAAAATCTTGACAAGAAGGCAAAAATAAGATAAATTATAACCTTGCCAACGAGGTTGAAAATGAAATTGAACAAAAGCAACATCACGTATTTGCCTGAAAAAAAAGGCATTGAAAAAAAGTGGTGGCTGATCGACGCCAGCGATCTTGTGCTTGGCCGTTTGGCCACCCAGGTTTCCCATATTTTGCGAGGCAAGGACCATGCGCATTACACTCCGTTTTTTGATTGCGGCGATTACGTCATTATCATCAACGCCAGAAAAGTGAAATTGACCGGGGGCAAGGAAGAGCAAAAGGTTTATTACCGGCATTCGGGATACCGCGGCGGCCTCAAAGAGATATCCTACCAGCGCATGCGGGCCACCCACCCGGAACGGATCATCATGAATGCGGTCAAAGGCATGCTGCCCAAAAACAAACTGAGCTACAAGCTGCTGACCAAATTAAAAGTATACGCGGACGCCGACCATGGCCATGCCGCCCAGAAACCTGAAATATTAAAAGTAACAGGAGGAAGAAGTTGAGTATTGTGCAATATTACGGAACCGGAAGACGAAAAACCAGTATCGCCAGGGTCTACCTGCGCCCGGGCAACGGCAATTTTACCCTGACTGTCAACAAACGCAACCGTGTTTTTGAGGATTATTTCCCTTTGAAGATCCACAAGCTCACCATCTTCAAACCGTTGACTGTGACCAATACAGTGAGCAACTTTGATTTTTTTATGGATATTGAGGGCGGCAGTGTCTCGGCGCAGGCCGGGGCCATACGCCTGGGAATCGCCCGTGCCCTGTTGGAATTCAATTCGGAACTAAGGCCGGCCTTAAAGAAATCAGGATTATTGACCAGAGATGCTAGGGAAAAAGAGCGCCGGAAATACGGCCTGCTTAAAGCCAGAAAGGCTCCCCAGTATCACAAGCGCTAGGAGGCGGTTATGGTTCAGATCAACATGAGAGAAATGCTTGAAGCCGGCGTCCATTTCGGCCACCAGGTCAGACGCTGGAACCCCAAGATGAAGCCTTATATTTTCGGTAAGAAGAACGGCATCTATATTATAGATCTGCAGACGTCGATCGAGATGTTCAAAGCTGCGCTGCAGTTCATATCTGACCAGGTTGTGGCCGGCAAGGACGCCCTGATCGTCGGCACCAAGAAGCAGGCGCAATCGATAATCGAGGAGATCGCCGAAGAGACAGGCATGCATTACGTGAACAAACGCTGGCTGGGCGGATTGCTGACCAATTTTTCCATGATCAAAAAAAGCATCGACCGCCTGTTGGAACTCGATGAAATGAAAAAAGACGGCCGCTGGGAAGTCAAATCCAAGAAAGAGCAGTCGCGGCTGGAAAAAGTGTATAAAAAATTGTACCGCAGCCTGTGGGGCATCCGCAAAATGACCAGTTTGCCAGGCGTGGTTATCGTCATCGACTCCACTTTCGAGGACATAGCCATTAACGAGGCCAAGCGCATGAATATCTCTATCGTGGCCGTGGTCGATACCAACGCCAATCCTGAGGACGTGCACTTTCCGGTTCCGGGCAACGATGACGCCATCCGCTCGATCCGGCTCTTTATCGGCAAATTCGGTGAAGCGGTAATGGAAGGCCGCAACCGTAAATTGGAAGAAAGCGCCAACGCCCAGCAATTGGCAGCCGAGAAAGCGGCCGCCGACGCGGCAGCAGCCGCGGCTGCTGCCGAGTCAGCTGTCGCCGCCGAAGCAGAAAAGGAGAATTGACATGGCCCTGGACATGGAATTAGTGAAAAAACTGCGTGAACAGACCGGAATCAGTATCCTGGAATGCAAGAAGGCCATCGAGGAAGCCAAGGGTGACCTGACCAAAGCCTCCGAGATCCTGCGCAAAAAGGGTTTCGAAAAAGCCAAAGCAAAATCCTCGCGAGTGACCAACCAGGGCGCCGTGGGTTCATACATCCATATGAAGGGCAAGATCGGTGTACTGGTCGAATTGGGCTGCGAAACCGATTTCGTGGCCAAGAATGAAGATTTTTTGCAGCTGATCAAGGATATCGCCATGCAGATTGCGGCCCTGAATCCCCGCTATATCTCTGAAAACGATATCCCGGCCGAGACCCTGGAAAAAGAAAAGGAAATCTACCACGAACAGTTGAAAAGCAGCGGCAAACCCGCCAATATCATCGAGAAGATCGTTGAGGGCAAGTTGAGCAAGTTTTACGCCGAAGCTTGCCTGTTGCACCAGAACTTTTTCAAAGACGACAAAATGACCATCGAAAAGCTTATTGCCGAAAAAATACACAAAACAGGTGAAAACATCATAGTGAAAAGATTCGTCCGTTATCAGGTGGGCGAAGAAAGTTAAAATGGCTGCCGCCAAGGCCAAGTACAAGCGGATTCTTTTAAAGCTGAGCGGTGAAGCCCTTCAGGGCGGAGATTCCTTCGGCATCAGCCATGATGTCATCAGTATTATCGCCGCCGAGATCAAGGAAATTCATGACCTGGGGGTGGAGATCGCCATCGTAACCGGCGGCGGAAATTTTTTCCGCGGCGGCAAAGCGGGCGAGTTGGGCATTGACCGTGCCTCCGCCGATTACATGGGCATGTTGGCCACCATGATCAACGGTGTCGCCCTGCAGAACGCCCTGGAAAAAAAAGGGGTCCATTGCCGCTTGATATCGGCCCTGGCCGTCCAGGAGATCGCTGAACCTTTTATTCCCCGCCGGGCCATCCGCCATTTGGAAAAAGGCCGGGTAGTGATATTTGCCGCCGGCACCGGCAACCCCTTCTTCACCACCGACACCGCTGCTGCCCTGCGCGCCATTGAGATCAAGGCCGATATCCTGCTCAAAGCCACCAAGGTTGAAGGTGTATTTTCCGCTGATCCTAAAAAAGTCAGGAACGCAACCCAGTTCCGCCATATTTCCTACTCCGAAGTTCTGGCCAAGGAACTGAAGGTAATGGACAGCACGGCCATCTCGCTGAGCAAAGACAACGGGCTGTGCATCAAGATCTTCAACATCAGCGGCCGGGGCAATATCAAGAAAGCCATTACCGGCTGCGATATCGGAACGCTGATCAATTTGAAAGGAGAAGGCGATGATTAAAGAGATCCTGGACCAAGCCAGGGGCGATATGCGGAAAATGGAAGAGGATTTCAAGAAACAGTTGTCTAAATTCCGTACCGGACGGGCTTCGGTATCGATCCTGGACGGTATCCTGATCGATTATTACGGCGTGCCCACGCCGATCAACCAGCTGGCCACCCTGGGTGTCCCCGAGGCCAACCTGATCATCATCCAGCCCTGGGACAGCAAGATCATCAATGATGTCGACAAGGCCATCCGGGCCGCCAACCTCAACATCAACCCCGTCTCCGACGGCAAGGTCATCAAACTGCCGATCCCGCCCCTGGACCAGCAGCGCCGCCTGGACATAATCAAGACCTTGAAAAAATACACCGAAGAGCGCAAGACCCATGTCCGCAACGTTCGCCGCGATTACCGCGACACGATCAAGGCCATGAAAGAGGAAAAAGAGATCAGCGAAGATGACGAAAAACGCGCTCATGACGAATTACAGAAAATAATCGATGCCATCAACGAAAGGATCGACAGCATCGTAAAGGAAAAAGAAAAACACATCATGGAAGATTAGGCATTCCTGGACTCGGTATAAGGTTTACGGTAGACGGTTTACGGTAAGAAAAGGCAAAGCACCAAGCTCCAAGCACCAAATAACAACTAAATTCCAAGCTCCAAATTCCAATGTCCTAAACAAAGAAGTGAATGGGTAGAAGGGTTAATGAGTTGAAGGGTTAAGAAAACCGAAATCGTTTGCTGTCATTGCCGTTGTCCCATCAACTCATCAACATTTGATTGCTCTCTTTGTTTTGGTCATTTGGATATTGGAATTTTGTGCTTGTTTTTGATTTGATGCTTGGGATATGGAATTTTTCTTTAGTTAACCGTCAAACGTACACCGTCAACCGTCTGCCGAGCTCGTTTCTGCGCCTACGCCCCTGACTTGCGGCGGCGCAGGATAAAACTCACGCCGCTGCCGATGGCAAAGAAATCCATAACGATCAGCAGCAGGGCGGCCGGAAAGGGCAGGAATTTGAGCAGGGTGTAAATGGCGATGCCCATAACGATAAAAAGCGGGGCGCTGACTTTCAGTTTCATGGCCGCGGCGATCCTGCCGCCAACAAAATAAAAAATCACGGCGCGGCCAAAGATCAGCAGCAAAAAATAGGCGGCGATCAGCATGATCAGCAAAGGGATGCCGATCAGCACCATGCTCATGAGCAGGAAGCTGAGCAGCAGCAGCGTGAAAGCCAACAACGTGACCAGGCCGCGCAGCAGATGGCGCAGCGGAGTTTCCCCCAGCATGATGGCCGCCCGGCCGACCGCTGCGGGCAGGATCAGCAGCGTCAGCAGCGTCAGGATAAGCCAGAAAAATATTTTACTGATCTTGAAAAAGGTCAGCCCCCCCGATTCGGGCAGAAAAGGCAGCAGGGAACGGGCGATCTTTTTCAGGTCTTTTTGGGTGCGGACATGATACAACTGGCCGCCGATCTTACAGCGCTCCGCTTTTTCGAGGCGGCCGCCGATCACGATCAGGTCCAGGCCGATCACGGCCTTTTCGCCGATCGCCACCTGGGAAGCGATGCAGATGACATCGCCGCTGACCTCTCCGTCCAGGATAAGTGATCCACCCACAAGGAAAATCGATTCGTCAACCTTACCATTGATGCGCAACGAGGTATTGAAGGCGTTGATGGCCGTAGTGCGGATTTCGCCCGCGGCCACCTTGATCTCTTTGCCGTCTGCGGCGGTCAATAGCAATCCGGCCGCAACCAGAAAGAAAAGCAGGAAATGGATTTTTTTCATGATTTTTTAGCATGCACTTTTTTGCGCATGGAACCAATGAACAGGAATACCAGCAGGCCGGAGAAAACCAGGAGGGAGCCGGCGATAACGACTGTTGCCAAGGGGGCGGGGAGAAGCATGTTCAACAGAGCGTTGCCGGCTTTGAAGGCGGCCTGGGCCGCATTGTATACCGCGGAGATGGCCTTGATGATGTTGACCAGCCAGCTCGAGGTGCCGTCGGCCGTAAGCCGCAGCGCCTGGATCAGGCTGCTGCTGGAGAAATCGAAATACACGTATATCCAGGTGATCAAAAAGACCAAACTGGCTGCGATGGCGGCGATGACGGATGTGTAGCGGGGTAGGGCGGGATAAAGATGCTGCAGGACATGGGGGATCATGTCGGCTGGAGGTTCACTGAACATAGGCCGGGACAGCGATTGGTTCAGGTCCCGGTAACGGTCGGCCGCCAGCCGGCAGGCCGGGCAGACCAGCAGGTGGTCGCGGCTGCGCGACGCTTCGATGGCGTTCAGGTCGCCTTCGCCCAAAGCTATAATTTTTTCATCAGACAAGCATGCCATCTTTTTCCATCTCCTGTTTCAGTATTTCCTTGGCTTTGAATATGCGGTTCTTGACGGTGCCGACCGGCAGGGAGGTGATCGCGGCGATCTCATCGTACTTGAGGTCTTGGATATAGCGCAGCAGGATCAATTCCCTGAATTTCAGGGGGATCTGGTCCACGACCCGCCAGACGTAGTCCCTGGTCTCTTCCCGGGCCAGGTTCTTGAAGCCGTCTTCCCTGCTGACGTTTTCCGAAGCAAAGAGGTCGCGGGGCGAAATGCTGTCGTCGTCGAGCGAATCGACCTGGGACTGGTTCTTGCGGATATGGTCTATGACCAGGTTGTAGCAGATGCGGTAGGCCCAGGTAGAAAACTTGTACTCGAAATTATATTTGTCCATTACGGTATAGATCTTGAAGAAAAAATCCTGGGTCAGGTCCACGGCCACGTCTTCATTGCGCACCATGCGGATCACGAAACTGAAAATTTTTTTTTCGTACTTGCGCATCAATTCCTCGTAGGCACTCCTTTCGCCTCGCAGCGTTTTTTTGATCAGTACCTGATCTTCATCCAGTATCATTTACGTATATTCTTTCGGAAAGTTTTCATGGTGATCACTCTTCGATGATCTCTACGTCAACGGGAAGGGCAAGATCGAATTCGCCCGGGTTGAGAGTGATGCGGTTGCGGTAATTACTGAATAGATAGACGGTGGTGACTTCGTTTACCGCTGTCTGCTCCACCCGTTCCGGCAGGTAGTCGGTTCCGACCTTGATTTTCAGCTCTTGAACACCGCCTTCCCCGTCCAGGCGCAGCCGGATGGTACGCTGCTGCGCGTCCCAGCTGCTGGCATTGCCCGGCCGGTCGGAGAAAAGCAGTTCCCAGATCAACTGCTCGCTGCGCGCCCCGATGCGGCCCCTCATGAGCTGATTGTTTTCCCTGTCATAGAAGTTGTAATTGCCGTCTTTAAGGATAAATATCTTGGCTTCGGGGTTCAGGTATTGCCATTTCACGCGGGAACGGTCAGCGAAAATGATAATGCCGCTTTCTTCGAGGATTTTTTCCTCATCGATGAAAACCTGTTGGATGAAATCGGTTTTAAATGGCTGGCTATGGAGGATCTTATCACGCACCCGCTGCAGGAAATCGTCAGCGGCCGACGCCTGCAGCAGCGAAGCCAGCAGCCAAAAAGCAATGAACGTGCCGCGTTGTTTCATTTTTTAAGAGAGGGCACCGGGCCTCACGCCTCAGGACGCGGCGCTAAGCACACCCAGGGCCAGGGAATGGAATTTGTCGGTGTCGCTTTCATTGCGCGATGGGATCAGGATGGGCAATTGGGCGCCCATGACCACATGGGCCACTGTAAGTTTCAGGTAGTAGGTGAAGGCCTTGCCCAGCAGGTTACCGGATTCGATGTTGGGAACGATCATGATCTGCGTGTGCCCGGCCACGTCGTTGACGACTCCCTTGTGTTCGGCTGCCTGCGGGGAAACGGCGATGTCCAGGGCCAGCGGGCCGTAGACCCGGCAGCCGCCAATCTCGCCACGCTGGTTCATCTCGGTCAGGGCGCGGGCATCGAGGGTGGCCGGCATGGAATCCTTGACCGTTTCGATGGCGGCCATGACCCCCACCTTGGGCTCGGCGTATCCCAGGCAGTGAAACACGGCGACCGCATTTTCCAGGATCTGCTTTTTCTGGGACAGGTCGGGCAGGATGTTCAAACCGCCGTCGCTCATGCCCAGCAGACCATCGGCCCCTGAAGCCGGGTTTTCCACTACCAGGATGTCGGAAAGCAAATTGGGGCCGCGCAGCCCTTTTTCCTTGTCCAGGATCGGCTTCATCAGCGCGGCGGTCGGCAGGAAACCTTTCAGGATAAGCTGCAGTTTTTTCTCCCGGCCCAGGGCCACGATCCGGGCCACGGCCGCTTCGGCCCCCGGGCAGTCGAAAATTTCGAAATCGGCGGGACTGGCCCCATGCTGCCGCAGCAGTTCCTTTATTCTGGCTGCGGCGCCGCATAAAATAAAATCGGCCAGGTTTTGCTGTTTGGCCTGGATCACGGACAGGATGGTGCTGTCGTCCTCGGGGCAGGGCACACCGGCCGTGATGTTTTTTATGCTCCTGGCCTTACTGACCAATTGCTCAAGATTGGTGATCATGACGGTTCTCCTTGCTTGCCGGATAGGGCATGCTCAGGGTTTGAAATTGTAGCCGCATTCGAACGCCTTCAGGTTCAGGTCGATGAAACGGGGCGGCACTTTTTTGCCGATGACCTCCAGCCAAAGCTTCTTGTCGATCTCCATGCGTGAAGCCAGCAGGCCGATGAGGATGACATTGGACACCTTTTCGTTGCCCAGTTCGACGGCCAGGCGCGTGGCCGGGATCAGGACCAGCTCGGCAGCGAGTTTTTGTAATTGCTCGACCGTATCGGTGGGATATTTTTCCAGTCCGGCGGCCACGGGCAGCGGCTGCCATTCGAAATCGTTGACCAGGATGATACCGTTTTCGCTCAAATAATTGATGTTGCGCAGGGCTTCGAGCTTCTCGAAGGCCAGGACGTAATCGGTCTCCTTCAGTGCCGGCAGGGGGGAAAAGACCTGGTCGCCGTAGCGCACGGTGGAGATCACGTCGCCGCCGCGCTGGCTCATGCCGTGCACCTCGCTCTTTTTCACTTCAAAGCCGGCCAGAAGCAGCACATCGGACAGCAGGTCGCTGGCGGTCAATATGCCCTGGCCGCCCACGCCGCAGATCAGGATCGATTTGGTTTTCATTGTTGGCCTCCCATAAGGAATGATTCCAGGCTGACGGAATTGATGTGCGGGCCCTTGTCATCGGCGAAGGCGATGGCCTTGAAGGCGCAGACCTGGGCGCAGACGCCGCAGCCGGTGCACAGTGCTTCGTTGATCAGGGACTTGTCGTCGGCGTCACTGCTGATGGCCGGGCAGCCCAAACGCAGGCACACCTTGCAACTGGTGCATTTTTCTTTGTCCACCAGCATGGACGACCACTTGGCCTTGCGGTAGAGCAGCACGCAGGGGCGGCGGATAACGATCACCGACGGTTCTTCACGCAGCATCTCTTGTTTGAGCCGTTCGCGGATGGCTTTGACATCGTAGCCGTCCACCTCGTAGGTGTGTTCCAGGCCCAAACCCTCGCGCACCAGCTTGGCGATATCGATGCGCCTGGCTTCCTGGCCCATCAGGGTCTTGCCCGAACCGGGATTCTCCTGGTGGCCGGTCATGGCCGTTATGGAATTGTCCAGTATGACCACGGTGGATTTGCCCTGGTTGTAGATGACGTCGACCAGGCCGGTGATGCCGGAATGGAAGAAGGTGGAATCGCCGATCACTGCCACCTGCTTGATGGTCTTGCCGGCCTTTTCCAGTGCTTTTTCGATGCCTAGCAGAACCGTGATGCTGGCCCCCATGTCTACGCAGGTATCCATGGCGCTTAAAGGGCGCAGCGCGCCCAGGGTGTAGCAGCCGATGTCGCCGCGCGACTGGACCTTCAGCACGCCCAGGTTGTAGAAAAAAGCCGTGTGCGGACAGCCGGCGCAAAGTGAAGGCGGCCGTCCGGGAACCTTGGCGCCGTCATGGCGCGGCGTCATGTCCTTCAGGCCCAGGCTGGCCCGAATCGTGTCCTGCGACATTTCTCCTAAAAGAGGAAAAACGTCCTTGCCGATGATCTCTTTTTGCGGAGTCGTCCCCTCGGCGGGGATCTTCAGGGCCAAGCGGGCGAAAGTTTCGATGATGGGATCGTTTTCCTCGAGTACGTATATCTTATCAACCAGGTCGGCAAAACGCCGGAACAGGTTGATCGGGAAAGGATAGGGCAGGGCCAGCTTCAAAAACCAGGCATCGGGAAAGACCTCACGGCCGTATTGGTAGGAGACTCCCGAGGCCAGCACGCCGATCCTCTCCTTGCCTTTGCTGATGATGTTGTGGCTAAAACTGTCGCTGAAAAGGGCCAGTTTTTTCAGGCGTTCCTCGACTGCCACGTGGCGCTTGCGAGCGTTGCCCGGCAGCAGGTTGCGCTTGAGAAAATCGCTCTTGTATTCTGGTTCGGGCGGGGTTTGCCGTTCGCCCAGTTCCACGGCCGAGCGTGAATGGCAAGTGCGGGTGGTCATGCGGATCAGCACCGGCGTGTCGAATGTTTCGCTGATCTTAACCGCTTCCAGCACCATGTCCCTGGCTTCCTGGGAATCGGCTGGTTCCAGCACCGGCATTTTGGCGGCCACGGCGTAATGGCGGTTGTCCTGTTCGTTCTGGGAACTGTGCAGGCCGGGGTCGTCGGCCGAGATAATAACCAGGGCGCCGGTGGCGCCGATGTAACTTGCGGAAAACAGGGGGTCGGCGGCCACGTTCAGGCCCACGTGCTTCATGGCCACCAAGGCGCGGGCGCCGGTGAAACTGGCTCCTAAAGCCTCTTCCATGGCCGTCTTCTCGTTGGCTCCCCACTGGGCATGGATAACGTCCTTGTAACGGATGATGTTTTCCAGGATCTCGGTACTGGGCGTTCCGGGGTATGCCGAAGCGAAGGTGATGCCCGCTTCGTAGGCGCCGCGGGCGATGGCTTCGTTGCCTGAGAGTAGTTCTTTGGCCATTGGACCTCCTAGTGATGTTAGAAGGTTAACTTTAAAATATTTTGGCCTTTTAGTCAACCCTAAAAAAGACACTTGTTGAAGGGTGAATGGGTTGAAGGGTTAAAGAGTTAGGAAAAAGCAATAGTTGAACTTTTTGCCTTAACACGTTAACTCTTGAACCCTTGAACTCTTCAACATTTCCGTTCTCTACTACGTCGAACCTCGAACATCGAACTTTTGATTCTGCCTTGATATTTTATTTTCTTTTTGTTATAAACGATTTCTAAGAGGTGAGCCTGATGAAAAATAATAAAAAATGTCCGAAATGTGACTCCAGTGCCCTCGGCCGCAAGCGCGGTTCCCCGGTGCTCAACAGCTGGAGCCGAATCTCCGTAAACCTGACCAGCCTCGATGTTTGGGTGACCCGCTTCGTCTGTACCGAATGCGGCTTTATAGAGGAATGGATCGAGAATCCGAACGACCTGAAGAGGTTCAAGACCCAGGAGTAGTTCGATATTCCAGAACTTAGTGATTAGTAAATAGTGATTAGTGAGTAGTTAAGAAAAGAGATTTAAATTATTAATTGCTATAAATATGAATTTTGTTAAGTGTTGTTACCAATTACTAATCACCAATCACTTATTTCGTATCTCGCCAGTTCGCTTTCATGATATTATAAGCCCTAATGTCCTACCTCGAAATCATAGACGCTCACAAGCATAACCTGAAGCACCTGCACCTGCGCCTGCCCAAAAAACAATTGATCGTGATCAGCGGCGTTTCGGGATCGGGCAAATCCACCCTGGCTTACGACACGATCTTCCAGGAAGGGCAGCGCAAGTACCTGGAGTCACTTTCCGCCTATGCCCGCCAATTCATCAAGTCCCTGGAGCGGCCCGAAGTCCAATCAATCAAGGGCATCGCCCCCACCATCTCCATCGACCAGAAGCACTCTTCCTTTCACTTCAACTCCACGGTGGGCACGATCTCCGAGATCGCCCCCTACCTGCGGCTGCTTTTTGCCAGGCTGGCCGAGGCCCATTGCCCGCAGTGCGGCGACAGAATCAGCCGCTACTCGGTTGAAAAAATCGGCCAGGCCATTTTTAGCCGGTTTTCAGGAAAGCTGGTCCAACTCTTCAGCCCGGTGGTGCGCGGCCGCCGCGGCCATTACCAGGCATTATTCGAAAAATACCGCAAGCGCGGCTTCCTCAAAACACTGGTCAACGGCAAGGTGCATTATCTGGACGATGTTCCGCTTCTGGACCGCAATAGCCGCCACCATATCGCGGTGCAGATCGATGCCGTTGATGTCGAGTCCGCCAACCGTGAGCGCGTCGCCGCCAGCGTCACCCTGGCACTGAACGAAGGCAACGGTGAGCTCTTGGTCCGCTGCCAGGGCCAGGATACGTTTTTTTCCAACCGCCTGCACTGCCCCCGCTGCGATATTTCCTTAAGCGAACCCCAACCCGGGACCTTTTCCAGCAATTCTCCCGAAGGGGCCTGTCCTGATTGCCTGGGCACCGGCCAGAGCGGCGAAGACCGCTTGTGCCCGGTAT
>Ga0180014_1000116_pt1 | contig 21898 bp, 20 predicted proteins | sample KR13_S1_MetaG_FD_116507 | JGI IMG/M metagenome (GOLD analysis project Ga0180014, IMG submission 116507) | Groundwater microbial communities from the Olkiluoto Island deep subsurface site, Finland - KR13_S1_MetaG | ecosystem: Environmental > Aquatic > Deep subsurface > Groundwater | place... | reverse complement strand
TCAGCGTGGCGATTCCGGCCAGCGCGTCGGGCAGCGGCCAAGGCAACTCGTGCGATTGGGCGGTGTGGCCGATGTACAATTGCAGGACCAGCGATTGGACGAACATCACCACTCCGGCCGCGATGGCCCCGCCGGCCAGCCAGTCGGCCCATCGCCGCCGGATCGGCAGCAGCCGCAGAGCCAGCCCCAGCACGATCAGCAGCGGCGCGGCTCGATAGGGCCAGGGGGCGAACCACGCGGCCGGCAGCAGCAGCACCAGTGCGAGGTTCTCGATCGGCCAAGCCGCGCGGGTGCCACGGTTGGCTTGCCCAACCGTATTTTCCGCACTGCTGGACAAGCCGGCAGTGGCACCCAATGCACCGCCGGACTTTCCCAACAGCAAGACGGCCGCCGCGACCACGGCCGACCATGCCCAGGGATTGACCGGATGGAAGAAGTTCAGCCCCAGCAGCCAGGAGCCGGCCAACAGCGCCGTTCCGATCCAAAATCGAATATTCATGTTGCGAATTTCCTGGTTCCCATGCTCCGCGTGGGAACCCGCGTTTCCCGACGCTCTGCGTCGGTTGGGGCGGCAAAATGCCCGTGCCATCCGCCGTTCCCACGCGGAGCGTGGGAACGAGAGGTATTCATGCTGTTCGAGTGTGTCGGGGAATTATGCCATTTAGCCCGCCGTGAATACACGGCGGGGAGAGCGATGGTTTCATGTCGCGCACAATGCCCCGGGTGTATTCACCCGGGGCTAAATACGGGGCTAAATAACTCAATCGCCGCTTTCTTCAGCGGATTCTTCTTCCTGCCGCGAAACGCCGTCCTCGGCCTTGTTGTCACCGGCCGGCGGTTCCCACGGCGCTTGGCCGGCGACCACGCGGCTGAGCAGCCATCGCCAGAAGCGGATCGAGGATTGTTCGTCGAATGCGTTGTTCGCGTTGCCGGCATTATGCGTGTCGCCGATAACGACGAACGATCCCCTCCCTTTCGACCGTCTGAGAACTAGAGCCCACTCATTTTCGCCTTCGGTCCAGTAGACGAGTTTTTCGGTTCCGTCGCCGGTCGACTCCACCGGCCATGCCGCATGGAAGGGACCTATAATGTCTCCGTTATACGTTCGACCGGATATTCCGCCGCCGAACGGTTCCGGTTCGCGGGCGTCGTCGCCCGGCGGGACGGGCGAATATGGAACTCGAAGCCCAAAATCCTTTAGCAGCGGCGCGCTGGGGCGGGCCTGCTCCGCGCCGACCAGACAGATCAACGTGCCGCCGTCCCCGACGAAACCGCTGAGGGCGTCGCGCTCGGCGGGCGAAAACGAGCGGGCCGGGCCAATCGAAATCAACAGCCCGCAACGCTCCAGACGGTCCGCCTTCAGGTCCGGCGCCATCAGCGGCAGATAGCCGTGGCGCATCAGCGTGCGCAGCAGGCCGGCCAATCCGTGATCGGCCCAAGTAGCGCTGCTGTAAGATTCCAGGTGCGAGGCATCGACGTAAGCGACGTTGTTCAGCGAGCGGTGGCGTCCGTCCGGCAGCACTCGCGCGGACCAGTATCCGGCCGCCGTGGACCAAATCAACGCCACGGCCAACACCGAGGGGGTGAGGATCATTTGCCACGCTTCCAGCCGGCAGGCCAACAACACGACCATCGCCGCCAACACGGCCAACGCACACAACTGCCGCCAAAGCACCCACGGACTCGACTGCCGATCGGCCAGATATCCCAACAACCGGCCGACGAAGGGATAGCTGCTTGCGAGCATCTCGTTGTGCAAGGGGGCGGTGCCGCCGAGGACCACGACCCGCCCGCGGCCGAAGGGTTGCTCGGCGGCCAACGTCAGGTCTCCCAGGCGTTCGCCGGCGTTGTACGACGAAATGCCGCTGGCGGCGGCGTCGCTGCCCGGTTCGCTCCATCCCCAGCGACCGGTCAGCACCGGCCGGGCAAGCCAGCCGGCGTCAAGCGACGAACCCGTTTGCATACCGAACGGATTCCGCGAGTCGTTCAGACCGACGGTGGCCGGATGCGACGCGGCCTCGTAAGATTGCTCCCAGTTTCCGGCGCGGGCGACGGCCGTGTCGAAGCGGACCCGCATCGCCAGCGGTTTGAGCACGTCGTTGAAGCTGCTGCTGGATTCGCCTACGCGGACGGCCGGATCGGCCGCCAACAACAGCGAACCGCCGCGGCGCACGTAATCCCAAATCCGCTGGAGCGTTTCCCGCGGCCAGGACCGGTCCGCGTGGATCAGCAGCAGAACGTCGGCTTCGGCAAGGTCCTGCTCCGAGAGGTCCTTCGACTTGACAAACTTTCCGCCCAAGCTCTCCACCAACACGGGCAACATCCCGTAATCGCCTTCGGCGTCGGAATCGTACCGCGGCTTGAGCCAGTCGAGCATGTATCCCCGTTGGTGGGCGACGATCGTCTTGCCGCCGAGGTCCGAGCCGTTTACGGCCAGCGTGGCGAACAGCGCCGCCGCCACGGCCAGCAACGCCGGACCGAAGCGGAACAGCATGTCCATCGCCAGCACCGAGCCGGGGATGTCCTCTTTCTTTTCCTTCTCTTGCTGCTTTTTCAATTCCCGCGGATCGAGTTCGACCACCGGCAGCCACCGCGTCGAGCCGACCATCACCGCGACAATCGCCCCCTGAATCGCCATCGCCAACAACGGCAGGTTCCAGGGGATCAAGGTTCGCAGGCCGTTGCTCAACGTCCAGAGGCCGACGTGGTTAGTGCCTTCTTCTATTGGGGCAATCGTCTCGGGCAAAAGAGCGAGGAGCTTTTCCGAATTGGCCGGCACGATCAGGTATGCAAGCTGTCCGACGATGATTGCCGCGGCGGCCCAAATCGCGCGTGTTCGGCGTGGCGGAGGCGTGCAGATCATCCAGCCCGCGTAAACGACCGCCGTAAGGACCAGGAAGTCGATTCCGCCGAAGGTCGCGCCGACTTCCAGACGGCTGCCGGCCAACCAACCGGCCAATCGCCCCAACGCACACCCGGCTCCGTCGGCGGCGTGCCGGACAATCGGGATCGAGACACAGGCGAAACGGAAGCATCCCAACACGGTAGCGGCCAGCGCGCCGAGCAGGACCACCCTCGCGGTCACCCCGCGGCTGACCTGTGCGATCGCCGCCAGAACCACCGCGACGGCCAGCACGTTTACGGCCGGCAGCGGCGACGTGGTGAAGGAGAATCCGAGTATCACTCCGACGGCCAAAACCGCCCAGATTCTAAATGTGCGTATTTCCACCGGCCATGCGGCCACGATCGCAACGGCCAGCGCGATCCAGGTCAGCGTGTGCCGCAATGGATGGCCGAGCAGGCCGGTCGATCCGGCGGCAAACCACGCGGCCGCCATGCCGGCCACAAGGATCACCACCGCCCGGGCAGGAACGGCGGCGAATGATTCGCCACTCGCCGTAGCTTGACTATTTCGAGCAGTCGCGGATGCCATTACCACCTCATCAAAAAGGATGACGTAGTATGTCGGCAACCGGGTAATTGGGCAAGAGGAAGTTGCCGTTATTCCCCCCGCGTGGACGCGGGGGCTAAACAATTCTGAATATCCGTTTTCGTCGTTTCTGAATGTATTTTTCGTCGTTTCTGAATGTATTTTCTTGTCGTTTAGCCCCCGCGTCCACGCGGGGTGATTGCACCAACACTCGCCGCATACTACACTCCCCGCATGGTCATCGGTTACCACGTAATATTCGGCGCATACGGATTTTGGCTCCCCAACGATCCGCGAGGATCGTGGTCTACCGAAGTTTGGGCCGGCCATCTAAAACCCTTCGGCGGCGCAACAAAAGTCAACACGCGAAAATCTTTGGCCGGCCGCAAACACGACCATCCGCATCGTCTGGAAGCGAAACGGCAACTGCAATATCCCCCTGTTGCCTTCAACGGAGAACAAATATCTATAATTGCCGATGCTTTTGGTATCGCCGTCGCTGACTTGAAACTGGGGGTCTTCGCTTGCTCTATCATGCCGGACCACGTTCATTTTGTGATTGGCCGATCCGATTGCACTGCCGAGTACATGGCGGGTTTTTTCAAACGGGCCGCAACGCGGCGTCTGTTGGCCGAAAACATTCATCCATTGCGGGATTTCCGGCAGGCCAACGGCCGGATTCCAAGTCCTTGGGTGGTTGGCGGGTGGTTTGTCTACTTGAACGCGCCCGCCGAGGTTCGCAGTCGAATTCGATACGTTGAGGAGAATCCAGTTAAGGCGGGGTTATCGCCGCAACGGTGGGCATTTGTGCGGGATTATGTGCCGAAGTTCCATTCCCCGCGTGGACGCGGGGGCTAAACAAAAATAAAAAATGAACGAATTTTCTCTCGGAATCACGCAACCCAATTTCTATTTAGAACAACCATTGACGGCACGCAAAGTAAATATCCGCCGCACCTTCGCACTGATAAGCCTCGGCTGCCCGAAGAACCTGGTCGATAGCGAGCGGATGGCCGGCCTGTTGCATCGAGAGGGCTACCGGATGGTCGCCGAGGCGGACGGCGCCGATCTGGCGGTGGTCAACACCTGCGGATTCATCGACGACGCTCGGGCTGAATCGTATCAGACGATCGAGGAGATGTTGCGATTGAAGGAGCGGGGCCGGCTGCGGTGGGTGATTATCGCCGGCTGCCTTGCCGAGCGCGACCGGGAGACGCTTTTCGAGAAATATCCCGAGTTGGATCAGTTGATCGGCGTTTTCGCCCGGGACGAGATTGCCGTGGCGGCGCGTCAGTTGGAGGCGGGAAAAGGGGACGCAGCTAATTTGTGCGAAGCACCCTTCGGGCCGTTCCGGCAAATTAGCTGCGTCCCCTTTTCCCGCTTCCGACCCCCGGCCAGCCCGCCCTTGACGGACAACGATCGACGGCGGATCACATTGCCGCACGTGGCCTATCTGAAAATCGCCGAGGGCTGCAACCGATTGTGCAGTTTTTGTTCGATTCCGAGGATGCGCGGCCCATATTCCAGCAAGCCGATCGATCGGGTGGCGGCCGAGGCCGAGGAGTTGGTCGCCGACGGCGTACGGGAATTGGTCTTGGTGGCCCAAGATACCACGTTCTACGGCTTGGACATCGACGGCCGTCCCCGGCTGGCCGAACTCCTCCGCCGGTTGGACGAGGTCCGGGGATTGGATTGGATACGGTTGATGTACCTGTATCCGATGCACGTCACGGACGAGTTGATCGAAACGATCGCCGGGGGCAAACGGATTCTGCCGTATCTCGACATCCCTTTGCAACATATCAACGACGAGGTTTTGCGGCGGATGAGACGGCGCGTCGGCCGTGAGGATACAAAAAAACTGATCGACCGCTTGCGCGAGCGGATCGAGTCGCTCGTCTTGCGGACCACAATGATGACCGGTTTTCCGGGCGAAACCGAGGAGCAATTCGAGGAGCTTGTGGAGTTTGTCCGACGGCGGCGGTTCGAGCGGCTGGGTGTATTCGACTTCCGGGATGAGCCGGGCACCCCCTCCGTGGAGCTTGATGGGCATCTACCCAAAGACGTAAGAGTGGCCCGCCGCGACCGGCTGATGGCCGTGCAGCAGGAGATTACCTTCGAGTGGAATGCTTCGTGGGTGGGAAAACGGTTGGAGGCGATAATCGACCGCCGCGTGCCGGGCCGGGAACATGCCTATATCGGTCGCGGATACGCCGACGCCCCGGAGGTGGACGGACAGGTTTACGTGACCGGCGAGGGGCTTGAGCCGGGGAAGATTGTCGCCTGTGAGGTTGTCGCCGCGAAAGGTTATGATTTAATAGCGGTTGCATAGTCCCGGCTTTCACGCCGACGATAATACTACGATGGGTGGCACGGGCATCTTGCCCGTGTTCCGGCCAAGCACTGGCGAGACGCCGGCGCCACCCCCGGCGGCCGCTAAACCGATTCAACACTGACTGAAAAGCGATTTCCGGCATGAACTCCAACGGCCTGCGTCCAGACAACGTGCGAAAGGCGATGTTCAACCTGCCGAACCAGTTGACCGCGCTGCGGCTGCTGCTTTCGGTGGTGCTGTTCTGTTTCATCGTCCAGGGGTATTACTTCACGAGCTTGTGGTTGTTCATCATCGCGGCCGGCACCGACTGGCTGGACGGATATTACGCCCGAAAGTATGGGCAGGTCACCACGCTTGGCCGGATACTCGATCCATTTGCCGACAAGGTGATCGTCTGCGGCACGTTCATCCTTCTGGCGGCAACGCAGGCGATGATCGAAACGCCGTGGGGTCTGAGGGCCTGGATGGTGGTGATCGTCGTCGGCCGTGAATTGCTCGTTACCACCCTGAGAAGCTTCATCGAGCAGCGCGGCTCCGATTTCTCGGCGAAGACGTCTGGTAAACTGAAGATGGTCTTGCAGTGCGTCGCCGCCGGCGTTTGTTTGTTCTATCTGTCGTATGAAACCCCCAAGAACGACGCGCCGGCCTGGTGTTGGCGGCTGATGGTCGGGTCCGTCTGGTCGGCGATGCTGTTGACGGTGTATTCGGGCGGGGTTTACGTGCGGGCGGCGACGCGGCTGCTGCGGACCGAATAACCCGGCTGTAGGATTCCGTTTGTTTAGCCCCGGCGTCCACGCCGGGAACATTGTGGTTTTTTCCCGCTACGTTGCGCACCCGGCGTGGACGCCGGAGCTAAACAAGATATCTCTCCGGATTAGCCGCTTGCGGTTTCGCATCGACAAATGTTTTCAACTACGTTCATGCCCCTTTTCGCCATACTATCTCCTGACGTTTTCCTTCTGTCGGCGGTAGCGTTGGTCGTTTGGGCGTCCGTGGCGGCGTGGGCGGCGGCGTTTGCCCGGTGGCGGCAACGCCGGCCGGTGATCCCATATCAACCGCGTCGGCCCGTGCCGTGGGGGGCACTGGACTTGTCGTTCGTGACGCTGATTTTCCTGGCCGCTCAGGCGTGCGTCCTGTTTTTTGCCGCGAAGTATCTTGGCTCCGACGCCGTGCATACCCCCGCCGTTTACGACCCCGACAAAGAAAGCACGTTGCACGCCGCCTTGCAATTGATGGCCGAGGCGGACGTTTGGGTGCTGTTGCTGTGCGGCTTTTCGGCGATTATCGCCGCGCCGGTGGCCGAGGAGTTTCTTTTTCGGGTGGTGTTGCAAGGCTGGCTGGAATCGCTCGAACAACGCCACCGGCGACGGATGCCGACCTTGCGTCGATTGCTGCCAAGGGCCTTCATGCCGATTGCATTGACTTCGTTCCTGTTCGCCATGATGCACTTCCGCGTCGATGGACCGCCGACCGACAAGCGTTTTCTGATGTTCATGATGGCGGGCAACTCGGCAGCGGGGCTGCTGACGATGGTGTTGGCCGTGCTCGTGCTGCGCTGGCGGGTGGGAGCTACCGCCGCCGATTTCGGCTGGTCGCCAAGCACGATTCCCGGCGACGTTCGGCTGGGGCTGACGGCCTTCGCGGCCGTTGCCGTGCCGATCTATGCGGTCCAGTTCGCACTGATCTTTCTATTGCCGAAATACGTGGCGGCCGATCCGTTCGCGTTGTTTCTTTTAGCCCTCGTGTTGGGAACGCTCTTTTATCGCACGCATCGCATCGTTCCGGCGATTGTACTTCACGCCTCGTTGAACGCGACGAGTTTCCTGCTGGCGTGGTTGGGATCGCTCTGAGTAGTCCGTCACAGTTAAAGTGTCGAGTGTAGCGGGGTGGCTTGCCGCCCGTGTTTCTTTGTGTTGTGCGATCCGCGGCAACGGGCCGCAAGCGGGCGGTTGAGTTGACATTGACCCAAACCCCCGTTCCATTACAATGCCTCGACCCACTCCTATACCTATGTCCTTGCTTACGCCAAGTTCCCGCATGAGCGAACCACCCCCACAGCCGCCGGCCGGCAGCGAAACGGCACTGGAGGCCGCAAGACGCGAGAAGCTGCGTAAAATACGCGAGCTGGGGATTGATCCTTGGGGCTCCCGCTTCGATGGCCATCAGCCGATTGGCGAGATTCGGGCTAGGGAGGGCGAGATCGTCGTGGAGCCGGCGGGTGATTGCCAGACGGACAAGCCGCCAGAGCAGCATGGGCCGCGGGTCCGCGCGGCGGGGCGGATCGTGCTCCGTCGCCCTTCGGGAAAGGTCCATTGGCTGCAAATCCGCGACTGGTCCGGCGCCGTCCAGGCGATGATCGGCAAGGTACAGGTGGGCCAGCGGAACTTCGAGTTGGCAAAATGCTTCGATCTGGGCGACATCGTGGGCGTCGACGGCGAGCTGAAGCGGACCCGAACCGGCGAATTGACCATCTTTGCCGAGGACTTGAAGTTTCTGGCAAAATCGATCGCCACTCCGCCCGAGAAGCACAAGGGCCTGGCCGATCCCGAGCTTCGCCAGCGGATGCGCTACCTCGATCTGATCCACACCGACGGCGTGCTGGAGACGTTCCTGCGGCGGACGAAGATCGTCGAGTCGATCCGCCGGACGCTCGGCCGACGGGGGTTCGTCGAGGTCGAGGGGCCGACGCTCCATGCAATCGCCGGCGGGGCCGCCGCACGGCCGTTTATCACACACCACAACGCACTGGACATCGACCTCTATCTGCGGATCGCCCTGGAGTTGCATCTAAAACGGCTGCTGGTCGGCGGGATCGAGCGCGTCTACGAACTGGGGCGCGTCTATCGCAACGAGGGGATCGACGCCCGGCATAACCCCGAGTTCACCATGCTCGAGGTCTATCAGGCGTACGGCGACTACGAAACGATGATGGACCTGACCGAGGCGATCGTCGTCGATGCAATTCGCGCTATGGACATTTGTCCCCTCTCCCTCCGGGAGAGGGCTAGGGTGAGGGCTGTTGACGAGGAAAGCCCTCACCCCCGGCCCCTCTCCCAGAGGGAGAGGGGAGAGTCGGGGCCGCTCCCCCAAAGGGAGAGGGGAGAGTTGACGCTCCCTTGGGGCGAGAAGGAAATCGACTTCACGCCGCCCTTTCCGCGAAAGACATACGATGAACTGTTCGCCGAGCACGCCGGACTTTCGGTCGACGACGCCGAGGGCACGGCCAAGCTGGCCGAACGGATCGGCTTCGACACGGCCGGAAAACACCCGGACGTGGTAAAGAACTTCGTGTTCGAGGAAAAAGTCGAGATCGCTTTGGACGGGCCGATATTCGTGATCGACTACCCGGCCAGCATCTGCCCGTTGACCAAGCGGAAGGCGGATAATCCGGCGATTGCCGAGCGGTTCGAGCTGTTCATCCAGGGGATGGAGGTGGCCAACGCTTACACGGAGTTGAACGATCCCGACTTGCAGGAGGAACTCCTCGGCAAGCAACTGGACGGATTGCCGGAAGAGGAGTCGATGGCCAAGATGGATCGGGATTTCATCCGAGCATTGCGTCACGGCATGCCCCCGGCCGGCGGTTTGGGCGTCGGCATCGACCGGCTGGTGATGCTGCTGACCGATTCCCAGTCGATCCGCGAGGTGATTTTGTTTCCGTTGTTGCGGCCTGAAAAAGAGGACGTTTCATAAGTTGCGAAGCCGCAAGCGGTTGATTCCAATCCCCAATCCCTAATCCCCAATCCCTAATCCCTAATCCCTCTTCATGTACAAACTCCTCCTCTGCTGGCGTTACCTTCGCACGCGGTACATCGCGTTGGCGTCGATCATCAGCGTCACGCTGGGCGTGGCCACGATGATCGTGGTCAACAGCGTCATGCAGGGATTCACCGGTGAGATGCAGAACCGCATCCGGGGCGCCATTTCCGATGTGATCTTCGAGGCCCGCAGTCTGGGAGGCATGCCCGACTACGAAATGCATGCCGATCATATCCGCAAGATTGCCGGCGATCGGATCGAGGCCCTTTCGCCCATGGTGGTGGTGCCCGCGATGCTCAATTTCCGGTACGGAAACAACTGGATCACCCGACAGGTGGACCTGGTGGGGATCGACGAGCAAAGCCAGAGCAATGTGAGCGATTTCGGGAAGTATTTGCAGCATCCGGCGAACCGCCAGGCGATGAGTTTCGACTTGCATGAAGACGGCTATGACGTCCGCGACCATCAATCCGTGGCCGAGGAGGCCCCCGAGCGGAAGCAGATGGCTTATGCCGGCTGGAAGCACCGCCGCGAGGCCGCGCGGATCAGGACCTTTCAGCGGCAGTATCTGAGGACGGAAAAGAAGGCGCCGGCGCCGTCGGCGACATCGCCGTCGGCCGATCCGTTTGCGGGCCATTCGGTCGTCGAGGAGAACCGTTTCGATCCGGCCCAACAGCAGCACGCCGGCGCCGTGCTGGGCATCGCCTTGACCAGTTACCGCACACCCGAGGGCGAGGACCGGTTTCAGGCCGTCCCCGGCGACGACCTGAAATTGACCTTCCCCACCGTCGGCCAACCGCCGAAGGCCGTCAGCGACAGCTTTACGATCGTCGATTTCTACGAGAGCAAGATGAGCGAGTACGACTCGAAGTTCGTCTTCGTGCCGATCCGCAAGTTGCAGGAATTGCGCGGAATGATCGACCCGACGACCGGCGTCGGGCGGATCAACGCCATCCAGATCAGGCTGAAGCCCGGCACGGACGGCGAGGCGGTCCGCGACGAATTGCGCAAGGCGTTTCCACCCGAGTTGTACTGCGTTTCCACGTGGCGCGACAAGCAGGGCGCGCTGCTGGCCGCCGTGGACATGGAAACCCGAATCCTCAACATCCTGCTGTTCCTGATAATCGCGGTGGCCGGGTTCGGCATCCTGGCCATCTTCTACATGATCGTCGTGGAAAAGACCCGCGACATCGGAATCCTAAAATCCCTGGGCGCGTCGAGCCGAGGCGTGATGGGCATCTTCCTCGGCTATGGACTCTCGCTCGGGATGATCGGCTCAGGCGTGGGAATGGTGCTCGGGCTGCTGTTCGTCCATTACATTAACGAGATCGCCGACTTCATCGGCTGGCTTACCGGACAACCGGTCTTCGACCCGTCGATCTACTACTTCCACGAGATACCGGCGGTCGTTTTGCCGTGGACGGTCTTTTGGATCGTGTTCGGGGCCTTGGCGATCGCCGTGTTGGCGAGCATTTTGCCGGCGCGTCGCGCCGCCCGGCTGCACCCGGTGGAGGCGCTCCGCTATGAGTAACGCTGAAATGACGATGGCGAAAACGCGACACGACCGTTTTGCGGCCGCCGGCACGGAGCACGTCGAGCATTGCGACCAACTACGGACGATCGACCTGCACAAGAGCTATCGCAAGGGGCCGGTCGAAGTGCCGGTGCTGCGGGGCGTCGACATGGAGGTCCGTCAGGGCGAGTTTCTGGCCATCGTCGGCCAAAGCGGCTGCGGCAAGAGCACCCTGCTGCACCTGCTGGGTACGCTCGACGCGCCCGACCGGGGCGAAATCCATTACGACGGCCGTCGCATCGACAACCTCCCGGCGACCGAACGCGACCACCTGCGGAACCGCCGGTTCGGCATGATCTTTCAGTTCTATCACCTGCTGCCCGAGCTGAACACGTTGGAAAACGTGCTCGCGCCGCTGATGATTAGGCACGGCACGTGGTCGTTTCTCAGCCGGCGGCGGAAGTATCGTTCGCAGGCCAAAGAGTTGCTGGAAATGGTCGGCCTGGGCCATCGGCTCAAGCATCGGCCGCGCGAGTTGTCGGGCGGCGAGATGCAGCGGGCGGCCATCGCCCGGGCGCTGGTCGTCCAACCCCGGCTGCTGCTGGCCGACGAGCCGACCGGCAACCTCGACCAGTCCACGGGCGTGGAGATCATCCGCATTCTGCGGGCCTTGAACCTCCAGCGGAACCTCACTATAGTGATGGTCACGCACGACCGCTCCATCGCCGACCAGGCCGACCGGATCGTCCGCCTGGTCGAGGGGCGGATCGAAGAATAAAAAGCGGGACTCGGGATTGGGGGTTCGGGACTCGGGAAGAACATTCCTTGGATGGGCAAACCGGCAATAGTAATAACCATCGGTTCTCGCTCCCCGAATCCCGTACCCCGAATCCCGAATCCCGAACCATAAAATACAGTCTCGTTCCCATGCTCTGCATGGGAACGCACTGATCGGACGCTCCGCGTCCGCTGGATTTTGGGCGTAATCCGGCTGCGCGGACGCGGAGCGTCCAGACAGTGTGTTCCCACGCGGAGCGTGGGAACAAGGTTTGAATCCCGAATCCCGAACCCCGAACCCCTCTTATGTCCTTGAAAATCTACATCAACGGCGAATATTTCGAGAAAGAAGACGCCAAGATCAGCGTTTACGACCACGGCTTGCTCTACGGCGACGGCGTGTTCGAGGGCATCCGCAGCTACGGCGGAAAGGTCTTCCGCCTGGCCGAGCACGTCGACCGGCTGTGGGACTCGGCCAAGGCCATCTGGATGGAAGTCCCGATGACCAAGGAGGAGATGATAAAGGCCGTCGAGGAGACCTTGGCCGTCAACGGGCTGAAGGACGGTTACATCCGCCTGATCGTCACCCGCGGCGTCGGCGACCTCGGGCTGGATCCGAACAAATGCGGTACTCCGCAGGTGATTATCATCGCCGACCGCATTGCCCTGTATCCGCCGGAGTTGTACGAGAAGGGGCTGGAGATCGTGACGGTCAGTTCGCCGCGCATCCATCCGGCGGCGCTCAGCCCACGGATCAAGTCGCTCAACTACCTGAACAACATCATGGCGAAGATCGAAGGCAAGCAGGCCGGGTGCATCGAGGCCTTGATGCTCAACCACAAGGGCGAGTTGGCCGAATGTACCGGCGACAACATCTTTCTTGTCCGCAAGGGCCGGCTGCTCACTCCGCCGATCGACGCCGGAATCCTCGAAGGCATCACGCGGAACGCCGTCATGGACATCGCCCGCGAGATGGGCGTCGAGGTGCTGGAGATCGCCCTGACCAAGTACGACGCCTACGTGGCCGACGAATGTTTCCTGACCGGCTCGGCGGCCGAGGTCATCGCGGTGGTGAAGATCGACGGCCGCTCGGTCGGCGACGGCAGGCCGGGCCCGATCACCCGCGAGTTGAAAGACCGATTTCAGAAGCTCACGCGAAGCTGATCGCTCCGCGGAGGACGGATTCCTAACCCACCCTACTTGTTTCTATCCGCGACAGATATTCAATTCAACCGCTCATCCGACTTCCGGCGGCGGAGGACGGATAGCGGCCGGCGGCGATCAACATGCGACGTTCCAAGATTCGGTCGCCTGTGTTGAAGCGGAGGATGTTCGCGGTTGCCTCGCCAACGGGAGTCAAGGGGCGGATAATCGGCCCCTCCAAGCGAAAATGATCGGCCCAGCGGTCCCTACGCGGATTGAACAGAGGGACCAACTGATCTGAGCCGGGCAGTACCGATGCGATGTCCGTCCCTTTTTGACGATTGCAGAACAGACAGGCAAGAGCCAAGTTGTCGTCCTGCGTCGGGCCGCCGTGTTTGCGGCTGATGACGTGGTCCACTTCGCAGCCGAAGAAGGTGTCGTCGGAGTGGATCAGACAATACTCGCAAAGCCCCTCGGCGCGGGCTGAAACGAGTCGGCGAAGCTCCTCGCCAATGTAGCTACTCATGAGCAGTATATCGACGAGCGCGGGCCTTGGCCAGCCTCATCAGATGCTCCAATTGGAGGTAATGATCCAGTTCCGATTGCTCGTCCGCCGTAAGTGCGTCGTCCTTTTCCCGCTCGATCAACTCGGCGACGCGCCGTCGCGCGGCCTCCGAGGGATGAAACTCGACCACGCCGATCGAGTCGCTTCCGGCGGCGATAAAATCGATTACTTCCTCGTAAGCTCTCGTCGTAACGGACATGACATCATGCTCCCCTTACAATTCGCCAAACTGCCCACATGTCAATTTTATCTTGCGGGGGCGGGAATTGCCAGTAGCGTAGGGTGCGTCCGCGACGCACGGATATTTGTTTGTGGCGCGTCAAGGACGCACCCTACTATCTACTTTGCCGCTTCTTCGCCGAGATCGACGCCCTTGGCGAGAATTTGCTGGTTGGTCTCCAACATCGCGGGGTTCTTCTTGCCGAGGGTGTCGGTCAGCAGGCCGCTGAGCAGTTCGCGGTTTTCGAGGCCCAACAGGCCGGCGCAGAGGCCGAAGACCAACATGTTGGCCGAACGGAGGCTGCCCATGTCGGAGGCGATCTTGGTCAGCTCAAGGGCGACGATTTTCACGCCCGGATGATTGCCGACCGTGGGGACCAGCGACGAATTGACGACCAACGTGGAACCTTTCCGCAGCAGCGGGGAGAAGGCGCGATACGACGGCTCGTTCAGGGCCACGACGATCGTGGCATCCTCGACGATGGGCGAGCCGATCGGACGATGGCCGACCTTGACGTGGCAATGGGCGGTGCCGCCGCGGACCTCCGCGCCGTAGCTGGGGAAGTAAGTGGCGTTGAATCCCTCGGCGACCGCCGCCTGGGCCAACATCTTGCCGGCCAGGATAAGTCCCTGCCCGCCGCTGCCGGCCAGAAGGATTTCCTTGGTCGCTTCGGAACGGGTGGCACTGCCGCGGGTTTTGGTTTTAGGCATTTTCCGCCTCCTTATCCTTGTATACGCCGAGCGGGAAGGTATGAACCATCCACTCTTCGATCCGCTTGACGGCCTTCACCGGCGGCAGCCGCCAGTAAGTGGGGCAGGGCGAGAGGACCTCGACCAGGCTGAACCCCTTATTGTCGAGCTGTCGGCCGAAGGCGGTGATGATCGCCTGTTTGGCCTTGCGGACGGCGGCCGGCTTGTCGACCGTCACCCGCGCGATGTAGCTCGGCGCGTCCATCGTGCCGAGCATTTCGCAGACCTTGATCGGCGGACCTTCGTTCGCCGCGCGGCCGGTCGGCGTGGTGGTCGTCTTCTGGCCGAGGATGGTCGTCGGGGCCATCTGTCCGCCGGTCATGCCGTAGACGGCGTTGTTGACGAAGATCGCGGAGATGTTTTCGCCCCGGTTGGCGGCGTGGACGATCTCGGCGGTGCCGATGGCGGCCAGATCGCCGTCACCCTGGTACGTCATGACGAACAAGTCGGGCCGTGCCCGCTTGATGCCGGTGGCCACTGCCGGCGCCCGGCCGTGGGCGGCCTCCGACATGTCGATGTCGATGTACTTGTAGGCCAGCACTGAGCAGCCGACCGGGGCGACGCACACGGTACGCTCGCGGATGCCGTAATGCTCGATGGCCTCGGCCACCAGCCGATGCACGATGCCGTGGCCGCAGCCGGGACAGTAGTGCGTGATGTTCGGGGTCAGCACCGGTGAACGGGTAAACACCTTTTTTTCCGTGGCAATCATCGGCGTTTTCCTTTGGAAGCGTTTTTGCGGCGGGACTTCTTCAACAGTTTGCGCCCCAGGGCGACAAGCTCCTTGATCGAGGGCGCCTCGCCGCCGGCGTATCCGAGAAACTCGATCGGCACCCGTTCGGCGACGGCCAATCGGACGTCATCGAGCATCTGGCCGTAGCTTAGTTCGGTCACCACGAGGGTTTTGGCTTTTTTCAGCGAGGCCAGCAGTTTCTTGTGCGGGAAGGGCCAGAGGGTGATCGGCCGCAGCAGGCCCGCCTTCAGCCCCTCGTCGCGGAGCAGATCGACCGCCTCGCGGCAGAGCCTGGCCGAGGCGCCGTAGGCGGTGAAGACCAGTAGCGCGTCGTCGGTGCGATAGGCCTCGGCGCGCGGCTCGCGGCGCTCGATCTCGCGGTAGACCTTTTGGAGCACGCGGTTGTGCTCGGCCAACTCGGGGACGGGCAGACGCAGCGAGCAGATAAAAAAGGCGTCGCGTCCCTTGGCGCCGGTCAGCGCCCAGGGTTTTTCCACTCGTTTTCGGGCGGGCGGATCGCGGAGCTCGACCGGCTCCATCATCTGGCCCAAGCGGCCGTCGCTGAGCACGAGGACCGGCGAGCGGTACTGGTCGGCCAGGTCGAACGCCTCGAAGGTAAAGTCGAGCATTTCCTGGGCGCTGTCCGGGGCCAGGACGATGGTTCGGTAATCGCCGTTTCCGCCGCCGCGGGTGGCCTGGAAGTAGTCGCCCTGCGCCGGTGCGATGTTGCCGAGTCCCGGCCCGCCGCGCTGGATGTTGACGATCACCGCCGGCAGCCGGCTGCCCGCGAGGTAGCTGATCCCCTCCTGCATCAGCGAGACGCCGGGGCTGGAGGAGGTGGTCATGGCCCGCTTGCCGGCGGCCGCGGCGCCGTGGACCATGCTGATGGCCGCCAACTCGCTTTCCGATTGCAGAAAGACGCGTCCCAGCGGCGGCAGACGCGCGGCCATGCCGGCGATAATCTCGTTCTGCGGAGTGATGGGATAGCCGAAGTAGCAATCCAATCCCGCCCGGATCGCTCCCTCGACGACCGCGTCGTTGCCGCTCATCAATACTTTAGTCACGCTGCGACCTCTCGATTAATTCTTGTTGCGGAAAGACTGCGTAGGGTGGGACAAGCGAAGCGCAGCCCCACCATGCTTGTTCTTATTTGTGGTGGGGCTGCGCTTCGCTTGTCCCACCCTACTTTCTTGCTCACTTTGCAACCTCCTGGTTTCGCGTCTTCTCGGCCACGGTTCGATAGACTTCGATTGCGGCGTCGGGACACATCGTGGCGCACATCGTGCAGCCGGTGCATTCCGCGCCGTCGCGCATCCGCATTGGAAACACGCCATATAGGTTCAAGGTGTCGCTCTGCTCGATGCACTCCTTCGGACAGACCGAGATGCACAACTCGCAAGCCTTGCACAGTTCCGCGGCAATTTCGATTCGAGACATTCAACGATACTCCTGGACGTTGATTTTTCGGGCCATCGCGGCCTGCGCGGCGGTGGCCAGGGCGATCATCTCCTCGGTTTCGGGGTAGACCATGAACGGGGCGACGAATCCGGCGTACTTCTTAATCAGGCGGATCAGCAACCGCGAGCGGGCCAGACCGCCGGCGAACACCACGGCCTTCACCCGGCCGGAGAGGACCGCCGCCGACGCGCCGATCCACTTGCCGATCTGATAGGCCATCGCCTCGTAGACCTCGGTGGCCTTGGCGTCCTGGCGGCGGATGCGCTCTTCGACCTCGCGGCAGTCGTTCGTGCCCAGATAGGCGAACATTCCGCCGTGGCCGACGAGCATCTTCCAAACGTCGTCGTGCGAGTGCTTGCCCGAGAAACAGGCCGCGACCAGCGAGCCGGTGGGCAGCGATCCGCTCCGCTCGGGCGAGAAGGGGCCGTCGCCGTCCAGGGCGTCGTTCACGTCAACCACGCGTCCCTTGCGATGGGCGCCGATCGAGATACCCCCGCCCATGTGGACCACGATGAAGTTTTGTTTATCGTAGTGTACGCCCAAATCCTTGGCGGCGCGCCGGGCGGCGGCCCGCTGCGAGAGGGCATGAAAACGGCTCTTCCGCTCGAAGGCCGGATGGCCCGAGTATCGAGCCAGCGGCCAGAACTCGTCGACCACCACCGGATCGGCGATGAAGGCCGGAGCGCCGGCGCGGCGGCCGATCTCGTTGGCCAGCGGGGCGCCGAGGCTGGAGGGATGCTCGCCCCAGCGGCCGCTCCGCAGGTCGCGGATCATCTTGGCGTTTACTCGGTAGACGCCGCCGGCGATGGGCTTGGTCAGCCCGCCGCGGCCGGCAACGGCCAAACACCGCTTCAGATCGATCCCCTGCTCGTTTATGAAACGCAGAACGGCGTCGCGGCGGAACTCATATTGATCGACCACGCGGTCAAACTTGGCCAGTTCCTGCTTCGGATGGTTGATCTCCTCGGTGGCCAGACAATCCGAGCCGCGATAGACGGCCAGCTTAGTGGAGGTCGAGCCGGGATTGAGGACGATTACCAGGTCGCGTTTGTTTTTCGCGCTCATTTCTTTTCAGTTGTGGCACAGCCGCCCCCGGCTGTGAAAATTCTCGGTTGAGCAATTATTTCACAGCCGGGGGCGGCTGTGCCACAATTCATTATTTCTGCTCGCTTCCCGCCAATACCACGGAAAGCGCCGTCGTGTAGAGCTTTGTCAGCGAACTATCGGAGCGTGAGGTCATGACGATCGGAGCCTTCACGCCCACCAACGCGTTGGCCATTTCGGCGCCGGCGAAATAGACCAGCGACTTGTAAAGGATGTTCGCCGAGTTGATGTCGGGGCAGAGGAGGATGTCGGCGCATCCGGCGACGGGGCCTTCGATGTGCTTCATCCTCGCGGCCCGCTTGGAAACGGCGATGTCCAATGCGTAAGGACCGGCGACGTCGGTGTTGGGGAATTGCCCGGTTTCGCCCATCTTGGCGATTATCGCGGCGTCGACCGTGGCGGGCATGTCCTTCACGTTCACCTTCTCGATGGCCGCCAATACGGCCACCTTGGGCCGGGTGAACCCGAGCCGGTTGGCCACCGAAATCGCGTTCCGCACCATGTCCACCTTGCGGCCGACGTCGGGGTTGATGTTCACCGCCGGATCGGACATGAACATCAGGCGCTTTTCGATGGGCGAGTCGAAGAGCGTGACGTTGCTCAGCAGTCCGCCGCGGCCGATTCCGGTCTCGCGGTCGAGAATGGCGCGGAGAATCGTGGCCGTGCCGACGGTACCCTTCATGAGGATGTCGGCATGGCCTTCGCGGCAAAACCCGACGGCCTTGGCGGTAATCAGCTTCGGATCCGGTTCGTCTACCACCTCGACGCCGCGGAGAGGAATTTTCAAGGAGCGGCACATCCGCAAAATCCGCTTCTTGTCGCCGATCAACAGGGGCTTGATCAAACCGTGGCGATGTGCTTCGTGTACGCTCTTCAGCCCTTCTTCCTGATCGGCGCCGGCCAGGACGAGCACTTTTCGGCCGGGCAGTTTCTTGGCGAGGACGAGAAGGTCCTTGAGACTGCGGATTTTCTTTTGGCGGGGCATCTCACACCTCGTCGCCCCGCTTCAACGCCACCAGACCACTGCGGGCCAAGGCGCGGATGCCAAAAGAGTTCAGGGCGTTGATGAAGCCGTCCACCCGTTCCTCGTCGCCGGCGATCTCGAACGTGATCGTCTTCTTACCCATGGCCAACACCCGGGCGCCGAAGACCTCGGCCGTCTGCGTGAGTTGACTGAACTCCTCGGGCCGGAAATGGACCTTTATCAGCGCCAATTCCCGATCGAGATACTCCTGCCGCGAGAGATCGTCGACCTCCAGCACGTCCCGCACTTTTTTCAACTGCGCGGTGACGCCGCGGACCTCCTTGTCGTGCCCCTCGACGACGATCGTCAGCCGCGAGGTGTCGAACAGATCGGTTTCGCTGACCGCGACGCTCTTGATGTTGACGGCGAACTTCTTGAACACCCCCACAATCTGGGCCAGAATCCCCGTGCGGTTTCTGACCAGGCCGGAAATCGTGTGCTTCAAGGCACGTCCTCCACAAAATTCAACTATCTTGCAGGAACCACTCTTGCTATGATGCTAAACCTTGAAAATGTCGATGTCAAGGCACCCGCGCGATGGTGTCCGAGCGACATCGTCGAACATGTTTTGCCGTGATATTGCGAAAAAATAGTTTTTGGCTTTCTAATACCGATTGGGGGTCTTTACGATACCCGATCGCCGGAAAAAATCCTTGATAGCAATCCGTAGGGTGCGTCCGCGACGCACCGCAATCAAGCGGGTCTGTCTTTCCGGAATTTCGGTGCGTCGCGGACGCACCCTACGGTGCTGAAATCCGTCCTACACATTCCGTCGACGCCGCGCCGCAGGATGAAAAAAACATGGAATGGATTACCGGCCTGTTCGATCTGTTTCTCCACCTCGACAAACATCTGGGCGAGGTAATCAAGGACTACGGCGTTTGGACGTACCTTATCTTGCTGGCAATCATCTTTTGCGAGACGGGATTGGTCTTCACGCCGTTTCTGCCGGGCGATTCGCTGTTGTTCGCCGCCGGCGCGTTGGCCGCTTTGCCCGACAGCCCGCTCGATCCCGTGTGGCTGGTGGTGCTGCTCAGCGCGGCGGCGATCGCCGGCGACACGGTGAACTATTGGATCGGGGCGTACATCGGGCCGCGGGCCTTCAGCGGCGAGGTCCGCTTTCTGAAAAAGGAATACCTCGACCGCACCCACGCCTTCTATGAGAAGTACGGCGGCAAGACGATCGTGATTGCCCGATTCGTGCCGATCGTCCGCACGTTTGCCCCGTTCGTGGCCGGCGTCGGGGCCATGAACTACACGAAGTTCATCGTCTACAACGTAGCGGGTGGAATCGCTTGGGTGGCGATCTTTGTCCTCGGCGGATACTGGTTCGGAAACTTCACGCTGGTAAAAGAGCACTTTTCACTGGTCGTGCTGGCGATCATCGCCATTTCGGTGATGCCGATGGCCGTCGAGTACATCCGCGCTCGGCGCGGCCGCAAAGGCTAAGTGGCTATCTCGAAACCTCTTTTGTGGCACAGCCGCTGGTCGCGCAAAGCGCTACGCAAACACGTCGGGAAACTGCACGTTGATCGCCGGCGGCAGATCGACCACCGGAAGCGGCGCCGCCGACTTCTTCGTCCGCTGCGACTCGATCGCCTTCTCGACGGCGGGGGGCAGACGCGGCCGCTTGTCGCTAAGCAGATAGTGCAGGTCGGCGTGCATCTGCATGCAGGTCACGTAAACGCGACGCGCCTCGGAATCGTCGAGAAGCAACTCCTCCAAGCGTCGAACCTGCGCGTCGGTCGCTTGGTCATCGACCAACGCCCAAACAAGTTCCTGCACTTCGTCGGCCAGGCGATTTGTCCGGTCCATGTAAAATCTTCCGAGATCGAGCCACCGACATCACGCGCCATCGTTGGTTTATCGGTTGTAGAGGTTGGGAAAGCTGAGGGAAAAAACCATAAAGCCGCTTTGCGTTGGTCGCGCCCACATAGGTCCGTTTAGCGGCCGACGGCACGTCGGCCCGGTTTGCCCAATCGCGGCCGACGTGCCGTCGGCCGCTAAACGGCAGAATCGGCACAATCGGACCGCCTCCAACGCGGCTCGAGCGTCGAAGAGTTTCCGGTGCTCCCATCGCCTGCCGCGTAACCTAAATTTGCCGTAGAGCTTACCGTTCCCATTGTGGCAAGCCACGTCAACTCGGGCGGCACGCGCCATGTTGGTCTCCGACGGCATTACTGGGTCCAATTCGACTGCGGCTACGACCGGCGGCCCGGATACGTCCGCCGGCGAAATGAAGTCGCTGTTGGAGCGTGCGTTCGACGTCCGGTTCACGATCCTCGACGCCGCCGGCGGCGACGTGCTCGAGTCCTCGCCGGCGGAGCCATCGCGAGATTGGGGGCGTTGCAGCGAATTATGCCGCGAGGCGGCGCGGCGCGGCCGGCCCGAGTTTATCGACGACGACGACCCACTGCTGACGTTGGCCCTGCCGTGTCTGGACGCGGAGGGGAGTGGAACCGTGGCGGTCGCCATGTTCCTCACCCGGCCGGTGGCGGAGGACGAGGATTTTTCCGGCCCGGCGCGGAGGTTGGGTATGGAGCCCGGCGAGCTCCGCGAGTGGTCGCGCCGTCAAAAGCCTTGGTCCGCCGAAACGCTGAAACAAATCACCGGCCTGGTTCTGGACAATGCCCAGGCGGAAATGCGCCTCAGGGCGCTGCAAGAAGAAGCCGAGAAGCTCTCGGTCAACCTCGCCTCGACCTACGAAGAGATCAGCCTGCTGTATCGGCTGACCCAAAACTTGTCGCTCTCGAAGAGCGACAAGGAGCTGGGGCGGATCGCCTTGGAGTGGCTGGGTGAAGTGGTGCCGGCGGCGGGCTTGGCGATCCAATTGACGCCGTCGCCGGGGGACGGAAAATCGACCGTCCGGTTCGGCGGCGGCGAGCCGGCGTTTCTCGTCAGCGGCGACTGCCCGATCGACGAAGCGGAGTTTTCCAAGCTGATCGACCACCTAGTGGTCCGCCAAGTTGGGTTTGACAGGTTGGGCGCCACTGGCTCTGCCAGTGCTTGCCTCGATGCAACACCGGCAAAGCCAGTGGCACCCAACAAGCCAACCTATCAGTTTCCACTTGGTGGACCACTAGAGGCC
>Ga0180014_1000114_pt1 | contig 22109 bp, 23 predicted proteins | sample KR13_S1_MetaG_FD_116507 | JGI IMG/M metagenome (GOLD analysis project Ga0180014, IMG submission 116507) | Groundwater microbial communities from the Olkiluoto Island deep subsurface site, Finland - KR13_S1_MetaG | ecosystem: Environmental > Aquatic > Deep subsurface > Groundwater | place... | reverse complement strand
TATAAGGATTACACGGTATTCTTTCCAAGCAGTTCGGGTAAGGGACGGCTGGGCTACGGGTCCCGGCAACGGGATAGCCGTGGGTCTTGTTGATGTCATAGATGTCAACATTTTTCGAACGGTCTGAACACCTGTTCAACGCAATAAACGCAACAATGGGGCCTGGCCCCAAACGTGCACGCGAAAAAACGCAACAATGGGGCCTGGCCCCAAACGCAATAATCAAGCTGTGGCGGGCGACGACTCCTCAGCGGTTCTTGCGAGAACAACGGTCGCACCCAGTATCAGCGCGAAAGCCAGAATCCTGACCGCGGTCAGTACGCCGCTTTCCGGGAACGGCTCGTTGAGGGCGATCATGCCTCCCAGTATCGGGATGAGCTGGGAGAGGCCGGCGACGATTGGGACCACCACCACCGCCATTCCCCGCTGGAGCGCGGCCTGGAGCATGATGAAAGCGGGTATCAAGGTCAGCGCCCATCCGATTAGAAAGATGCTCACAAACAGAACCGATACCCCCCTGGCGGAGAACTGGTTGGACCAGTCCAGCAGCAGGAGGCGGGCAAAGATGGCGGCGATGCCGAAGAGAAGCCCGACCGAGATACCCAGCCCGGCGGCCTGCCTGTTGCCCCCACCGCGCATGAGAAACGGGACGATGATCGCCACCAGGGCCACGACGCCGGCGAATATCCAGAGCACCACAGGGTCGTGCTCGGCCTCGGGGGGTATCCCCTCGGCCAGGCTGACCCCGATGAGTATCACCCCTAGGACGGTCACGCCGATGGCGTAAAGGTCGGCCTTCCCGGGCCTCTCACCCAGGTTCTTCATCGCAAGGTACGCCAGCAGGGCAATCCCCGAGGCAACGATCGGCTGCACCACCGAGATGGGTGCAAGGAGGATCGCTATAGAGTAGAAAGCGCCCCCGACCAGGGAGATGCCGATGGCGATCAACCACGGCTTGTTGGTGGCAAACGCCTTGAAGACCGTCCAGGAGATCTTCAGCTTCACGCTGGGCAGTTCCTCTACCGCTTTTTTCTGCAGGTACACCGCGTAGTTGATGCCAAGCGAAGCCGCAACCGCGCAGGTAACCGCGAGGACCGTTTTCAGAGCAACCTCCCGTAAGACGCACGTTGCCTCGGACCTGATAAACCGTCAATGTTATACTATCCTAAGAGGTACTAAGACGAGTGCGCAGTCGCCAGGCGACCGAGTTACCGGAGGTGGTTGAGTTGCAGCAGGATTTCTTCGCCGGTATCGAACAGGTAGAGCTGAAGGTTGACGGGGGTACCGCCCGTTTTCCGATTTTTTACCGGGAAGCCCGTACTTTCACGGTGATTCTTCCCGCCAACGTGATGAAGCTCAGGAGGATGCTGCCGGACTCCCGCTTCGTTCCCGCCCAGGCCGTTCCCGGGGTCGGCGCGATAGCCATTACCGCGTTCGAGTATCAAGACACCGACATCGGGCCTTACAACGAGTTCTCGATAGGGATAATACTGAACTCGCCGTATTATGCCCCGGTGCCGGGGTACAACCTCCTGCGGCAGTACCTCGACCGGATCTACGAAGTTTGCGTTTACCACCTGCCGGTGACGACCGAGATCGCCCTGCGCGGCGGCCGTGACTTTTACAACTACCCCAAGTTTATCGCCGATATCGAGTTCAGCGATAGCGCCGGCAGGGTAACCTGCGACCTCTCGCGAGAGGGAGAGAGGATAATGAGCATTTCCGGGGACAAGGTGCCGGTCCGGAGCATCGGCGAGATGAAGTTCATGTGCAACCTGTACCAGAACCGCCAGCCGCAGAGGGCCGAGTTCAAGCTGAACGTGCTCGATGGGACCATCAAGTGGCTGCCCAACAACGTATCGTGGGCGTTCAACATGGCCAACTCGATAGGCCGGGAACTTGCCGAGGTGGTCCTTGGCAACAGGGCGCTGATGTACCTGTACATGCCGAGGATAGAGGGCATCCTTTACGGGCCGGACAACTTCTCGATACCCCTGCTGCAGCGAACCATACTAACCAAGGGGTTCCTCCCCGAGCCGAAAAAGCCCGCAAGGAAAAAACCGGCGAAGAAGCCCGCGAAGAAGAAGCCGGCGGCGAAGAAGCCCGCGAAGTAAGGCGCGAGGTAATAAGTTGGAGACGACCGACAACAGCGTGTGCGTTGAATGCGGGGGGCCACCGGAGTGGCCGGAGCCGAACCCGGGGGAGATGGCGTTCCTCATCGGCTCGGCGGTTGCGTACGTGGCCTGCGGGGGTTACGTGGTGGCCCGCAGGCACCCCCGGTGGCTTCCTGTCTGGATGACCGCGCTTGTGACATGGTTCACCGTCTGCAAGTACCTGATATGTACGCGGTGCGAGCGCTACGGCGAGGCCTGCGACTTCTACTACCTTAGTACCTCGTTTCATAGATACGGTTAAGCACCGAGAGCGTCGAAGCGCCGCTCCGGCAAGGCGCGCGACCGAGTCGTACTCTTGGAGTACGTCGAGGGAGCGGAACGCAGCCGAAGTGGATGCAGCGACGCTCGAATGCCAGCGTATTTATGGAGCGGGGTACCATAGAGGATATTTGGGGATCCGGGGTCACGACCCTGTTGATGGATCCTCGTCGTCCTGTTGACAGTTGCCCGCGAAAACGCAGCCGGCGCAAGATGTCGACACGCACCCCTGGTTCTCACCGGGCCGGTACATCTGGAGACGACCTTTTCTCTGGAGGAACTCGAGCATCCCGGTGAGCGCGCTCTCCTCCACGTCCAGCCTGCGGGCGAGCTCCCTGACGGTCAGCGGGCCGTCGCTGCTCTCTATCTGCTCGAGGATCTCGTTAAGCACCGCAATCACCCCCCAAGCCCGCAGAGCAGCCCGATCCTGTAGATGAGGAACGCGACTATCCATGCCAGCGTCAGTGTATAGAGGACCGAGAAGGCGGCCAACCTCCAGGAACCGGTCTCCTTCTTGATCACCGCGACCGTCGCCAGGCACGGAATGTAGATAAGCGTAAACGCCATGAAAGCGTAGGCGGTAAGTGGTGTGAATACCCCCTGGAGCCGTCCCGATATTGCCTCCTGGTCCTCGCCGACCCCCAGTATGGTCCCGAAGGTGCTGACCACGATCTCCTTGGCCACGATGCCGAACAGCAGCGCTACCGCGGCCCTCCAGTCGAAGCCCAGCGGCCTGACCAGGGGCTCCAGGAGGCGGCCGAGCTTTCCCACCAGGCTGGCACTGCTGCCGTACTCGACCCCGCTGGGGAAGTAAGAGAGCATCCAGACCACCACCGAGCCGGCCAGTATTATCGTCCCCGCTTTGCGCAGGAAAAGGGAGCCCCTCTCCCACATGTGGATGAACGTGCCCTTGAGGGTGGGCCACCGGTAGGGGGGCAGCTCCATGACGAACGGCTCCGCCTCTCCGGGGAACAGGAACCGGCGAAACAGCTTGGCCATTATGACCGCCAGGATTATTCCCAGCAGGTACAGGGAGAACGTCACCGTGCCCTGGTGGGCGGTGAAGAACGCGGCGGTGAACAGGGCATAGACCGGAAGGCGCGCGGTGCAGGACATGAGCGGGTTGATCAGGATGGTGATGTTCCTGTCCTTCTCCGACTCCAGCGTGCGGGTGGCCATCACCGCCGGCACGTTGCAGCCGAACCCCATGATCATGGGGATGAACGACTTGCCGTGGAGGCCCAGCCAGTGCATCACCCGGTCCATGATGAACGCCGCCCGGGCCATGTACCCGGTGTCCTCCAGTAAAGAGATGCACAGGAACATGATGAATATCTGGGGCAGGAAAACCAGGACCGCGCCGACCCCACCGATCACCCCGTCGACAAGGAGCGACTGCAGCCACACCGGAGAGGTCAGGTTGGTGGCCGCGAAGTTGCCCAGCCCACCGAAAAACCGCTCGATCCAGTCCATAGGTATCTTGCCCAGGTAGAACGTAAGAAAGAACATCGACCACATGAAGAACGCGAAGAACGGGAACCCCAGGATGCGGTTGGTGAGTATGTTGTCAATGCGGTCGGAGGTTGAGACCGGCTCCTCGATTTCCCTCTTGACCGCCTCTCGGGCGGTGCCGGCCACGAAGCCGTAGCGGTAATCGACAATGACCGTCTCCACGTCCTCGCCGAAGATAGAGTAGAGGTGGGCCAGGCTTTTTTCCTGCTGCTCGAATAGCGAGGAGTCGGCCTCGAGGTGCCCGGAGAGGACCTCCATGATCGCCTCGTCCTCCTCCAGCAGCTTGACCGCGAGCCACCTGGTGGAGTACTTGCCCAGGTACTCGCCGAGCGCCGGCCTCTCGTCCTCGATGGCGCTCTCTAGCTTATCTATCTCTTCCTCGACCTCCTGGCCGTAGTTGACGTGGACCCCCCGGAACTTCACCTCACCATTGACGACAGCGGCAATGACGCACTTGAGATCGTCGGTGCCCCGGTTTCGCAGGCCCACGATCGGGACCACCGGCAGGCCCAGGAGCTCGGAGAGAAGCTCGATGTTGATGTCGATGCCCCTCGACTCCGCCACGTCCATCATGTTCAGGGCGATTATCACCGGGACGCCCAGCTCCATCAGTTGAGTGGTCAGGTAGAGGTTTCGCTCGATGTTGCTTGCGTCAACGATGTCTACGACGATGTCGGGTTTCTCACCGGTGATGTACTCCCTGACGATGACCTCTTCCAGGGAGTAGGCGGTGAGGCTGTAAGTGCCGGGAAGGTCGACCACCTCGAAGCGGTAGTCGCCGTACTTGCAGGTGCCTTCTTTCTTCTCGACCGTCACCCCGGGCCAGTTTCCCACGTGCTGGCGGGCGCCGGTCAGGTTGTTGAAAAGGGTGGTCTTGCCCGCGTTGGGGTTCCCCGACAGGGCAACGGTTATGCTCCGGGGTTTATCATTTTGTTGGCCCAAGACCCCTTCCTTCAGGTGGAGGATACGGGCGGGTCTTGCTGTCATTGTGGTGTGGTATAATATAGCCACAGGTAAGGCACCTTGAAAGACCAATATCGGGGTGTAACAAAAAGGTTGTTACGTAAAATTGGCAACCGGCCCGTCGGTGTGAAAGAAGTTGAAAAGACTCATCACGTTTAAGCCGACACCAACAAGTTTCGCTAGGTTGGGGACCAACCGAAGTTACGCCTGTGGAGAGGGAAGGGCTCAAGCGACCTCGCTGAAGCAGGAAAAGTTCGTTGTTACTAAGCAATGAAGCCCCTTTCGTGAGGGAGGGGTAGTTCACCGGTCACACTCTCCGCCCCCGGCGGAGGATTTCCCGCCCGCGTCGGGATCATCACCTACCGGACGCACCATCAGCTTGCAGGCTATTCCCCTCCCCAGGCACAGGCGGGAGCCTTTTACCGCGACCACCACCGGCCCGGGAGCGTTGTTCTGCACGATCTTGACCGACTCCCCGGGAACCAGCCCCATGTAATTCAGCCGGTGCTCCAGCCGGTGCCCGCGGTCGATGTGGTGCATATGGCCACGGCGATATCTCTTGGTAGGCCTCATGTGGGTGTCGTGCTTGCCGTTATCCAGGTGGTGCCTCAGGCCCCGTATCTCCTTGAGTATCCCGCTCTCACCCGGGCTCATGAACCCCAGTGGTACCAGATGGTTGTCACTCATCGTCGACCTCGACCCAGATGTCGCCCGCCTCCTCGTTGCGTAAGGTAAGGTGGAAGTCTTTCAGCTTCAGCTCCACCGGGTCACCCAGTGGAGCGACCCTCTCTATCTCGAACGGGGTCCCCGCGACCACTCCCATGTTCATGAGGCGCCGTCGCAGCCTTCGGTTGCAGGAAAGCCGTTGTATCGTCCCGGTGGTTCCCGGCTTCAGGTCCCCCAGGCGGACTACCTCGGAGTTCCTTCTACCTGCCGAGTGTTTGCCTTGTCCATGTCGCGGTCCCATTTGCCCATTCATCATCCGGTCGCTCCCGCCCTGTCCTCCCGCGTCAATATTAGTTAAACCTAACTCTCTATACCGAGGATAGCACTCGCATCTCCTTTGCGTCAACCGGCACGGTTCACCGTGGATTGTAGCCCGCCTGCGGTCGCGGAACCGGCTTCCGCCCAAACCTTGAACGACCCCGCGGTTTGGGAATATGCTTAGACAGCCGGGTGGGACCGCCTGGTAGACGATGGTTTGGCTAGCTCCCTGAGTACGTCGCAGGGAGCGGAACGCAGCAGGAGCGGACGGGAGCGACGTTCGAATGCCATTGTATTTGTGAGACGGGATACTAACAATGGAGGTCTTGAGATGAAGCTTGCCACCGAGGAGTACTTTGCCGAGGTCCAGAAGCGGACTAACGAGGATGCGCAGTACCGTAAGCTCGCCAAAGGAGAGAACGAGTCGTTCACGATGGTGATGAAGGCCGAGCCCGGCAAGGGGGTTCCCGAGGACGTTTCCGGCGGCTACCAGTTGAAGGACGGGGAGATGACCGAGGCGTGGTTGGGCATCAGGGATACAACCTTCACCCTTGCCGCCCCCTACGGTATCTGGGTCGATATCCTGCGGGGGCACCTGAACGCGACCAAGGCCCTCTCGCTGCGCAAGCTCAAGGTCAAAGGGAGCTTCCTCAAGCTGCTCAAGGGGTCCAAGTCCACCGACCGCTGGGTGCAGGTCCTGCAGTCCATACCGACCGAGTTCGAGGGCGAGTACTCGAAGTACGATACTACCGGAAGTTAGGTTGACACGGGAGGCATGCAGATGGAGCTGAATCTCAAGGGAAAAGCGGCGATGGTCACCGGCGGCGCCTCGGGAATTGGCAGGGGCATAGCCGACGGGTTCGCCGGGCTGGGAGTGAGGTTGGTGATAGCGGACCTGGATAGCGAGGCGGCCGCGGAAGCGGCGGCGGCGATCAATGGCTCCGGGGGAAAGGCGGCCTCCTGCGAGATCGACGTGACCGACGAGGAGTCGGTGGTTTCGGCTTTCGAGAAGGCCATTGCCGAACTGGGGGGGTTGGACATACTGGTGAACTCGGCCGGCACCGGGTGCATGTCCGCAATCGATGAGATGATAGTCGAGGAATGGGACATGGTCATCGACGTCAACCTCAAGGGCACGTTTCTTTGCACCCGGGAGGCCGTGAAGATCATGAAGGAGAGGGGCGGCGGGAAGATAATAAACCTTTCGTCCATAAACGAGACCGTGCCCATGGCCGGCGAGATACCGTACTGCGCCAGCAAGGGCGGGGTGATGATGCTCACCAGGGCGGCGGCGGTGGAGCTTGCCCCTTACGGGATAAACGTGAACGCCATCGGCCCCGGGGCCATTGACACACCGCTCATGGAGGAGGTGCTCTCGGTCCCCGAGATTAAGGACGGCATCATGCGCCAGATACCGTTCGGGCGCCTGGGAGTCCCCGAGGACGTGGCGAAGGCGGCGGTGTTCCTGGCCTCCGACCTGTCCGACTGGGTCACCGGGCACACCCTGTTCGTGGACGGGGGCATGCACCTGGTAGGCGAGATAAGCTACCTGTGGCCCATAGAGAGGGTGATGGGCAACGAGGTGCCCGATACACCCATGTGCCAGCCGCCCAGGGCGCCGGAAGAGGAGTAAGACCATGAAGGCGATACGATTCAACGCGACAATCCCTCGCTACGCCTTCGCCAAGGGCGTGGGGAGGTTCAGGAAGGAGGCCTACTACAAGGGGCCGCTGGCTCCCATCTTTATGGACGACGTTCCGGAGCCGGAGCTGATAAACGAGAACTGGGTCAAGATAAGGACCATATACGGTGGAGTTTGCGGCAGTGATATCAACATGGTCTTCCTGGATGACACCCCCTACAGCGAGCCGTACATCACGATGCCATATACCGTGGGTCATGAGAACTTCGGAGAGATAGTGGAGGCCGGCTCCGGTGTAAGTGGTTTCGCGGTTGGGGACCGGGTGGTGGCCGACCCGATGCTGCCGTGCGCGGCGCGCGACATTGACCCGCCGTGCGGTCCGTGTGCCAGGGGGGACTTTTCCGAGTGCCTGAACCTGCGGGAGGGCACACTGCCTCCCGGCCTCAACCTCGGTTACTGCGGGCCGGTGGGCGGGTCCTGGAGCCAGTACTACGTGGCGCATGAGAGCCAGCTCATGAAGGTGCCGGAGGAGATGACAGACGAGCGGGCGATAATGATAGATGTCTTCGCCAGCGCGCTGCACCCGGTCATGCGCAACCTGCCGGAGCCGGGGCAAACGGTGCTGGTGTACGGCTGCGGGATAATCGGGATGCTGGTCACGGCCTCCCTTAAAGCGCTGGCCGACTGCAGGGTGATCGTGATAGCCCGCTACCCGTTCCAGGCCGAGGTGGCCAGGGGCTTCGGCGCCGATGAGGTCATCATGCAGAAAGAGGTCGATAACCTGTACGCGGAGATCGCCGGTCTCACCGGCGCCCAGGTGCTCAAGCCGATGATCGGCGGGGAGTACCTGAACGGGGGGCCCGACGTGGTCTTCGACTGCGTGGGGCACACCGAGACGCTCGACGACTCGTTCCGTATGACCAGGTCCGGGGGCAAGATCGTTGTAGTCGGCCTGGTCACAATCCCCAAAGGGCTGGACTGGACCCCGGTCTGGCTCAAGGAACTGACTATACGGGGGACCCTCTGTTCGTCGACGGAGACGTACGAGGGCAGGACCCAGAAGACGTACGAGTGGGCCGCCGAGCTGATCAACAACGGGAAGGTGGAGGTGGACCACCTGCTCACCCATGTCTGGAAGCTGGACGATTACATACCCATGATAGAAACAGCCATCCGCAAAGGTTCCACCCGCTGCATCAAGCAAGCCTTCAAGCTCTAGAAGCCCAAAAACGCGCCAATGGTGCCAGGCACCATTGGCGCAAAACGCAAGAGTGTTAAGTAGTAAGGGGTGGGGAATGTGAAAGCGGTACAGTTTGACTTCAAGTTGGCCAGGTACGGCTACACCAAGGTCGCGGGCGCGTTGCGCTCCCGTGAGTACTACGGCCCCAGGTCCTGCGTTTCAATGAGGGATGTCCCCGAGCCGGAACTCCGGGGCCCGGAGTGGCTGAAGCTCAGGTCGGTCCTCTCGGGGTTCTGCGGGAGCGACCTGGGGCTGGTCATGCTCCACGACAGCCCCACCACCCAGCCGTTCGCCTCCTTTCCGTTCACTATCGGGCACGAGAACTGCAGCGTTGTGGCGGAGGTGGGAAGCGCGGTAGAGGGTATCAAGGAAGGACAGAGGGTTGCCCTGAACCCGACTCTCGGGTGCGTGGTCCGGGGCATCGACCCGCCGTGCGGCCCGTGCTCCCGTGGGTTCCAGTCGATCTGCGAGAACTTCGCCGAGGGCGCGCTGGAGCCGGGCATGTTCACCGGGTTCTGCGCCGATACCGGAGGGGGATGGAGCAAGTATTACCTGGCCCACGAAAGCCAGATCTTCGAGGTTCCGGATTCTTTTACCGACGAGCAGGTGATGATGCTGGAGCCAATCTGCTCGTCGCTCTACCCGGTGCTGCGCGGGCTTCCCGATGACGGCGACGAGGTGCTGGTGATAGGGTGCGGGGTCATCGGACTCGGGGTCATCGCGTCAATTCGCGCCCTGGGGATTGACTGCCACATAACCGCGGTGGAGCCGATTCCCATGAACGCCCGGAAGGCAAGGGAGAAGGGCGCCGACGAACTGATCGACCCGGGTAGCGACTCCATCTACGAACGCACCGTCCAGATAACCGGGGCAAACCTCTATAACCCGATGCTCCAGAGGCGTATCTGCACCGGCGGGTTTAACCGGATATTCGACTGCGTGGGCTCCACCGGCACCATCAATGAGTCGTTCCGGGTCGCCGCCGGCGAGGCGACGATGGTCATCATCGGCATACAGATACCGGGGAGGGTAGACTGGGCGCCGGTATGGATGAAGGGGCTTTCAATAATCGGAAACCTGGGGCACGGCAGCGCCGAGTACGAGGGAAAAACGGTGCACTGCTTTGACATCGCTATCGACCTGGTGGGGAAGGGCAAGATTGATCTCACCGACCTCATCACCCACCGGTTCACACTGGATGAGTACAAGGAGGCCATCGAGGTCAATATGAACAAGGCCGAGAATAACGCGTTCAAGACGCTATTCGACCTCACCGCGGAGTAGTAGTGCAAAAGGGGCCAGGCCCCTTTTGCACAGTGATAGAATAGCGGTTGCCAGAGGAGGCGGAAGCGAGACAGGAGGGGATTGAGTTGGCCAGCATAACCGGTGGAGAGCTTCTGGCGAAGTGCCTGCTGAACGAGGGCGTGACCAGGGTGTTCGGCATTCCCGGCGGGCAGATGACGACTTTCATAGATGCCATAGTGCGGGTCGGGCAGCCCGAAGGCCTCCAGTTCGTTATGACCAGACACGAGGCCGCCGCAGCGAACATGGCAGACGCCTGGGTGCGCACGACCGGCGACCTGGCCGTGTGTACCGGCACCATAGGCCCGGGGGCATCCAACATGATAGGCGGCATGGAGACCGCGATGGCCGACAACGTTCCCCTGCTGGCGATAACCCCCCAGATACACTCCGACCGTTCCTACCCGTTCCAGGGCTCGCAGCAGCAGCTCGACCAGATGACGCTCTTCAGCGCGGTCACCAAGTGGAACGCGCTGGTGAACAGGTGGGACCGCATACCCGACCTGGTGGCCCGTGCCCTGCGGGAGGCGTACTCCGGCAAGCCGGGGCCGGTACACCTGGACATCCCGGTTGACGTCCTGTTCGAGACCCACGAGGAGGACGAGATCAGGATCGCGCCACCGGAGAGGACCCGCAACACCGGTCGCATACACGGCGACCCCGGCCTGGTGGCCAGGGCGGCCGGGATGCTGGCGGAAGCGGAGCGCCCCATGATCCACGCAGGAGGTGGGGTGCTATGGAGCGAGGCCTCTGGCGAGCTGAAGGAGCTGGCTGAGTACATGTACTGCCCGGTGACCCCGACGGTGGGTGCGCGCGGGGTGATGTCGGAGGCAGACCCGCTGTGCATGGTACCCGCCGGGGGAGGGGCGATAGCCGCCGGGGCCGGGGCGGACGTGGTCCTGGTGATCGGCTGCACGTTCGCCGAGCTCGACTTCTGGGGCGCGCCTCCTTTCTGGGGAACCCCCGACGTGCAGAAGGTAATACATGTTGACATTGACCCGTCGTCCATCGCCCTCAACCGCGAGGTGGACCTGGCGGTGGTGGGGGACGCAAAGGCGGTCCTGGGGCAGCTCCTGGAGGCGCTTTCCGGGATCACCGGCAAGGTGGACTCCCGCGAGTTCACCGCCAACTGCCAGGCGGTGGAGCAGCAGGCGGCCGACGGTGTGGCGGCGATGTCGGCCACCGACGCGGTCCCTATCCACCCCCTGCGCCTGGTGAAAGAGGTGCGGGAGTTCTTCGGTGAGGACGCGATAATGACGGTGGACGGCGGCAACATAGGGCTCTGGTGCGCGATGGGCACCAGGGTCTATCGCCCGCGCTCGTTCCTGTGGGCGGGTGGCTCCGGCCACCTGGGGGCCGGGCTCCCCCTGGCGCTGGGTGCCAAGATGGCCGCGCCGGAGCGCCCCAACTACATAATGCACGGGGACGGGGCCTTCCTGTTCTCGGTGAGCGAACTGGAAACCGCGGCGCGCCTGGAGCTTCCGATCATCGACATCGTGGCCAACGACAACGCGTTTGGGATGATAAAGGGGGCGCAGGATGCCGCCTTCGAGAAGCGTTACTGCGGCGTGGACTTCACCGCTATCCGGCTGGACAAGATAGCCGAGGCGATGGGGTGCCTGGGGATAAGGGTGACCGAGCCCGGCAAGATAAAGCCCGCGCTCGAGCAGGCGGTGTCATCGGGCAGGCCGGCGGTCCTCGACGTGGCGATAGACTGCGCCGCCAACCTGAATCCCCCGACGCTGGGGCTGATCGCATCGGTATGGCTCAAGGGCTGCGAGGGAATAGCGCCGATCGGCTAGGAACTTCGAGCACGATTGGTACGAAGCGCCGGCAACAGCCGGCACGGGAGGACGTAGAACCGAAAGTCCCTTCCCCCCTTTGGGGGGAAGGCTAGGATGGGGGGTAGTAATAATGACCAGGTCATGCGAGACACTGACACGCTGGTGGGGCTGGGGCGACATCAACAAGACGTACCCGGTGGAGGAGAGACCCACCTACATCCCCTACCTCGAGGAGAAGTTGGGGCTGGACGTCAAGGAGGTTCGGGTCCCTGACCCGGACATCGAGAACGTGAAGCTGCGAAAGGTGCGCCTGAAGGCGGCCACCCTCAAGGCACTGGCCGGAGTGGTGGGAAACAAGCACGTCTCGACCTCCCGGCACGACAGGGTCTACCACGGGCTGGGCAAGAGCTACCGCGACCTGATAAGGGGGCACCTGGAGCAGGTCCCCAACCCACCGGACGCGGTGCTGTTCCCCGCCTCCGAGAAGGAGGTGAAAGGCATACTGAAGATCGCGGACAAGGAGTCGATCGCGGTGGTGCCTTTCTGCGGCGGGAGCAGCGTGGTTGGGGGCGTAGAACCCCTCAACCGCAAGGGGCTCAAGGGGTCGATAACGGTGGACCTGAAGCGCATGGACAAGGTAATCCGCATAGACGCCGAGAGCCAGACCGCCACGTTCGAGGCCGGTATCTGGGGACCGGAATTGGAGGAGGAACTGGCGAAGCACGGCCTCTACCTGGGACACGCCCCTGAGTCGTTCAAGTTCAGCGGGCTGGGCGGCTGGATAGCAAGCCGGTCGGCCGGCCGCCAGTCAACCGGCTACGGGAAGATAGAGGAGATGGTGGAGTCGGTACGCATGGTAACGCCCCGCGGCGTGATCAACACGCTGGATGTGCCGGCCTCGGCAACCGGCCCCGACATGGACCAGATAGTATGCGGTTCGGAAGGTACCCTGGGAATCATCACCCGGGCCACCGTGAAGGTGCGCCCCCTCCCCGAGTCCTACGACTACCGCGGGCTCCTGTTCAGGGAGTTCGAGGGTGGGGTGCAGGCGGTGCGGGAGATGATGCAGGGGGACGTCGTCCCGGAGGCGATACGGATCTCTGACACCGAGGAGAGCGCGCTGGCCATTAACGTCAGAAAGCCGTCGAGCAACGCCGCCAAGGAGATGGGCACAGTAGCGGCGCTCAAGGCGCTGGACTTGCTGGGCTACTCGTTTGAGAGGGGCGCGTTCGCGATACTGGGATGCGAGGGCACAAAGGACGACACATCCGAGCGCATGAAGAGAATAAACGCTATCTGCCGGAAGCACGGAGCGGTGCCGCTGGGCAAGAGCGCCGGCAACGAGTGGTACCACGCCCGCTATGACCACCCCTACCTGCGTGACATCATGATGGCCTGGGGGGTCATGATAGACACACTGGAGACCGCCACCACCTGGGACAACATCATGAACGTCTATAACACCGTCGGCGAGGCGATCCGAGAGGCGATAGCCGACTACGGCTCGGAGTCGATAGTCACCTGCCACCTGTCGCACTCCTACAGGACCGGCTCCAGTCTCTACTTTATCTTCTTCGGCAAGCAGGCGAAGGGGCGCGAGATCGAGCAGTGGGAGCACCTGAAGAAGAAGGCGGGGGACGCGTTACTGGCCAGCGGTGCCACCATCTCCCACCACCACGGCGTCGGCTACGAGCACGCGCCCTGGTTCAAGAAGGAGTACGGCGGGCGGGGCATGGAGGCGCTGCGCGCACTGAAGGCGGAACTCGACCCCAACGGCATCATGAACCCGGGCAAGCTGGGATTATAGGACGTGCCCTCCGGCGACATCAGCGAGCGGCTTGACGCGTTCGCCGAGGTGATACACGACCGTGACCACCGCCTGCTGAAAGCCACTCTCTACCGGACATGGCCTACTCCCCGAGTACGTCGCCCAGTTCGAACTCAAGGTTAATCGTAGGTTTATAGTAGCAACACTCCGGCACAAGCTTCTTGACCCGAAGCCGGAACGGCTCGATGTCGACCATCTGGCTGACCGGCGGGTAGAAGTCGTCGTAGTGGTGGGGCACGACGGCCCGGGGCCTCACCGTAGCGGTTATATCAGCGGCCCGCTGGCATATATCGGTGCGTCCCTGGAGGGGGATGAACAGGATGTCGGGAAACCTCAGGTGTTCATCGAACACCTGCTGCACCGTGACTCCCATGCTGCCCATGTCGGTCGCGGTGAGGCCGCCGAAATCGAATGTGAAGATGAGCACCGGGCCTCCCGGCATCCCCAATAACTCCGGCAGGACCCGGCGGGCCTCACGGAGAACCCCCGGGAGCGTCCCAAGCAGCAGCTTGAGGTCGAACACGGTGTGGCGGCTTGTTCCCACTGACAGGTCAAAGCCGTCAAGTTCGAGCTTCTCCCCTCCGGTGAGCGTGGTTATCCTTGCGGGAGGCACGCCTTTCTTCTCCAGGGTCTTCGCGGCGACGGTGGAGCAGTAAACCCGTGCTTCCGAGGCCCGTACGATGTCGGGAACATCGGCAATGTGGTCGAAGTGTCCGTGGGTGAGGAAGAGGTACTCCGCGTCGGCCATATCAACGGGGCGCAGGTTTTGTGTTGGCTCAGCCCGCTCGTTGCGACTAAGGTAGGGGTCTATGAGAATTACCTTTCCCCCGAACGTGATTCTAAGACCGGCCGTACCCAGCCACTGGAATACCGGCCCAACCGCATCTTCGTTGATGTCAAACCCCTCCTCGAGTAATGCCGGCTTCTCCACCCATTCTGGTGCCCCGTCTTATAAGTACACTAGCATTCGAACGCCGCTGCATCCACTCCGGCTGCGTTTCGCTCCCTCGAAGTACTACAGAAGTACGTCTTCGGTCGCGCGCCTTGCCGGAGCGGCGCACCAACGCTCTCGGTGCGTAACCGTACCTATAAGACGGGACACTAGCACTTGAAATTTGTCATTTGACTACTGGTACGGTAGGGTTACCACTACTATTGGACGAGAAAAGGTGGATTGCAGGGGGTTTACATGAGAGAGCAAGTGGAGGAAGTCCTGGCGAAGGTCAGGCCGATGCTGCAGAGGGACGGGGGAGACGTTGAACTGGTGGACGTGGATGAGGACGGCGGCACGGTGAAGGTCAAGCTGACCGGCGCCTGCCACGGTTGCCCGATGGCGAGCCTTACCCTCAAGAGGGGGATCGAGGCCAAGCTGAAGGAAATGGTTCCCGAGGTGAAGGAAGTAGTCGCTGTTTAGTATAGTTAGACCCGAAGTTAAAAGGCAAGGGGTGGCGCCATTGGTGCCGCCCCTTTCAATTTCCACAATCAAGTTATTTCCACAATCAAGCCCTACCGTTTTTCGGATATAATCACCACCATCGAGTTGATACCGGTAAGGAGTGCCGATAGTGCTTCGTTCCATAGATACGGTTGCGCACCGAGAGCGTCGAAGCGCCGCTCCGGCAAGGCGCGTGACCGAAGACGTACTTCTGTAGTACGTCGAGGGAGCGGAACGCAGCCGGTGTGGATGCAGCGGCGTTCGAATGCCAGCGTATTTATGGAACGAGGTACTTAGTGACCGTAGCGGGAGTAGACATCGGCTCCAATACCGCCAAGGCGGTAATCATGGATAACGGGGACATCCTGGCGACAAGCCTGATAATGACCGGCCATCAGAGCCGGCTCGCCGGGAGGCGCGCGCTTGACCTGGCGCTCAGGGAAGCCGGGCTCGAGGAGGGCGACATCGCACTGATAGTCGCGACCGGGTACGGGCGGCTGACGACCGATTTCACTGACCAGAAGGTGACAGAGATAACCTGCCACGCGAAGGGGGCCCACTCGGTACAACCCGAAGCCCGGACGGTGATAGACCTGGGCGGACAGGACTCCAAGGTGATAGCGGTCGGGGAGAACGGCAAGGTCGTCGACTTCGTGATGAACGACAAGTGCGCCGCGGGCACCGGTCGCTTCCTGGAGGTCATGGCGGCGGCCCTGGAGATCGAACTGGACAACATGGGGGAGGTATCCCTGGAGTCGGAGTCGCCGGCGTCCATCAGCAGCGTATGCACCGTGTTCGCCGAGAGCGAGGTGGTCTCCCGGGTGGCGGAAGGCACAAACAAGATGGATATCGTGGCGGGCATCCACCAGGCGATCGCTTCCAGGATCTACGCCATGACGGTACGTGTGCCGTTCAAGGAAAAGGTAATCATGACCGGGGGGGTGGCACGTAACATCGGGGTGGTCCGCGCTCTGGAGAAACGCCTGGAGACCTCCCTGGTGGTGCCGGAGATGCCCCAGCACATGGGCGCACTGGGCGCGGCTATAATCGCGGAGGAGAGGGCGGGCGCGTGAGGAAAGGCCGTGTTGATAAGGACGAGGTGAGCCGGTTGAGTGTTGATGTACTCTCCAGGCTGCAGGACCTGACCGGCGACCCGTACTCGTACGCGCGGGCATGGAAGGGCCGCACCGGCGGCAAGGTGATGGGATTCTACTGCCATTACGCCCCCGAGGAGATAATCCACGCGGCGGGCGCCCTACCGGTGCGTATCACCGGCGAAAACCGGGTGATATCCGACAGCGGTGCCCACCTGCAGAGCTACTGCTGCTCGCTGGCCCGTACCGGCCTGGACATGGCGCTGGGAGGCGACCTGGACGTTCTTGACGGGACGGTCTTCGTCCACACCTGCGACACCATGCAGCGGCTGAGCGATATCTGGCGCCTGGATGCCGGCTTCGACGCCCACTTCGACGTGGTCCTGCCGGGGCGCATGGAGGGCGACTCCTCCCGGGAGTATCTGTATCAAGAACTAGGGTCTTTCCGTGACAGGACAGGTGAGTACCTGGGCCCGGTGGACGACGAGGCCCTCAAGAGGAGCATCGGGATACATAACCGCAACCGGGTGTTACTGGAAGAGATGTACCGGCTCAGGCGGCAGGACCCCGGAGTGCTGCCGTCGGACGAGGTGCTTATGGTAGTGGCCGCGAGCGCGATCATGGACAAGGAGGAACACAACGCCCTCCTGGAGGAGTTGCTGGGGACCCTTGAAACGCGATTGTCTGGCGGGGGACCCCCACCTCAATCCTCCCTCTGCAAGGGGGAGGAGAAAGAGGAGAAGATCCGCCTGTTCGGGATCGGGTCGGTGATGGACCAGTGGGAGTTCCTGCGAATGGTGGAGGACGCGGGCGGCACCATCGTTGATGACGACTTCTGCACCGGGCACCGTTGCGCGGGCGCGGTGGCGCCGGAAGGGCCTGACCCCATAGAGAGTATTACCGCAAGGATATGGGACGGGGCGCTCTGTCCCTGCAAGCACGCCATGTCCCGCGACCGGGCCGGGTACCTTCTGGAGAGGATTACCGGCTCCGGGGCGAAAGGAGTCTTGTTCTTCCAGTTCAAGTTCTGCGAGCCGCACGCCTTTGACTACCCGCATGTGAAGAAGGCGCTGGATGAGCATGGCATACCTTCCCTGCACCTGGAGATAGAGCAGGGTTCGGTCTCGATTCCCCGTCTACGGACGCGGGTCGAGGCCCTGCTGGAAACCATGAGGGGGGCCTGAGTTGGTTGCTGAAGAGGGCCGAAAGCTATACCTGAAGATAGATGCCACCGACCGGATGAAGCAACTCATGACCGAGTACTACATCGACGCCAAGGGGGCGGAGGGCACCGATAGGCCGATATGCTGGATAACCAGCGGTGGGCCGGTGGAGTTCCTCATCGCTATGGACGTGATACCCATCTACCCCGAGAACCACGGGGCGATGTGCGGCGCCTCCAAGATGGGGGTCCAGCTGGCCGAGGTCGCCGAGGGGTTGGGTTTCTCCGGCGATCTCTGCTCCTACGCCCGGCTGGACATCGGCTCGGCCATCACCCACGGGGGCCCGATCGGAGGCCTTCCCAGGCCGGACTTCCTGCTATGCTGCAACAACATCTGCGGCACGGTACAGAAGTGGTACGAGGAGCTTGCCCGCTACTTCGAGGTCCCAATGTTCCTCATGGATACACCGTTCATACACAAGACCACCTACGAGCATGCCACCGAGTACGTCAGGAAGCAGTGCCTGGAACTGGTCGCCTTCCTGGAGGAGCAAACCGGGCGCGAGTTCTCTCTGGAGCGCTTCGCCGAGGTGGCGATGCTCTCGGTGGAGGGTATCGAGCTCTGGAAGGAGGTCCTCAAGACCGCGGAGCACAGGCCGTCCCCGCTCACCTGCTTTGACGCGTTTATCCACATGGCGCTGATAGTGACGCTTCGGGGTACCCCGGAGGTGGTCGAGTATTATCGGCTGCTGAAAGGAGAGATGGAGAAGAGGATAGAGAACGGGATTTCCGCGGTACCGGAGGAGAAACACCGGCTGATATGGGACAACATCCCGATCTGGTTCGAGATGAGGAACCTGGGACAACTGTTCGCGAGAAACAACACCTGCCTGGTGGCGGATACCTACACTACCGCCTGGGCTATCGACATCAAGATAGACGACCCCCTTACCAGCATGGCAGACGCCTACACCGGGATATACCTGAACATCTCAATCGACCTGATGTTCGAGAAACTGCTGGCGCTCATAGAAAGGTTCTCCGCCGACGGGGTGGTGATGCACTCCAACCGCTCCTGCAAGCCGTACTCGCTGGGGCAGTACGACCTTGCCCGCATGGTGACCGAGAGGACCGGCAAGCCGGTGCTTATGATCGAGGCGGACATGACCGACTCCCGCGCCTACTCCGAAGCCCAGGTCCGCGACCGCGTCGAAGCGTTCATCGAATCCTTTCCGTAACGTTAATCCAACTTCAGTCGCGGTCCCGGACGCGGGGCGTGATCCGGTCTCCCTTGTAGCGCCGCCTTCCAGGCGGCATCCGGCAGATTAAGATGCCGGCAAGGTGCCGGCGCTACTGCTTTCATGTGCGACACTCCTGTCGCCCAACACCATGTGGTTGATGATAAGATCCACAGGGAATCGTCATAAGGAAGCAGGGAGATATCATGATTGCCGAGGAACTGGACGCGCTGGAACTACCGGCTGAGACTGACGCGTACCGCCTGGAGGAGAGAGAGGGCCGACAGGTGGTAATCGAGAGGCGCAGGGAGATGACCGACCCCGAGGCGCGGGTCTTCATCGGGCGCATGGGTGAGGACATCCCGGCGGACACCGGCGACGCGCTGGACCGGATTGGGCTCGGCGAGATCGTGGGAAAAGGGACCCTGGTGGCGATAAAGGTCAACATCGGCGGTGGGTTGACCGGTGTCCCGTCTTCGTTCAGCGACCTCCTGGTGGTGGAGGGAATCATCGACGCGGTCCGCGAACTGGGAGGGCGCCCGTTTATCTGCGAGGCCAATATGCGTACGCTCACTATGGACCGCAGCATGTTGGTTCATCGCGGGTTCTACCCGCTGCTGGTGCGAAAGGGCGTCCCGTTCATCAACCTCTCCGAGCTTTCCGGCATCGACTATTTCCCGCTGGGCTGGGAAGGCCCGATTCACCTGGCCAGGCCGCTGTTTCACCCGGAGGTCAAGGTAGTAAGCGTTCCCGCCCTCAAGCATCACTGGGAGTGTGTGGTGACGCTTGCCCAGAAGAACATGTACGGGGCGATTGCCGAAAGGCAGAAGAGCATGTTCCACCGGGGCGGGGCCATCGACGAGACGGTGGCCGCAGCGGCCCGGGCGGTGACCCCGGACATCTCGGTGCTGGCCCACCGACAGGTGGGAGGACGGCTGGGGCCGCACTTCTGCATACCCATCGACTTTGGCTACATCGTGGCCTCCGACAACGTGCTGGCGGCGGACCGGGTGGGGTGCGACATAATGGGCGCCGACTGGGAGACCGTCAAGCACCTGCAGATAAACTGTGGCGGAAGGGAGATCCCATACCGGTTGGTGGAAGGGTCGGTTGAGATCGACCCCCACGTGTTGCAGCGGATCGCCAGGACCGCGCTGGCCCCCTGGGAGGTGCGTTTCTGGCGGGCCGCCCTTTATCCCCAGTACTTCGTGCCTCACAAGACCCAGTACCGGCACCTCTTCCGCATCGAGCCCCTGGGCCCTATCCTGAACTGGCTTTTCTTTCACACCCGCGGTGACCCCTGGCCGACGGAGTGGCACCCACCGTGGACGCCTGAATAAGATTATCAAGCCGCTGGGGGACGCGCGACGGAAGTATCTCCCGGAGGCAATCCTCGACGCTGTTGTGATCTGCGCACGATCCCGGAGTTCCCCATAACATAGCAGGAGGGTGGAGTGAAACGACGAATAGTAGATTCGCTTTGATCGCCGCAAGAAGCACTAAAGCCCTAGAAAGGCAACTCCAGTAAGACGCTGATAATCTCCTCGACCTTGCCTATAGTTGCTTCGCTAACAGTACCAAACGGTCTAATAAGGCGTTCGGTGGAGATACTCTTAACCTGTTCACACATAATGGAACTGTCGTACATCAACCCGCCTTCGGGTTGCTTGACGGGAACGTGAGAAGCCATAGGACGGATGGAAGTGGTAATGGGGATTATAACGACCAAGCCCGAATTGCTACGGCTATTAAACTCGTTGTTGGACAGGACAAGGGCTGGCCTGGTTCCTGCCTGTTCTCTGCCGATGGTTTCTTCGTCCAGAGAAACGAGCCAAACCTGCCGTCTGTATATCAATGCCCCTCCAGGCCGTCAGAGAGGGTCACATCCCAAGCCTTGAATTCCTCGTCATATTCCTTTGAGGCAACGGGGTCGGAGCGCAGGCGTTGAAAGTCCTCGCAGATAGCATCAATTAAAGCTTTTCTTCGTAGTTCTTTAAGGGCTCTAGCAACAACCTTTGTCTTTGAGAGGTTGAGTTCTTCTGATAATTCGTTGAGGTCCTGGTTGGCGTCTTCGGATAAATGGACTGTAGCTCGGCTCATTATGAACCTCCTTTCTGTGGAGAGTGTAACACATGTAGGCAATAGTGGCAACATATTAGGATACATATTTGGCAGGATTTCTACCCACACAAGAGGATGAGACAACACAACTATACTGAATGCTGGCAAACTGGAAGTGAGTGGTAATTCAGGAAATGGAGCGGGAAACCCGGCTCTTTCAAAGTACACACATCGCCATCATGTTACCATTTCGAGCAAGAGGACAGCGAAGACACCGGTGTTTGGGGTCCCCGTCATCTCATTATCGATAGACGCTCATTCTCCACGATTGGTGTAGTAGAGCGGGAAAAGGGGCTCGCTTGTTCCCCTTTATTGCCAATAGAACTCGCAAGAGGCATCAGTAAGCCTGATTGTCATTCCCGCGTGCTATACTGAAAAGCAATAAGAATGTGATCTCCTTTTCAGAACTGATGGTGAGAGCGTGAATGGGGGCTACCTCGAAGATATCAGGATTAGGATAGAAAAGCGGGAATACTACTTCACTTTACATGCCGCTGACCGGATGATTGAAAGACATATCTCCGTCAGGGAGGTCGAGGAAGCAATGTTGAGTGACCTTGCCGTGGTAATTGAGGACTATCCTGAAGATGTACGGGGGTCAAGCTGCCTGGTTCTTGGAATGGCCAAGAGTGGTCGGCCTTTACATATTCAGATTACCTATCCGCTGGAAATAGCCGTTGTCACGGTCTATGAGCCGAGGGCCGAAGAATGGATAGATTGGAGAAAGAGAGTGGGAGGAATTAGATGAACAGGTGTACCTTTTGTGGCGGCAAGACTGAAGAGAAAAAGGTAACGCACCCCCAGGAGTATAAGGGTAAGATAATCTTACTTGAGAACGTGCCTGTCATAGTCTGCCTCCAGTGCGGAGAGGTGCTCCTTAAGCCTGGAGTATTAGAGAAAATACAAGAAGTCGTTTGGACGGAAACCCCGCCAAAGAGGACAACGCCAGTCCCGGTATTTGACCTGGCTGAAGTAAATTAGCACCCGTGGCTGCAACATTCCCTATTGACTAATGCATGTTGGAGCGGGAAACCCGGCTCGTTCAAACTACACACATCGCCAACATGTCACCACTTCAAGCAAATAGAAAGCACAAGCCGCAGGTGACCGAGGTCCCCATCATTCCATAAACAATGAACACTTGCTCTTCACATTGGAGTAACGGAGCGTCAGAAGCGACTCGCCTGTTCTCTGTACTTTTTCAATCCGCGGAATCCTTGACAGCAGTGATTCACAATAGTAGTATAGGACATAGGATGTCGGATGTAGTATGTCCTACATAGGAGGTAGAAGCATGTCGTCTGAACGGGCTGACGTTGTACTCCGTCCCAAGCGCCAGGTGACGATTCCAAGAAGTATATGCGACCAGTTG
>Ga0180014_1000112_pt1 | contig 22312 bp, 23 predicted proteins | sample KR13_S1_MetaG_FD_116507 | JGI IMG/M metagenome (GOLD analysis project Ga0180014, IMG submission 116507) | Groundwater microbial communities from the Olkiluoto Island deep subsurface site, Finland - KR13_S1_MetaG | ecosystem: Environmental > Aquatic > Deep subsurface > Groundwater | place... | reverse complement strand
TATTACAAAACGAAGTCACAGAAACTGGTACCCAAACATGCAGACTGCTGTGTTATACGCTCAACACTAGGGGTTCCCGTTGCCTAACAACATAAATCTTCCTGAAAAAAGGCCAAACTCGAGGGGGAGGGTTTTAAACCCTCCCGCAAATATCTGGTATGAAAGAACGGGCAAGTTACACGTGTCCCCCTTTGTGGGGAAATCCGCCCGTACGTTCGATCCGGATCTCTTTGGGCAGGCATCCGCCCAGCGAAGCGCCGGCGGACCTGCCCTACAAAATGACTGTTGTTTACAAATGCTTCTTGACCAGCTCGATCACCTCGGGCAGGTCCATGCCGATCTCTTTGAGGTGCTCGACCGTGGGCACGCCGTCCCTGGACCAGCCGCGGCGCTTGAACACGGCGTCGATCAGGCTTTCGTACTGCTGCTCGCGGTACTGGCGCAGAAGTTTGATTTTTTCCTCTGTACTTTTGCCCTGCGGGTTTATGTTCTGCTTTTCCTGCAGGGCCTTGTCGTAACGCTCGGCGCGTGACTCGTATTCCTCGACCGTGACCGGCCCCATGGCGCGGTAGGGCGGGTAGTCGTCGGGGCGTTTGCCGTGGCCCATCTTCAGGTTGAAAACGCGCTGGAAATTGTAGACGCGCTCCGACTGCAGTAGCATTTCTTTCTTGTCGATCTTCTCGCCGGTGATGGCGTTGTAGATGTCCACGTAGTTCTGCACGTGCTCGGGCACCTTGTTGGGCTCGTCCTGCTCGGCGTTGTCGGCCGGTTCCACGTCGTTCCAGGGCAGTTTGCACAGGCCCTGCAGCCCGAACCAGGTGCGGAACACCGGAAAATAGTGCAGGGCTTCGGCCTTCTTTTCGAAGGTGGGGATCTGGTTGTTGACCATGTCCATGAAGATCAGCCAGGCCTCGTCGTGCTGCGGCCCCTTGTTGGTCAGGTAGTAACCGCCCTGCTGGGCCAGCGATTCTTTGGACTGGTATTCCGACTGCTCCAGCCCCTTGCCGTGCATGCCGATGTCCTTGAGGAACTGGGCGTCGGCGCCGTACTCCTTGGCAAAATACTCCTGCATGTACTTGACGCCTTTGCCGGCGACCAGGCCGAAGCCCTCGCCGCGCGCGATCTGGTGCATCATCTCCAGGGCCGCCCGCCAATTGCCCCAGGTCATCTCCAGGCCGTCGGTGCGCTCTTTGTTGAGGATGCCGTTTTCGTAACAATCCATGATGAAGCCGGTCAGGGTGCCGAAAGAAATGGTGTCGAGGCCGTAGGTATCGCAGTAGAAGTTGATCTCCAGCACGGCGTCGGGATCGAAGATGGCCGGGTTGGAGCCGCAGCCACCCACCGTCTCGTATTCCGGGCCGTCGACCAGGACCTTGTGGCCCTTGTAGGGGCCGGTCTTCAGCTCGAAATTGTCCACGCCGTGGGCGCAGGACATGGTGCAGCCGAACCAGCAGCCGTCGGGGACGTTCTGGGTGAAGTACTTTTTCCACACCCATGAGGCCAGCTTGACCGCTTCGGGGTGACTGCCGAAACGGAAATTCTTCGTGGGCAGCAGGTCGTAGTCGTTCATGATCTCGACCAGGTGGGCGGTGCCGATGGTGCGCATCTGGCACTGTTTGTCGTCAAGGCTGATGATCTCCTTGTGCAGCTTCAGGCCTGTCTTCTGCAGGGTCTCCAGGTCGACCGGGTTGTTTGACTTGCCGGTCAGGCCGGAATACTTGACCACCAGCGCTTTGATCTTCTTGTTGCGGAACACGGTGCCGATGCCGCCGCGGCCGGCCTGCTTCAGACGCGGCAGCTTGCGGCGCTTATCCCAGTAGGAAAAGTTTAGGCAGCCGATCCAGGCATGCTCGGAACCGCGGCCGGCCGAGACCACCGACACGTGCTGCTTTTCGCGTTCGTTGGCGGCGTACATCTCGTGCAGCTGCGCGGCCAGCACGTGGGAATCCACGGCTTCGAGCGGCGCCTCGAAAATCTGGATCTGGCCCTGGTTGCCGTCGATATAAATGATGACATCGCGGTCCGACTTGTCCTGGATCTCCATGGCATCGAATCCGGAGAATTTCAAATAGGGGCCAAAGTGGCCGCCGACATTGCTGTCGATGGGGATGCCGGTCTGGGGCGAGATGGTGGTGACGAGCGATTTGCCCGAGCCGGGGTAGTTGGTATTGCCGGCGATGGGCCCGGTGGCAATGCAGATCTCGTTTTCCGGGCTGTCCCAGCGCGTGCTGCCGCTGACCGCGTCCCAGAGCAGCTTGAGGTCGAAGCCCTTGCCGCCGATGAATTTTTTCTTCATCTCGGCAGTTACCGGCTTTTCCTTTATTTCCCGCGTAGCCAGGTTGATATACAAGGTGCGGTCGTTGTAGCCCCTGACCACCGGCTTCAGTTCATAGCTGAATTCCTTCAGGACCTTGTGGGCGTTCTTGATCTTTTCAATTTCGTGTTTGCTTTCATTGGTACTCATGGCTCAATCCTCCTTGACTTCGATTTTCAGGGCGCCGGTCGGGCATTGCTTGGCGCAGGCGTCGCAGGCGATGCATTTAAAGGGGACCAGGCCGCCATGGTAAGTCATCATGACGTCGGTCGGGCAGGCGGCCACGCAGGCCAGGCAGTTGATGCACAGATTTTTGTTGATCATGACCACTCCCTGTTTGCTGATTGTTATGGCCAGGGTCGGGCATTCGGCGACGCAGACCCGGCACTGGTTGCACACGCTCAGCGTAAAAGAGTTCTTGCCGGCGGCAGACACCTTGATGGCCGATTTTTCCGGATCATCCACCTTGAAGTAAAGCTGCGAACATACGCTCATGCAGGTGTTGCAGCCGTTGCATTTTTCGGCAAAGGTTTGTAAGTATTTCATGTGCTTCGGCGACCTCCTTATTTTTTCTCGGTTTGCAGGGTGATCTCGATCTTTTCCCAGGGTTGGGGGATTTTGTCCAGGGCTTGCACTGCCCCCAGCACCATGTTGCCGATGATCTTTTTCACGAAAGGATTCAGAGCGATGATGCGGTCGTTGACCTTGAGTTCAATGCTGCTTTTCATGATATTCCTCCATAAAAGCGCTGATGGCCGTGATCTGATCGGGATGGAAACACGGCAGCCGGCAGGGGGCGTCGGCGTTGGTGATCACGGCCACCAATTTTTCCGGCGGGAATTTCATCGCCTTTTGCCGCTGCGGATCTTCCACTTCGATGACCGGGATCCCCGGCGGGCAGAAGCCCTCCAGCAAGACGATGTCATTTGGCCGCAGCTGCGCTTGCAATTCCGCCATAAGGTCTTGGGGATCGCCGAGCCGGGTCATGCGCAGCAACTCGTTTTCAGCCACCAGGTACGCTTCGTCGGCTCCGGCCCGCAGAAAACGGGCGGTATCCTTGGCCTCGGGCTGCAGGACATAGCCGGCGTGGGTGCTCTTAACGGCGACCACCCGTTTCTGGTTGGCTTTGAAATTTTCGATCAGGCGGGTGATGAGGGTGGTTTTGCCGCTGCCTGACCATCCGACGATTGAAAAAATCTTCATGGGCCCTAATCTTATTATAGATAGGCCGATTAGTCAATCTCCACGGCCCTGAAAAGCGGCGGGCGGAGTGGCGTTGTGCCGGGAACTGTTATTCTTCCTTATCGCCTTTGCTTTTTTGCTGACTGGTGGCGCTGGCTTCCTTGATGGTGAAAGTGCCGTCGCTGCGATCGTTGTTCTTCTGGGGGTCGGTTATGGAGAGTTTTCCGGCTTTGGCTCCGCCCAGGCCATCCTTATCCATGATCGGGTGCACGCGCCACTGGATCTGGATGCGATAATTGCCGCCGGCGCCGTAACCGCTGCCGTTGAGCAGGGGATTGCCGATATGCCAACAGTAGCGGAAACTGGCGGCCGGAAGGTTCTCGGCGATGGGGCCAAGCGGCAGGTCATCTTTCACCAGGGTCAGGTTGACAAATCCCCCTTTGCCTGCGCAAGACCAGTTGATATCGAAGTTCATCCCTTTTTCCAGGATTTCGCCGCCGTTGGGCGTCATCAGGGAGATGTTAGCAGCGGGAGGGACAAGGCTGAATGATGCCTTACTCAGGGCGAAGACCGAATCGTTGCCCATCAGTTCGATGATGATCTTGTAATCGTTGGCCGGTTTGGCGAATGTCTTGTCCATCTTCTGCCCGGCCAGCCATTCGATGGAGCCTTGAGACACTTTGCTATAGGCGATGGGCCCGTAGTCTACCGCCCCCTCCAGTGCAATCAAGACGGTTTCCTCGCCGGTCAAACCGCTGTAGGTCCAGGTGATCAGCAAAGGCGTGCCGATCGCCAGGGTTTCGCCGCCGTTGGGCGTGAGCAGGGTAACCTTCTGGGCATATGCCAGCCCCACGCCGATTATCACCATAATGGTTGTCAAAAACGCTTTTTTCATTTTTTCCTCCATTTGCCTATTATATATGATTAAAAGAAGATATGTCTCAGTATTTTTTTCCTAAAAAAATCAGTTTCCGTCCCAACCGGCCAGGCGGGCCAGCAGCCACCAGAAAGCCCGGCCTTTGAGCACACAGTTCAAATTTTGCGAATGGGCGCAGTCAGAGCAGGCGGAAGCCAAGCTGGCCAACTCACTGGCCGGATTGGCTGCAATCCAGTCGGCCGCCCAGTTGCGGTCCGTTTGACCGCTGCCGTCGCTGTCGTAGTCGCAATTGTCGTTGGCCATTAAAGACATGTAATCGGTCGTGCCGCCCGGCGTGTAGCTTTCTATATCGGCGAAATCGTAAAGAAATTTATTATTGGCGGGTCATTTTCGTCCGGCGGCACTCACTTACAGTAAAAGCGCTGCGGCTATTTACTATGGGTGGGAGTTCAATTATAATTATATTAATGAGAATTTTTACCGGCGTGAAACTGGTTGATGGGGTAAGGGAACACATCATCAAGGAACTGAAGCCTTTTAAAAAAGTGGGCACTACTATCCGCTGGACCAACAGCGGCAACATCCATCTAACGTTGAAATTCATCGGTGCTGCGGACGAGACGATGACGGCGCGGGTTGCCGCGGCCCTGGCGGCAGCAAAGATTGCCGTTGCCCCTTTCCGTCTGCGTGTCAGCGGTTTCGGCAAATTCCCAGCTGGCGAAGACCTGCATATTTTCTGGGCTGGCGTGGAAGAAAGCCAGGACCTGCTCGCCTTTTTCGCCGCCATTGAAGAAATCCTCTTGCCATTGGGTATCAAGCGGGGAACGCGGCCATTCCATCCGCATCTGACCCTGGGACGCAACCGGGCCAGATTCAATTTCAAGACATTTTATGCCCGGCTGGCCGAAAAATGTGACCTCTTTCTGGCCGAGATGCAGGTTGCTGCGTTCCAGCTTTTTGCCAGTCGCCTGACACCGGCCGGTCCCGAATACACCATTTTAAAGGAGATACCCCTTGTCCAGTCATGAAATTTTTTTTATTGTCTGTTCTTACCTGTTGGGCTCCGTTCCTTTCGGCTACCTGATTTTCTATTTCAGTGAAGGCAAGGATATCCGCAGCATGGGCAGCGGCAATATCGGCGCCACCAACGTCCTGCGCAGCAAGGGCAAACTGGCCGGCCTGGCGACTTTGATGCTGGACATTCTAAAAGGCGCCCTGCCGATCGTCTATGGCCGCATCCATTTCGACCTGCCCTGGATCGTTCTTTTGGGCGGACTGGCTGTGCTTCTGGGCCATGTCTTTCCGGTTTTTTTGAGATGCCGCGGCGGCAAGGGCGTGGGTTCGTTGGTCGGCGTTTTCCTGGTCTTTTATTATCCGGCCCTGCTGGTATTTTTGCTTGTTTTTTTTCTCACTTTGTGGCTGACCCGATACGTATCGCTGGGTTCGCTGCTGGGCGCAAGCGCGCTTTTCTTTTGCATCCTATTCACCCAGGTGGTGGAAGCGTCGATGGTGGTGTTTCTCATGTTGCTGCTGATCGTGTTCCGGCACCGCGCCAACATCAGGCGCTTGCTGGCCGGCAATGAAAACAAATTCAGTTTCCATAAAAATGGATAAAATATTGGTTGTCGGAGGCGGCTCCTGGGGGACGGCTTTCGCCGACTACCTGGCGCGACAGGATAAAAAAGTCAGGATCTGGGTCAGGGAAAAAGAGGTTATCGCCGCCATTAATTCTACTAGGGAAAACACGGTCTTCCTGCCCGGGATCGAACTGGCGGAAAATTTGCAGGCCTGCGGCGACCTGGAGCGCGAAGCGGTTAGCGCCGATGTCCTGATCCTGGCCGTGCCTTCAAAATTCATCCGCACGGTGATGCAAAGCCTGAAATCCGCCCTGCGTGATGAACACGTCCTGGTCAATCTGTCCAAGGGTTTCGAATCCGATTCGCTAAAAACCATTTCCCAGGTGGCGGCTGAAGTTTTCGCTCCCGGGATCTCCCGGCAGTGGCTCACCCTTTCCGGTCCCTCTTTCGCTCGCGAACTGGCCAAACAGCACCCCACCGCCGTGGTGGCCGCTTCGGACAACGAAGGGTTGCTGGAGCGTTTGCAAAACCATTTTTCATCGTCGATACTACGCATTTATCGCTCCAGCGACCTGCAAGGCCTGGAAGTCGCCGGGGCACTGAAAAATGTGATGGCCATTGCCTCGGGCATGGTCAATGGCCTGGGTTTCGGTTTTAATACCACGGCATCGCTGGTCACTAGGGCCAATATGGAAATCTCGCGCCTGGGCATCCGCTTGGGGGCCAAAGCGGAGACTTTCTGGGGTCTGGCAGGCATTGGGGATCTGATGCTGACCTGCTTCGGCAGCCTGTCGCGCAATTTCCAATTGGGAAGAAAGATCGCCCTGGGTGAATCACTGGCCATGGTTGAAAAATCAACACCCATGGTAGCCGAGGGCGTTGAGACCACCAAGGCGGTTCATTTGCTTGCCGAAAAACTGGCCATCGACATGCCCATCTCCAGAGAAGTGCACCAGGTGCTTTTTGCCGGCAAGGACGTACACCAGGCCATAAGTGATCTGATGAAAAGGAGTCTGAAGAACGAATGGAATTTAAATTAGAATACATGGCCGATGATGTGCTGAAGGTCTTTTACCTGGCCAAAGACCTGGTGGTCATCGGCAAGCTTCCCAAAAACGACATTGAACTGAAAGACAACACGGTGTCGCGCCAGCACTGCCGTTTGCAGCGTTCGGGCAAAGGCTACAAGCTGGCTGACATGAACAGCACCAACGGCTGTTACGTCAATGGCCGGCGCGTCCAGTCCAAGTCCTTGGAGGTCGGCGACAAGATCACCATCGGCCGGGCCATCCTCAATTTTTTGGCAGTCGGCAAAGGGGAAAGTTACCGCGATATCAATGACCAGAAGATATCCCTTGTGGTTCCCCTGGATGACTTGCTCAAACCCGATAAAAAACCGAAATTGAAAAGCGAGGAGCCGAATTTTCTGGCTTCCCTGACCGCGCTGGGTAAGAACCTGATCGCTTCGCAGGACATCGAGGCGAATTTCCAGAAACTCGGGGATCTGATATTCAAATTCGTCCACCCCGAAAAAATATTTATTTTTTATTATGACGAAAAGCAAAACGATATCCATCTCAAGTACACGTATTTCATGCAGGCCCAAAAAGACGATATCGTCAATATTTCCAAGACCATTGCCCTGAAAGCCATCCATGAGAAAGTGGCCATCTTATCATCCAACACCCGCAGCGATTCGCGTTTCGACAGCTCCAACAGCGTCATCATGTACGGCATCAATTCGGCCATGTCGATTCCCATCTGGACAAAGGATTCCATCTATGGCCTGATCTACGTCGATACGACAAGCTTTTCACAGGTGTTCGGTGAAAAGGATCTTGAGATCATGTCCATCATCGCCAATTTTGCCGGCTTCTCCATCGAGGGGATCAACAGCCTGGAAAAACTGAACCGCGAACGCCGGCTGCGTTCGCGCCTGGAAAGGTACCACTCGCCAGCCGTGGTTTCGCGGTTGATGGAGTTCCAGGACAGCAACAGCGGCGAACTTATGCCCTACCGCGAGTCGGAGGCTTCGGTCCTGTTCATGGATATCGTTAAGTTCACTTCACGGGCAGAAAAAATGACCCCCATCGAAGTGGGCATGTTCCTCAATAATTTTTTCTGTGAAATGACCGAGATCATTTTCAAACACAACGGCACTCTGGACAAGTTTATCGGCGACGGCATCATGGCCGTTTTCGGCATTCCCCTGGAATTTGTCAACCATGCCGAAATGGCCATTGTCACCGCCCTGGAAATGATAGAAAAACTGTGCGCCCTAAACGCCCAGATGGCAGCGGACAGCCAAATCCGGGTGCGCATCGGCATCCATTCCGGCAAGCTGATCTCCGGTGACTTCGGTTCGCCCAAGAGGCTGGATTACACCGTTTTGGGCAATACGGTCAATATCGCTTCCCGCCTGGAATCGGCGGTGGCCGGCGCCGATGAGATCGTGGTGTCCGAACATACTTATCAAGCGACCCGCGGGCTTTTTGAGTTTAAATCTTTGGGAGAAAAAAAATTAACGGGCCTATCCAAGCCGGTGAAAGTGTACCGGGTGAATGGCCTTAAGGAGACAACATGAAAAAGAATATTTTTTACCTGCTGATATTGGTCGCATTCCTGGCCTGCGGCGGCGGCAAGCCGCGCACGGTCCCGGGGCAATTGCAGCCCGGTTCAGCCGAATACCTGACCACTGAAGGGATAAGGCACCTCAATGACGGCAAGTTGGACCTGGCTGAAAAATCGCTGCTGGCCTCGTTGCAGAAAAATCCCCGCCTGGTTCCGGCCTTGAATGCCCTGGGGCTGGTGTATACTTATCAGCGTGATTTTGCCAAAGCCATCAATACGTTGAAGCGCCTGATCCGGATCAGCCCGAAGTTCTATGACGCCTATAATCTGCTGGGCACGGTGTACACGGAACAAGGCAATTATCAGCAGGCCAAGGAGAAATTGCTGACGGCCGCCAACGCCGAGGAGTACCTGACCCCGGAGAACGCCTTTGCCAATCTGGCGGTGCTGGAGATCAAATTCGAAAAGTATGATTCGGCCCTGAGGTATGCGGAAAAAGGGATGTTGATGAACCGGCGCTTCGCCCCGCTCTACAACCTGAAGGGCTTAGCTTTGGAAAATCTTGATAAACTGGCCGACGCTTTGGAAAACTACGAAAAGGCGATCTCGCTGATCACCATTCCCGATCCCGGTTACCTGATCAATAGCGCCCGGGTCCTGTCCAAGCTGGGCGACAAGAAAAAAGCCCTGGACAACCTGGAATTGGCGCTGGGCAAAGCCCGGGACTCGGCCCAGAAAGCCGAGATCATCAAGATGATCAAAATTCTGGAGGGCGGTTGAGGAGCGGCGTTGACTTTTGGCGGTTTTGTTTTTATAATTTATGGCTGTGAAGGCGGTTGCTTGAGATGTTTTTCGTTTGTTAGTCCAAGGAGGTCAACATGGAAAAATTTGTTTGCAGCGTATGCGGATATGTGTACAATCCTGCCGACGGCGATCCTGATTCTGGCATCAAACCCGGTACCGCTTTTGAAGATATTCCCGAGGACTGGGTCTGCCCGGTCTGCGGCGCCGGCAAAGATGCCTTCGAAGTCATGGAGTGACCGCAACGCCTTTCTGGTTAAAATACTTGTTTGTCTTTGAAAACCGCGAGGAACGGAATTCTCGTTTGCAACTGGAGGAAATATGGCGGCAATAGAAATAAAAAAAAACATCGCCTGGGTGGGCGCGCTTGACTGGGACAGGCGCCTTTTTGATGAGTTGATCCCCCTTCCCGAGGGCACGTCCTACAACGCCTACCTGGTTCGGGGCGGTGAAAAAACAGCTTTGATCGACACAGTCGATCCGGACAAGACCGGGGACCTGCTCGAAAATTTGCAGGAAGCCGGGGTGACCCGCATCGATTATATCGTCAGCCAGCACGCCGAGCAGGATCACTCCGGCTCCATCGGCGCCATTCTGGAAATATTTCCCCAGGCCGTGGTGGTGACCAACGAAAAGTGCAAGGCCATGCTCATGGACCTGCTCCAGATTCCTGAGAACAAATTCCAAACCGTGGGCGACGGCCAGACGCTGGACCTGGGCGGTAAGACCCTGGAATTCATATTCGCTCCCTGGGTGCACTGGCCCGAGACCATGCTTACCTACCTACGGGAAGACAAGATCCTTTTCAGCTGCGATTTTCTGGGATCCCACCTGGCCCAGAGCCGGCCGCTGCTCACTGACGAGAACCGCACTTACCAGGCGGCGAAACGCTATTTTGCCGAGATCATGATGCCTTTCCGCCTGCAGATCCGCAAACACCTGGAACGGCTGAACGGTCTTGCCTTGGACCTGATCGCTCCCAGCCACGGCGTGGTCTATCCGCGCCCGGCTTTCATTCTCGATGCCTACCGTGATTGGGTTTCCGACAAGACGGAAAACCTGGTGCTGATCCCTTTCGTCTCCATGCACGGCAGCACCCGGGAAATGGTGGAGCACCTGACCGGGGCCTTGATCCGCCAGAACATCACCGTCATGCCCTGCAACATGATCCACACCGATATCGGCGAACTGGCCAAAGAGCTGGTGGATGCCAGTACCGTGGTCATGGCTTCTCCTACGGTCTTGGGCGGGGCGCACCCGGTCATCGCTAATACGGCCTTTTTAGCCAATGCCTTGCGGCCGAAGCTGAAATTTGCTTCCATTATCGGATCATACGGCTGGGGTGGACGCCTGGTGGAAAACCTGTTGGCCTCCTTAGGCAACCTCAAGGTCGAGCTTTTGGATCCGGTACTGGCCAAGGGCTGCCCCAGCGAAAAAGATTACCAGGCCCTGGACAACCTGGCCGCGGCCATCGCCGCCAAGCACCGGGGCATCGGCGTTCTGCCCTAAGCCAGTGCCAATTTATTTTCCGCATCGCCCCGCGACCTGTTTTAATTTTGTAAACTTAACGTTATAATGATCACGAAATCATGTGAAGGGAGGAAAAGAACATGCCAAAAAAAATGATAGGACTTGGTTGCCTGGGGATCGTGGTCCTGCTGGTCGTGGTTCTGGTGGCCAGCGTCATCGGCTCTTATAACAGCCTGGTGGGGCTGGACCAGAAGGTCCTTTCCCAGTGGGCGCAGGTGGAAAACGTCTACCAGCGCCGGGCCGACCTGGTGCCCAACCTGGTGGAGACCGTCAAAGGGGCGGCTGCTTTTGAAAAAGATACTTTCACCGCCGTTACCGAAGCCCGTGCCAAAGTGGGCCAGGTTTCTCTGGGCGGTGGCCAGAGCCCGGCCGCCAATCCTGAAGCTTTTGCAAAGTTCCAGCAGGCCCAGGAAGGCTTGTCTTCAGCCTTATCCCGCTTGTTGGTGGTGGTGGAAAAATATCCCGAGCTCAAGGCCACCCAGAATTTCCGCGACCTGCAGGTCCAGCTGGAAGGCACGGAAAACCGCATCACCGTCGAACGCATGCGCTTTAATGAAGCAGCCCAGGCTTTCAACACAAAAAGGATGCGCTTTCCCACCGTGATCATTGCCAATTTCTTCGGTGAACGCTTCCGGGAAAAAGTCTATTTCAAAGCCCAGGCCGGGGCCGAAACCGCGCCCAAGGTCCAATTTTAGTCTGTGAAATCGCGGCATTTATTTCGGCTGGCGCTGGCCGGGACGCTGCTCATCCTGGCTTTTGCGGCCAGCGCGGCAGGCGATACGGGCACACCCATTCCCGACCCGCCGCAGCGCTGGCTCACCGATGCGGCCGGGATGCTTTCGCCGCAGGTTGCGGCCCAACTTGACGCCCGGCTGCAGGAATACGAACGGGACAGCGGCCGCCAGATCGTCGTTTACATAGGCAATAGCACCGGCGGCATTCCCATCGAAGATTGGGCTGTGAAAGCGTTCGAGTCATGGCGGGTCGGGCGCAAGGGATTGGATGACGGCCTGGTCCTGTTCGTTATGGCCGAGGATCACCGCGTCCGCATCGAAGTCGGCTACGGGCTGGAGGGACAGGTCCCCGATGCCATCGCCTCGCGCATCATCAATGATGACATGGTGCCAAGACTGCAGCAGGGGGATAGCGACGGAGCCGTGACGGTGGCGATCGACCGGCTGCTCGCCGTGCTCTCCGGGGAAGGGGACGGCACCGGCGGCAACGGGCAGGCCCAACCCCGGGCGACGCCAAAATTGACCTGGTTTCAGAAGATCCTCATTGGCATCGGCATATTGGTTTTTTTGCTGCTGCTGATCACCAATCCTTCCCTGGCCTTGTACCTGCTGTTCACCATTCTTTCGGGGGGGCGCGGCGGTGGTGGTGGCGGATTTTCGGGGGGCGGCGGACGTTCCGGCGGCGGTGGCGCCTCCGGGTCCTGGTAGCCGGGGAGGAAAGCATGGTATTCATGAAAAAGCGCAAATTGCTCGACCTGATCGACGATAACCGGATCAAGGCTGCGATCGCCTTGGCCGAGCAACAGACTTCCGGAGAGATCTGCGTCTCGGTCTCATCTTTTTTTTGGGGCAATGTCCGACGCGTGGCCGGGAAGGCGTTCAACCGCCTGGGCATGCAGACCACCCGTGACCGCAACGGCATCCTCTTTTTCATCGTTCCCTCGCGGCACGCTTTCGCCATCATCGGCGACCAGGGCATTCACAACAAAGTAGGGCAGGAATTCTGGGAAAAACTGGTCGCCGCCATGGCGGTGGATTTCAAGGCCGGGAACTTCAGTGAGGGCCTGGTCCGCGGCATCACCGAGGCCGGCCGCCTGCTCGGCGTCCATTTCCCCTACCAGGGCGAAAAGGATGTCAACGAGCTCCCCGATCACATCGATTTCGGCGGCAAGAAATAATGTGTAGGGGCGACCCGCCGGGTCGCCCTGTGTCGACGATCGAATTTAGGGCGATCCAGCGGATCGCCCCTACGGAAGAAATGAATTATAGCAGGTTAAATGCCGATCACGGGAAGAACTCATCGTGGATGGCGCGCACGGCCCGTTCCAGGCCGGCGGCATCCGGAAGAATGCCACTGGCTATTGCTTCGGAAAAAACAATTGATATAAATGCCAGCGGGGACCGCATTGCGTTTGTCAATTCACGGCAGCGAAATTCTGGTGTTTTCTGTTTGATTTTTTATCAGCAAAGTGGTACACAAAAAGTTGAGAACGGAAAGTTCCCTGGTCTTCTATTCAGGAGTCGTCCATGACCCTGTTCAAAAATGCCTTGGTGCGTAAGCCCTGCCGCAATATGGTCAGCGGACTGTCTTCGGCCGGATTGGGTACCCCCGATCATGAAAAGGCGCTGGCGCAGCATTCCGCATATGTCTGCGCCCTGCGCTATTGCGGCCTGACCGTTACAGTACTGGCTACCGATGAAACCTATCCCGACTCGGTCTTTATCGAGGATACCGCGGTATTGAACGAAAGGGTCGCTGTGATCGCCCGCCCCGGTGTCACCAGCCGCTTGGGTGAGGAAAAGGCCGTGGCCGCGGCCCTGCGCTCTCATTATCCGTACCTGGAAGCCATAGCCGCTCCCGGGACCTTGGAGGGCGGGGATGTATTTAGGGCCGGAGAGCATTTCTTTATCGGCATTTCAGGGCGAACCAACCCGGAAGGGGCGCGGCAGTTGGCCATGATATTGAAAAAACACGGCTATGCCGTCACTTCCATCCCCCTCCGCTCCGTTCTGCACCTGAAAACCGGCGTGGCCTACCTGGAAAACGACCGTTTGCTGGCCTGCGGCGAATTCCTGGATCACCCTTTGTTGTCCGGCTTCCAGATCGTCCCGGTTGACGCGGCCGAGGCCTATGCCGCCAATTCGGTCTGGATCAACGGCCGTGTTTTGGTCCCGGCTGGCTTCCCGCAAACAAGGAAAAATATAGAAGCGCTCGGTTATGAAGTGGTGCCCTTGGATGTATCCGAATTCCGCAAGCTGGACGGCGGCCTGAGCTGCCTGTCGCTGCGCTTTTAATTTTTCGGCGCCGGCACGCGTTTCCTGATTTCGGACAAGGGCAGAACGTAGACGCCGCGGCCATAAGTGGCCAGGAGTAGAACCTTATCTCGGCGCTGGATGAAGATGTCGGAAACGGGGACGGTAGGCAGATTCCCCTGCAGGGATTGCCAGGAGGCGCCGGCGTCGGTGCTGATATACGGACCGCGGTCGCTGCCCAGGTAGAGGATCTCCTCATTGTCCGGATCTTCAGCCAGCACGTTCAATGGTTCGGCCGGGAGCCGGCCCGACAGCGATTCCCAATCCAGGCCCGAATTTTCCGACGCATAGAGGTAGGCCCGGGAATCATCGTCCCTGCTGCCGTTCATGGTCACATAGACCTTTTTCGCGTGGTAGCGGGAAGCCACGACGCGGCTAACCCACTTTTTTGGCAAGACCTGGCTGATTTTTTGCCATGGTGATCCGCTGGCGGCCTTGAGCCACACATTGCCGTCGTCGGTCCCGGCGTACAAGGCGCCCGGCTTGAGTTCGGATTCGGCCAGGGCGGTAATGGTGGCGAAGGGCGTGTTGCCGGCGACATTATGCCGTTCACTGAGATCGGGAGAGATTTCCTGCCAGGATGAGCCGTTGTCGCTTGAGTGCAGCACCTTGTTGGCGCCGAAAAAAACCCCCCCCCTTTTGCTGCCTGGAAGCCAGCAGCGGCGCTAGCCAGTTGAAACGGAAAGGCTCGAAATTTCGTGGTGATTTGGGTTTTATGGCCACAGCTTTGTTGTTCCCGGCCTCGAAACGGAACAAGGCCCCGAACTGGGCCGCGGCAAACAACAGGGGCGGCAGGCCGGTCAGCGGGGCGACGAAAGCGCCGTCGCCGCCAAGCAGCATGCGCCAGGAAGTTTGGCTGCCCGGGTTATTCAGGGCAGGCCGGGAAACCAGAACGCCGTTGTCCTGGGTGCCGATAAAAATATTGGCCGGGCTTTCGTTGTCAGCCGTGACCGTGTAGCATTGGCTGATGGAAAGGTTGTCGATCTTGCTCCAGCTTTGACCGCCGTCATCGGAAAGGTTAATGCCGCCGTCGTTGCCCAGGATAAGGCGGCGGGGATCATGCGCATCGATCCACAGTGCGTGGTGGTCACGGTGGACCAGGGCGTCGGCGTAAGGGTGCTGATCGGCCGCGATCTTCGTGAAGGTTCGGCCGCCGTCAGTGGAACCATATGCCGATACGCCCAATATATATATGCGGTTTTCATTGTCCGGGGCCACGCGGATCTGGCCGAAATAAAAACCGTAGGTGTAATACATGTCCTCGATATAGTCTTGGTTCATCTTTTGCCAGTGGCGCCCGCCGTCGGCGCTGCGGTATACCTCGGCCCCGGCTGTGTTCGGATTCAAGCGGCGGTCATTGGCGTCGAAGAGCATCTGGGCGATAAGCTGCGGGGTAAAGCGGCCGGAGCGGACTAAATTTTTCAGGATGGCCGGGCTGAAGACCTTCGGAGCCAGGTTTTCTTCCAGGAAAAGGGCCAGGCTTTCGTCGGCGAGGTTGAGAAAATTGTCGGCAGCCATTTCTTCCAGTTCGGCCACGGTCAAGCCGCTTCTTTTCTTTTCGGCAAGGGTGCGGCCCGAGCTTTTGGCTTCCTGGTTGTCGAGCAGGGCGTACACCACAGTCGGGTTGGAGCGGCTGACTGCCAATCCGATGCGGCCGACATGGCGGTTGTTGGGAAGCCCGCTGCCCGATTTCACCCAGCTCCTGCCGCCATCAACCGTTTTGTATATACCGCTTTCCGGGCCGCTGGCACTGAAATGCCAGGGTTTTCTTTCTCTTTGCCAGGCGGCGGCATACAGGACTTTATGGTTCTGCGGATCCATGGCCAGGTCAATGACGCCGGTTTTTTCACTGATGCAAAGGACCTTTTTCCAGGTTTTGCCGCCGTCCGTGGTTTTGAACACCCCACGTTCGGCATCGGCGGCATAGAGGTTGCCGGCGGCAGCCGCATAAACTGTGTCGGGTTCATGGGGATCGATCACGATGCGGGCGATATGCCGCGTCGCGGCCAGCCCCATGTGCTGCCAGTTTTTACCTGCATCCATGCTTTTGAACACGCCGCAGCCCGGAAACGAATAGGTTTGGGCATTGCTTTCACCGCTGCCCAGCCAGATCAGGTTTTCATCACTTTGGCTTACGGCGATATCTCCGATCGATGCAGTGGCTTCCCGGTCAAAGGCGGAGCGCCAGGTCCGCCCCCGGTTTTCGGTCAGCCACAACCCGCCAGTGGCCGCGGCCGCCCAGAATTTTCCGGGATGGAGATCATAACCCTCGACATCCACCACGCGGCCTCCGCAAAAAGTCGGGCCGATGTTTTTCCAGTTGAGGTCATGAAAAGGAGAGTTGTGCAGCAGGGCGCGATGCTTGGAAAATTCATCCAGGCCTTCCTCTTCGGCACCGGTTCCGAAAAATCCCAGGAGCAGCAAACCCAGCAAGCCGGACAGGAATGTTTTGTTGACTGTCATTTTCCCCCTGCGCAATGATGCGGCCTCCGCAGCCATTATAAGCGATTGGCAAAAAAAATGTGCGATGTGTTAAAATGTCGGCATGAAAAATATCGTTTTTGTCATTCTGTCCGTTTTTATGCTGCTGCCGCAGGCCACCGGATCGCAGGAAGTGCTGAAGGAAAAAGTGGAAGTGGTCAACGTCGAAGTACCGGTGCGGGTTTTTCGCGATGGAGTCCCGGTCGGCGGTCTCAGCAGGGATGATTTTCGCCTGATCGAGGGCAAGGAATTGCAAACCATCAATGGTTTCTATGTCCGTAAAAAGAAAATGAACGTACGCAATATCAACCTGCAGGCCGGAAGCACTGCGCCGCCATCCCGGTATTTTGTCCTGGTGTTCCGTGTCTTTGAATACAATAAGCAGATGGAAAAAGGCGTAAGCTACATTTTCGATCACATTTTGGCTGAAAACGATAAATTGCTGGTTTTGATCAATGACCGTACCCTTTTGCTAAACCAGAACGTCTGGCAGGTCAAGCGCCGGGAAATATTGGACCAGCTCCTAAACGAAGAAGCGGTCAAGTCCCGGCAAAGGCTGGAACATTTCTTTTTGACAGTACAGAAAGACCTGGATCAAACCAAACTGCGCATGCTGCTGGAAAGGGACAGCAGCTTTTATGCCCCGCGCATCATCGATTTTCTTGAACGTTATCTGAGGACCTGGAACGAATTCAAAACCAAGTACCTGATACCCGACTTGGATAAATTTTACAATTTCGCCCGCCACCTGGAGAATATCAGGGAAGAGAAATGGGTGCTTACTTTTTACCAGATCGAAATGTTTCCCAACATAAAGCTCAGCGGCCAGATCCACCAACTGATCGTGCAATTGATTAGCGACCTGCAAGTGGCTCGCAGCGAGGACGCAGTGCATGCGCGCATCATCGAGAAGCTTCTCGAGCGCATCGACCGCGAGCTCAATGCGGCCGACAGTTTCCCTGTCGAGGAGATCAGCAAAATGTTGGTCAAGGTCGACACGACCTATCATTGCTTCATCATGGGGGTGCAGCGCGAAGCCCTGTCCGAGGATCTGGGCTACAAGCGGGTGGCCAGCGATATTGAAAATTCGCTGCGCGAGATCACCAGGCGTTCCGGCGGTGAAGTGGTTTTTTCCGGCAATCTCGGTTCAGCCTTGCATGCGGTCGAGGAAAAAGAAGATATTTATTACGTGTTGACCTATGCGCCATCCAGCCCGGAGCGCAAGGGAAAGGTGAAGATCGAGCTGCCCGGAAACCTCGATTGTCGGCTGTTTTACGATGACAACATCCGTGCCGACTATATTGGCGAATATCTGAAAAAAAAGCGAGAGCAGGATCCGCTTGTGCTCCTGGAAGGCCTTGATCTGCAAGGGCGCACGTTGGGCATGAAAATTTCCAATTTCAAAATTGCCGGGAGCGGCAAGGAACGCGTTGGCCGGCTGCACGTGGCCATCCGCATCCGTGACGATCAGAACCAGCAGTTGTATAACCAGGGCCGTGTTTTTGCCGCGTCGGAATCCCAGGTGGATATGGCTGTGGATTTTGCGTTCCTCAAGCCGGGCAGGTATATGTTCCTGGTCGAAGTCCAAGACCTGCTGACCGGCAAGACCATCATGGATATCCTGCAGGCGGAAGCGGATTGAAGTTTCACCCGGAGTGTAAGCTGATGTCAGGGCTTAAATTTTTTCTTACTTGCTTGGCGGCGATTTTCCTGCTGAAGGCCGGGTTTGCCGCAGCGAAAAATCCGGAACAGGTTTTGAAAGAAAAAATCGCAGTGCTCAATGTCGAAGTCCCGGTACGGGTTTTTTTGGATGGTCTGCCGCTCTCCGGTTTGCAGAAAGATGATTTTCGACTTTTTGAAGACAATGAACCCCAAACCATCAATGGTTTTTACCAGCGCCGGAAAAAGATGAATGTCCAGCAAATCAGACTTTTGGCTGAGCAGGAATCGTCGTTGCCACCGCCGCGTTATTTTGTCCTGTGTTTCCGCATCATTGATTTTAACGACCCGCTGCGCAAAGGCATGGACTATTTTTTTCAGCATATTTTGCGTGAGCAGGATCAATTGCTGGTCCTGGTCAATGAGCGCACGTTGCTCCTGAATCAGGATGTCTGGCAGGTCAAGCGCCAGGAGATCCTGGAACAGGTTTTGCGGGATGAAGCCGGCAAGGCCCGCATGGAACTCGAAGCGTATTTCCTGCGGGTACGGCAGGATATCGACCAAACCCGGCTGCACTATTTAGTGGAGAACAACAGGCAGAACTTTACCATTCCGCAAATCATCAATTTCCTGCAGCGTTATTTCAATGTTTGGCAGGAGTTCAAAAAAAAGTATTTGATTCCTGATTTGGATAAATTCTACAATTTTGCCCACCACTTGGAAAAGATCAAGGCTGAAAAATGGGTGCTGAATTTTTATCAGATAGAGATGTTCCCGAAAATGAAAATCAGCGGACCCATTCGCCGGCAAATCAATGCTCTGGTCGATGATATGACCGCTTCCGGAGGTTCGGTCGAACAGTTTGCCAAGGTGATCAGCCGCTCGCTGGACGCGATTGACCGCGCCATGAATGTGGCCGGCGAATTCCCGGCCGAGCAGATCGGCAAGATGCTGATCCGGGTGGACACGACCTATCATTGTTTTATCAGCGGCGTGGTGCGCGAAGGGCTGTCCGAGGATTTGGAATACAAAAAAGTGGCCAGCGATTTGGAGAATTCCCTGCGTGAAATCACCAAGAGCTCGGGTGGGGAGGTTATTTTTTCCGGCAATATCGGCTCGGCTTTGCACGCCATCGAGGAAAAAGAGGATGTGTATTATGTCCTGACCTATGAGCCGAAAAATCGGGAGCGGACAGGGAAGGTGAGAATCGAGCTCAATGATCCGCGCTGCCGCCTGTTTTACGATGACCAGGTCCGCTCCGACTATATTGCCGCCTACCTAAAAAAAAAGAAAGTCGAAGATCCGACCTTGCAACTGGATCGGATCTCTTTGGACGGATGCCAGCTGCAGCTGGAGATATCCTCATTCAAGATGCTTGAAGCCAAGGCGAACAAAAGCGGGCAGTTGCGTGTAGCCATCAGTATCCGTGACGATCATGGCCGGACGCTGTACGAACAGAACCGTTCGCTTGCCGCCAAAGAGGCCAATGTGTCGCTGGCGGTCGATTTCACTTTTCTGAAGCCAGGGAAGTATTTTTTTCTGGTTGATGTGTGCGATTTGCTCAGCGGCCGAACGGTCACCGACGTGCTACTGGCGGAAGTGAAGCAAGCGATTGACTGATCTCCCCGGGGAACGGGATTGTTTGTTATCGCCCGTCTCCTGAATGACTCCGGCCTTTAATGTTACGCGACCGAAAATGGACTGAGCTATACAAGATTTGGGAATATGTTATAATCCAATAATTGAGGAGACGCACGTGATAGACAGGTATGAAGCGGCGGAAATCACCCGCATCTGGAGCGAAAAAAACAAGTACCGGAAATGGCTGGACGTGGAACTGGCCATCACCGAAACCTGGGCGGAAATGGGCGAAGTCCCAGCGGCAAGCCTGGAAAACATCAGGAAAAATGCGGCGGTGGACCCCGAGCGCATCCGGGCCATTGAAAAAAAAGTCAAGCACGACGTTATCGCCTTCCTGACTTCGTTGGAAGAAGCCATCGGCCGGGATTCGGCTTACGTGCACAAAGGCATCACTTCCTATGACGTGGTGGACACCGCCCTGTCGCTGCTGATCCAGGAATCTCTGGACGTAGCTGTGGCCAAGAGTGGGGAACTGGCAAAAATTCTTCTGGAAAAGGCATTTGCCTACAAAGACCTGCCGGCCATCGGCCGCACCCACGGTATCCATGCCGAACCCATCGCTTTCGGCTGCAAGTTTTTGATCTGGCACGAGGAGATGGAGCGCGACCGCCAGCGGCTGCTCCGGGCCAAAGAGATCACGGCAGTGGGGAAAATTTCCGGTTCGGTGGGGACATACAGCCATTTCCCCGCCAGCGGTGAGGAAAAAGCCCTGCATAAACTGGGGCTGCGAGCCTGCCGCGTTTCCTCGCAGATCATCCAGCGTGACCGCCATGCCGAAGTCATTTGGGCCTTGGCCCTACTGGGAACCAGTCTGGAAAAGATCGCTGTGGAGATCCGCCACCTGCAAAAAACCGAAACGCTCGAGGTAGAAGAGCCTTTCAGCCGTGGCCAAAAAGGGTCATCCTCCATGCCCCACAAGCGCAACCCTGTCCGTTGCGAACGCATCTCCGGACTGGCCCGGATATTGCGCGGCCATGCGGCCGTGGCCCTGGAAAACAATATACTCTGGCATGAGCGCGACATATCCCATTCTTCGGCGGAAAGGGTTATCTTCCCCGATTCCTTTCACCTAGCTGTTTTCATGCTCGACGACATGATCGACATATTGAAAAACCTGGCCGTGTATCCGGAAAACATCCGCCGCAACCTGGATCTAACCCATGAGATTTATTTTTCGCAAAAGGTGCTGACCCTGCTGGTCGACAAGGGTGTGGCCCGCCAACGGGCCTATGACCTGGTCCAGGACCAGGCCATGAAGTCCTGGCAGGAAAAACGCAGTTTTCGCGAACTGGTCATGGCCGCTACCGCCATTCGTGCCGTCTGTTCGCCGCAGGAGCTGGAGAAGGCTTTTTCCCTTACGGAATTGCTTGCCGGGATCGGGGGAATATTTGAGCGCTTTGCCAAGGGAAAATAAGGCCAGCCATGGCCCTGGCAACGATCGATTCGCACCTGGAGCAGATTGACGAACTGGTCAGGAATGCCGCCGGCTATGATGATTTGGAGTTTCGCCTGCGCCTGGAAAAGCTGGTTAAATTAGGTGGCCGGGACACTGAAAATGCCATTGGACACTATATTACCGGAACGTATATCAGCATACCCACGTGCCTGAACCTGATTCGCATGGCAGGATATATCCGCAGCGCGGCCTTCCTGGTGCCGCTGAATAAGGTTATCGAATTAAGCAAGGAAAGCCGGCTGCGGGAGGCGGCCATCATCAGTGTCTCCAAATACAACGATCGCCGCGCCCTGGATATCCTGGCCCGGGCCCTGAAAAAAAATAAAAACAAGCAGCTGCAGGAGACGATCGCCCAGGCCATTGCCCGCATCAAAAACAACAATCCGCTTTTGGTTATGCTGCCCCGGTTCTTGAATGGGAACAAGAACAGTGAACTTTTCCAGATCACCCTGAAGGTCTTTAAAAAGATCCTCGGTCCGGCTGATGCCAAGAGTTTCATTTCGTACCTGCACTATGGCGACCAGGTCGTGGCTGAGGGCTCTTTCGAGATCCTATGCTTTCGCGGCGATGAGGCGGTGTTTTTTTTTGTTGCCGAGTTTTTCCGGGAACAGGGCCGGCTGCTGGTCCGAGAAGTGGAGCAAAAAGCGAGCGCCGCAAGACTCTTGACACTGATCGCCGCCCTGCATAAGTACCTGAAGCGGTATCCGGATTTTTTTCCGCAGCTGCGGTCCGATATCACCGCCCTGCTGGGCCGCGCCGGCGACAGCTTATGGGAAAAACGGCTGGCCGCTTTGCTGGACGACCTGGAAGACGGCGGCGAAGCGCCAAAATGATCATGGGCGCGGAAAGGCAAGGAGCTTGAGTATGGCTGTTATCAGAAGGGTTATTGTGGAAAAAAAAGCGGGATACGACGTCGAGGCCCGGGCCCTGCTGCTGGATCTATGTGAAAATCTGTCCCTAAAGGGATTGAACGGGCTGCGCCTGCTTAACCGTTACGATGTTTCCGGCGTCAGCGCCCGGGAAATGGCCCGGGCCCGGCATGCCATTTTTTCTGAACCTCCGGTTGATGAAATATATGACGAAGATTTTCCGCTGGCCGCCGGGGAAACGGCGTTCGCCATTGAATACCTGCCCGGCCAGTATGACCAGCGGGCCGATTCCGCCGCCCAGTGCCTG
>Ga0180014_1000109_pt1 | contig 22898 bp, 20 predicted proteins | sample KR13_S1_MetaG_FD_116507 | JGI IMG/M metagenome (GOLD analysis project Ga0180014, IMG submission 116507) | Groundwater microbial communities from the Olkiluoto Island deep subsurface site, Finland - KR13_S1_MetaG | ecosystem: Environmental > Aquatic > Deep subsurface > Groundwater | place... | reverse complement strand
TACCGAGCCGGTGGCACACTGCCTTTCGTTGTAGTAAAGCGCCCTCTCCACCACTACCGGGTTGTCCGACGTCACCCCGGTTGATACCTCGATCGTCTCAACGGTATCCGCCACGTTCACGCTCCGCCTTGTCCCCGGCTGTACCGTTATGGTGGGGCCGAACGCCATCCCCTTGTCGGTGTAATATTTCAGGTTCACCTCCGCCGGTTCGCTCCCCGGGTTCTGCACCAGTATCCATGTCTCGAAGCCGCCGGAGGTGCTGCCTTCCGCCACGTACCAGTTGGTATCGGCGCTGGTGGCACCCAGCGAGCCGGTGGCGCACTGCCTTTGGTTGTAGTAGAGCGCCCTCTCCACCACCACCGGCCTATCGGAGTTGACCTCGGTGGAGACATCAAAGCTCTCCACGGTATCCGCCACGTTCACGCTCACCCTGCTACCGGGTGGCACGTCGGTTGCGGGACCCTCCTTCTCGCCCTCGCCGGTCATGTAGGTCAGTGTCACGTGAGCGGTCTCGGCCCCCGGGTTCTGCACCAGTATCCATGTCTCGAAGCCGCCGTAGGTACTGCCTTCGGCCACGTACCACGTCGCCCCGGCGAAGCCGTTGAACGAGGCCTGGGTCCAGTCGGTGTACGGCGGACCACCGGCGACCGCCGTCCTCCACACCTCGCATCCCCTCTCGAGGTCCGTGGCCCCCACGAAGAGGTTCGAGCCGTATGCGGCCATTGAAGAAGCGTCCAGGTTGTTGGTGTCCCCGAAGCCGCCGGTATTGACCTGCTCGAAGCTGTTTCCGTCGGCGGAGCGCCAGACCCCGCAGCCGTAATCATGGTTGTAGCTCCCCACGTACAGGCAGGAGTCATAGACGCTCATGCTTGACGCGTCAACGTTGTGCTTGCTCCCGAAGCCGTCGCCGCCCAGTTGCGTCCAGTCGGCCGGGGTCGGCCCGTCGCGGCGCCATATCTCGCAGCCGGTCCCGTCGTTCCAGGTACCCGCGTACATCTTCCCGTCAAACGATTGGAGGGAAGAGACGGTGCCGTTGTGCCCGTCGGAGAAGCCGTCGTCATTCACCTGGTTGTAGTTGACGCCGTCAGCGGAGCGCCAGACCTCGCACCCGGTGACCGTGTTGTGGGTCCCGACGTACAGTTCAGACCCGTTCACCGCCATAGAAGAGGCGTCCAGGTTGTTCGTGTCCCCGAAGCCGCCGGTGCCGACCCGGTTCCAGGTACCGCCGTCCGCCGAGCGCCAGACCTCGCAGCCGGACTGGTGGTTCTCGAGACCTGCGTACAGCGCTCCATCATAGACGGCCATCGACGAGACACTGTGGTTGTGGCCGCTCCCGAACCCCCCGGTTTGGACCCGTGTCCAGTCTGTCCCGTCGTATCGCCAGACCTCGCAGCCGCTGACCCAGTTCATTGTCCCGGCGTACAACTCGGAGTTGAACACCGCCATCGAGGCGACCCCGTCGTTGTTGGCGTTCCCGAACCCGCGGGTGGCGACCCTGGTCCAGTCGCTTCCGTCGTAGCGCCAGACCTCGCAGCCGCTGAGCCAGTGGAGCGTCCCCGTGTACAGATCCGTCCCGTACGAGGCCATCGCATTGATGGCACACTGCTGCCCGTTGCCACCGGCGAACCAGGGCACCGGGTCGCCCGCCGCACCGGTTTCCATTCCGCCCGCCAGTGAAAACGACCCCAGGAGCAGGCCAGCCGTCATTATGAGAACCGACAGCCAGACCATAATTCTCATTCGTCTCATTGTTACCCCCTGAACGCTACGTTTTGCATGATTGTTGATTATATCACCCGCAGGAAAACGATTGAGAAATGAATCCGGGGGTTGAGTCGAGGGATGTCAGTTGTGCGAAAGGATCTTGGAGAAGAACTCCCGTGTCCTCGGGCTCCGGGGGTTGGTGAACACGTCGACCGGTTTCCCTTCTTCCACTATCTCCCCTTCATCCATGAAGACCATCCGGTCCCCCATCTCCTTGGCGAAGCCCATCTCGTGGGTCACCACGATCATGGTCATCCCCTCACGGACCAGGTCCTTCATGGTGTCGAGGACCTCCTTGACCAGTTCCGGGTCAAGGGCGGACGTCACCTCGTCGAACAGCATGACATCCGGGTCCATGGCGAACGCCCGTGCGATCGCCACCCTCTGCTGCTGACCCCCCGAGAGGTGCGCCGGGTAGCTGTCGGCCTTTTCCTTCAGGCCAACCTTGTCCAGAAGTTCGATCCCTCTCCTGTCCGCGTCCTTCTGCTTCATATCCTTGACCTTGACCGGAGCCAGTGTGACGTTCCCTAAGGCGGTGAGGTGTGGAAACAGGTTAAAGTTCTGAAATACCATCCCCAGTTTCTGCCGCACCAGGTTGATATCAGTGTCGTGGTCGGTTATGTCTATCCCCTCGACATAGACGTGTCCGCCGGTCGCGTGCTCCAGCCCGTTGATGCACCGCAGTAGCGTGCTCTTGCCTGAGCCGCTGGGGCCCACTATGACGACAACCTCCGAGGGCTGCACCTCGAAGTTTATCCCCCTCAATACCTCGTGGTGACCGAACTTCTTCACCAGGTTCACAGTGCGTATCATTGCCTCTTCCGTTTTCAATCCCCCCTTGCCATCCTCTTCTCAATGTACTGGACCAGCCGCATCAAGGGAATCGTCAGCATCAGGTAACAGATAGCCACCCCGACCAGCGGCGTCACGCTGGCCAGGGTTCCCATCAACTCACGACCCCTCTGGAACACCTCCGCCAGCGCGATCACCGAGACCAGCGCGGTGTCCTTGAGAAGGGCGATAAACTCGTTGGAGAGAGGTGGTATCACCCGCCTGACGGCCTGGGGCAGAATGATGTAGCGCATCGACTTCATGTACCCCATGCCCAGCGAGCGGGCCGCCTCCATCTGGCCCTTGTCGATCGACTCGATGCCAGAGCGGAATATCTCCGCCTCGTAAGCCGCATAACAGACCGTCAGGGCCAGCACTCCGGCGGTGAAGCGGTCCAGGTTCAGTCCCAGGTGCCCCAGCCCGAAGTAGATAATCACTATCTGGAGGATTAAGGGAATTCCCCTTATCACATCGATGTACACCGCCGCCAGGAACCGGAACACCCGTACCCTGGATATCCTCACCAGGGAGAGTAGCAGTCCCAGGATAAGGATGCACACCTCCGAGACAACTGCCAGCTTGATGGTGATCCACATGCCCCGCAGCAGGTACGGCATCGACTCCCAGAGTATCTTCATGTTGAAGAACTCACTTAAGAAATCGTTTACCTGGACCGCCCCCTTTCAGGCAACAAACGCGGGGACCCGCGGTAAGCAGGTCCCCGTGTCGTCAGCGCATGTCTTCCAGCCGATTTCTAGCTCGACTCGCCGAACCACTTCGTGAAGATCGTGTCGTAGGTGCCGTCATCCTTCATCTCTTTGAGCGCCCCGTTTATCTTCTCGAGCAGTTCCGTGTTCTCCTTGTTGACCCCGATACCGTACTGCTCATCGGTCTTTATCTTGGCAACCACCTCGGTCTTGCCCCTCTCCTGGCTTATGTAGGCGTTGACCGGATAGTCGTTCACTATCGCGTCCACTTTGCCCAGTTCCAGGGCCTCGAACGCAAGCAGGATAGTGTCGAACTTCTGTATCTCGGCCAGCCCCTCCATCTCCTCGGCGGTAAACTGGCCGGTGGTGTCGAGCTGCACACCGACTATCTTGCCCTTGAGGTCATCCTCGCCCTTGATGTCTGAGCCCTTTGCCACCGCTATTGACTGGTCGGAGTCGATGTAGGGATCCGAGAAGTTTATCTCCTTCTCCCTGTCCGGGGTGATGGTCATCGCCGACATAATTACGTCGTACTTGTCGGACTTCAGACCGGGAATTATCCCGTCCCATGCCGTCGATATGACATCCAGCTCCAGGTCCAGCTTCTTGGCTATCTCGGTGGCGATGTCTACGTCGAAACCGACCGCCTTGCCACCATCCATGTTCTCGAACGGGGGGTAGGCGGTGTCGCTCCCCATCTGCAGCTTGCCCTCCTCGAGTGTCATCCCCTTCTCCCCGCATCCCGCAAGGAGCGTGGCGGCAACCATTGCCATCACCGCCAGCAGGACTACTGCTGTCCCAAACCTCTTTCCTTTCATAAGACCTCCTTCTCTCGCGACTGCGCCGCTTCTCTTACCTACCCGTTGGAACCCTCGCATTCCCATAACCGTGCGATGACTGCTGTTACCGCGGGAACAAGGACATTGGCAATTATAATGTGTTAGCCGGTAAAATGCCACGAATGAGCTTTCGGGTTCATTTTCAACTAACGCAACTATCGTAGTCGACCGAGGCAGTGGACTCCTCATGAACGCAACCGAAAACAGTGGAACCAGGCGGTTGTTCGGCCGGGCCCGCCGCGCCGAGGCGATGCTGGTCGCGGTCACCGCGGTATGGGGGCTGACGTTCTCCCTGGTGAAAGAGAGCCTGAACGAGATATCCCCGTTCGTGTTCATGTCCTTCCGCTTCTGGCTGGCGTTCGTGTTAGTGGCGCTGTTCTGCGTGGGAAGGATGCACAAGGTTGACCGGGGGTTGCTGAAGGCCGGCTTCCTCCTGGGACTTCTCCTCTTCATCGCCTACGCCTTTCAGACGTTCGGTTTGAAGTACACCAGCGCCGGCAACGCCGGCTTCATCACCGGGCTGTTCGTGGTGTTCGTGCCGGTGCTGTCCGCGTTGATGTTGGGGCAGAGGCCCGATAAGGCCTCGACGGTAGCGATAATCGTGGCCGTTGTCGGGCTTGGATTCCTGTCCCTGCAAAGCGGCCTGCGGGTAAACGGCGGGGACCTCATGGTGCTGGCCTGCGCCTTCGCCCTGTCCCTGCATATCATCTACATGGACCGGTACGTAAAGGAGTACGACCTGATGCTCCTCACCCTTCTCCAGATGGGCGTACTGGCCCTCGGCAATACCGCCGCCGGGCTCGTCTTCGAGGGCTTCGCCTGGCCCGGCGGGAGGCTGGTCTGGACCACCATAATCGTGTGCGGGGTCTTCGCTTCCGCTATCGCCTTCTACGTACAGGGCTATGCCCAGCGGGTCCTGTCCCCCATCAGGACCTCGATGGTCCTCATAATGGAGCCGGTCTTCTCGGTGCTGTTCGGAATAATCCTTCTGGGAGAGACCTTGACCTGGCGCGGTTGGCTGGGGTGCGGCCTTATCCTATCGGGGATGGTGCTGACCGAGATCGTCCCCTACGTCCAGCGCGAATCCTGAGGGGTACCAGTAACCCTCATTTTCCCCGGATACGGACTGGACCAATGAATAGGGAAGATATGATATTCTTCTACCAACCACATTGAAAGGAGTCTGTTATGGGAGAAACAGTAACCGGAATCGTATTGGTGGTCGTGTTCCTGTTCATCGTCCTTATCCTTCCTTCCATCAGGAAAATCGGTGCCACCCAGGTCGGGCTTGTCACCAAACGCTTCAGCTTCAAGAAGCTCTCCGATGACAACCCGGTGGCGTTCAAGGGGGAAGCGGGCTACCAGTCCGAACTGCTCATGCCGGGCTTCCGGTGGAAGTTCTGGATTATGTACCGGGTACAGAAGTTCCCCTGGGTGCAGGTGCCCGCCGATGAGATCGGGGTCGTCATCGCCCAGGTCGGCCTGCCCTTACCCATCGGCGCCAAGTCCGCTGTTTTCAAAAGTGAGTTCGCTAACTTCAGCGACCTGGAACTGTTCGTCGCCGGCGGCGGCCAGAAGGGCGTCCAGCGCCCGGTGCTTCCCCCGGGGAGCACCGCGCCGATACACCCTGTGGGCTTCCTGGTGCTCACCAAGTCCCAGGTGTACGGGGTGCCGATCATCTCTGAACTGGAGCAGTACATACTTGAGCACGGGCGGCTGACACCAGAGGCATTCGGGCTGCTCCCCATGCAGTGCGAGCTGGTCAGGATAGTCCCCCAGCCGGGTGGCCCGGACGGAGGGCTGGTGGACATGGTTGGAATCGTGACCACCTACGAGGGCGATCCGCTGCCGCCGGGGGACATCGCCAGCCGCCTGGGAGGGTTCGCCGACCTTGAACATACCGAGGCCGAAGACGCTCCCGACCCGGAACTCGTGGAGACGGTCCTGGGGAGCAAGAACAACCTGCACAACAACTACCAGGATTACCAGGCGTTCCTGGACAACGGGGGCCGGATCGGCCTGCAGCACGACCCGCTGCTGTACGGAGCCTACGCGCTGAACCCGTTCCTGGTCAGCGTTGAACTGGTGCCGATGCTGGTGGTCGAGCAGGGGCAGGTGGCGGTCATTAAGGCCTACGTGGGCCTCGCCACCATGGACACCTCCGGCGCCGGCTTCAAGTTCGGTTCGCTGGTCCGCCCCGGACACCGGGGCATCTGGGAAGAGCCGCTTCGCACCGGGAAGTACCCCATCAACCCCCGGTGCTACCAGGCGGAGATAGTCCCCACCGAGATAATCACCCTCAACTGGGCCGAGGCGGTCTCCGAGGCCCACCACCTGGACCGGCAGCTAAGCCAGATAATCGGTAAGAGCAGGGAGGGCTTCATTTTCGCCATCGACCTCCAGGTGCAGATACACGTCCCCGACACCAGGGCGCCGAAGGTGATATCCATGGTGGGAACGATGCAGAACCTGGTCAACGAGGTGCTCCAGGCGGCGGTGGGCAACCACTTCAGGGACAAGCTCCAGAGCATGCCCGCGGTCCTGTTCATCGAGACCCGCCAGGAGGTCCAGGAACAGGCCTTTGAGTACATAAGGGCCAAGCTGGATGATTACGAGGTGGTCACCCGGGGAGTCTATATACAGGACGTGGTGTTCCCCGAGAGAATGGTCAAGGTGCTCACCGAAAGAGAGATAGCCCACCAGGAGATAGAGACCTACCAGAAGCAGAGGGCGGCGCAGGAACAGAGGATAGAGACGGAGCAGGCCAGGGGAACCGCCGATATGCAGGCCGACCTGGCGAAAGCCAAGGTCGGTGTCGACATAAAGACCAACGACGCCAAGGCCAGGAAAGCGGAGGCCGACGGCGAGGCGACCTACATCCGCGAGACCGGGGCCGCCATGGGCGCCGAGGTCGAGGCGGTAGGCATGGCCCGTGCCAAGGCGTACCTGGCCCAGGTCGAGGCGCTGGGCAGCGTCCCCACCGCGGTGGTCAACGCTGTTGACGCCCTCTCCCGCAGCGGCGAGCGGTTCGTTCCCGAGATCCTTGTCGCCGGAGGCGGTGGCGGTGGCGTTCTCGAAGGGCTCGCGGCTCAGATAATGAAAGCCATCGGCGTCAGCCAGGCCGAAAAGGCGGAGGACACCCCGCCGCCGGACACGATTTAAATATAGGCTCAAACCCGCATCCGGGACCGCGCTGTTCCCCGTAGCGCGGGCATCCTGCCGGCATTCGTGGCCGTGACATGCCGCCTGGAAGGCGGCTACCCCCACCTCAATCCTCCCCCGGGAACCCCCCCCCCATCCTAACCTTCCCCCAACCCCTAAGACCCCCCATCCCGGCCTTCCCCCCAGTGGGGGGAAGGAGCGGAGGGGGAAGGAAGGGTCAGGGGGGAAGGAGCGGAGGGAAAGGGAATGCCGGCAAGGTGCCGGCGCTACGGGGTGGGGGAGGGGGGTAAGACCTCATCACTCGGGGGATGCCCTCTCATACCAAAAGTACCGGTTTTTCAACCATGTGGTTGACCAGTCTCGCGCCCTGTCATCCGACTCCATAAGTAGGAACTGAAATCGTGGCTGTGTGGATGGAAGGGGGTAGTTAAGATGAGTCGCCGTGTACTGGTCATCATTATCTGCTCCCTGGTCCTGGCAGTATTAATCCTCTCGGCAAGCGCTGTCCAAGGCGAGGGTACATCTGTTTCGGTCAATATGACCATGGCCAGGACGATACAGGTGGTGAACGGGGGCGAGTGCCGTTCGAACGTGCCGGTTGTTCGTCAGGTCTGCGGTGGGTTTGTTACTTTCATCTCCCGTTGAACAACCTTCGGAGATCTAACTTGCCTGAACCCTGTTTGCGTTGTCTACTTTTCGCCCTTACTTTTCTTTCTCCGGCGCCCCACGAGCTTGAACAGTACGAATAACACAGCGAGCGGGACAAGGAAGATGAGGAGCAGGGATGTCGGACAGGTGCTGAAACCGGCCGTCCCGGTCCTGGTGGTGTCAAGCTCCAACAGACTGGGCCCGTACCGGATGTCGACCTTGACGCTGTATGAGCCCAGCAGTGGAGGGTCGGGGATGACCCCCTGGTAGTACCGCTCGGAATCGGGCAATACGGTCATCTCTTTCAGTTCCACCGTGCCGTGGCCCCACCCGAAGGAGGGAGTGTAGGTGAGCTTTCCCCTGATGGTGAGGTGTACGTTCCCCGTGTTCTTGAAGGCCACGCGATACTTCGGCGGTGACACGGGAAGTCGGAGGAGTTCTTTCGTGGGCCAGAACCACTTGCTCTCAACGGAGACCGATGTTATTTCACCTTCTCGCAGTATCTCTCCCGGGATGGTAATGAGTGCCAGGGAGGCTATCTGTATAACGTCGGTGCCGCGGTGGGACGTAGCGTCGGTGGTCTCCGGAACCTGCCGAAAGAGGACCGCCCCGAAGTGCCCCCCCGGCTCCGCGTCGGGCGGTGCGGTGGCGGTGAACCTGCTGACTACCCTCTGTCCCGCCGGCACCGTGAACTCCGGAACGTCGACGGAGAGCCATTTGGCACAGGAGTACGGGTAATGTCCCGGCTCCTCGAACACGCAGGTGCCTTCGGGCTTGACGTAGAAATCCATAAAATGGAGTGCAAGCCGCTGGTCCGCGGTGCCGCGGTTTTCGACGTAGATCTCAAACTCCCGCGAGGTGCCCGGTTCCATTGTGAGTTCGAACTTGACCGGGGACACGGCTACGTTGAACTCCTGGGCAACGGCGTGGAGCGCCGGAGCGAAACAGGAGATAACCAGAAATATGAATGCCGAAACTGCCGCTGTCTTTCTCATTGTTTTCCCATAATAGTAGAAATCAAGAGGAGTTGCCTCTTGATTTCTGAATCCTCTGTCCTTTTCCGCGGGAGTTCACGCCTGCTGGTGTGAGGTCGTTGGTCATGTCGACGGTGGGATTATTTCTTTCGTCCCCTCTTGAACAACCTTCGGAGATTCAACTTGCCTGAACCCCGTTCGCGGAGTTTCTCTTTTTCCCCGGGCTCTTTCTGTCCCTCGTCGTCGATGTCGTCTTGCTCACCGCCATCGCCGGAATCCTCGTCCCCGGGTATTTCCTCTTTCTCGTCCTCCAACAGTTCGGCCCAGAGCTCCTCCAGTCGCGGTTCCTTCTCGCCCCTTTCTTCCTTCTCGCCCGCTTCCACTTCAGGCGCTTTTTTCTTTCGTATGAAGAATCTTACCAACTTGACCGCAACGACAGGAAGCGAGATAAGGATGATGAGTGCCAGAAGGAGGAAGGCCGGGTAGACGTTGAAGGCGGCGGAACCGGTCTTAGAAGTATCGAACTCGTACATATTGGGGCCGTACATGACTTCAACCGTTACATCGTAGGACCCAAGGAAAGGTGGATCCGGAAGGGTCCCCTCGTAGTATCTCTTAGTGTGGGGCAAAATCACCATTTCGGGAAGCTGGATAGACCCCATTCCCCAGCCGAAAGAAGGAGTGTAGTACAGCACCCCTTTGGTGGTAAGGTGCACGTTACCGGTGTTATTGACTACCACCCTGTACCCGGGTGACGACCCTCCGATTACCGGTATCTTCTTGGAAGGCCAGAACCACTCGCTCTGGACCGAAACCGACTCTATCTCGCCCTCCCTTACTATTAACCCCGGAATGGTTACCAATACCAGGGCGCCAACCCTGCCGGTTGACCGCACCACCGTTTCACCTTCCACCTCCGGTTGTAGAATTACTTCAAAAAATATGATGGCGTTATGAGTTCCCGGTTCCGCGTCGGGTGGGACCGCGACCGAAAACGGTATCGTCTCTTCCCGGCCCGCGGGTAACTCGAACTCCTTTATTTCCGTAGTAATCCACCTCGCGCAGGAAAAGGAGTAATGGCCGGGTTCCTCGAACGAAGTCTTGTTGTCCGGCGTTACCGTGTAATCCATTTCATAGACTCTTAACCGCAGGTCATTGGTGCTCTTGTTCAACAAATTGATATCAAGAGCCTGGGTGGTGCCGGGTTCTATCGTAAGCTCGTTTATGGATGGCCATAGCTTGATATCGAATTCCTGCGCAAAGCAGGGCGGACAATGGATGCCGGAAAGCCCCAGCGCGATACTGAGCATTATGGTAATCAGTACCGGTTTCTTGATTTTCATGAACAAAGAACAACCGGGACCATTTTGGTCCCGGTTGTTGGGCTTGTTCTTACTCGTAGCCACTCGCGCCTAATGCTTCAAATGCTTCACTAAATCGCGGTTACGGTATAGACCTGGGTCGGAGTTAAGACCGGGAAAGCATAGGGGCCAGCCCATATATTGAAATCTTTGCTCAGTTGGAAGTTGAAATCCCAGCTCTTGACCCCTCGGTCTCCGTGGGCGAGTAGGACACCCATGTTAGCCTGGAAGCCTCCGGTCGCGACATCGAAGGTGACACCGGCGGACGGATTATTCTGCAGGAACGTGAACTGAGTATCACCGATAGTCCGCCCTGCAGCGGTTCCGGATCCCGTAAGGATGGGCGTGGTTGTCAACGTGAAGTTCCACAGCGTGTTGCTCTTTATTGCCACCGCGGAGGTCATTGTCGCGGTGGTCACTGGATCCGTCGGTACGATAGCGCCAAAATCAATAGCGGTAGGAGTCATAGTGAAATTGAGAGTGGGGCTGTAGGTCGCGGTAACCGTAGGACTCGCTGTCTGCGCAAATCCTCCAACCCCCATAAACGCGATTAGAAGGACACCCGCGACAGCACTTGCGATAATAAGCCTCTTCTTCATTTCCGCACCTCCTGAATCTCTGACCATTTTACGGTCACCTATGAACTATAATTACACATTGATTATAACGGCACTTATGCTCAGCTGTTACTGTTTGAAGGTATTAAGGAACGAACCGGTCATATGAAGTAACGAATGTACCGTGACGGGGAACGAATGACCAAATGGGGGATAAGAATATATCACCCGATCGGGGGATGAATCCACTCTTTTCCTTGTTTTTCCCCCGAGTGAGCGCACGCCTGGTGCCAGGCACCGTTGTTGCGGGCACCGTTGTTGCGTCATGCAGACGGTGGGCTTATTCCTTTCGTCCCCTCTTGAACAACCTTCGGAGATTCAACTTGCCTGAACCCCGTTTGTGGAGTTTCTCTTTTTCCCCGGGCTCCTTCTGTCCCTCGTCCCCGTTGTCCTCCCGCTCCCCGGCGTCGCCGGAATCCTTTTCATCCTCCTCTGGTAGCACCTCTTCCTCGACTTCCTCCCCTTCAGATACCTCTTCTCCCCCGGCTTCTTCCTTCTCCTCTTCTTGCTCTTCTTCGGGTTCTTCTTCTGGTTTCTCCTCCCAGATAGTCGAAAATGATGTCCAGGATCTCTCTTCTGGCTCCTCCTTTTCCACCTCTTCTTTCCCCGGTGCCTTCTTACCCCGCTTCCGCTTGATGAACACAACGGTAGCAGCAATCACCCCCAAGAGGACCAGCACCAGAAGGATTGCCAGAATAGGGTACGAGTTAAATCCGCAACTCATGGTCTTGGTCGTATCAAACTCAAAGAGGCTGGGGCCGTAAGAGATTTCGGCCTTCAGCTTGTACGAGCCAAAAAGCGGCGGTTTCGGTATTTCTCCCTTAAAATTCCTGGTGGTCCCGGGTAGCACCGTCGTCTCGGGCAGGTCGATGGTGCCAACTCCCCAGCCGAAAGAGGGTCTATAGGTCAGCTTACCCATAATGGTGAGATGGACGTTCCCCTTGTTTTCAAAGACCACGCTGTAACGAGTCGGTGAACGGGGAAAAACAGGAAGCCGACGAGTTGGCCAGAGCCAGTTGCTGGTTGCCGAAACCGACTTTATTACACCATCGCGTACTATCTCCCCCGGAACGGTAATCAAGACCATTGCGGCGATGCGGGCTGAGACCTTTACGGGTTCCTCCGCTTCTTCGGGGGCGGCCTGCTGGAAGATTATAGCCCCGTAGTGCCCACCCGGTTCCGCTTCGGGCGGGACATGCAACCCGAAGGTCTTGGTCGCGCTACTGGTCTCCGCCGTACCGCGACCAGGTAACGTGAGTTCGGGGGTCTCGGTGGAGAGCCAGGTAGCACACGAATAAGAGAAATGCCCGGGCTCTTCGTAGACGACAGTGTTGTCGGGCTTCACGTAGTAGTCCATGAAGTAGACATCGAGAGCATGGCTCTTTTCGGTGAAGTTTTCAACAGTTATATCGAACTCACTGGAAGCACCCGGATCGGCGGTGAGCTCCAGCTTGGAGGGAGAAACTCTCACGTGGAACTCTTCCTGGGCGTAGGAGACGGTCGCCGGGAGCGAGATTGAAACGATGAGCGCCAGTAGCAGTGAAAGCGCGGCTTTTTTCATGGTCTTCAAATAAAAAAACCCTTCTGTTTTACACGTGTGTGTTTATATCGAAGATCATTACGCTAGCTCAGCTCGGCTCAGTATCATAAAAAATTACAAATAATAAGACCGGCTCAATCTACCTGGCTGAGCAAACGTACTATTCAATTGATTTTGTGCGTTGGTCCCGGCTCATCAGTTGCTGGCGGTATAGGTGTGACTACAGGTGTAGTTAGCGGCCACCTCGAGAAGCCACGCAGCCGCCGGCGTCAGGTCGACCTTGTAGGTGAACTGGCCGTCGAGATAAGTTCCCCTTGCACCACTCAGGCATGTACCCGCGATGGTGGGGTATTGAAGGTTGGTGACTCCTGTAGCCCCAGTCGCAGTCGTGGTCAAAGTGAAGTAGGACGAGGGTATCGTATTTAGACCAGACGTCAGCAAGCCGCCCGTGCTCACCGTAACCGTCCAAGCAGCGTTACTCTTTACCGTTACCGCGAGAACATTGGTTTGCGAGGTGCCCGGGATAGCAGTAATGGCTGCGGTGCTGGGTATCGAGAATTCAAGCGCCGGGGCAATCCCAACAGTTGGCGTCACGGGGGCGGCTCCAGCCACCCAGGCTCCCATAAACATAGACAACACAAGCATTCCAACCAGTGTTACACCAGCCAATACGCAAAACTTATGTACCTTCTTCATAATCTCTCACCTCCTTTCATCCTTTCTCATGAGTCACGAATAATACGTCAGCACTAACTACCTCTAGTACTTACGTACTACCTTCCTCTAATACCTCTAACTGAGGCTTTTCGTAACAGCCTCCACACCCATTACAACGGCACTTGCGTTCCGAGGGTGTAGTCCTTGAAGGCATTAAGGAACGAACAGGTCATATGAAGGAACGAACGTACCGTGACGGGGAACGAATGACCTCATGGGGTGATAAGAATTCATCCCCCAATCGGGGGATGAATCCACTCTTTTCCTTGTTTTCCCCCTTCTTGAGCGCGGGCGTCGGCCCGCGTCCGGGGAACGGTTGCCGGCGGGATGCCGGCGCTACGGAAAACGGGGAATGCCGGCAAGGTGCCGGCGCTACAAGGGGAGCTATTCCCCGTATCCACCGATGGTGCAGGTTCCCGCTCCCCGGTCGTTCCAGTACATGGCCCGCTCGGCCATTATCTTCGCTCCAGCGGTCTTGCAGGTAACCACTATAGCGGCCTGGCCGTCGGGAATCTCGTCCGCCATGTTGAAGGTGGCACGGGAACCGGCGGCAACCGTGGCGGTGAAGGTGGCGTTATTGGTGCCGTCGGGTGTCAGGTAGGTTACCTCCACCTCCACGGCGGTATCGTTGGGGTTGGCCACCAGGGTGTACGTCTCGTGCCCGTCAGCGGTCTTCCCGTCGGGCAGGTAGAACGTGGTGTGGGGCCCGGCCAGGCCCACGGTGTCGTGGGACGCCTCTCCCAGGGGTGTGTCGGCTCCCCAGTACATTGCCCTCTCGGCGACTATCGGTTTGTCGGCGCTCACGGCAATGGAGAAGTCGGTGTCGGGGAGTACGTCGTTGACCCTTATGGTCTCCCTGGAGTCCGGTGGCATTTTGAACGGGGGCTGGGGCACCGGTCCCCCGCCGGTCATGTAGGTGACGGTCACCCGCGCCTCGCTGTCGCCCGGGTTCTGTACCAACAGGTAGGTCTCAAAGCCGTGGGCGCATGTGCCCTCGGCCAGATAGTAGTCGGTCTCGGGGGTGGTCGCCCCGATTGAGTCGTGGCCCTCCCGCCTGCTGTTCCGGTACATGCTCCTCTCGGGGATTACGGGCAAGTCGGAGTCCACCTTGATGGAGGCGTTCCTCTGCCCGATGTCATCCGCCATGTTGTAGGTGGCCCGGGAGTTGGCCGGTATCTTCTTCTCGAACGTCTTCGACTCGGCCGCGCCGGTGGCGTCCTCCCCTGTCATGTAAGTGACCTGGCAGGTCGCATCGGTGTCGTTGGGGTTCTGTACGAGCAGCCAGGTCTCGAAGCCGTAAGCGCTGCACCCCTCGGGGAGGTACCAGGTCTCCGCGGGGGCGTTCACCCCTATCGAGCAGTGGCCGTCAGGGGAGAGTGCTCCCTGGCCGGTCCACCACATGGTGCGGTCCACCGCTATCGCCTTTCCCTCGGCGCAGACGACCCGGCATGAGAAGTCGGTCTCGAACGGTAGGTCGTTCGCCGGGGCTACGGACGTCTGGGAGAGGGCGGGCAGCAGGAGCGGGTCCCTCTGTACCGGGCCGTCGGGGGTCATGTAGGTGACGTCTGCGGTAACGTCCTCGTCGTTGGGGTTCATCAGTGTTATGTAGGTGTTGAAGCCCCAGGCGGTGGTGCCCTCGGCCAGGTACCAGCGCGAGAGTTCGGATGGTTCTTCTCCCGGAAGAGCTACCACGAACCGGGACAAGCCCCCCACTTCCGCTGTCAACCTGTCGGCCTCGGTGTCCCTGCTCTTTGTGCGATCGACCCAGCTTCCGCTCTCTTCATGGAGTATCACCAGTCGGGATTCCTCTTCCGGTGATAAGCCGGAATCAGGGTAGGACAGGGTGACCCTGACGTTTCCACTGTATGTCGCGGTGGTCGAGACGTCCCGGCAGGTTCCCCGGACCACCAGGTAGCCGCCTGTCCCGGGGTCCGGCTTCTCGTCCGAGGTGGTGATTCCCGCGGAGGTAACCCGGTCAAACTCGACCGTTGTGGCTGAATCGGGGTTTACCTTGACGCCGGTTCCCTCGGGGGTGTTTACAACGGCGAAACCACCGGCAAGGGCGCGGGGCGTTTCGTTCCCGGATACCAGGTTCACATCCCGTCCCCCCAGGGACGCGTTTGGCGAGATGGTGATGTTAGCGGTTGCTTTGTCAGGTTGGATATCTTTTATGTAGTTGACCGCTATCCCCTCTCCGAAGCCGGCCTGGCCCGAGAGGTCGAAGTGGGTTTCATTTCCTTCAATGATGACATCCCCGGTCCAGCCGGGCAGGCCGTACGAGGCTTCAGTGCCGGTAATAGCCGGGTCGGGGCCCACCATGAAGCCACCCGCCAGGGGGACTGCCTCCTCGGCACCGGTCACCACGCTGATGTCCCGCGGCCCCCGGGCGGCATAGGGATCGATGGTGATCTGGACACGGAGTTTGGTGTAGTCAAAAATCTGGAGGCTGCCCGGGACAACGGCAATACCTTCCCCGAAATCGACAACGCTGGAACCGTTGAAGTGTGTATACGCTCCAACCACCTCCACCGTCATGGTCTGGCCGGGATTTCCCCAGGTAGGATAACAACGCTTGATGAACGGCGGGTCGCAGTACAGGATCGTGCCGCCGTCTCCAACCGCCCAGATGTTGCTGGTGTCGAAGCCGTCGACGCCGTTGAGTTGCACCGTTACCGGACTCTCCTGGGGGGCCCATGCAGAGCCGTTGTAGAAGAGTATGGTGCCGCCGTCGCCCACAGCCCAGACGTGGGTGCCGTCCACGGCGGACACGCCGCGCAGGGTGACGGTTGTTCCGCTCGCCTGGGGGGTCCAGTTGGTCCCCCCGTCGGAGGTGTACAGGATGGTGCCGCTGGCCCCCACCGCCCATACTATGGAGGTTGAGAGGGCCCGGACCCCGTGGAGGTTGGCGGTGGTGCCGCTGGTCTGGCTGCCCCAGGCAACGCCGTCCGTCGTCCTATATATCCTGCCCTCGTTGCCCACCGCCCAGACGTAGAGGGTGGAGGCGGCGGAGACCGCGTTCAGGGGCCTGTCGGTGATGTCGTCGTACTGTTTAGACCAGGTACCAGCAGGAGGAGGGGTTTTCCAGAGCCAGATGTTTCCTATCGAGGTGACATCCCAGATACGGTTGGTCGCCGGGGCCGTCACCCCGGTGTTGGATTCGCCGGCGGAGGTCGCCTTGAGGGCCCACGTGCTTCCGTTGAAGTAGAGGTCCTCGCCCCTCGACAGGGACGGGTTCCACCCCACCGCCCAGGCGAAGGTCGTGTTGACGGCGGAGACGGCGTTCAGGTTGACGGCGGTGGGGCAGGACTGTGGTGTCCACGTCTCGCCGCCGCTGGACGTGTACTGTATGGCGCTGTTGTCGCCCACCGCCCAGACCACGTCCGTGCTCAAGGCGTCCACGCCCCGGAGGTTCTCGGTGGTCCCGCCGGAGAGCGCGGACCAGGCAGAGCCGCCGTTGAAGAGGGCGGTGCCGGCGTCCCCCACCGCCCAGGCGCTGTTCGCGTCAAAGGCGGAGACGCCGCGCAGGGCCACGGCCGTGCCGCTGGCCTGCGGTCCCCAGCTCGTGCCGTTGTAGTGGCGTATGGTGCCGTTCGCCCCAACCGCCCATACACAGTTGGCGGCGGCCGCGCTCACGGCGTTCAGGTTCACAGCGGTCCCGCCGTCCTGCACGCTCCAGGAGGTTCCGTCGAAGAACAGGACGGTGCCGGTGTCTCCCACCGCCCAGACGTGGGTGCTGTCCACGGCGGACACGCCGCGCAGGGTCACGGCCGTTACGCTCGCCTGGGAGGCCCAGTTGGCCCCCCAGTCGGAGGTGTACAGGATGGTGCCGCCGGCCCCCACCGCCCAGGCGCTGCCGGTGGAGAGGGCGCTTACCCCGTAGAGGTTCTGCGCGGTGCCGCTCGCCTGGGTGCCCCAGTTGGTGCCGCCGTTGGCGGTGTAGCGTATCATTCCGGTCGCCCCCACCGCCCACACGTGGCTGGTATCCAGCGCGACGATATCGTAGAGCGGGTAGTCTATGTTCAACTGGGTGGTCCAGCTAACGCCGTCCCACTTGTATATCCACCCGTCCTCGTCCACAATCCACACGCTGTTGCTGGCCGCGGCAGCGACGCTGACTATCGAGTAGCCTGTCAGGGTCGCGCGCAACGACCACGAACCGCCATAATACCGCAAGACCTCCCCTCGCGTCAGTGCCGCGTTCCAGCCGACCGCCCAGGCCTCGTCCGCGCTTACCGAGTCCACGTCCAGGATGTTGGCGGTGGTGCCGCTGGCCTGTTCGGTCCATCCCCCTCCGCGGGAGAAGAGGAACTTTTCCGAGCCCACGGAGTAGACATGGGTGGAATCCAGGGCACAGACATCGTATAAGTCCTGGGTGGTGCCGGAGGGCTGTTCGGTCCAGGACACGCCGTTATAGTAACTGATCTTTCCGTCCCATCCCGATACCCAGACATTGCTGTTGCTCAGGGCGGAGATGTTTACGGGCCAGTAATCATAAAGTCCGGTACTTTCCCAGGTCACTCCTTTGTTGCTGGACTTGAGAACCTCGCCCCACCAGGTTATGGACCAGATGTCATTAGCGCTGCAGGCCGAGACCATGTAAGGGTCGTGGTCATCGGGACCTCCACCCGGATTTACCACCTGCCAGCTGGTACCGTTGTAGTAGTGGGTCTCACAGTCCACGGCCCAGACGTTGTTCGCGTCATAACCGGAGATATCCACCAGCCCGCCGGAAGGGTAGGTGTACTGAACGCTCCAGGAAGTACCGTTATAGGCGAGGATCGTCGCGTTCGTAAAACCGTTGGAGTCACACACGGCCCAGACGTACGGGGTTCCAGGGGCCAATTGCGGGGTGGCCCAGACCGCCTCCAGGTCATATGCGGTGACGCCTATTCCCTGCTTGCTCCAGCTGGTTCCGTTGTAGTACAGGATGGTGCCGGCCTCGCCAACCGCCCACACGTTAGTCACGTCAAGGGCGTGGACGCCATTCAGGTTATAGGTTGAGCTGCTGTACTGCCGCCCGAGAGTGGTTCCGTTGTAGAAAAGAATAGCTCCACCAGCCCCTACGGCCCAAACATGTGTTGAGTCGGCCGCGGACACGCTGCCACTGTACTGTCCTTCGGGAAGGGGGTTCTGCTTTATCCAGGTGTAGTCGTCCCCGGCAAGGCATTCCGCGCTCATCGAGAATATAAGCGCGATGGTGATTATCGCTGCCAGGACCACAAGGCCCCTTCGATGCGCACCCATCATGCCAACTCTCCCTGCCCCCGGCATGGGGGCTTGCCTCCCTGCCCCGTTCAAAGGCGCCACCCAGACCATTCGTTGCTTCTATTATAGACTATATCGGTTGCTTCCGCTGTTATCTGTAACCTATAACGGCCGTGGGCCCTTTGCGGATACCCCCCGGCGAGTCTCCCACCCCATAGCACCGGACCCTTCGGCTCTCTTTCCCGTGGGACCACGGGGCCGGACAGCGACGCCGACCTGCTGGTGATCATGAACTTCAATGGCTCCCGCGGAGAGAAAACCACCGAGATCGGTGTTGCGCCGGCGGCTAAATTCCTAAGTGCCCATACCATGGATTGGCAAGGTCCTGGCGAGGGAGGGCGCCCAGTCCGTCTCCGTTTGGAAACGTGCCTCGCCAAACACGCCGTCGGCGTTGTATCCTATGGATGCGAGATGAAGTTGCTCCCGTGGGATTGTCGTGGGAACTGGAGGTGCCTGTGGCTGATTCACCAGGTAGTACGATAACCGCCCAGGAGAAGATAGAAGAGATGGTGCGTCGTATCGTCGGTCAGTTCGACCCGGAGAGTATCATCCTCTTCGGCTCTCATGCCCGGGGGACCGCTGGGCCTGACAGCGACGCGGATTTGCTGGTCGTAATGAACGTCAAGGGCTCCCGCAGGGAGAAAGCCACCGAGATCGATGTTGCGCTGGTGGGAGTAGGCCTTCCCAAAGACCTTATCGTTGTTACGCCAGACGATGTTGAGAGGAGCCAGGACCGGGTAGGGACTATCATACACGCGGCTCTGCAGGAGGGAACGGTGCTCTATGAGCGGAGAGCCTGAGAGCACCCATACTGTTGTGCAATGGATCGAGAAAGCGGAAAATGACCTCAGAAACGCTGAGTATACACTCACGCTCCAGGACAACTGCCCGTTCGACACGATCTGCTTTCACGCGCAGCAATGCGCCGAGAAGTATCTGAAAGGGCTTCTCTTCTTTCTTTCAATTTCTTTCCCAAAAACACATGACCTCGAAGCGTTGACAAGCCTGGTGCCAGACGATATCTCACTTGGGTTGGACATGGGCGCCGTCTTGTCTTTGAACCGCTATACGATCGAGGCGCGCTACCCGGGTGACTGGGAGCCAATTGCGAGAACTGAAGCCGAGAATGCCGTCGACGTCGCCCGGAGGGTCCGTGAGGCGGTCAGGAACAACCTCCCGGATGAGATAACAGGCCGGTAGTTTCCTTCGTCTCGCTGGTTCCTTCAGAGCGTGGATTCCCTCGCTTTTTCTATTGACTTGCCTGCTCTGCTTGTGTTACTATCTGCTTGTATTGCTATCCTCTCCTCCTCTCCAGAAGGCTGGTGGGTCATCCCCGACGCTTTCGTCCGTCCCCCGGTGGGGATGGGAACCGGGACTGTTCCCCGGGAGTGCCGGTTTGTAGCGCCGGCAACTTGCCGGCAATCAACGTGGCCGACAAGCCGCCCGGAAGGCGGCGCGAAGAGAAAGGAGACCGGCAGATGGAAGAGATAAAGCGGCTGATTCGTGAGGAGGAGGCCCAGACCACCGCCGAGTACGCGCTGGTGATACTGGGGGCGTCGGCGGTAGCCGGAGCGCTCATCGCCTGGGCGGCGGGCGGAGAAGCGATAAAGGGCTTCTTCACCAAGATCTTCGACAAGCTCACCAGCGGCCTGTAGGAGATGCCTTGTACGGGGTAGTGTCGCTGGTCATACTGGTCGCGTTCTGCCTGGCGGCGATGTACGTCGACGTGCGCCGGGGCAGGATCCCCAACCTCTTGAACGCCACCGGCTTCATGGCGGGAGTCCTGCTGGCCTGCATCACCGATGGCACGAAGGGCCTGGCGGGAAGCCTTTCCGGGTCGCTTCTGGGGCTGTCGATCCTGCTCCCGCCGTTCCTTCTTCACATGGTGGGCGGTGGCGACGTCAAGTTCCTTGCCGCGTCGGGAGCGATCGTCGGGTGGCACGTGCTGTGGGTTTCCTTCCTTGCCGGGGCCACCCTTGGAGGGCTGACGGGGATTGCCCTGCTCGTCGCCCGCGACCGCTCTATCGAGCGGCTCCTCGCGCGCTTCGTCCTGCTGAAGGCGGGGCTCCAGCGGAAGCAATCGATCGTGCCCCGTTCAATCGCCGGGACGTGCGCCCACACGCGGATGCCGTATGCGGTCCCCCTGTCCGCGGGGCTCATCGCCGTGTCCTCGATAACTCTATTGATGTAAGGGTGTTCGGTTTGAAGACGAAGCGGCGTCGGCACAGTAGGCGCATGACGAGAGGTGGCTCGCCGGGCCAGGCAACGGTGGAATTCGCCCTGGTTCTGCCCACGCTCCTTATTGTGGTGGTAGCGGTCTGCCAGGTCGCCATTGCCCTGAACTGTTACCTGGTGGTCACCTCCTCCAGCCGCGAAGGCGCGCGGCGTGGTGCCGAGACCAACGACGTCGAGGAGGCCCGCGGGGCCGCGCTCGACGCATCCGCCGGCCTCCCCGGGGACCCACCCGGCGTTGATGTCGGCTTTCCCGAGGGGAGGTCCAAGGGCTCACCGGTGAAGGTTACAGTCACTTACCGTATGCCTCTTCTCCTGCCGGGGATCAGCCACCTCATAGGTGAGCCATCGTTTAGCGGCTCCACCTCCATGGCGCTGGAGAGGGATGATTGAATGAGAGCGCCCGGACGCCTCATCCGAGACCAGCGGGGCAGCGTGACCATACTCATGATCGCCTGCCTGTTCCTGGTGCTGTCGCTTTGCCTTCTCACAGTCGACATCGGCCTCTACCTCACCGCGCGCCACCGGGCCCAGAACGCCGCCGACGCCGCCTCCCTCGCCGCGGTCCAGCAATCGTTTCCCCTGTTCGGCACCGGGCAGCAACCGGAGGCCGCCGCCTCGAAGATCGCCGGGGCCAACGGCGCGACTCTCGAGATGATAGAGGTCTCGGACGGCGGCTCTCACGTGGAGGTCGAGGTGTCGGTGAGGCCTGGATCACTGCTGCTTCGCGGTATGGGGGTGGGTCCTGAGAAGGCGACCGCCCGGGCGGCGGCGGAAGTCGACATCGAAGCCCTGCTGGCCAGCAACCGGATATGGTACACAATGGATCCAACCGCGCTGGCCGGCCTCAGGTCGTTCCTCTCCCGCAGGGGTTCGGAGAGCTTCTCGAGCGTTTCCACGATGGTATCGCTGCTCTCCCTTCAGCACCTCGGCAAGCCGTACGTGTGGGGCGCCACCGGGCCGAACTACTTCGACTGCAGTGGGCTGGTCTGCTATGTATACGCGCAGATAGGCGTGCGCCTGCCAAGGGTCACCCACTCGCAGGTCCGTGTCGGCCGCGCGGTCCAGGCCGTCGAGCTCGCCCCCGGCGACCTGGTCTTCTTCAGGGGGAACAGGCACGTGGGGATATACCTGGGCGGCGGCTGTTACGTGCACGCCCCCCGCACAGGGGACGTGGTGAAGGTGTCGCAGCTTGGCTCCCGGTCGGACCTGTCCGCCTGCAGGCGGGTGATTTGAGCATCCCCGGATCGCGATACCCTCCACTCTTGAGTGCGCCTACCCGCATTCCTGGACCGCGACTGAAATCGTCCCTCGAGGAGACCGGTGAGGCACTGTTCAATTGATATCACATATGATATCATCTACAAGGAAGGGTTGCCGGTTGTGACAAACGTCAGGAAGGTAGTAGGCAAGGCCTGCGACTCACCACAAAACCTTAGGTTTCGAGAATTGCAGACTCTAATAACAGAGGTTGGGGGTTACACTCTGGACCACGTGGATGGCAGTCATTGGCATTACAAGCTTGATGGCTATCTGCCAATAGGTATCACGTACTCCAGAGGACATGCATATGTCTATGAAGTCAGGGAAGTTGTAAAGATGTTCAAGCAGAGGGAGTGGATACGATGAAGGATGTTGATTATTACATGGAGCTCAATTACGAGGTGAACATAGAACCAACCCCTGAAGGTGAATACTTCGCGACAGTCCCTGATCTGCCCGGATGCATGGCCACAGCGAAGACCAGAGATTCGGCTCGGGTCTCAATTGAAGAGGCAAAATATGGTTGGTTCAAAGTCGCACTCAAGAGCAATGTTGAGATCAAAGAACCTCCCATTGAAAGGCAATACAGCGGAAGGATACTGTTTCGGACAAGCCCCGCCATACACCGGTTTCTTGTAGAGGAATCCAAGAGAAGCGGGCTCACTCTCAACACGTACCTCAACGTCCTCTTGACGCAGAATCGTTGCCTTCTCGACAGGCAAGCCATTGAGAAAACCATATCCCGATCGGCCGCGTCAATAGAGACCACCACTTGAGGGGCGACTCTCCTGTCGCCCTCCGCTTCCTGCGGACTTCAGCCCGCGTCCCCGGCATTCCCTTCTTGAGCGCGGGGTTCAGCTCACTTTCCCCACCCATCACCGCACCTCCCGTCGTAATTTCTGATCTCGCGTTTCTCCGGCATCAGCTCCACCGAGCAGCAGGGCTTCAGTCAGCCCGAGAGCCCTGGTGTACTGCTGT
>Ga0180014_1000107_pt1 | contig 23072 bp, 23 predicted proteins | sample KR13_S1_MetaG_FD_116507 | JGI IMG/M metagenome (GOLD analysis project Ga0180014, IMG submission 116507) | Groundwater microbial communities from the Olkiluoto Island deep subsurface site, Finland - KR13_S1_MetaG | ecosystem: Environmental > Aquatic > Deep subsurface > Groundwater | place... | reverse complement strand
TCCATAGATACGCTGGCATTCGAACGCCGCTGCATCCACTCCGGCTGCGTTCCGCTCCCTCGAAGTACTACAGGAGTACGTACTCGGTCGCGCGCCTTGCCGGAGCGGCGCTTCGACGCTCTCGGTGCTTAACCGTATCCATGGAACGAGGCACTAAGGTACCCCGGGTTCTCGATCGCGTCACACAAAACGCAAGGTGGTACCCGGTACCAAACGCAAGGCACCAAACGCAAGTACTTTAGACGTAAAGTATGTGCAAAAGGGGCCTGGCCCCTTTTGCACTTTTCACGTGTAGATACTACGGCTCGGGGAACCGGAGAACGGTGTTGACCCCGGGATCCCGGAAGCAGTCGGGGCAGAACGCCAGTATCTGGCCGCCGTCGCAGCCGAAGCCGTAGTCCTCGAGCCTGGTGCAAGTGTTACACAGGGGGATGCCGCATCCATGGCATACAACCACCGCTTTCATCTCGCCGCAGTAATGGCAATCGGTGTCGTTGTCTATCAATTCAGCCACCCGTGGTATCCTACGGCAGTAGCCGCGTTAAGTTATACTTCGTTGTAAGCGTAAGGCATTCTTATGATAAACATGTTCGAGATAACGAGGCAAGAAGATATATCAGCGGCGCTCACGGAGATACGTCGTGCGTCCGAGATATCCCCGGAGAAGGAAAGCGTGGTGAAGGGGATAATCGACGCCGTCCGGGAGGGCGGGGACGACGCTGTCCTCGAGTTGACCCGTGAGTTCGACGGGGTCTCGATGGAAGTGGAGGACCTGGAGGTCCCTCGACGCGAGGTTGAGGCGGCATGGGACTCCCTGGACGAGGAAACACGCGAGGCGCTACGGTTGGCGGAGGGCAGGGTATCCGCGTTCGCGCGGCGTGGACTGCCGGCCGACTGGGAGGAAGAGGTGAGCCCGGGTGTGACGGTGGGAGAGGTCCATCGGCCCCTGGACACGGTAGGCATCTATGTACCGGGGGGGAGGTACCCGTACCCCTCCACCGTCCTGATGACCGGGGTGCCCGCCCGGGAGGCCGGGGTGAAGGAGATATTCTACTCGATTCCACCGGACGGGGAAGGGGTGGATAGCTCAGTGACACTGGCGGCTACCCGGCTAGTGGGGGATTGCCGAGTATTTCGCATGGGAGGGGCGCAGGCGATCGCCGCCATGGCGTTTGGCACAGGGACCGTGCCGAGGTGCCGGATGGTGGCCGGGCCGGGGAACGTATACGTGGCGACCGCCAAGCGGCTTCTTGCCGGAGTGGTCACGATCGACCTGGATGCGGGGCCCAGTGAGATCGCGGTCTACGTCGACGGCTCGGCGGATATTTCGATTGCGGCGGCTGACGTACTGGCACAGCTGGAACATGACCCTCGGGCGATTGCGGTGATGGTGTCGGAGTCGGTTGATCTCCTGCGGTCGGCGGAAGGTGTGCTTGAGGGGCTAGCGGACGGCCTTGAGACGGAATCGGGGGAGCAGGGTACGGTCAGCCTGGTCAGGTGCGATTCCCACGAACTGGCGATCTCGTTTCTGAACCGCCTGGCGCCCGAGCACCTGGAGTTGATGGTCGCGGGTGCCCGGATGCTGGTGGGGGAGATAACCGCGGCTGGATGCGTCTTCGTAGGCCCCTACTCCGCGGTAGCGTTGGGGGATTACGTGGCCGGGCCCAGTCACGTGCTGCCCACGGGGGGGTCGGCGGCACGACTTTCCGGGCTGAGTGCCAGAGATTTCATGCGGACCATGAACGTGGTCAGCTACAACAGTGAGGGGTTCAAGGAGTATTGTGGGGTGGCAGGGCGGTTGGCCCGGCTCGAAGGACTTGAGAAACATGCGCTATCGTTGGATATAAGGATGAGAGGTAGTAACTAAACAGCGGGAGGTGCGGGTTTGTCCAGAAAAGGAAGATCGGAGCGAAAGACCCGGGAAACCGACATTGTCGTGGACCTCGATCTCGACGGAAAAGGTTCGACGGAGATCACCACCGGCCTGCCGTTCTTCGACCACATGCTCGAACTGATGTTCCGTCACGCGCTGGTGGATATTGAGATAGAGTCACGGGGGGACCTGGAGGTGGACGGGCACCACACCGTAGAGGACACCGGCATCGCCATTGGAAAGGCGCTACTTGAGGCGCTTGGCGACAAGCGGGGCATAAACAGGTTCGGGTTCAGCCTGGTGCCGATGGACGAGTGTCTCTCGGAGGTCGCAGTAGACATAAGCGGACGACCGCTCCTGGTCTACGCGGTGGAACTGGCACCGGAACCGCTCGGTAACTTCGACCCGGAACTGGCGCGCGACTTCTTCACCGGGATGGTCAACGAGGCCGGTTTGACGCTGCACATCACGCTCAAGCGGCCGGGCGGGGTCCACCACGGGCTGGAGTCGGTGTTCAAGGCGGTGGGGCGGGCGCTCAGGACGGCAGTGGAGCCTGACCCGCGCTCGAACGAGATACCCAGCACAAAAGGTACGTTATGACCCGTGGGATCGGGATAATAGATTACGGGGTGGGCAACCTCCGCAGCGTCGAAAAGGGGTTTGAGAAGGTCGGGGTAAGCGCGCGGATATGTGCGCGCCCCGAAGAGTTGGATGATTACGATGGCCTGGTACTGCCCGGGGTTGGCGCGTTTGGGGACGCCATTGAGAACCTGAAGGGGATTGGCCTGGCGGACGCGATCATCGCATACATCGACAGCGGCAGGCAGTTGCTTGGCATCTGCCTGGGCATGCAGCTTCTTTTAACCTACAGCGAAGAGCACGGCAGGAGCGAAGGCCTGGGGGTGATACCCGGCAGCGTGGTCAGGTTGCCCGGGGAGGTCAAGGTGCCTCACATGGGCTGGAACGTGATGAACGTGCCGAAGGACGTGCCCCTGTTCGAGGGGGTGGACAGCGGCTCGCGCTTTTACTTCGTACACTCGTTCTACTGCCTGCCGGACGAAGCGGAGTGGACCGTTGGCGTGACGCCTTACGGGGTTGAGTTCTCCAGCGCCGTGGGCCGCGAGAACGTGTGGGGGGTCCAGTTTCACCCGGAGAAGAGCAGCCTTCTGGGCCTGGAGATACTCAGGAACTTCGGGCGTATGGTTACGGGAGCACGGAAATGACGGATTTCACAGTCATCCCCGCGGTTGACATACGGGGTGGAAAGTGCGTTCGCCTGTACCGCGGGCAGGCTGAGAAGGAAACGGTCTTTGACGCGGACCCGCTCCAGGTGGCTAAGCGATGGGAGAATGAAGGCGCTTCCCTGCTCCATGTGGTGGACCTCGACGGCGCGTTCGAGGGAAGGCCGGTCAATGTGGGAGTCATAAAGCGAATAGCGGGCAGCCTGTCTATCCCGGTCCAGGTAGGAGGCGGCATCAGGAGCACCGGGGGCGCGTGGCCTTACCTCGACGCCGGTGTGTCGAGGGTGATCGTCGGCACCGCGGCCTTCGAGAGCGAGGGATGGCTGGAGGAGGCCGCCGGGGAGCTCGGAGAGCGCCTGGTGGTGGGGTTGGACGTGAAGGACGAGAAGGTCGCGGTTTCCGGCTGGACGAGCGATACCGGGATGACCGCAGGGGAGGCGCTGAAGCGCCTCACCGGCGCGGGGGTGCGAAGGATTATCTACACCAACGTCGGCAGGGACGGCACGCTTGAGGGGCCGGACCTTGAAGGCATCGAGAAAGTGGCGCGGATGTCGCAGGTGCCTGTCATCGCCTCCGGAGGCGTCAGTCGCCTGAAGGATGTGCTGGACGTATGGCGCTTGAGCGACCTGGGGGTTGAGGGGGTCATAGTGGGGATGGCGCTATACCGTGGGCGGCTGAACTTACCTGAAGCGCTCCGGGCGGTGGATAAGGTGAGACCCTGATGCTTGCCAAGCGGATTATCCCCTGCATGGACGTGGAAAGCGGCAGGGTGGTGAAGGGAGTCCATTTCGTAAACCTGCGGGATGCCGGGGATCCTGTGAAGCTTGCCGCGTTCTACGACAGGGAAGGGGCCGACGAGCTGGTTTTCCTGGACATAACCGCCTCCCATGAAGAGCGTGACACAAAGGTGGAGCTTGCCGCGAGGGCCGGGGATGAGGTATTCATCCCTTATGTCATCGGGGGCGGAATCGGCTCCCTGGAGGATATCAGGCGGATACTCAAGGCCGGCGCGGACAAGGTCTCCATGAACACCGCCGCGGTTGAGGACCCCTCGCTTATCACGCGGTCGGCGAAGAGGTTCGGGAGCCAGTGCGTGGTGGTGGCGATTGACGGGAGAATGCGTGCCGACGGAACCTGGGAGGTCTTCACCCACGGCGGGCGCACCCCGACCGGCATTGACCTGCTCAAGTGGGCGACGGAGGTCCAGCGGTTGGGGGCGGGAGAGATAATGCTCACCAGCATGGACCGCGACGGCACCAAGAAGGGTTACGACATCCCCATGACACGGGCGGTCTGCCGGGATGTGTCTATTCCAGTGATTGCGAGCGGCGGAGCGGGGAAACTGGAGCACCTGGCTGAAGCAATAGAGCAGACCGGGTGCGACGCGGTGCTGGCCGCGAGCATTTTTCACTACCATGAGCACACGATATCGGAGGCCAAGCAGTACCTGGCCTCCCGGGGCATCGAGGTCCGCCAGCAAGCACATAGCGGCAACTGAAACCCATGGCGGGAGAGATGTGTCGGGAGTTCTGTCTACCGCCGCCGGGGGTGCATGTGGACAATACGACCGGGATATGGTTAGAATACACGTTAACCTTGAAAGGGTACTAGTGCCAGGTCTGTCAATAAAGGGGGATTGCCATGGTGCGCAGAGGAATTGGACTGAAGTTGCCGGTGGTGTTGCTATGTTTAATGGTAGCGGTGTCACTGGTGGCTTTCGGGTGCGGGGAGTCGGGAGAGAAGGAGGTCTACAATATAGGCGCGGTGCTGTCTCTTAGCGGGCCTGCGGCCCCCTGGGGCAGCCGGAGCAGAGGTCGCTCATGCTCCTGGAGGAGCAGATAAACGCGGACGGCGGGATAGACGGCCACCAGGTAAGCTTCATAATCGAGGATGATGAGAGCGAGCCGGCCAAGGCGAACACCGCTGTGACCAAGCTGATAAACCAGGATGAAGTCGCCGCAATCATAGGTGGGAGCACGACTGGTTCTACCCTGGCGATGGCCGAGGTCACCGAGAAGTCGAAGATCCCGCAGGTATGTTGTGCCGGAGGAACCAAGGTAACCCAGCCGGTCAAGGAGTACGTCTATCGCACGCCGCCGTCAGATGCAATGGCGATCGAGAAGCTCCTGGGTTACGTGGAGAACGAACTGAAGATCAAGAAGATCGCTGTTCTGCACGACGCCAACGCGTACGGCACCGGTGGGGCCGACGAACTGCAGAGCAAGTGCGGCGATTACGGGATCGAGATTATTGCCCGTGAGAGCTATGGCTCCACCGATACCAGCATGGTAGGACAGCTCACCAAGATCCAGGGTACCGACGCCGAGGCCGTAGTAGTGTGGGGGACGAACCCCGGCCCCGCCTCGATAGCCAAGAACATGAAAGAGCTGAATATGGCCATCCCGATGATGGCGAGCCACGGCATAGCCAACAAGAAGTTCATCGAGCTAGCCGGCGAAGCCGCGAACGGTGTGACTTTCCCTGGTGGACGGCTACTTATACCCGAGTCAATACCCGAGGGCAGCGAGTGGAGGAAAGCGGTAGACGATTTCTCCAAGCTGTACAAGAACGAGTACGACCTGGATATCGACACCTTCGCCGCCCACGGGTGGGACGCCGGGCTTATCATTACCGACGCGATGAAGGAAGCGGGAACGGACAGTGAGAAGCTGAACCAGGCGATAGAGAAAACAAAGGGCCTGGTTGGCATCGACGGCATCTACACATACTCGTCAACTGATCATGATGGCCTCAGCGTTGACGATATGATAATCATAATAGTCGAGAATGGAGAATGGACGTTCCACGGGGCCGAAGCGGAGCCTGTGAACTGACGCGAACGGTCCGATAAAAGGGTAAACAGGCCAGGCCTCACAAGGCTTGGCCTGTTTTTATGCGAAAGGTAGTCTTCCGGGGAATGAAGGCGGACGAGAAAAGGAACAGGGTGCTGTGGTGCTCAATCGCCGTGGTTGCCCTGGTGATAGCGCTTGCCCTGTCTTTGAAGGGGTCCAAGGGCCTGCAGTGGGTGATCAGCGGCCTGACGGTGGGAAGCATCTACGCACTGGTGGCAATGGGTTTTTCCATCATCTACGCCAGCACCCGGGTCATAAACTTCGCCCAGGGCGAGTTCAGCATGCTGGGCGGGATGCTGATGTACACCTTCAGCAGCCAGGTGGGATTGCCGGCGTGGCTGTCGTTTATCCTGGCGGTTACCGTGGTCACCGCGCTGGGGGCGGGTTTTGAGCGGGCGGTGATACATCGCATGGAGGGCGCGTCGGTGGTGGCACTCATCATAGTCACCATCGGCTTTTCGATATTCATCAGGGCGGTGGCAAAGTGGATATGGGGGACCGACCCGGTGAAGATCGCCGCTTTCCTGGGAGAGGAACCACTGCGCTTCCTGGGGGCGTCCATCGTGCCCCAGAGCTTCTGGGTGTTCGGGTTCACCGCGGTGGCGGTAATACTGGTGTTCCTGTTCTTCAACCGGACCCTCCCCGGCAAGGGGATGAGGGCCGCGGCCGGGAATCCGGACGCGGCCAGCCTGGTGGGGGTAAGCACCTCCACCAGCTCGCTGTTGGCCTGGACCATGGCCGCCGCTCTTGGGGCGGCGGCGGGAATCATAATCGCGCCAATTAACTTTGCCGCCTACAGTTTCGGGGTAATGCTCGGGCTGAAAGGGTTTGCGGCCGCGATACTGGGTGGCCTGGGCAGCGCACCCGGGGCGGTGGTGGGTGGGCTCATTCTGGGTGTGCTGGAGATTATGACCGCGGGCGCCTTCCCCTCGGGGTACAAGGACGCGGTGGCGTTCCTGATAATCATACTGGTCCTACTGGTCAGGCCCCAGGGGTTGCTGGGAAAACCCGAGGGAGAGAAGGTCTAAGAGTTGGAGAAGTTGGAGAAGATAGATGCCACCGAGAAAGGGCGAAACTACCGCATACTGCTGATACTGTCCGTATTCATATTCACGGTACCGTTCTGGGCGGGCCTGATACCCGGCAGCATACTGCATATGGATATCGTGAACCTGATGGTGCTCGCGGGCACATACGCCTGCGCGGTTATCGGGCTGAACCTGCTGGTTGGTTACGCGGGGCAGATATCGCTGGGGCACGCGGCGTTTTTCGGGATAGGCGCATATACAACAGCGATACTGTGCACCCGGATGGCGTGGTTTCCCACCTGGCTGGGTGTTATCCTCGGAGGCCTGGTGGCGGGGATAATCGGTTGGTTGGTGGGGGTGCCGGTCCTTCGGCTGAAGGGGCATTACCTGGCGATGGCGACTCTCGGCCTGGGGGAGATAGCGTTTATACTGTTTACTCAACTCAAAGGCCTAACCGGCGGCACTTTGGGCATACTCAATATCCCGTCGCTGTCGATTTTCGGCCTGGAGTTTGATACCGAATTCAAGCTCTACTTTCTTATATGGGCCGTGGTCATGTTGATGATGCTCCTTTCCATCAACATCATTTGCTCTCGGGTGGGGCGGGCATTGCGAGCCCTTCACTCCAGCGATGATGCCGCCGAAGCGATGGGGATAAATACCGCCAGGTACAAGACTATGATATTCGTGCTGAGTGCCGTCTTCGCCGGTATAGGTGGAGCCCTCTTCGCCCACTTCCTGAACTATATCGACCCGGCGTCGTTCACTTTCTTCCTCTCCATACTGTTCATCACCATGGTTGTCATAGGTGGTATGGGCAACATCTGGGGCGGGCTGGTGGGAGTGATCTTCTTAATATTCCTGCCAGAGGTAATCCAGGGGCTGCCTCACTGGATACCGTTGGTGCCTGAGAGCTTGACGAACTTCGGCAACTACGAACTGGTCGTCTACGGATTGCTGCTCATCCTGTTCATGATGTACATGCCAAAAGGGATCGCGTTCGGCCTTTCACGCGGAACGAGCTACGCGAAAACGAAGTTTGGGCACCTCAGGGACCGAATCTCCGCCAGAAAGTACGAGGGACACTGATGAGCGAACAGGACATGCTCGATATCGATGGAGTGACGAAGATGTTCGGTGGTCTTGCCGCGCTGAAGGAGGTCTCGTTCTCGGTCAACCGGGGGGAGATCAAGGGGTTGATAGGACCAAACGGTGCGGGAAAGACGACGCTTTTCAACGTCCTTACCGGGGTGTATCGCCCGAACGCGGGCAGTATCACCCTGAATGGAAGTAGCGTGACAGGCCTGAGGCCGGACCAGATAACCTCAATGGGCATGATAAGGACGTTCCAGACGATTCAACTCTTCGAGGGCATGACCGTACTGGAGAACACGATGGTCGGGTGCCACACCTGGACCCGGTCGGGCCTTTTTTCAAGCGGGCTGAAGCTGCCCGGGGCCCGTCGCGAGGAAGAGAAGATACGGGAAGAGTCGATGGTGATACTGAAGGACGTCGGTCTGGACACCCGCCCCGGGGAGCAGGGGACCAATCTGCCTTACGGCCAGCAGAGAATGCTGGAACTGGCCAGGGCGCTGGCCAGCCGTCCGGATATTCTACTCCTCGACGAGCCCGCGGCGGGGCTCAACCAGTATGAGACGGGGGAACTCTCGCAGCTACTGCTGTCTCTGAGGGAGCAGGGCCTGACGATCCTGCTGGTTGAGCATGACATGGGGCTGGTAATGAAGGTGTCGAACGAGGTCGTGGTGCTCGACTACGGTAAGGTCATTGCCCGCGGCACACCGGACGAGGTTCAGAATGACCCGAAGGTGATAGAGGCTTACCTGGGAATCGAGGCGGACTGAGGATGTTGCAGGTGGACAAGCTCTCGACGTTCTACGGAAATATACAGGCTCTCAGGGACGTTTCCATCACTGTCCGACGCGGGTCCATCACCACCATAGTAGGCGCCAACGGCGCTGGAAAAACGACGCTGCTCCGAACGATATCGGGCCTGATAGAAGCCAGGCACGGGCTTGTCATCTACGAAGGTCAGGACATTACCAACAAGCGCCCCAACAGGATTGTCAGGAAAGGGATATCACAGGTCCCCCAGGGGAGGCAGGTCTTCGGCGGCATGACGGTCGCGGAGAACCTTTCACTTGGGGCATATGTGAGGCGCTACTCCAACCGGGTGGAGGTGGAGCAAGACAAAGATATGGTATTCGAGCTTTTCCCTGTGCTGGAGGAACGAGAGAAACAGGTCGCGGGAACACTTTCCGGGGGGGAGCAGCAGATGCTGGCGGTCGGCAGGGCGTTGATGTCGAGGCCGAAACTGCTCCTGCTTGACGAGCCTTCGATGGGGCTTGCGCCAAAGGTTATACAATCTATTTTCCGTACATTCTTCAAGTTGCACGAGCAGGGACTCACGATACTGCTGGTGGAGCAGGACGCCAAGATCGCGTTGGAGACCGCCGACTACGGTTACGTGATGAGGACCGGCAAGATCGCCCTGGAGGGAATGGCGGGCGAACTTCTCGAGAACGATGAAGTGAAGAAGATATATCTTGGATGAGGTGAAAGATGAGAAACGATGAAACCCCGGTAGACGGCGTGGACGACCTGAAGTACGACGACAGGGGGCTGATACCGGCGATAGTCCAGGAGGAGTCCAGCGGACAGGTGCTGATGCTCGCCTACATGAATCGCGAGTCCCTCGCCAGGACGCTTGAAACCGGTCGCACCTGGTTTTACTCCAGGAGCAGGCAGGAACTCTGGCCCAAAGGCGAAACCAGCGGGCACGTACAACGGGTCGCGAGAGTCCTTTACGACTGCGACGCCGACACGTTGCTGGTACAGGTGGAGCAGGTGGGTGTAGCCTGCCATACCGGCGAGATGAGCTGTTTCTACCGCGAGTTGCGGCGAGGCGAAGGCGGTTAGGTACCTCGCTGAGACCTTCTCCCGGAACAACGCTGATTTGTTATAATCCTAACAGGTAACCAAATCTATCTGGATATCGGTGGTTAGACTTGCCGTTAGACAACGTGGAACCGGAGATACTTGAGTTCGTGGACCAGTATATCGAGCAGTTTGCCTGCTGGGATGTTTTCGCGCACTTCCACGAGAACCCGGATATCGAGAAGTGTTCATCCGAGATCGCCATTGACGTGGGCCGCCGGGTCACCGCGATAGAGCCGGTCCTCGGGCGATTCATAGAGCAGGGAGTACTGTCGAATGACATCGAGGAGAGCGAAGAACCCCTGTACCGGTATACCGCTCCGGCAGGGGTGAGGCACCAGATGGATGCGTTCCTTGCGGCGACAAGAGATCGGACTACCCGTTTAGCGATAGTCAGCAAGATCCTGCAGAAGGAGGCCAGGCGCCTATAGTGCCCCGTCCCATAAATACAATGGCATTCGAACGCCGCTCCCATCCGCTCCTGCTGCGTTCCTCTCCCTCGACGTACTCCAAGAGTACGACTCGGTAGCGCGCCTTGCCGGCGCGGCGCATCGACGCTCTCGGTGCATCACCGTACTCATGGGACGGGACAGTAGCGGCAGATTGACACCCCGTGGAGTTTTTCCTACAATCTCACCAAGAGCGGGAATAGCTCAGTTGGTAGAGCGCCACCTTGCCAAGGTGGAGGTCGACGGTTCGAGCCCGTTTTCCCGCTCCAGAACCCCCCCAGAGTTCAGTCCGCAGCCTAGACCGCTACTGCTCCCCGTAGAGCCGGCATCTTGCCGGCATCCTAATCTGCCGGAAGCCGCCTGGAAGGCGGCGCTACAATGGGAAAGCGCTCAATACACTGCTTGATCCCCCGCGTGATTAACGACGGGCCCGAGTTATAGTAGAATAGTTTCACCGGCGGCGTAGCCAAGTGGTAAGGCAGAGGTCTGCAAAACCTCCATCACCGGTTCAAATCCGGTCGCCGCCTCCAGATGTGAACCCGCATGGTGAAAGCATCTAAGCGTTTCAAGCAAGTTCTTGATACCATTTTGAGTATGTCTCCATTTCACCCGGGTTTCAACTATTTCAGCCGGGGATTGGCTTTTCTATGGGGAAGTGGAGAACCTTATCGCTGAATACAAGAGAAGTTCGGCGTCAAGGTGAAGACTGTGGGCCAATGCAAGAGAGCTTGCCCGGGAGATTATGCGGGACGCGGTGAGGGACCGCAAGGACGACCGCGAGCTGATACGTGGCTTGCTCAATCGCGGGGCCGAGAAGTTCGAGGACGGCAAACTTGAACCGCAAACCATAAGTGATGTCGTCAACCTAATCAAGACGGACATAGCTTTAACTGCGAGTACCGGGGAGTTGTCGGAGATGACGGCACCGCGGACCATCATCAGGGAGATGACACTGAGAGAGATAATGCCTGATGAAAATGGGTACGATGAACGTCTTGCCCGAAGAATTAGCGAAACGATTGTCGAGTATCACAAACGACCGTATGCTGGAGAAGAAGGCGAGCCTGGCTACCATCCAACAGGAGAAGAGGATACTAACGAATAGCACGAATAGCAGGGAGGCTGGTATACACCGACGGCCGCTCTATCGCGTCAGGCGGCCTCTCACGGCCTCAAGGATGTTGCTGGAGTTAACCGAGTTGCAGTTGTTGGTGAAGTGCCAAGAGAAGGCGTGAGAGCGCAACGCGGCAAACCCACGTGGGGGGGATTCTGCTAGAATGAACGGCGGTGGGGCGGTAGCTTAACGGGAAAGCACTGGGTTGTCACCCCTGAGATGAGGGTTCGAATCCCTTCCGCTCCACCACCTGGAAAGTCGATTACGCATTGACTTATCTAGGATTTGGGTGGACAATGTAGTTGGGTGACAACCTAAAGGGTTTTCCCATTAGGAGACAAACCCAAAGTCTCAGGCTAGGGCCCGGCTTGTCCGGGCTTTAGCTGTTTAATGAGAAGAGCGCCGGTCAAGGCGCTCTCCCCAGTGTACCGCGTATCTGTGACAGAATCAGTCTATGGCAACGGTGGTGGCTTCCTTGAACGCCGGGTCCCTCTTCCCGGTATACTCGACAAGGCGCTTTGCCAGGTTGCCAAGGTATGACTCCCCGGCCAGGCGTAACCTCATCACCTATGCCCGCGTGGTTACCGCGCTGAAGCTGGAGCCGGTGTACCAGGAGCGGGCGAAAAGACATCAACAAGAAAGCGGTGGAGCGGTTCCGTCAAAACTGACAGAACCGCCTATCGACACCAGGGAAGAGATCGCGAAAGTCGCCGGCGTGTCCGGTGGCACCGTTCACAAGGTTAAGTTTATCCGTGACAATCCGGATGCCGTTGTCCTACGCGTCCTTCACCTCCACGCCGGGGGGCCGGGGGCCTTTCCTTCGCCTATCCCATTCATAATCGTCCATCAGAACATAGTGAGGGGTTATGCCGTACTCTATCCGCGTGCGCCATATAAGAAACAGAATAATTGCAAACCATAGCAACTGTAACGGACCAAAGAACATCAAGCAAACAACCGCTAATCCTCCACTCTCGTGCATTGCTTCCTCGCCAATACGGTAGGTAGCCCAGGAATCGTGAACCATAACGAGGAGACAGGTGGCCCACCAAACGTACACTAACAGCTCCCCGGTTGAACTTTTTGCGGTAGCAGCCGTCCACCATTTAAGCGAAAAGTATCTTCCGAACCAATAATAGAACGTGAACACAAAAAAGCCAGCCACTGGTATCAGTGTGCGACCAATAAATATGTTCCTCTCGCGCTCGAGTATCCCTGCAAAGTCTAATCGTTCTTTTTTCGTGATACCATTCGTCATGAGGTATCATCGTTCATCGAACCAGACTCCTTACCACCCTTCAGGGCCAATGCCTCTATGGTCCATACCGTGTTGCGGGTCCCTGCCCGCCGATATTTTACCACGCCGTGTGCGCCATGTACCGCCTCCCCCGATACATGACCGCGCCTCCACCTTTGCGCCCGTCCTGGAGCCTCTCTGTGTTCCTGGTGGCCGTTCTGGACCTTCACCGCTGGCCTGTATTCACCGCTGGCTAAGCTATGCAAGCTGAATTGGCTTGCCTTGCTAGCGTCACCTATACGTCACCTATTTTATCCGCAACCGGGTAAAACCGCTTACAACCGCCTCAAGCATAGAAGACCGATAAACCGCACTAAACCGCTCTTATATGGGGTTATGTCAAAGCGGGTGAAAGTATGTAAAAACGCCATGGGCGGTCTGCAAAACCTCCATCACCGGTTCAAATCCGGTCGCCGCCTCCAGTGGCTTTTCCAGGCCTCAGGAGCTTGTGCTATATCTCGTGTCTGTCCTCGCCGCTGTCGCAGGTGACCATAACCCGGGAGCCGCTTTCAACCAGCACGTAGTAATGATCGGTTGTGGGGCATTTCGGTGACTCAGCGAGGTACCGGTCTACCACCAGGGGGTGGTCCCCGTCAATGCGGCCGGTGGGCGGATACTCGTTTTCGACATCGCGGTATCTTTCTATCTCCAACTCGATCCGCCTCATGTTGGACCGGCAGATCCCGGCCTGCGCCTTGGAGGCGAACTCCGGACCGGAGGGCATCATGGTGAAGACGGCATAGGTGATAATCATCAGTGTGGCCACAATACCGACCATGAAAATAGCGACCAGGCGGATACCCGAGGTCCGCTTCTTCCGGTATGAGCTTCCCTCGACTAAACTGAACATGCGCTCGACCTGGGCTTTGCCGGCAAGGCCGCACTCCCCACAGTAACTCCTACCCGGCTCGATCGCATTTCCGCACTTAAGACAGATCGGCATCGTTTACGCCCCTGTCGTTTGAACTTTCAACTATCATAAGATACTATTATCGCGCTAAAATCAATGCAATGTGGGCGCGTAGCTCAGTGGGAGAGCGCTTCCTTGACGCGGAAGAGGTCGGTAGTTCGATCCTACTCGCGCCCACCATTCAATTACCGGTATGATTGACAGCCTGTCCCGGTAAGTATTCAAGTTGGGTGGGAAGATGATAAAGGTAATCCTGAAGGACGAGACAACGGTGGAAGTGCCGAGGGGCTCTACCCCGTCGGACGTGCTCCAGGAGGCGGGCATTCCAGCGGACGAAGGCATGGTCATCGCCGAGGTGAACGGAGAAGCGGTTGATCTGGACCGGCCCCTGGAGGGTGACTGCCATCTTGAATTCCTCGACTTCAATACAGCACGTGGCAGGGAGGCGTACCGGCACACCGCTTCGCACGTAATGGCCCAGGCGGTCAAGCGACTTTATCCAGACGCGAAGCTGGCAATCGGGCCTTCCATAGAAAACGGATTCTACTACGATTTCTCCATGGAACACGTGCTCACCCCGGAGGACCTGCCCGCTATCGCCGAAGAGATGGCGCGCATCGTCGCCGAGGATCTGCCACTTACCAGAGAAGAGATCTCTCGAGAGGAGGCGTTGTCCCTTTTCGAGGAGAGCGGCGAGGGGTACAAGGTCGAACTCCTCGAAGATATCGAGGGCGATACGGTAACCGTCTATCAGCAGGGCGGGTTCGTAGACCTTTGCAGGGGGCCACACCTCCTCTCAACCGGCAGGCTCGAGGCGCTGCGGCTGCTGTCGCTCGCGGGGGCGTACTGGAGGGGTGATGAGAAACGGGAGATGCTGCAGAGGATATACGGGACTGCTTTTGACTCCTCCGAGGAACTGGACGAGTACCTGCGGATGCGGGAGGAGGCCGAGAAGCGTGATCACCGGCGCCTGGGCCCCGAGTTGGATCTTTTCAGCTTCCACGACGAGATAGGCCCCGGTCTGGTCGTCTACAATCCCAACGGTGCCATACTGCGTACGGTAATCGAGGATTTTCTGAAGATGGAGCACGCCAGGAGAGGCTACCAGCTTGTTATGTCTCCTCACATCATGCGCAAGGAGGTGTGGGAGACGAGCGGACACCTGCAGATGCAGTACCCGATGTACTTCTTCGAAATCGATGGCCAGGGGTATGGTATCAAACCGATGAACTGCCCGGCGCATATATATATATATAAGTCCAGGACCCGCGGGCATAACGAGTTGCCGCTTAGACTCTTCGAGCTGGGGACGGTGTATCGGCACGAACGGTCGGGGGTTTTACACGGACTCTTGAGGGTGCGCGGCTTCACCCAGGACGACGCTCATATATTCTGCACCATGGAGCAGGCGGAAAAGGAGATAGACGACGCGATCAGGTTCGCCTTTGAGGTGCAGCGCGGGTTTGGTTTCACCGAGTTTCTGGTCGCCTTGAGCACCAGGCCGGAGAATTACGTGGGGGACATCGAGGAGTGGGAACGGGCTACCGAACTGCTCAGGAAGGCGCTGGAGGGCCAGTCGCTCGAGTACGTCGTAGACGAGGGGGAGGGGGTCTTCTACGGCCCCAAGATAGACGTCAAGCTCAAGGATGCGCTGGGCCGCTACTGGCAGGGTCCTACAATCCAGTTCGACTTCAACCTGCCACGACGCTTCGAGATGACCTACGCCGGCGCGGATAACCGGGAGCACACCCCGGTGATGATACACCGCACCGTGCTGGGCAGCCTTGAGCGTTACATGGGAATTCTCATAGAGCAGTATTCCGGGGCCTTTCCACTCTGGCTGGCGCCGGTCCAGGTCGAGATACTGCCCATCGCCGATCGCCATGTCCCGTTCGCGGATGATATCCGGGAGCGTATGGAAAGCAGTGGCATACGGGTGAAGGTAAACCGCGAGAGCGAGAGGACCGGGAACAAGATAAGAAAGGCGTGGCAAATGAAGGTTCCCTACATGGTGATAGTGGGGGACAAAGAGGTTGAATCGGGCAAGATAAGCGTGAGGTCGCTGGCGGGCAGGGACGAACGTGACGTGGAGGTTGACAGGTTCGTAGCGGACCTGTCAAGGGAGATAGACAGCAAGCACTCTCTGGAGGTTTAGTTAAGTGCCTCGTTCCATAGATACGGTCGCGCACCGAGAGCGTCGAAGCGCCGCTCCGGCAAGGCGCGCGACTCATGCGTACTCCTGTAGTACGCTTGGGGAGCGGAACGCGGCCGGTGTGGATGCAGCGGCGTTCGAATGCCAGCGTATCTATGGAGCGGGGGACTAAGAGATGGAAGTGATGTTCACACCCTGGAGGTATGAGTACGTGAAGACCGTGGACCAACAAGAAGGATGCATTTTCTGTGACAAGCCATCCGAGCCCGAGGGCAACGACGAGGGAAACGTCATACTCTCACGAGGGAAGCGCTGCTTCGCGATACTGAACCTGTATCCATACTCCACAGCGCACCTGATGGTGGTTCCATACGAGCATACCGGGACAATTGAGAACCTGGACGCGGAAACGCTGGGGGAGATGATGGCACTGACCCAGCAGTGCATGCGAGCCATACAGGAAGCCTATGGCCCGGATGGCTTCAACATCGGGATCAACATAGCCAGGGTGGCCGGTGCGGGAATATCCGACCACGTTCACCTTCACCTGGTGCCGCGGTGGAATGGTGACGCCAACTTCATGCCGGTGGTGGCGAGCGTCAGGGTTATGCCGCTGGCGCTGGACACCGTGTGGCGGACCCTGAAGGAACTCCTCTAGTACGTCGAGGGTGCGGAACCCGGCATGGGTGGATGCGGCGGCGTTCGAATGACAGCGTATCTATGGAGCGGTGGACTAACTCTCTTCCCGCGCGCGCTGCCGGTCGGAGACTATCTTCTGGGCGATGTGATCGGGGACCTCCTCGTAATGCGAGAGCTCCATGGTGAAAACACCGCGGCCCCCGGTAATCGAGCGGAGGTCAATTGAGTATCGGGACATCTCGGCGAGTGGCACCTGTGCCTGTACGACTTGGGATTTACCTTTAGGTGTCATCCCCATTATTCGGCCGCGCTTGGAGTTCAGGTCGCCTATAACGTCACCCATGAACTGGTCGGTGACGGTTACCTCAGCGTTCACTATCGGCTCCAGGATGACCGGGTCGGCTTCTTCCATCGCCGTTCTTATCGCCTTGGACGCGGCCATCTTGAAGGCCATCTCTGAGGAGTCCACCGAGTGAAAGGAACCGTCATAGACGGTTACCTTCATGTCCACGATCGGGAAACCCGCTACGAACCCATCCTTCATCGCCGCGATAACACCTTTCTCCACCCCGGGGAGATACTGTCTGGGGATGGCCCCGCCCACAATCTTCACCTCAAACTGGAAGCCCTCACCACGATCCAGTGGCTCCAGCCGCAGATAGCAGTGACCGAACTGCCCGTGCCCACCGGTCTGCTTCTTGTGCTTTCCCTGGGCCTCCACCGACTTTCTGATGGTCTCTTTGTATGGGATCATGGGGGCCACGGTCAGAACGTCCACACCGAACTTCTGGCGCATCTTGGTCACAACGACGTCCAGGTGGTTCTCGCCGGCGCCGCTTATCAGGGTCTGGTGGACATCGGTATCCCGCCTGACCTCGAGCATCGGGTCCTCTTCGCACAGGCGGCCCAGCGCCGTGGACAGCTTGTCCTCGTCACCCTTGGTCCTGGGCTCGACAGCCAGCGACATCAACGGGGCCGGGTATTCGATTGGCGGCAGCACCACCGGGCTCTTCTTGTCACAGAGCGTGTCACTGGTGGAGGTGTGACCCAGCTTGGACAACGCGCCGAGCTCGCCAGGCCCGAGTTCGGGGAACCCTGCCTGCTCCTTTCCGGTCACCTGGAAAAGCTGGCCCACCCTCTCCGATTGGCCTTTGGTCGAATTGAAGGTGGTGGAGTCACACTTGAGAACGCCGGAGAAGACCCTGAAGTAGGTTAGCTTTCCAACGTAGGGGTCGGCAAGGGTCTTGAAGACCAGGGCGCTCAGGGGAGCGTCCGGGCTACGCGGAAGGGTGACCTCCTCGTCGCTGCCGGGCACCTTGCCGACCACGTCGGGCAGCTGCCCGGGGAGGGGAAGAACACCGGAAATAAAGTCGAGCAACTCGGGGATACCTATGCCTCTGGACGCGGACCCGCACAGGACCGGGAAAATGCTTCGCTCCAGCACGCCCTTCCTCAGTGCGGAAGAGATCTCTTCGGCGGAAAGCTCGACATCGTCCAGGTACTTCTCCAGCAGGGAATCATCCGCCTCGGCTACCGCCTCGATGACCCTGTCACGACCGCTGGCGAGGGCCTCCTTGAGCGAGTCGGGCACCGGCACCTCTTTCGACCTGCCCTCCTTTTCCAGCTCGTACGCCTTTCCGCTCAGGAGGTCGATGACTCCCCGGAAGTCGTGTTCCTCGCCTATGGGTATGTTAAGCGACACCACGTTGCTCCCAAAGGTCTCTCTGATATCGTTCAGCACCCGGTCGAAGCCGGCCCTCTCACGGTCCAGCTTGCTTATGAAGATAAAAGCCGGGGAACCGAGTTCGGCTGCTTTCTCCCACATTATCTCGGTCTGTACCTCGACACCGTCAACGCCGGACACAACGAAGGCACAACTGTCGACGACCCGCACCGAGGAGATGGCGTCACCGACGAAATCAGCGTACCCCGGGGTATCCAGCATGGTTATCCTTGTACCGGCCCAGTTCACCGTGGCCAGCGCGCAGTTGATGGATATGCTGCGGCTGACCTCGTCTTCGTCAAAGTCGGTGGTGGTGTTACCCTTCTCGACGTCGCCCATGCGGTTGATGGTGCCGGTGGCATACAGCAGCGCCTCAGACAGCGTCGTTTTCCCTGAACCGCCGTGGCCGAAGATTCCAAAGTTCTTTATCGCACTGTTCCCGGATGAAGTCACACTCACTCTCCCTGATTATCGAAGGCTGCTAAAAACGGTAACTAATTATAACCTAACAGTAAGTGCCCCGTTCCATGGATACGGTTAAGCACCGAGAGCGTCGAAGCGCCACTCCGGCAAGGCGCGCGACTCAGTGCCCCGTTCCATAGATACGGTTAAGCACCGAGAGCGTCGAAGCGCCGCTCCGGCAAGACGCGCGACCGAGACGTACTTCTGTAGTACTTCGAGGGAGCGGAACGCAGCCGGAGTGGATGCAGCGGCGTTCGAATGCCAGCGTATCTATGGAGCGGGGTACTCATGCGTACTTCTGTAGTACTTCGAGGGAGCGGAACGCGGCCGGAGTGGACGGGAGCGGCGTTCGAATGCCAGCGTAATTATGGAACGGGGCACTAAGGGAAATCGAGTTTGTGTTGACATGCCCACTGCTCCTTGTAACGGTTGTTTGGTTGGGTTAACGTGAAACGATGTGCAAGCGAGGGAAGGAGAGCAGGGCAGTGGAGAGTGGACTGGTGGGGCCGGCCGTTGTCAGTACAGTCGAACCCGGCTCGCCGGCGCGACAGGCGGGCATACGGCAAGGGGACCGGATAATCGAGATTGACGGGGAGCGTCTACGAGACACGATAGATCTACAGCTACTGCTGACCGACGACGTGCCGCATCGCCTGGAGATAGAGAGGAACGGAGGCGCCGTACAGGTGACCGTAGAGTCGCTGGGGCGGCCCATCGGGATAGAGGTGGATAGACCGATATTCGGCAGGATCATGACCTGCAACAACGCCTGCATGTTCTGTTTCATAGACCAGCTTCCTGGCGGCCTCAGGGAGACGATGTACGTCAAGGACGACGATTACCGGCTGAGCTTCCTGGGGGGCAACTTCATCACGCTGACCAACCTGGGGGATGGGGACATTCGGCGTATCATAAACGAGAGGCTCTCGCCGCTGTACGTTAGTCTGCACGCGACCGAACCCGGGCTCCGCGTGAATCTATTTGGAAACACCGGCGCCAACACAGCCCTGGACGCCCTCGAAGCGATACTGGACGGAGGGATTGACGTCCACATACAGGTGGTGCTCATAAGAGGGGTCAACGACAGGGAGAAGCTTGACGAGACGCTTGGTGACATCATGTCGCGCTTTCCCGGGGTATCGTCTGTCGGGGTCGTCCCTGTCGGGATCACAACCACGGGGAGAAAGAAATTGCCGGCGTCATTCGGTCACACCAGGGAATCGGCCGGTGAACTGCTGGAACAACTCGATCGCTGGCGGCGCGACATGGACACGAGAGGACCGTTTGCCGCTGACGAGTTCTTCTACCTGGTGGGCGAGGAGGTACCGACCGACGTGTATTACGGTGAGTATCCCCAGTTTGAGAACGGTATAGGGCTCACCAGGAAGTTGATCGACGAGTTCGAGGCGGAGAACTCCCGATTGGGAAAGCCGGGGAGAAACGTTGACACCGTGGTGGTGAGTTCGCCGATGGGAAAATGGGCGCTGTCCTCGCTCCGGCTGGAGGGCCATGGGGTGAGCATCGTGGTGTGCGAAAACACGCTCTTCGGGGATACGGTGAACGTCTGCGGGTTGCTGACCGGTGTGGACGTGGCACGGGGATTAGAGGGAGTCCCGGGGGCCAGGACCGCCCTGCTGCCGGATGTCGCGCTCGAGGACGGACTGTTTATTGACGGCGCCTCTCCGGCAAGCGTGAGTGAGTCCTGCGGCGTTGATATAAGGCCGATCGAGGTCGATGGAGGGAGCCTTGTGAGCGCGTTGACCGAAGGGCCGGGTGTTCGGTGATGAAATCCGAGGCCCCGACTGTAGCGATAATGGGCCGTCCCAACGTGGGGAAATCCACGTTGATGAACCGGCTGGCGTCCAGGATGGAGGCGATAGTTGACCCGACTCCTGGCGTGACCCGCGACCGCAAGTACGCTCCCGCGAGATGGAGGGACAGGGAGTTCGTGGTGGTGGATACCGGCGGGGTGGGGATAGAGAGAGAGGGATGGCTGGACAGAGAGGTGGAGCGCCAGGCGTTTTTCGCCGCCGAGGAGGCTGACGTGTTGGTGCTGGTGGTGGATGTGAACACCGGGATCACGGAGGACGACGATTGGCTGGCCCGGCGCCTGAAACGGCTAAGGAGCGACACCATAGTGGCGGTCAACAAGGTGGACAACCAGAACCTGGAGTACGAGGTAGGGGGCTTCTACGCCCTTGGTCTGGGTGAACCGGTCGGCCTGTCCGCGTACCACGGGCTGGGCATCGGTGAACTTCTGGACAGGATCACCGACCTGCTCCCATCCTGGGGCGAGGAGCCGGTTGAGCCGGAGATTGCGGTGGCAATAGTGGGAAGGCCAAACGTGGGCAAGTCGTCGATACTGAACCGGCTGGCCGACGAGGAGAGGGCGCTGGTGCACGAGAAGCCGCATACCACCAGGGACACCATCGATACCATAGTGGAAAGCGACGGCACCTCCTACCGCATACTGGACACCGCTGGGATACGCAAGAAACGGACCGGTATCTCGGACGTGGAGTACTACAGTTCCATCAGGACCTTTCGGGCCATAGAACAGGCGGACGTGGTGATGCTGGTGATTGACGGTTGGGAAGGCCCCAGCGAGCACGACCAGCGAATCGCCGGAAAGATCGAGTCCCGGGGCCGAGCGTCGGTCATTCTGATAAACAAGTGGGACAGGGTGGAGGAGGCCCACAAGGCCGTCGAGGTGATGGAGGCGATCGCGCGAAAGTTCCGTTTCGCGACCCACCTGCCGCTACTGCGGGTGTCCGCGGTTACAGGGAGGGGCGTTGACAAGATACTGCCTCTTGTTGATGCCGCCTTCGGGGAGTGGAACAAGCGGATACCCACGCCGGTGCTGAACGACTTCCTGGCACTGGTAAAAGTAAAGGTCGCTCCACCCAGGAAAGGGAACCGCGAACTGAAGATGTACTACGCCACCCAGGCCGGCGTCGCTCCCCCCACGTTCGTCATATTTGTAAACGACGCGGGACTCGTCAGGCAGGATTACCGGCGGTTCATAGCCCGCCAGTTAAGGGAGGAGTACGGTTTCTGGGGAAGCCCGTTGAGAATACACTTCCGCACCACCAGGAAGAGATAGGTCGAGAAAAACGACAAACGCTCGGGCCTGGACGCTATTTCAGCCCTGAAAGGCGAAAAAAGCGCGTATTTTCCGCATATTGTTGACTTTTTCAAAGGAAGAACCTAGGATTTGTTGAAGGTACTGCTAAGTTACGTTGAGGAGCAGGAAGGGGGTGCAGGTAATTGACTAAGAAAGAACTTGCGGAAGCAGTTGCGGAGGAAGTGGACCTCTCCAAGAAGGACGGGGCAGCGGCGGTAGACGCGATGCTGAACTCGATCACGAAGACTCTCAAGAAGGGTGAGAAGGTTTCGCTTGTGGGCTTCGGGACTTTCGAGGTGCGCAAGAGGAAGGCGCGCACGGGAATCAATCCTAAGACCAAGGAGCCGATCAAGATTGCCGCCAGCAAGGCACCGGCTTTCAAAGCGGGCAAGGCTTTTAAGGAAGCGATCAACAAGAAGTAGGCTTTATCTAACCGGTAGAGTTCGCTGACCCCCTGCCATGGGGGGTCTTGCGTTTTCCAGCCGTCATAAGCCAGTGACTATAACTCACCAGGTGCTCATTGTCCGGGCATTGACGTACGTGGTATAGAAAGAGATAGACCACGCCATTTGCGCACCCAAGAGTGTGATTGTTACAATACCGATTGCGTGCAAAGTTGATTTGTCGGGACGTGGCGCAGCCAGGTTAGCGCACTGGTCTGGGGGACCAGGGGTCGCCGGTTCAAATCCGGCCGTCCCGACCAGAGCATTATCGCGTGGTTAAGGGATATAAGAAGAGCAGGTATATCTGTGGGGATAACCAGAGTATTCTAAATCAAATACTCTATCATTCAACAAATGATGGGTAGTGTTTCTTCAGTTTGGTCCGTGCGTCGTCAGTAGTGAAGCGCCAGTCGATGGATGAGTTCTTAGCGTTGCGCGCTTTCTCCTACGCTACTACCGCATCTCGTAATGTGTGCTGGTCGGGAATCCTGCGAGAGAGGCACTGGCGGGCGAGGATGCTCAACTCGATCTCCGCTATATCCAGCCAGTTGCCCTCCGGTGACTTCTTAGAGGTGGAATTCCAGAGGTCTTCGGGCGGTACTTTGCCGGAGAAACGTATTCATGATATTATTCATACGTAGCAACGAATAAGGGCCGTAAGGGTATCCTTTTCGTGCAGAGATCGTTTTAGACCAAACTTCCCCCCGTCCTATTCCTCATGAACAAGATTAATCCAATCCGTTTCTCCGGGGTTGACGCTTAGAACCACAATATGTTGTGGCAGTGGGCCTCATACTATCCTCGCAGGTG